>Ga0100392_1000581_pt1 | contig 33522 bp, 32 predicted proteins | sample CryGeymeta201516_FD_81548 | JGI IMG/M metagenome (GOLD analysis project Ga0100392, IMG submission 81548) | Groundwater microbial communities from Crystal Geyser aquifers in Utah, USA - Crystal Geyser metaG 2015-16 | ecosystem: Environmental > Aquatic > Deep subsurface > Groundwater | place: USA... | reverse complement strand
TTTTCAAATTGACTTAAGAACTTCTTATCCAGAATCTGGTCACCCACCCCCGGCGTCTCATATTGCTCCAGAATCTTTACGCCGATTATTTTATTCTCGTTATCCATACCTACCATAAGTCTAATGTTCCCGCCGTATCCCCGAATATTTGATGTAATTATTTTACCCACAATCTCATTCTTCTCGTTATACCCGGCAACATAATTTTCTTCCTCTTTAAAAATACTTGCTTGAGGTAAAACTTTCTTCCTGCCAAATTCTATCTCCTCTTTCTTTTTTTGATATTCTATCATCGGCAGGGTCTTCATATATACCAGTGCAAGTGACCCTGCTGCAAAACTACATAAAAGTGTCAACCGCACTGAATAACTGATTATTTTTGAAATAAGTTTCATCTTATCCGCAGGACTATCTTATTTGTCCGCAGGACTATCTTATTTGTCCGCAGGACTATCTTGTTTGTCCAACAACACCAAACTTTTTTGTTCTGGTAATTTTATCTATAAATGGTGTCAACATATTCATTATCAATATTGAATAACACACTCCCTCGGGAAACCCCCCCCTGAACCTTATAATCATAGTCAGCAAGCCACATCCCGCCCCAAAAATTAACTTGCCTTTATCAGTCAACGGTGAGGTTACAGGGTCAGCTGCCATAAAGAATGCACCTAAGATAAGACCTCCTGACAAAACATGGAACAGGACGTCCTTGTTAAGAATTGCCGCTATAATAACTACTGTAAAAATGTAACTTATTGGTATATATAACTTTATTCTCTTTCTAAGAAGCAGGTATCCCGCTCCTAACAATAATGCTATAACTGACGTCTCACCTAATGAACCCGCATAACTACCCAGAAAAAGTTCTTCATATGAGGGAATAACGCCGGGAAGATTTAATTTATCTATGGTCAAAGGCGTTGCGGTGGTAATACCGTCAAACGGAGAAATCCAGGTGGACATTTGTAATGGCCAGGAAACCTGCAAAAATGCTCTCCCGACAAGTGCGGGGTTGAACGGATTATGCCCCAGACCGCCAAAAATCTGTTTACCTACAAGGATAGAAAAAATTGAACCTATTGCCGCTATCCACAGGGGTAAAGAAGGCGGGAGACAAAAACCTAACAATAATCCTGTGACAACAGCACTAAAGTCGGAAACTGTCCCTTTTTTCTTCATTATCTTTTGTGATATAACTTCTGTTGAGATGGAGAAAACTATACAGGTCAATATTAAACTAAAAGCTCTCCAGGAATAAAAACATATACTCACTAAAATATTCAATGAAAGTGCTATTATTACATCTAACATCATCCTTGATATATTATCTTCAGAACGGATATGCGGTGAAATAGTTACAATTAAGTTATCCGGCATTTTTTTCCTAAATCCCCCTTTACTAAAGGGGGGCCGAGGGGGATTTCCTCTTTGCAAGTTTTATATGTTGCACCAGGGGACGTTTTGCGACACATTCATAAGCACAGCAACCGCACTCTATACAATCCGACGGAGAAAAAACAGCTGCCTGTTCCCACAATTCAGATTCAACACTTATGCTTATCATATTTGGCATAAGTTCCATCGGGCAGACATCAATGCACTTACCGCATCTTATACAGGAATAAAATTCAGAGTAAGTTTGATTTCTTAGCGGTACCACCAATATCCCTGAGGTACCTTTTATTACCGGCACATTCAAATCGCCCTGGGCAATACCCATTGCAGGTCCGCCCAGTATAACCTTGTGTTTGTTATTCGGAACGTACCCGCATTCCTCTAATAAATCCGAAACAATGGTACCGATTCGGACTAAATAATTTCCGGGTTCCTCTATACAATCGCCTGTCACGGTTACCACCCGTGAAGTAAGCGGTTTGGCATTCTTGACTGCATTACATATAGCAAGACTTGTGCCAACATTCTGCACCAGGACACCGACATCAAAAGGTAATTTACCTGAAGGGACCGTTCTCCTGAGCACCGCTTTAATCAATTGTTTTTCAGCGCCCTGCGGATATTTTGTTTTAATAACTTCCAATCTGATATTGGGTTCATTAAATATAATTTTGCTGATAGATTCTATGGCTTTCTTTTTATTGTCTTCAATAACAACTACTGCACTATATATATCAAGGACATACATCATTATTTTCAAACCCTCAATAATATCTTTGGGATACTCCTGCATAAGTTTGTCATCGCAGGTGAGGAAGGGTTCGCACTCACAACCGTTCAGCAGAATGGTATCAACTTCCGTCGGTGGCGATAATTTAACATGGGTAGGGAATGCAGCTCCTCCCATTCCGACAATACCCGCTTCTTTTATCACATCACGTAATTCATCAGCAGAATACCTATAATAATCAGCATATTTTTTCTGAGATTCTATGTGACTATCCAATCCATCAGATTCAATTACAATTGATGTGACAGGTTCTTTTATTATTGGATGATTCCAGAGACATATGTCAACAACCTTACCCGAAATACTGGAATGAATCACAGCAGAAATTTTACCCTCTGAATTTCCGATTTTTTGTCCGCAGAGAACAGTATCGCCTTTACTGACTATCGGGACGGAAGGCCGTCCGGTATGCTGGCTTAACGGAATAACAACCCGCCTGGGTAAGGATAATTCCCTGATAGATTTATTTTCAGTCCGGTGTTTCTGTTCTTTTAAATGCAACCCGCCATTGAAAGTTAACTTTCCCAAAAAGTATGGGGACGGTTCTGATTCTTTTTTATATCTGTCCCCTTTTTGTTCTTTTATTGACTTTATGTATTTCTTAATGTATAATAAATTTGTGGATATAAATACCATTCGACGATTTATAAAAATAGGTGAATTTTTTGTTAAAGACCACGCTCTAATTGAGTCATTCAAAGAAAGAATAGATTTTGATGATATATTTTTTGCCATAAATAATGGTGAAATCATTGAAAATTATCCTGAGAGAAATCGCTGTTTAATATTTGCTACTTTACAAACAAAGTTATATTTGCATATTGTAGTTGACTATTATTCAGAAACTTATATAGATATTGTAACGGTTTATATACCAAATTCAAAAAAGTGGATAAAGGGCCGCATAAGGAGACGATAAGATGACAAAAAAATGTCCCGAATGTAAAACTAAAATGTTTGCTGGAAAAACGAGTATTCATTTTCAACGGAACAATTTCTATGCTGATGTTGAGAATGTGGAAGCGTTTATTTGCCCAAATTGTGGAACGAGATCTATCCCGGGAAATGTTGCTAAAGAAGTAAGCAAAACCGTAGAGAATCTTTTTAACACAACTACTAAGAAACCTGTATTCAGTGGTTTGTGCTTTCATAAAGTTCTCACCTGAGATTTCACATGATTATCCAATCCATCAGATTCAATTACAATTGATGGGGCAGGTTCTGCCTGACCATTGAAAGTTAACTTTCCCATAAGTAATTATTATACTTATTATTAGTTAAGAAAGTCAAGAAATAAAAAATAAGAGGGTTTATAACGCTTTTATAGTTTCGTAAAATTGGTAGGAATTACAGTCAAATTATAAATGTAACTCAGACATCCTCACTCACATTTCAAACCAGGGAATTGCGATTATATTGTCACCGATTTTTTCCTTCCGTTCCCCCATAGTAATCACATAACCATTTTTTGCAATTGAATGATAATCGGAAAGGAATACTTTCAAACCTTTTAATTCTTTCAACGAAACTGTCCCGGAGGCTTTTATTTCAATAGGAATAACTTTTTCACCCATATCAATCACGCAGTCAACCTCAGCACCACCAGAAGTGCGCCAGAAACATACTTTATAATTCTTGTTCAGCACATGGATACGCCGTATTATTTCCAGGATTACCGCATGTTCAAAAAAGGTACCCTTCTGTGCGTTGATGCTTTCTTTATGAAGAGGAATACGGGCAAGAGCATTACGGACACCGATATCAAAGAAATAATATCGGGGTGACGAAAGAATCCTTTTCCTTGCATTTTTCATATATGGCTCAATCCTATGCATAACAAGAGTATCTTCAAGAATCGTATAGAACTGTTTTATTGCCGGCTGGCTGACACCCGATTCATTAGAAATTTTAGTAAGGTTCGGGTTTGTTCCTGATTCAATTGCTGCAAGTTCTAAGAAACGTGAAAAAGCACCAATCTTACGGCTTATTGCTTCGGCTCTGATCTCCTCTTCAAGATATATCTGTGCGTATGAGGTAAGAAAATCTGCCCGGTCATTCACGGGTAAATTTACTATACCCGGTAACGAACCATACACAAGCATTTCATTAAATGAATACGGTACTCTTTCATTAATATTTTTAAAGGCAATCTCCTCTATGGTGCATTTTTCCAGTAATCCAAGTTCTCCCCAGAGAAGTGGGTCAAGGTGGAATCGCTTTATTCTTCCGGGAAGCAGGTTTATGGAACTACGCCGAAGTTTCCTGGCTGAAGAACCGGTAAGAAAAAAACTTGCTTTTTTCTCATCTATAAGCACCTGTACGGAATCGAAAATATCCGGAACTTTTTGTGCTTCATCAATAAAAACGATAGGTTTATCCTTATGTGCCCTTATTTCTCTTATTAATCGACTGGGGTCAGTTTCAAAAGTAATTCGGAGCCCCGGATCCTGCAGGGGATACTCTACAACGTTTTTAATTTTGGAAAGACAGGTGTGTACCAGAGTGGTTTTTCCGACTTGCCTTGGTCCCAAAATAAGTGAAGAATACCCCGTCCGGATTTGGGATTCCAAGTGGGCACTTAGATATCTAAATAATACATTAGATTCGCCTTGCATATCTAAAGTATAGTTAATTTTTTATATTTTGTCAAGTCCCTGAAAGTATGGGGACGGTTCTGATTCTTTTTTTTTATATTTGATAGTTTACCAGAGTTAAAGTAGCAATTTTCAAGTAGCGTCCCCGATACCTGAAAAAAGGAGACACCCTGAATAGAGTGTCCCTTTGATTTCAGAAATGTTATTCCATTTTATCCGCAGGATTATCTCATTTATAACAAATCTTCGGCACCGAGTGTTTTTTTCTTGCCTTCCTGTTTTACTTTATCGGTAGATGCTTTTATCAATTCTCCGACTTTTTTTGATAATGCTTCTAAATAACCCGAACTTGACCTGAGCCCTGTTTCTTTAACAACCTTTTTTACTTTACTTGCTACAACCATTATGTCTGACATTGCACCCCTCCTTGTATTGAATTTTTTTGCTTATAAATTCTACTTTATAATTTCTGTTTTGTCAATAGCCCAGGGTTCAAAACTATTTTTCGTCAAAGCCAGGGCAGTTTTTTCCAGGATTAAAGAATTCATATTCAATCCACACTGATAATTTCCAGTGCAACGTCCAGGACCGGTGCTGAATGGGTTAATGCACCGACCGAAATTCTATCAATTTTAAATTTCGCTATCTTTTCAACATTTTTAAGATTTATACCTCCTGAAACTTCTACTTCAATAGGTTTTCCTGATTTTCTTATAATAGAAATTGCCTTTTTAATCGTATTGTAGTCCATATTGTCAAGCATAATAATATCCATATCTGCCCTTATACCCAGTTCAACTTCCCTGATTGTCCTTGCTTCAATTTCAATATCTATCCCCCGGGGGACTTTTATTCTTAAATTTCTGACTACATGGTCTAACGGCAGACCTAACTGTTTACAAATTTTCAGGTGGTTATTTTTTATAAGAACCATATCATAAAGAGCCTTGCGAAAACTATATCCACCCCCACACTTAACTGCATATTTTTCAATTACTCTCAACCCCGGTAAGGTTTTACGTGTATCATAAATTCTTGTTTCAGTATATCTTGCCTTCCGGACGAACCTGTGCGTCAGGGTGGCAATACCGCTCATATGCTGAAGGAAGTTCAATGCAGTCCTCTCACCCGCAAGTATTGCCCTTGCAAGCCCTTTCACTATTGCAATACTACGACCTTTCCTGACACTATCTCCATCACTCAATTTCGCCCGCCAGATACATTTTCTGTCAAGGGTTTTAAACACCTGCCTTGCGACTGCCAAACCTGAAACTATGCCGTTACTCCGTGCTATAATTCTTGCGGTGGCTTCCTCTGTCGGTGGGATAAGATTTCTTGAGGTAATATCTCCTGAACCGACATCCTCCTCAATAGCATCTCTAACTAATGTTTTAATTTCATTTGTATCCAATTTCATAACGTTCTGGGGACGCTACTTGAATTTTGCTACTTTTTCATTTACGACACATTCATGCCAGTAGCAAAATTCAAGTAGCGTCCCCAACACTCCTTAATATATCACGATAAACAGCTGCGAGTTCAAAATCCAGACTATCAGCTGCGGTTTTCATCTCCTTTTCAAAGGTTTTTATTAATCCCGGTAAATTCTCTTTAGTAACATACTCTGAAGTATCCTCATGAATATAGCCATATACTTTTTGTCTTGCTCTATACTGGAATTCCTGCAACTCATACATTTTTTTAATTATTGTTCTGGGTTTTATATTATTCCTCTCATTATGCTCCATCTGTTTCTGCCTGCGTCGATCCATCTCTTTTAAGGCACGTTTCATAGAACCGGTGATATTATCGGCATATAAAATCACACTGCCGTTGACATTTCTTGAAGCACGTCCGCAAACCTGTATAAGGGCTGTCTCTGACCGTAAAAATCCTTCCTTATCGGCATCCAGAACTACAACAAGCGACACCTCGGGTAAATCAAGCCCTTCACGCAATAAATTTATCCCGACCAGGCAATCAAAATTTCCTTTTCTTAAATCCTTCAATATATCTATCCTTGTCAGTACGTCTATTTCAGAATGCAAATACCTGACTCTCAATTTTTTTTCCAGAAGATATCCGGTTAAATCTTCTGCCATACGTTTTGTCAATGTTGTGACAAGCACCCTTTCTTTTCGTTCGGCGCGAATCACGATTTCTTTTATTAAATCGTTAATCTGTGATTCAGTCGGCTTCACAACGACTTCAGGGTCAACGAGTCCGGTCGGACGTATTATCTGTTCAATAACTCTGTTATGAGATTTATTTATCTCATGTTCAGCGGGCGTGGCGGAGACATAGAGAACGTAATTCACTAAACTTTCAAACTCAGCGAATTTTAAAGGTCTGTTATCAAGTGCACTCGGCAGGCGAAACCCGTAGTTAACAAGGGTCTGTTTTCTGGAAAAATCACCTTCATACATACCATAAATCTGAGGAATCGTGACATGTGATTCATCAATTATAATCAAAAAATCTTCAGGAAAATAATCTATCAGGCAGCCCGGCCGTTCCCCTGGTTTACGTCCGCTCAAATGCCTTGAATAATTCTCTATCCCATGACAGAATCCTGTTTCACGCATCATTTCCAAATCATATCTCGTCCGCTGTTCAATACGCTGCGCTTCAATCAGTTTATCATGTTTTTTGAAAAAATTTATTCTCCCTTCCAGTTCCTGTTCAATAAATTTTAATGCGTCTTCAAATTTTGGCTTTGTGACAACAAAATGGCTTGCGGGATAGACGTACACTTTCTGTTTTTCATTCAAAACTTTTCCCGTCAAAGGATTTGTTTCAGCGATTTTCTCTATTTCGTCGCCGAAATATTCAACTCTCAGTGCCGTCTCTAAATATGCGGGCCAGATTTCAACTATATCTCCCCGGACACGAAACTTGCTGCGGGAAAAAGCTATGTCGTTGCGCTCATAATGGATGTCAACCAGTTCCTGCAATAGAACTTCGCGATTTTTGGTCCTGCCCTTTTCAATAAATACACACAAATCTTTATAGTCAGAAGGCGAACCTATATTATAAATACATGAAACCGATGCTACAACGATAACATCCTGCCTCTCAACTAATGAAGAGGTGGCTTTTAAACGCAGTCTGTCAATGTGTTCATTTATTGAGGCATCTTTTTCAATGTACGTGTCGGTCTGCGGGACATATGCTTCCGGCTGATAATAGTCATAATAAGAAATAAAATATTCAACCGCATTATCCGGAAAAAACTGTTTAAATTCTGCATACAACTGTGCAGCAAGTATTTTATTGTGTGAAATAACCAGCGCGGGTTTCTGCACCTGCTCTATTACATTCGCCATGGTGAAAGTTTTACCCGAACCCGTAACACCGAGCAAAACCTGATGCTTCTTGTCCTGTTTAATTCCACCTTCGGCAAGTTCTTTTATTGCAAACGGCTGGTCACCCGCAGGTTTAAAATCAGAAACAAGTTTGAATTTCATATTAGTATACCTTTTGAAGCCATTTCTTGAAAATTATATCAAGCATTTCATAATTGCCATTACTTTTATCTATCAATTCTTTTTTTGCCAATCCCTTTAATATCCTCTGCAGTGTTGAAACAGGTCCTATGTTATGTTCCACCAGAAAATCATGAGAAAAAATCTTCTCATACGGTTCTATTTTTGATAATGCAATAAGTACTTTTTTCTGTTTTACAGTCAGTAAACTCCAGACATTATCATAAGTTGAAGTTTCCCGTTCCATTATCTTTTCTACCGCCTTATCCAGATAGTCAGGCAATACTTCATGATTTGAGAATGACATCTCCCAGATTTCATGGCAGATATACTGGAAATAAAAAGGATGACATTCTGAAACATCAATGATTTCATTTATAAAATTATCCTGTATTTTTATTTTAGTATCAAGGAATTTGTTCTTAATAAATTTGAATATATCTTCTACCTTTAATTTATTTATCAGAAAATGTTTTGTGCTTTTATAAAAAGGTTTATTTGGATTTGCAAACATATCCATCAGTATATGTCTCTTGCTGCCGGAAAATATATAAGAAACATTCCTGTGGGTCTGCATCTGAGACCTCAATTCCTTTTCAATTTTATCTGTTTCAAAATAACTTAGCTGCTGAAATTCATCAAATATTATCTCTCCTTTCTTTCTATTTTTTTCAATATATGTATTTATTCCTTCAAGCATATCTTCCAGAACAGGACTTATATCGCGTTTTTCTATGGAAACATCAAACTCCATATTCCCTTCCTTATTTATACTAAAAGATAATTTGGGTGTCAGGTATCTAAAAGTTTCCTTAAATATATTTATTGTTTTTTCTACCGGAGCGGTAATTTCTCTTGAAAATGCTTTTGCCAATAGCCTTATAAAATCAGTTTCCGTTAACGCAGGATATAAATCAACATATATAGGAAAATATTTTTTTCTGTCAAGACATATCAAAATATCTTTTAATAGTGATGTCTTGCCATGTCTTCTTGGAGAAAACAGTAGAACCTTTTGACTGTTTTCTATATCCCTTGACAACTCTTTTATTTCCTTCTCCCTGCCACATAAATTTTTACCTGTTACTATTTCACCGTAAATAAATGGATTTTCCATTAGATAAACTCCGCTTCTGTTTGCGTTACGCTTTTAGCGTTACGCTTTATGCGTAATTATACATTATCTATTTTACAATTTGGGCAAATCATATTTTAGATAAAGGAACAAACTATCTAACCAAAGACGCTAAATATCAACTGCATTATTCGGGAAAAACTGTTTAAATTCCATCCGTAAATTTCAATCCTTTAAGTTTATTTAGCATCTCTTTATCCGTAGTGTCAATCTTCAAAGGTGTAATGGAAATTTTACCGTTCATAATTGCGTTAATGTCTGTCCCCGGTATATTTTTGCCTATTGATTTTGGCAGCGGTCCCTTAAGCCAGTGATATTCCAATCCGACCGGGTCAAATCTTGATACAACCACATTAGTATATGTCCTCTTTCCAAGTGAGGTTATTTCTACGCCTCTGATTTTTTTCAAAGGTATATCAGGGACATTGACATTAAACAGAATTCTCCTGGAATTTACTAATTTATTATTCAATATAATTTTTGTTAGTTTAGAAGCGAACTTTGCTGCTGTAGAGAAGTTTTTACCATTGAGGCTGACCAATGAAATAGAGAATGAGGAAACATTCAGCATTAATCCTTCACGGGCGGCAGCAACCGTTCCTGAATATATTACGTCCTGCCCGAGGTTGGAGCCAAAATTTATTCCTGAAATGATAATGTCAGGTTTATTCTTTCTGCATAATTTCAGTATTCCAAACCTCACGCAATCTACCGGAGTACCGCCTAAAACATATGTGTTTCGGGTGATTTCCCTTGCTTTAACAGGCTGGTTCAGGTTCAAGGAATGACTTGAAGCAGAATATTCACGGTCAGGGACAACAACTGTTACCTTTGCTATTTTAGAAATTTCCTTAACCAAAGGTTCTAAGCCTACGCCTAAAATTCCGTCATCATTTGTAATTAATATTTTTGTCATACAAAAAATCGTCCAAAAATGTAGCGTCCCAATTCATTGGGACGAATTCGAATTAAATATACTTATCTTACAAATTAAGATAAGATTTTACAACAATAAGTAAAAAAAATCAAGTATTCTTTGTTACGATATTTTAGTTTTTATAAACCTGTCAGACTTATTAGAATCTGTTGCCGTTGTTGTTCAAACCTTACCTTTCCTTCCCTCGCAAGCCATCCCAGAGCCATATATAACTTTCTATCGTCAAGCCCGGTAGCTTTTTTAATAGCACTGATATTCATCTTCCCTTTCCCGCGTAAAATCTGCCAGACTTTCCCGGCATTTTCTCCAATCACAGGTGTCCACATAATCTTTCACCCCCCTCTGTATTTCTCCTGTAGTTTTATCTGCGTTGAGAGTGGCACGGTGTCTCTACTATTTTACTTCACCATTAATCTGGTTAGTTCCTTCATAAGTACCGTTAATTCTATTGCTGTTTTTTTTAACTCCTGGTTGGGTTCAAGGGAGTCTATCCTTTTTGACATTAATTTATCTAATTCCTTTTGTTTTTTTGATATCTCGTTATAAAGTGTCCCTATATCGGGTTCATTCATAATGTTGTTTATCCTTATCTTAACAAGTTTTCTATTTTTAATAAACTCTCTAATTCTTTTATTAAATAATTGTCCACTTATTACTTTTTTCATCATTTCCATCACTCAACAATCCTGGGGCAATCCTGTATATCCACTGCCCATCTCTTGTTGTCTTACCCTCTTTTACCAATAGTTTCAAGTAATTTTTTACTCTATTCTGAAATTTTGATTTATCCAATAATTCAGGTTTTAATTCAGTCTTTATATAACTATAAATTTGGTCAATTCTTGCAAATCCCCGATAGTATCTCAAAGCGTTAAGAATTAACTGTCTCCAATTGGTTCTCATTTTTACCCCCTTATTTTATTCAGAAGCCTCTCGGATAAATTTTATCCTCAAGACTTATTTAAATTAACTTTTCTACACCCCCACCATAGATTCATAAATTTCTTCGCCTATCCCTTTGACAAATCATTTTATTTTCCATTTTGGTGTCAATCTTCTTCACTTCCGGTATAGCCACATTGACCAACTCGTGGAGAATTTACAACGGGTAACAACATGTTTTCATCACATTCATGTGTTTCTACACACTTATTACACAACCAACTTTCGCATTCAACGCATACTTGTTTTGCATTTTCCTCGCGGTATGAACATTTGATTTCAGGTGGTAGATTCCTCGCCATAAGTTCAATTTTTTTATCACTTTTGATTCTTTGACATTCTGATATTACCTTTAATTTTAATCTCGTTGTAGTCCCAAAATCATAATCATATGTGAATTGTATTCCTACATTTAAAATTTTAGTAAGATCAACACTCATGTGTTTTTCTCCATAAAGCCTGTCCGGGCTGGATGAATACCTTATACCTTTAATCTCGAATGCGCTTAAATGTCCACAACATTCAAGCCATATATCCCTTAAAAATTCGTCTAAATCTCTAAATGTGGCTAATGAAGATATGTCTAAATAAAGCCAATAAGCCGGGATATAAAAGCCTTCTACAGAAACACAAAAGCATCTTTCTCCATTAGCATTTTTCTTTTCAGTTTTTTCTATTAACCTTTTTCTTTCATCACATGAATCTAAATGTTTCTTTATGGCTGTTTTATTAAAAACTTTTTTACAGTAGTAACATTTTCCCTCTGTAGTTTTACGCATTTCTCATACCTCTTACCGTAACATTCATTATTTTTTTTGGCTACCCCTTGACAAATCTTTCTATTTATTGTATAATCTATTATAGAAAACTATAATAGATATTTAACAATCAGGGAGACAAAAAATGTTACGCAGAAGAAATTTACGTGCATTACTCAAAAAACAATCCTTGCTTAAGAAAGAACTATTTAAACTGGGACCCCTACTTAAAGGTTCTCTCGATTTAAGAGCGCAAGTATGCGGCAAATTCAATTGCATTTGTCATTTAAAAGGTAAAAAACATAAAATCTTGGTTCTCTGTGTAAGTTTAGAGAAAAAATTTAGACAGATATATGTTCCAATTAGAAATTATTCTATTGCCCGTACCTGGTCTAAAAATTATCAAAGAGCTGAACGAATTATTGATAAACTTACATTAATAAATGTCAAAATCTTACGAACAAAAGAAAAATCTTAATCCTCATCAATTATTTCAGCAATTTGTAAAAAACAAACTTTATGAATATTATATTCAAATCAACGGTTATCTATCTTTAGTATTGAATGCTCACCTGATTGTCAAAGTGCTTCTGCTTGATTTAACAAAAGCTGAACCCATTCTTCGTAACTGTTATTCTACTCCCAGAGGAATTAAACCACGTAACCCTGTCTGTATGCTTCGTTCACTTATCGTTATGACCTTGTCAGGAACAAACAGTATAACCCAATGGGTTGATAAAATGCGCTCTTATCCTTTATTCGCTATCCTTTCTGGCTTTGAGTCTAACGACACTCCCGGTGTTGGAACATTTTATGAGTTTATAGAACGTCTATGGAAAGATACTCCAAATAAATCTCATAAAAAGAAGTTACGCATATTTAAAAGGAAACCTCGTAAAAAATACAAAAAAGGTGAAAAACAACCTCTTAAACATCCGGGCATAACACGAAAATTAGTCAACCGTATTATTCATGATGAACAAATTCCTTTATCTCAAAGACCTCAGGATACATGGAACACTTTATTCAAAGAATGCTTTGTACTACCATCAGCGGATTTAGGTATTCTCGGTAATCCTAAAAAACTCTCTGTTTCAGGTGACGGCACTCCTCTTGAAACAGGTGCAAGTCATTTCGGTCATAAAGTATGCAACTGCAAAAGCAAAGGTATCTATGATTGTACTTGTCCTCGCTATTTCTCTGACCCGGATGCCTCTTGGGGCTGGGATTCTTATAGAGAAAAATATGTTTATGGTCGCACCCTCTATGAACTCGTCGCTGCTGACAGCCCTTATGATTTACCTGTTTACTTCAAACTTGCTCAATGTCAAAGACACGATAGCGTTTTAACAATCACTGCTCTTAATGAATTTAGAAAATTTTATCCAGAACTCTCTATCTCTGAATTCCTTGGCGATAGTGCCAATGATTCTTATCCAATTTACGAACTTCTTTTTCATTGGATTATTGAACCCTTTATTGCTCTCAACGAGAAAAACAAAGGACATTTTACTTATGACCCACAACCCAAAATTAATGAAAATGGCATCCCCATTTGTAAAAACAAAACTGAAATGACTTTCTGGGGCTTTTGTCCTGACCGACATCGTCTTAAATGGCGGTGCCCTTTAATCTGTGGCAAAATATCTAAATGCAAGTTTTTCAACTGTTCTAAATCTGATTATGGTAGAGTTATCTACACTAAACCAAAAACTGATTTCCGACTCTTTACTCCAACTCCAAGAGATTCTTCTAAATGGAAAAAGAAATATTCCAAACGTACTTCTTCCGAAAGATCTAACAAACGTAAAAAAATTGACTATAATTTAGAACATTGCAGAGTCAGGTCTACTAAACACTGGTTCACAAGAACTATGTTAATCGTTATGTGTCAACATGTTGATGCCTGGTTGATTCATTCTAAAATCAATCCTGTTCAGATTATCAATAAATGGACCAACCATTCATCAAAAAATATTCTTCTCACTCCCATATCAGTAGTTACATAGAAATAATTCTTTCTCTCGCATAATAAATCTACCTCGGGAGTATTACGCCCTTTTGAGAATATTTTCCGTATTTTCCATCTTCCCGAGATGTCTTTTTCTGTTTTTTATGTCAAAGAACAAATTTCCCTGATGTTTTTATTCAATTACCTATTTTATCCGAGAGCCTTCAATCAGGGTTTTAACCCCTATATACTACAATTAATTTATTAACTTTTCAAGTTTTATCTGCTTGTTCTCTTTTTCTGATTTGTATGTAAGACAAAACTACCCACCACTTACTATGGATTTTTTTAAGTACGTTTTAATCTCTTTAATTATTTCCTCGGCATTGCGTATACCTTCTTTTGCTTTTTCTTCATCTACAGTTAAAATGTAATCATAATCGCCGATCTCTCTGTCTTTTCTTAATACTTTAATTTTTTTAGCAAAATCAGACGGAAAGATGCCTTCTTTTACGAAGTATCTTGAAAATGATGAAATTACAGCTGAGTGTTTAGAAAAAGAAAGATTTTTAGTAAGAAGCAATGCTCCCAAAATATAAAACACAGAATAGTATGCTCTGGAAGATGCTGAATCAAAATCATTATGTTCAAGCAAATCTTTTGCTGCTTTTAATGTTTGCTGACTTTTTTCTATCATTCTCTTTAATTGCTCTTTAAATTCATTTGTCATACTAATATACCCTCCTTTTTAGCATTCATTAAATAAGGTTCATAGATTCTTTTTTCAAAATCTTCTTCTGAAACTAAATGTGTGGAAATAAGAACAAAATCAGTTAAAAGTATATCATTTTCTAAATCGTCAATGTATTTTTTTATTTCATCTGAAAAATTTTTACATACGACTAAGAAATCATAATCTGAATATGCGTCATTATCACCCCTTGCTCTTGAACCAAAAAGAATAATCTTTTTTATCTGATTACCAAATTGCTGTTTTAGTCTTGTAACAAATAAATTTAGAATTTTATCATTTGTTTTTTTATTCCTCATCTCATCACTCCTTATCAATTATTTAAAAGCAAGGAAATTATAAATGTTTTTTTAAAACCCTGCGGTTTCGGGAAGCCCCTCGGTTTCAGGTAAACCGAGCATAATATTCATGTTCTGGACTGCCTGTCCCGAAGCGCCTTTAACTAAATTATCAATAGCGGAAAAAACCAGCAACCTTGAACCCGATTCGTCAATATTTATACCAATCTCACAATAGTTCGTATTGACGACCGATTTTGTTTCAGGTATTTTACCGTCTGGCATAATTCTGACAAAAGGTTTGTTCTTGTAAAATTGTTTATATAATTCAATCAAATCAGTTAATGATATGGTTTTCTTAAGGTCAAAGTAAATACTGGAATACATCCCGCGTTCTTGCGGGACTACATGGGGTGTAAACGTTACTTTAATCGGGACACCCTGTAAGGGTATTACAAGATTACTTAATTCCTGTTCAATTTCGGGTATGTGTCTGTGTTTTCTGCCAACCTTATATGCAAATGTGTTCTGTGAACCCGCAGATATATATTCATTAGCAAATTTTCTACCGCCACCGGAAAAACCGCTCTTTGAGTCAATGATTATATCTCTGGTGTAATCCACTATGTCGTTTTTTAATAGCGGTGCAGAAGCTAAAATCACACTCGTAGGATAACAGCCGGGATTTGCTACAATCTGTGCTTTTTTAATATCTTCGTAATACAGTTCAGGCAGACCATATACACCTATCTTTAATAATTCCGTATGCGTATGCTTTAAGCCGTACCATTTTTCATATACTTCAGCATCTTTCAATCTATAATCAGCACTTAAGTCAATGACTTTTTTACCTGAGTTATGTATTTTTGCCACAATGTCAATAGAGACACCGTGAGGTAATGCTAAAAACACCACATCAGCAGATTTAAGTCCGGGACTGCCGGGCTCAAAATTTACACATTCCAGGTCAAGTTTATTTTTAAGATACGGGTATATGCTGTCAATTTTTTTATTTTTATCCATTTTGTCAGCAAGATATACAATTTTTGCTGACGGATGTTTTAAAAGAATCTTTACCAACTCTTCACCCGCATAACCCTGGACCCCGATTATTCCTACCTTAATCATTTTTCAGACTTCTCCTTTTTGATAACATTACGACTAATTCACCTTTAACTTTCCCCCTCTTATTGATTTTCTCATATACCTCGGTTATTTTCCCCCTGATATATTCTTCATATTTTTTTGTAAGTTCTCTTGCAACGACACAATCCGTATCAGCAGGAAAAACTTCCCTGCAGAGTGCCAATGTTTTTTTTATACGGTAAGGCGACTCATAAAAAATTATTGTTTTACCAATATCAATAAGGTTCAGCAAGACTTTTTTGATTCTGCCGGTTTTTCTGGGTAAAAACCCCAGAAAAGTAAAACCGTTTGTCGGCAGACCCGAGCTGACAAGCGCTGTAACAAATGCTGTCGGCCCGGGTATGTGAACAACAGGAATATTTTCACAAACAGCATCTCGGACAAGGAGTGCTCCGGGGTCGGAAATACCAGGTGTGCCGCTGTCAGATACAACCGCAACATTTTCCCCTGATATAATTTTATTAATTAAGACCCTGCACATTTTATCCTGGTTATAAGAATGAAAACTGACAAGAGGTCTTTTTATGGAATAATGGTCAAGTAAAATTTTTGTCCTCCGCGTATCTTCGCATGCAATAATATCAACTTCTTTTAATATCCTCAATGCCCGTAATGTGATATCTTCTAAATTACCAATCGGCGTAGAGATTAAATATAAATAAGATAATCCTGCGGATAAACTAGCAGCCATTATTCCAGAACCTGTAGAAATGCATTTACCACTTCTGTGTCAAATTGTACTCCGGAATATCTTTTTAATTCTTCAATAGCCTTTTCTTTTGCCATTGCCTTCCGGTAAGGTCTGTCGGACACCATTGCATCATATGCATCAATAACCGCAACTATCCTTGCACCCAGAGGTATTTCTTCACCCTGCAGTTTTTCCGGATACCCCCTTCCGTTGTACCATTCCTGGTGATACAATATGATAGGAGCAATGGAGGATAGAAATACTACCGGTTTTATTATGTTTGAACCAATAGCCGGGTGCTGTTCCACGGATTTCCTTTCTTCAGGTGTAAGATTACCCGGTTTCTCAAGTATCTGATGCTCTATGCCAATCTTTCCTATGTCATGAATCAACGCAGCATATTCAATGGGTTTTGTTATACCTTCGGGCAAATTCAGTTGTTTGCAAATCTTACGGGCGTGAGTCCGTGCACGTTCAGCATGGTCATAGGTATATGAATCCTTGACATCAACAGTTTTCGCTAATATTTCAACCATATCCATATAAAATTTTTCTAAGTTACCGTATAATCTAAGGTTTTCCAGTGCAAAAGCTGATTGGTCAGCAAGGATAGATAATAAGCGGATACTTTTATCTTCATAAGTTTCTATTTTCTTACGGGGAGTAACGTTCACCACTCCTATGACATGATCTTTTACTGTCATTGGTACGGAAAGGAACGATTTTGAAGAATATCCATTACCTGTTTTATTATTAAACCTGGGGTCAGTGGTAATATCCTCAACGAAAATAGGTTTCCCTGTTTCTGCAACTTTACCGGCAATACCTTCGCCCAGCTTAGGTTTTGCCGAAGAGGTTATTTCTGCCGGTAAACCTTTTGAAGCAACTATCTCAAGTTCGGATGTTTTTGGATTAATTAGCATAACCGAACCGGTACCGGCATCAAATAGTTTACACGCTAAATCAACGATATATTTTGCCAGGTCCTCTCTGGAAGCGATACCTGTTACCTGAAGACTGAATTCGTGGATACTGTTTAATGTGAACATGAGGTCATCTACCTTAGACATATATGAATGCAGTTGCTTTTTTGTTTCCTCAAGTTCGCCAGAAGATGACGATTTTCTATTTTTCAGTAATAGATAAAGTACCATGAAAGCAACAACCAAAAAAATAATTGTAAGGATTAAAAATGTTTTATCCATAACCATACTAAAACCTACCAGAAAATTCTATAAAAAAAATACTCCATAGTCAAATTAAAATGTTACCGAAAAAATTTGTCATATAGTACAGGAATTTCCTTTTTTGGCTAATATAGAAAGTAGTTGAAAATAAAATGCAATATTAGTAATATGGGGGCATGGGAACATATCCAAATAAGAATATATTTAAGCAGATATTTAAAGACCATTGGGTTGAATTTCAGGAATTCCGGGAACGGATTTATGAGTTATATATGTTTAGGGTTAACCGGTATAATCCCGGGTCACGCGTGAATATCTAGGGGGTAAATTCTAATTTACTAAGAAGTTTGACAAAAGGCAGGTGTTTGGTTTTTTCATAAAGTTTTGCGTCAGCAGTAAAAAATTGCAATTCAAGTTCCTTAGCTAAAGCAATATAAAATGCATCATAAAATGTAATGTTGTTTTGATAAGCAATTTCAGTTGCTACATTGCAGATATCAGGTAAAGGTGCGATGATGTCCAAACTTAATTCATATAATTCTTCAATAGAACGGTTAACATCATCTATAGAAAACTCTGACGCATACTTTAGAGCATTACCAATTTCATATATGGCAATATCAGGAATAACAACCGTAAAGTCACCACTGATGTGGCCATCTTTAATTACTTTTGCTTTATCAGAGTCGTCCTCATCTAAAAACCATTTGAGTATTACAGATGCATCAATCAGCATTATATTTCACCACGAAATTTTCGGATTATATCTACGCTATTTAACCCTGAAACTTTTCGCTGTAATTTGTCAATGTTGTGAGAAGCTTCAAGTATCTTTTTCTGATTACGAATTCTTGCTCCGATTAAATACTGAACTCTTTTTCGCATCAATCCCAAATGTTCTAAATCAGTTCCGCCTACTTGTGTTTTCATTTTTTCATCACCTCAATATATATTAAATCAAAAAAGGGGCTGAAAGTCAAAAAAGTGGGGTGCTGGTATTACAATAACCGATAATTTTTTCTATAAATAACTTACCATATTTCGCTAACTTTACTTCTCCAACACCATTAATTTTTCTAAAGCCATCAATGTTCTGCGGATATTGCGCTGCCATTTCCTTCAGTACTACATCCGAAAATACAATATATGGCGGTACTTTTTTCTCATCAGCAATTTCTTTACGCAGTTTCCTTAGGACTTCAAATAATCCCTGGTTAAATTTCGTAGAATCAAAAGAAATCCTTGTAGGGCTGCACACATCACACATATTGCAATTGTGAGCACTATATTTTTCACCAAAATAATTCAATAAGATTTTTCGCCTACAGGACTTATTTTTACAAAAATTAATCATAGCCCACATTTTTTCGTAGGCAATTTTCCGGTATTGTTCGTCTTCTATTTGTTTAATAAAGTATTCATGTTTGATTTTATCGGCATAACTGAAAAACAAAATACAATCACTTTTAAGCCCGTCCCTGCCAGCCCTCCCCGTTTCCTGATAATAACCCTCAATGCTTTTAGGCATATCGCAGTGAATTACATAACGGACATTCGGTTTATCAATACCCATCCCAAAAGCAATCGTAGCTACAATAATTTCCACGTCATCTTTAATGAATTTTTCCTGATTTTTACTCCGAATATCAGACGCTAATCCTGCATGATATGGTAAAGCACTTATACCATCTTTTTGTAGTTTATCAGCCAGGTCATCCACCGATTTTCTACTCTGGCAATAAATTATTCCGGAATCTCCGGGATGATTTTTTATATATTGCCATAAATGCCGGTGCATTTCTTTTTTGCCGGTCCTAATTTGATAAAACAAGTTTTTTCTATCCATGCTTGCCTTATGAATTTTTAAATTTGTCATATTTAAATGTTCAATGATATCAGATTGAACCTGCGGGACAGCCGTTGAGGTGAGCGCAATTAAAGGAACGGCTGGGAAATTTATTTTTAACAGGTTTAGTTTACGGTATTCAGGACGAAAGTCGTGACCCCATTCCGAAATACAATGTGCCTCATCTATAGCAACTAAACTTATTTTTAACTGCTGTAAAAAATCAAAAAAATCCGGCATCATAATCCTTTCCGGTGCTACATACAAAAGTTTAATATGTTTTTTAATTAATTGCGATTTTATCTCGGTTATTCTTTTATAATCCAAGGTGCTATTTATAAAAGCAGCAGGGATACCGATGGACTGTAAATCATCAACCTGGTCCTTCATAAGAGATATGAGAGGGGAAATAACAACAGTTATGCCATCTTTTACTACAGCAGGTAGTTGATAACATAATGATTTACCTCCTCCGGTTGGCATTAAAACTAAAACATCGTGATGATTAAGAACATCTTTAATAATTCCTTCCTGCAAAGGATGAAAATCATTATAACCAAAATATTTCCGTAGTATTTCTTTCATACAGCTTCAATCCTTTCCCGTCCCGGCAGATATATATTAAGCATTGTCTTAAAAAGCTTTCCGTGATTTGGGATAATCAAATGCAGCAGTTCATGCACAAGCACATATTCCTGAAAACTTCTTGCTTCTCCTACAAGGTCAGCGTTGAAACTCACCCAGCCTTTTGTTGAACAGGAAGCCCATTTGTTTTTCATCTTCTGTATTCTTATCTGTTTCGGCTTAACTTTGATTTTATCAGCCCAGTATCTTATTTCTTCTTTCAGTTGTTTTTCAGTCTTGAAGGATTTTCTTTTATCAGGTTTTATTCTTTTCATTTTCTGTTTATCTTCAAAAGTTTCTCTACCAACGCTATCATCCCGTCCTTGCCGGTAACAGGTAATAAAAGTTTATAAAGTTCCGCTTTAAGCTGTCTTAACTCTTCAGCATTATGGTTAAAATTCGGGAATCTAAGGAAAACCGAATTAATTGCCTCTGCATTAATCTCCGGTTCTTTTATTTTCTCCTGCTTTAATGTCCAGAATAGCGTAAATGTATTTATATCAAACTTCATTTCATTCTGTTTTTTCCTTGCTTCATTTATTTCTACGGCAAGACTTTCCAATTCTCTTAATGCATCCCGGGTATTAACCTGCCTGTCATCATAAGATTCCCTTATTGCTTCAGCCCTGTCTCCGATTGATTTCAAATATGGTGAACCGGCACCGTCTTCCAGCACTGTTTTATTTATACTGTTAATCAGGTTTATTACTTTTGTATTATCAGACGAATATTTATCTTTTATGGTCTTTAATGTGTTCTCGTCTATCTTAACAATATCTGTCATCCCGGTTAAACCATAAGATGCCGTTTGCTCTCTTACAAGCATTTCAGTCTTTTTTGCCACATCCCCGTATAAAAAAGTCTTTCCCCTATAGGCATTTCTTATAATTTGGTACAGGGTTGCAAGATTCCTTACATCATTAATAAAATCTCTTAATTCAGGTGAGGGGGAGAGAATTTCATATAAAGATTCTACTTCTTTGTAAAACTTATAAAATTTCTCCCTGTCACTCTTATCTGAAAAAGCGTCAACGGCTCTTTCCACTGCCTTATCATCAATCGGGGGTTTGCATAAATCAAGATACTGCTTTGCTTCATTCGTAATCAATCCCTTAAATCTCAATAAAACCAGTTCTATATTTTCAATTACTCCATTAACTACATCAGAATCAAAAGCCAGTGCTTTCTCGAGTTTTTCAAATATGCCTACAAAATCAACAACCAGCCCGCAATGTTTCTTTATATCTTTTTCCTGTTCATAAGGCCTGTTTACCCTCGCAATTGCCTGGAGTAAAACATGGTCACGCATGGGTTTATCCAGATACATACAATAAAGTATGGGAGCATCATAACCGGTAAGGAGTTTATCCGTAACAATAAATATTTTTGGCAACGTTTCGGGCTTAAGAAATATTTTTTTATATTTTTTTTCTTCCGCTTCGGCTACTTGGTGCTTATAAACCAGCGGATATTTTTCGCTGTCATGCTGGGCAGGAGAATAAATAGTTTCAGAATATTCCGGAGGCAAAAGATTATCCATAGATTCCTTATACAGGGCGCAGGCTTCACGGTCAACGCCGACCAGAAATGCCTTGTAACCAAGAGGCTCAACATTCTCCTTAAAATGCTTTGCCACAAATTGTGTAACCTCTTTAACTCTTTTATCTGATTTTAGAAAAGTTTTGAGTTTGACTGCCTTATCAAGAATTTCATTTAAGTCATCAATATCACTGATACCCCCTGATTCAACCAGTTCAAAGAATTCTTCTTCAAGCATTTCTTTCGGTACTCTTATTTCATTTGGTGCAAGTGCATATTTTAAAGGGACTGTTGTCCCGTCATCAATTGATTCAGGGATTGGATATTTGTCAAGATAACCCTGTTCGTCCTCTTTACCAAATATCTTAAAAGTCCCCTTACCATAAGCCGTTTTATCAATAGGCGTACCGGTAAACCCGATAAGCGTTGCATTAGGCAAAGCTCCGGTTAGATAATTTCCCAAATCTCCGCCGACCGACCTATGTGCCTCATCTATAAAAACATAGATACTATCTCTTGTATTAATGTCTTTTGGAATACCTTCAAACTTATGAATCATTGAAACTATTAACCCGCGAAAATCGGATTTCAATAATTCCTGTAATCGTGCCTTGCTTGTTGCATATTCAGGTTTAATATCAATATTCCTGAGTTCACCCAATATTCTTTCAACCCAGCCGGAAAGCTGACCTTCAAGCTCATTTCTGTCAATCATAAGAATAACTGTAGGTTTCCCCGATAGGTCTCCGACAAAAAACTCTTTCCTGTCAAGAATCTGTTTTGCTGCTGTTATCATAGTAAAGGTTTTACCGGCACCCTGAGTATGCCATATAAGTCCGGTTTTCTTTACCTTATCTGCGCATCTTACAATTATTTTTTCAACTGCTCTTGACTGGTGCTGTCTTAATATTGTCTTACGTAATTCATCGTCCTTTACATAAAATAAAATCCATTCCCTGAGCATCTTAAGAAACCGTTCAAGATTAAAAAACTGTTTTACCTTTTTTTCAAAATTGTCTTTGTCACCTGTAAATCCCCCTTGCTTTCCCCCTTTGCCAAAGGGGGACTCAGGGGGATTTTCGTTCTTCCAGTTAAAAAGCCCTTTCCGTTCAAGGTTCCAGGTAACACCGTAATAAAAATCCAAAAGGTGAGTAATATCAAAAACCTGCGGCATTATAAGCATTTCAGGGGTTTCATAATGATATTCTCTTATCTGGATAAGTCCTTCTTCAATGCCTTTTTCTTTCTTTGCACTTTTTGTTTCGATAATAGCTGACGGAATACCGTTGATTAAAAACATTACATCTGCTCTGTTAGTTTCTTTCCCGTTTGTATACTGCCATTCATCCGTTACTTGAAAGAGATTATGTGACAAATCAGAAAAATCTATAAGCACGACATTTCTTTGTCGTTTTTCATTCGGGTCATAAATACTTTTTTCGCCGCGCAGCCAGGCAAGGATTTCCGCATTACCTTCAATGGTATTACTAACCGATTCTATCCTCTGGATTACTTCATTTACGTTTTCAGTAGTGATTAAACCAGGATTTAGTTGAATAAGTTTTTCAGCAAGAATGCGGTAAAACAAAAGCCCGCTTTCTCCCTGACGATACGAAACCGCATCTGATTGAGAAACATAATTCCAGCCGGATTCAATGGCGTATTTTACCAGCGGCTCCTGCACAGTTTTTCCTTCCTGTCCTAAATTAGATGACATATCACATCCTTATTTCTACCGCACACACGTCCAATTTCAGTCCGTGACAAAATGTCACGACCTCGCTTCCCCCGAACTTTTTCTATTTTAGTCGTGATTCCAAAAATTTACTGATTCCTTCTTTCTGCTGCAATTCCAATTGATATTTCTTAACAAAAAGTCTGTTATCCATTCCCGCCAATGCATATTCTACCATAGCATGGTTTTTATGTGTACACAGCAGGATGCCAACCGGCAGATTATCGCCCCGAGCCCTGACGTTCTTTCTATACCAGCTAACATATGTATTAAGCTGCCCAATATATTCGTGTTTAAAATCGTCAACTTTAAGCTCTATAAGAACATGGCATTTTAAGATACGGTGATAAAACACAATGTCCACAAAACAGTATTCTCCGCCAATATTAATTCTCTGTTGACGTGCTTCAAAACAAAAACCGTGCCCCAGTTCCAAAATAAAATCCTGCAATCGGTCCAAAAGAGCATCCTCAATCTGAGATTCGTTGACAACTTCTTTTGGCTTTAGTCCAAGAAATTCAAAAACATACGGGTCCCGAATGACAAATTCCGGTTTATATATCTCTGCCTTTTTTGATACTAATGCTGCAAGTTTTCCCTTATTCTTTGAGAAACCTGATCGTTCATAATACAACGTTGCGATTTGTCGTTTAAGCTCTCGTACCGACCAGTTGCCACGAATGCATTCATGTTCATAAAATACACGTTTGAGTGGCTCATCAATCTCTATAAGCATTTCAAAATGGCTGTACGATAAATAGGTTAGGAGTCTCTCCGGGGCGGTCATCAATTTTGCTGACACTGTCTGCAATTTCTTTAATGGCTTACCAATAATCAGAAGCAGGTCTCTGGATTTTGCGGACACTGTCCGCAAAATCTGCGGATAAGCCCGATAAAAAGCCCTGTAATTATATAATTGTCTAAAACGACATCCGCTGATTTTATGCTGTGCAAGTCTTTCAGCCAATTCATTGAAAAGGCGCTCTCCATAGCCAGCCCTATCGGCTCCGTGGAGTTCAAATTCTGTGACATACATTCCAATAAGCCAATTACGCAAAGTCAGACTTATGTTTACCGCTTTTGTCGCCTGAACCGACAACTTCTCGTTGACAAAACAAATAGACTGCACCAAGTGGTCAAAAGTTAACTGTTTCGTTTTTACTGAACGGTTCATATTTCGTATCCCACCCCCTTGAGGTTTTTCTTTTGTTTATTCTGATGTCAAACTTTTTGACTATTAAGTGAAAATAGGGAATCTGTCCCTATTAATACCAGGCAGAAAAGCACCTTGTATTAATGGGGGTGCTTTTGCTATCATCGGACGACAACCCGTCATCTGTGAATTTATTTTGAATCCACGTGTTTTTTATGCCAATTCTCTGACTTCTTGCAAGAATCAGAACCGTCCCGATACTTTGTCCCGATACTTTTTGTACAATTCCGGGGACATAACACTTATTTATTCCAGAGAAATTAATTAAGTACCGTGTTCCCCGATTACTCTATTTTTCTCTTTGCACCTGACCTTATATCAACCATTTTGAGCATATCCTCGAAATGGTCTGCAACAGATTGTTTGCTATTGATACCGGAATCATTTCTTTGTTTTATTTCTTCAAATACTGACATATGGCCACCACTGCCATTCTGATTAATAATCTCATTCATGAGATACCCTCCATTTAAACTTCGTGGTTCCTTATTAATTTCAGTCCGTGACAAAATATCACGACCTTGCGTCCCCCTGTCTTAACCGGAAGGGGGGTGGCAATTTGCCCTCACCCTTTATGTAATTGCTCATCTCTTTTACGCATATCTTTTAAATATCCACTTGGATCTGTAGAATCCGTTAATGCCAATTTCACACCTTGTTGTAAGAATCAGAACCGTCCCGATGCTTTTTTTCTCAAAATTGATATAGTCAAATAACAGTCAAATAAGATTTCTCTCGTTTTTATCACATATTTCATTAATTGGTATCTATCCAGTCAAATAACAGTCAAATAAGAATTAAGCCCAAAAAGGTGCATATTTGGCATGTTTGCGGGATTCGCTGTCTGGTTCAACAGGTTTAATGACCTTTTCTTCAGTAGCATCTTTAATAAACCGGGATACCATAGCGCTATTTTCCTTTTGTATTCCAAAACGTTCCCTTAATGAAGAATTGGTCAGGTATTGTTTTTGCACATATTTCAAACAAGCATGTAGATAGGTGGCTCTAACGCGTTCTTTTTTGTCCATTCTTGACAGAGGGCGTTGTGCGAAGAGAGTAACTCTTGTGCTACTATCAACAACCTCAAATAGAGGTGCCGGTAATTGATAAAATTCTGTTTGAAAAACGACCTTATCTATTCCGCTACCTCGTTCTTCACAAACACCAATCCTTCTCATAAATGAAGCAAGAGATTCGTTACGGGATTTGGGCGGACTATCAAGAAACCGCTCAGGATTGACGAGTGGTTCGCCCGGGTTTGTTATCTCCATTCGGTCAGAAAAAATCTCTACCATGGGACCTGTTCCATGTATAAATAGGTCTTGATGTATAAGTGCGTTAGCAACGAGTTCACGGACTGCAATTTCCGGATACATTGGAACACTTTTCCGAAATACTTTTTTTATTTCTTCATTGCTCGGAATTAAAGTATTTACATATTCAATAAGTTCCTTGAATCCATTAGCGTATCCTTTGCTTCCAACTTGTTCTTTTATTGTTTGAAGCCTTGTCGTATTTTTATATACAATTACTCGTACAGATTTACGTTTTAAATTTTTAAATTCATCCAGTTTTTTAGCAAAAAGGATTGCTCCTAAATTCGTTATACTATATGACCCGGACTCATTTTTATTTATCATATTATCTTCAGAAAGACGGTCAATAATACCTTTTTTATTATCTGGTAAAGGTTGAGCAATAAGTTCAAAATAAGACGGATAATCCAGTAATCGAAGTATTTCATCAGCATCCACTTTCTCTACAGCATACATATCCTCAAAAGGAGTTGTGTCAAATATACGCCAAAGCCGGCGTTCTTTTTCAGGAAATTCTTTCAAGAGTTTCTTGTATGACCCGATACGAATATACTCTTTACCTTGAAATTGAACCGGATGACGGAATGCTCGCTCAATTTCAAGAATAACAACCATGCCTTTTTCGGTCTGTAATTCATAAAAGCAGAAATTGATTTTCGGGGCAAGTTGGTGGAGTAGCCAGTTTTCTAGTTGTTCGTTGCCTATTTTCCGATTCTGTGGTTGAAAGTCTGTGCCTACAATGTCATGGTCCTCTGTCTTAATACCCCATATAAGATATCCAAATACTTTTCCTGAAAGCGCTGCAGAGTTAGAAAGTGCAGAAATATATTCTCCAATTTCTTTTGGATCAGCATTATTGTGCTTAAACTCAAGCCATTCAGTCTCTTTTGGCAGAGAACTTAATTCTTTGAGTAAATTCAATAGATATTTATGGGTATACGTCATATCGTTTCCCCTGGATCAGATTTATGACTGCAGATTCAAACCTTGAGAAATTTAAAAAAACCCAAAATATATTGACTTATTGTAAGAATCAGAATCGTCCTGATACTTTTTAGTTGTCCGATTTTTTCGGACAACTCATCTATGGAATTTGTGCAACCAGTGGTTGCACTTTTGGTTTATCCCTGTAGTTAAGATAAAATTTTTTCATATATTTTAGGTTTCTTTCAGAATATCCGCTGTACCACCGGATCTTAATAATTCAAATATGTCAAAATTTTCGTTATTTACAACAGTTCTTATAACCCATATTGATAATTTAGCAGCTATTTCACTTTTTAGTGTCCTTTGGGCAATGGTAATAATTCCTTTTAAATTGAAAGCATAAATTTTTCGTCTAACACCGCTTAACAACATATTATTATGTTTTTTAATTTTATGATACTCAATGTCATTGATAAGGAACACATCAAATTCTGAAAATCGTTCTTTGTTTATTGAAGCAGTAAACAATAAATATTTTTTCGTAATACTAAAAAACTCTGCTAAGTCTTTATCAATAACACAATATTCACCTCTTAACCAATATACTCTTATCCGCTTTCCTTCAAATGAAATGTATTTATATTTTTCCATAAATCAGTGTTTTACTTAGCTTAACGACTAAACATCTGAGACGTAGCTTCCCCCCACGCATTAATAGAATTTTGTTCTCTATTATTTCTTGAGGGATTATTGCCTTCATCGTTTATATTCCTTTCTTTTGGTCATTCTGATCCCGCCGTGGCGGGAGAAGAATCTCACCCCCACCAATTCCCCATTGCTGGTTTATATGTCATTGCGAGCCCGTCAATCTTTGCATGACAAGGCGTGACAATCTCATTCAAAAAGAATCAGAACCGTCCCCATACTTTCAAAAGGCTTAAAAAATTCACCGTGAATGTGAAAATAAAAATATTATTAATACCTTAATTTAATCTCTCCTGTCATTAATTTATTAAGCATAGAATTAAAAAGTTCTTGGAACGATTCTTTTTTTATTTCATGTAAATTTATTTTTTGATCTATAAATTGAAGAATACTCGCTATTTTATTTTGTTCTTCAATTTTAGGTACTGGAATTAATATTTTTTCGATTTGTGAAGTACTAATATTGGGTTGCTGAGAACCCGAAGCACCTAAACCAATTGAATATACAAAATATGGATTAAAAAGAATTTGTAAAAGATATTCAATATTAACTCCCAAAGACGTTATAAATCTAGCAACGCGTTGGTTAAGCAAGCAAGGGCAATCTTCTTTGCAAAGACGAGTTATTTTTATACCTCCTGACACTATAGGACGTGTTAATGCAATTACTAAATCTCCTGGTTTTAAAAGATATTCAGAAAATTCATTTTCAAATGAAATTGGCAAAAATGCAATATCATCCCAAGAAGTTCTTCCAAATGAAACATTTGATATTCTAAAAATCCGAATCCCTTCCTTTTTATAATCACTGCTCTTAAATGCATATCCACCTTGTACCTTAGCAACATTCCCTATATTGTTAACTTCCCAACTTTCAGGAATTTCACCGATTTCGGTTTGTTTGGTTTTCTCGTTGTAGACACCATGAGTAAAAAGATGTTGCATTGTCGATTTTTTTAGTTCTTGTGTAGTTTTGATAATTTCGTCCTGCACTTCTATTGCTTTTTGGATTTCATACAATACCGCTGATATTTTTTTCTGTTCCGGGAGAGGGGGAAACATACATTTAATTTGATACACATTTTCACGATTTAATCCGGGAATAGTACTGTGATAATTCATTAGCGAAAGACCAAGAGAGGATAATAAGTACGATATAAATCGTAAATCATTTTCATCACGAAGAGTAATATAATAAGTAGTATCAATCGGCCAAAAATCTTCGTTTGTATAATGTACTTCACCACAAGAACCTTTTCTTCCAATAATGATTCCAGGACCTTTAACTAATGCTTTATTATGATAATCCACAATACCATTAGAACCAAAAACAGGGTATTTGCCCTCAATACGATCTCTTTTAGGTAAAGATTTACCATAGTTAAGTTCTATTTCTTGCCCAAGATTCGTTTCTTTCCACACTTCAGGCAAACCGTTTATTTGATTTTCTTTTCTTTCCATTATTTATCCTTCCATGCTTCGCTTAATTTTTTTGTTTGTAACATACTTCTGAAATCTACTCTTGGGTTTATCCGGTATTGTTCGTTTTAAGTATTTTTTTTCTAACAAAGGTGTTAATATTTCTTTTAAAAAATATACTCTGTGTTTCAAATTTATAAATTGCATCATTTCTTTTGATGTATGCGGTTGTTCGCAAAACTTTAATATTTTGGCTAACCTATCTCTTTTTTCCACTTGTGCGGTGACTTGTGCGGTGACTTGTGCGGTGACTTTTTGCCCGACTTGATTTTCGGGGTAAGGGAATATTATTGTAAATTTATCATTTTTCTCATCACTTTCCCAATGAGCTTCCGGCAAACCGTATTTTTTCAACTCTAAAATCTGCGTCTGAAAACCGGTGCCTTTTGATTCAGACCAACCCATATCGTAAAACACAGGAGCTATCAGGCTATTACGGAGTTCGGAACCGGGAGTCGCAAAGTTATTCGGGTCTTTAAGCGAATACCCGGGATTATAAAATTCAATCCTGTCATTATAAATTCTGATTTGCGAAGGTGAGGGATGGAAATAATTCTGATGCATCAAAAGATTACTGAGAGCTTCTCTTAATGCATTCCTGAACGGGTCATCGTCTATACGGGTGAGATTTTTCCCTAACTTAAATGGCATCAGGAAAAACCTGTCAAAAATATCAAGGACGTGCATCCTGATATTAAACAGATTGCCGCGTAAATCGGTTGACAGAAACGGGTCTTTGTCCTTGCCCCATTCGGTTCCTCTTATTCTTATTACATCAACCCTGAAATGCGGGATATATCTTTTTATTTCTCCAACCTTACCGAAAAGTAAAATACCTGCTAAAGTCAGCTGTTTACCTTCTTTTGAAAGCAATTTGTATGCTTTTAGTAAATCTTCGGTTCTTGAAGGAAGTTGCGTTTCATGTTTTTTTCGGGAGTCGTACGCACTCCTGAAAAGCGAAACAGTCTTTTTATCAATGTCTTTTAGTGAGGTACCTTTAAATACATGTGCATCCGGCGCACCTTCTCTTTCATGATAGAATCTATGGACATCCCTGTCCGTTAACCTACAATTTACAGAGCCGATTCTTTTATAACCGCCTTTTATAGGTCCTGCATCTTTTATGTAAATTGGTTTTTCATTTCTTAATGCTTCTTCTACAATTATTTTTATGAAATATCTCTTTCCTATTTTTTCTATGAAGGTATTTGTAACGGGACAGAAATTAAACTTCTGGCTGATAGTTGAAACTAAATCATCAACAAGTTTTTGTGGATTTTCCACGCCCTGCCTGATTATGCTGGTTCCATCTTGTTTTATTCCTAAAATAATAACCCCGCCTTTTGTATTGGCAAATGCTGAAATGGTCTGGTAAATACTTAGAGGTAGTTGATTCTTTGCCTCTTTGTATTCAATATTTTTTGATTCAAAGTTCTTTAGTTTTAGTCTATCCATTTTTGAATAACCTAACTATAATTTTATCTGACTGAATATTTTCTTTAATTCCTCATCCGATTCCTTTGATTTTTCATCAAGTGTTTTAAGTTCTTCAAGAATTTCCGGGATAGGCCGATAACTTTCTTTTTGGGAAGTGTCAATATATCTTGACGGTGACAGATTGTAATCACTTTCCGTCGCTTCTTCCTTTGTTATCACTTTGACAAATTTTTCTATATTTTCGCCTTTGATAAATGCCTGTGCTATTTTCTTTATACTTTCGTCGGGCAGATAATTCTTTGGCCTGCCTTTTTTGAATTCCTGGCTGGCATTTATAAGAATGATTTTACCTTTGCGTTTTGGTGGCTTGTTTTTATTTAGAAATACGATAATACCCGCTGCGGGAGTATTATAAAAAAGATTGTCAGGTAAAAGTATTACGCCTTCAATAATATCCTGTTCAATAAACCATTTTCTGATTATTTTTTCTTTGTCTTCATTTTGACTCCCGATTCCCCGGGTAACTGCACCGGTATCAAGCACAACCGCAGCCCTGCCATTTGATTTTAATGAAGCTGCTGTATGCTGTAGCCAGGCCCAGTCTGCTTTCCCTGTGGTAACACCACCCTGTGATTCAAACCTGTCAAAAGGCTCATTTTCGTAAGTAGTTGTATCAAAAGGCTGATTCCACATAGGATTTGCAATAACAATGTCAAATTTTTTCAGACCGGAATCCGTTTCTTTGAATTTTGGGTTTGTCATTGAATTCCCGCGAACTATCTCGCCTTCCATATCGTGAATAACCATATTCATTCTTGCAATAGCATAACTTGAGCCTGTGAGTTCCTGACCATAAAGTTTTAACGGCCGATTGACCTTAATTTCACGCTCTTTTAAAGCCAGTTCGCATTTTATTAATAGTCCGGCTGAGCCGCAGGCATAATCATAAACCTCTTCACCCTGGTTTGGACGGATAATATAAGCCATTAGCCAGCCCACTTCTGTGGGTGTGAAGAATTCACCAGCACTCTGTCCCTGTCCTTCAGCAAATTTTCTAAGAAGATATTCATAGGCACGACCTAAAAAGTCGGGCTCAACATTATATAGTCCTAATCTATACCGAGAATCAGATAATGCTTCTATTATACCGGATAAAGCAGAATCGCTGATTTCTCTTTCGCCGTTGCGTGTTTCGTTATAATCAACAATATCAATTACTCCGCTGAGTTTCGGATTTTCTTTAACGATAAGCCGCATTGTCATAGTGAGTTGCTCACCGAGTGTTTTAGGCTTTTTATCCTTTTGCCAGTTAAACTGAACCCTTCGGCATACAACTTCCCAGCGTGTTTCAGGCGGTAAATAAAACCTGACAATTGAGTGGTCGGCTTCTATAATGGACAAAGCTGTTTCCTCGTCATTATATTTTTCAACAAGACGGGTAACTTCATCATCAAAAACATCTGAAAGCCGTTTTATAAAAACCAATGGGAGGATGTAATCCTTGAACTTCGGAGCATCCTTTTCTCCTCTTATGGAACAGGCGGCATTCCAGAGCATTTGCTCCATTGATTTTGTGCTTAGAACGTCATCTTTTGAAATTCTCTTTCTTCTTTTAATTGTGCCTGCAGTTGTACTTTCGTCCGTTTGCTCAAAATCAAGTTCGGATTCTTCAATTAAGTTAAGTATCGCTTTTTTTGCTTTTCCTCGCGGCTCTATTTTTCCGTTTTCCCAGCGATTAAGTGTTGTAAACGAAACCCCGAGTTTTGCAGCAAGTCCCTCTTGCGTTAATCCTAACTTTTTGCGCAACTGGGTTATTATCTCAGGCATATTCTTGACATCCATATCAACCTCCAAACTCATAAATGCTATAGCATTATAGCGGAGTATAGCATTTTTTAATGGTTTTGTCAACCTATTTCTGGGTTTTTTTGGATGAGAAACGATATTTCACTACTCTAAAAGCAGTTCTTTCAGGAGGTCTTTGTCTTTATATAACCTTATGACATATCTGTCGGGTTTTACGGCGAATTTCATTGTAATTGATACGCGGTGAGTGTTTCCCAAAAGACCAAACGGGACATAAGCATAGTCTATATTGTAACTCTCCTTGATAATACCAAACCCGAATGAAAACATACCGTTTTCAGTTAAACCTGTTTTACTGAATGAATTGTTCTTAAACCCTGCACGGAGACTTCCTAAGTCAGACATATTATATTCTATTCCGAACCTCACATCTGTGGGTTCACTTGAAGAAAATCCGCTGTCCATAGCAAGAATAAGATTATCTATTATTCTGTAACCTAATCCTGCCCATAACTTAGCAGGTAAAGGCTCGTTGACTTTTATGAATTTTACAGAGGGACCTATGTTTTCAATCTTTATTCCAAAAGTTAAATTCTCAACAGGCGTTTCATTTAAACTGCCTATATCAAGTGCTATTGTATTTGCCTGATATTGTGCAATTTGTTCGGATATGTATTTTAGTTTAAAGCCGATACTGTGTCCCTGTAAGAATTCAGTCCCGTAAGCTACTCCTAAAGACAAATCCCGTGATGAGAAATCAGAGGTTCTTCTTCCGTTGACATCACGGCCCGTCATTTCACCCATATGCAGGTAGTTGAATTCAAAACCAAACCCGCTGGAATCCGTGATTCT
>Ga0100392_1000576_pt1 | contig 33662 bp, 27 predicted proteins | sample CryGeymeta201516_FD_81548 | JGI IMG/M metagenome (GOLD analysis project Ga0100392, IMG submission 81548) | Groundwater microbial communities from Crystal Geyser aquifers in Utah, USA - Crystal Geyser metaG 2015-16 | ecosystem: Environmental > Aquatic > Deep subsurface > Groundwater | place: USA... | reverse complement strand
CTTAAGAAGATCCTAGCACAAAAAGACCCTGCATTCCTCAACAGCGACCGGAACAATACCTTCACAGCTAAATTCCTTTTTAAGAGCTTTTCATCTTGTGCGAATACTTGATCTGCTGCTTTCATCTCGTTCACGTTCACTCGACCGTTTTGATCTTGCGTCCAATCATCCATCCAACCTCACATGCCATGTCCGACAGCAACAATAAAAACAATGATGATGACAATTCACCTGCCGAGAATGATAATCCTGGTGAAGCTACCCTGTTGGTATCAGAGTTCCCACCGCCTCCTTTTTACTACCAAGCTGCATCTCAATTGACACCCCCACCAATTCCTTTGGACGCACTCAAACGTGGGACAACTCGCGCTGCAGCCGCGGCAGCCCGGGCCCGCGCTGAATCGGAACGGATTCGTCTAAATGTTGACAGCACCGATGCCATTTTGGGAGGCACCGCGCCTTCAACAGAAGAAGAGGAAGGTGATATCGTTGCAGTGTTTGGTGAAATTGTCGAAGATCCAGTGTACGTGGAACCACTCGATCCATGCGAAAACCCGCAAGCCATACGAGATGAAGTCAAGCGACTTAATCGACTAGTCGTCAAAGGTTTTGCCAAGCTGGTACACGAACTGGTGCACAATCCGGTGGATAACAAGTATGTATTTGCAACTGATGTTTGGCCTTTGGCCTGTCTCCGTCCTGTCGCCATTTCTGTCTTGTCCTGACCCCCCCCCATTATCTTTTTCCATTAATTACTATTGCGCACACAAACACATTCTTACTGGATTAGAAAAATGCGAGATGAAATGATGCACAATGTGTTTTTGATGTTACAGGAGTGCAACAAATTCCGCGAACACCAGGCTAGAGAGCTTTTGATTGAGCTGTTGGAAGAACAATTAAAGGAACGCACAGCTCTGATTAAAGAGTTGGATGTATCTATGAAAAACGCGGATGAAGTTTTGTCACAAGGCGTCGGAGCCATTAAAACAGAAGAATGATTGTATATTAATACGTTGTGTTTGTTAGGAGGAACAGTTACTGCTTCCCACCTTATTAGCTGCAGGATTGAAGCAAATGTGATTCCAAATATTCGGACGCACAACCAAAACAGCACTCTGTCGGCCTTGCTTTTAAGCCTTGCTTTCGCAGAGTCTAGAGCACTCCAAACTAGAAAAGCTTTTACAAAACAGCGTTATCGTCTAGATTGGTTTCTGCGTTGCCGGACCGATTCAAGTCGATCTCGTATTCGTTCTAGATTTTCTAGCCGGTGTTGTTCCTGTGTCTCGATACCGTCGATGATCATTTCGGCTGCTCGAATCCTTGCGTCTTGTTCTATTTCAGCGCTCACTGTCACCGAGATCCTAAATTTTTTCGTGGAGGAGACATCTTCCTCTACCAAAACACTGTTGGTTTGCCTATTTTTTTGGGACGAATCCTCCCATTGTCCCGTTTCATCGCTATTTTTCAGAACGCTCTCAGCCCACTTGCGAGGGCGCGCGCCTTTCGCATACGTGCACAGCTTTCGATCACCTTCATCAGAGCTATAATGTTGAGACAGCTCATTTAGAGTATCAAAATCTGACGATGCAGCTTTTCCCCGTGTTGGCTCCTTCACTTGTTCGTCCAGAGATAGGTCCGATAAAAGTATTTGAAGCGGGCTTTGTAGAGTGCCTTCTAGAGATCCTCCATGTGTACAAGACATTTCATCCTCTTTACCTGAGCACAGTCCTTGATCTTCATCGTCAGTGCTGCTGTATTCCGATTCCGAGTCTGAGTCTGAATCGGAGAGGTCGTCAAGATTAAAATCTAACCATACAGGTACCTTCAAGGCACGGACATACCCGTTCAGCGGCGACTCTCGTTGAAATTGTACCGTTTCTTCACCAGCTCTATTAGTTCCAAGCTCTTGGTCGGAACCTTCGGAACTCTTATCAGTGCTAGAATCTAAATCGGAAATGCTGTATTCGCAATTGCTACACTCTTGTGCAGCAGGCTGCTCACTTCTTTCATCGTACGAACCAATCGTCAGATTTGCCCAGCTGTTATTTGAATTTCTCTGTCGCTTTCGAGTGGCTGTTTTGCTCCTTCGATGGGCTCTCCTTGATACCGTTGTCGTGACAGCAATATCAGTCGCTGCAGACTTCACGAGCTTGTCATTTTTATATTCAGTCCTGACAGGACTATCTTTTTCATCATCAGCCAAAACATTGACGTCAAGTCCACCCCAGCTATTCTTTGAAAGGCTGCGACGTAAGCTCGTTTTATCTTTCCGTCGTCGATTGGTCTTCTTGGCTTCATCCTGGACCGACTGTTGGAAGTTCCTTGTCGACGAATCAAAGTTTTTTTCTACTGTCTGCGCAGGCATAGACTGTATTTTCTGTGGTTCACATGGATCATGAGTGCTTATATTTAGCAAATAAAGCTCTGGGTCCATGTTTATTTTGGTCTCGGCTTGATAGAGCAACTCTCAAATTTTTATATTTTTTATTCTGAGGCAATTGGGGAAAAACATGCAGGTCACCCTTGTGTGTCAAGTGATTGCTTTATGTTTGACGTGTTGACTTGGCATACTGTCATTTAATGCGATGGACTCCAATAGAACCTTCGTTAAATCCTGTAGTAATGTAGAGCTACTGCTACCAGTCTAACCAGCGAAACTACCTGGTACCAGGTACGATAATATTTAACGATATATTGGAGCGAATTTTTATTCCTCGGTCTGATTTCACTGGTAATTAATGCTTGGATGCTCCAGGGTCGTTCTACTTTGGCTACCACTACCACTTTTGAGTACTACTGTACCAGGTACCCTGGTACCAGGTACTGTACCTGGTAGTACACGAAGCAACCGCGAGTTGTTGAAACTAGCAAGAACAACATCGAAGTCGAAGAGGATGGAAACGCAAAGCTGTTTTTAAATGAGAGACGATGAGCGTACCTGGTGTGGTAAGCTCTTCAAACCTTTCAATACCACTACTACTACGTACTTACTCTACCAGGTACCCTGGCACCAGGTACCTGATACTAGGTACCTGGTACCCTGACCTGGTGTAACTGGTACCGTACTAATGATATTTGTTGAATTGAAGTGTCTTGTTACAGTGGTGTTCTGCTCTCCTCTCTCAGCTGCAAGATAGAATATTACTTTCCAAATAGAGAGTTGCAAACTACTGTAAGTACCTGGTAACCGTAGACTACTACCAGGGTAAGAGTGGTACCTGGTAGTACCAGGTACCAGGTACTATAGCAGGAGTGGTAACGGTACCCGGTACTAGACCCTCCCTACCTGGTACCAGGTACGTACCTGGTACGAGTACCAGTCCTCAGGAATCCATTGCTTGCGAAGGACACGATTACGAGGGTTCTTTTACTACTAGTAGTACCAGGTAACAGGGTACCTGGTACCGTACCACTACTTGGTATGGTAGCCCGAAGAACAAGTCGTGGAACTGCTGCACTGCAGAGTACTAACAGGTACTAGTATTAGTCTAGTAGGATTCATGCTAAATAAAAGGTGTAGGATATCCCCACATACTAGACACTAGCCAATACACTGTCAAGGTAGCAGCGGGCTGTTTACGAATCCATAAACCTGAATAGACGCCCATCCATGAAATGAAGGATATCAGTGCTCAGGGATTTGTTGCTTACAGTTCTCTGGAAAATGTGGCAGACACTTTTAGCTTTTATAGCCTTCTTCCGTTCGAGTTGTATGAGCAATGCGCAACTCGGGAATCGTTTTCAAGCCGTTCTGGCTGACGTTCCCAATGACTGCACGAGCTTGTCGTCATCTGTCTCCCCGCTAAACCTTACTAAGAGAACTCCTCGAGCTCTTCGAGCTTTTGATTACTTGTTGGATGAAAGCCGCAGCCTTATGATTGTTTAGCTGTTAACCACAAATTTGGACAAGGCGCGCAAGTTCCTCCCAGTGCCGCAGTGTTTGCCAAAAGTTAGAACATAAAAATTTGCCGGATAAGATCATTGGATCACGTGGAAGGCGAATACAATCGCTACTTTCGTCGCATTGGTAGAATGGAGCCCTTCAGCGATACTTGGTATCACCGATAAAATGGAATTGAATAGGAATTTGATCGTAATAATAATGATGGACATTCAGAATTGCGCGCATCACTTCTACGACAAATTTCAGTGACACGGCGGCAGACAAGAAAGAGAGTGTCCAGCAAAAGATAGTACAACAAACAAGTTCTTCTGAAAACATAAATTTAAAAATAATATGAGCTACAATGAAAATGAATTATGCTAGTTTCGTTTTTCGTTTTTGGCCGTCACTACTGTCAGAGGGGCTGCTTTGTCGTGATACAACCAAGACTACCCCTACCAAAAGGGCTACTAGACCCAGAAAGAAGCCATCCGATGGATCCAACACAAAATCTTCTTGAGCGGATCTTGTCGCCGCTATTTCTACTACTTCATTAGTCGGTTGAGCCCAGCGATTCCAAACAGGACTTTGTATTCTCTCGTGCTTTTCCGCACGACTTTCCTTCGACGACCAAGCTGTAAAGGCAAGCGTTTCTTCTGGTAAATGAACGGACAATAATAATGACGCGGATATTAGTTTGGATTCTTCTTCTCCTTCTCCTTCTTTGTTGGTGGCATCGGCGTACAGCTGATTGTTCATAAAAAATTCGCCCATTTGAATGGTATCGACCTCTCGTTCCATTAAATCATCTCGAAATCCGATATGTGCACGCTGTTGACTGTAAGGAAATTGATCGATCATGGCTTGTTGGATAGTCAGAGATGCAAAAGCAGGCATTGTAGTATTGCTGTTGACGGTATCGTCTTTTTGATTATTGTTATTATTATTATTGTTTTGTTTCCTTTTGTTCTTTGATTTGGGTGGATTGTTGGTCGTGTCGACGAATTGCAAAAATGCGTGTGTATATTTTTCGATAACCGACATTCCTACATGAACATCCGAATGATGAGCGTAGGAACTTTCCCCCTTCAACGAACTTCCTACGACCATAACGTTGGGAGTGGCTGTTTTGGACAGACCATCTCCCAGTGTATAGGCTTGACAAGTATCGGCCACCAGCAATACTTGGTTGTACTTGCGTCGCACGTGCATTTCGGCCAACGTCGAAGCAATTTCGTCCGCTGTAATTTCTTCAATGTCCTGAAACTTGAAGAACTGATCGCCGCCGTGTCCTGTCAGATAAATCAAAATGTTGGAGTTCTCGTCGGTGTGAAGGACGGGTTCACGGGAATTGGACTGTCTACCCAACAGTGCTCGAACCATATTTTGAACAGTCACGTCTTCTCCACGATAATCAATCTCCGTCGACGCATCGTAGAGCGAAGAAGCTGTGATCCCAGCATTGTACATGCTATTCTTGTGAGGATTCCGAGCATTCGACGGCAGATCATCGGCCAACATTAAGATGATGTTTTCATCGGGAATGCCATTAGATTTCACCATTTGATAAAACACGAGCGCATTCACAGCGTGACGATAATTGAACCAGTACCTGGAGCTTGAAACAATTACGGCATGATTGTTGATATTGTTGTTGGCTTTGTAGTAAGTAAATGATTCGTTTTTGTTCGTGCCATTGTTGGGTGCGGTTTCGGATGTGGTTGAGGACATGATAGGCATTGCTTGCAATTCTGGTCAGCTGTCTGCTGCCTTGCAAAAAGAGGTATTTCTTGTTATAGATTATAAACTGTAAAGCTGGACCTTAACGTGTACTAAAAGTACGCTGCTGGAAATAATAGACCCCGAGTTCCAATCTATGGTGCACGGGATAAATGCAGAAGAGAAGTGGTGTTGATATTACGTTGTTGTTGTTGTTTTTGCCTATGATAACACGATACTTTAAAATGCTTCTGCTCAGTGTTTATTTTTTGGTCTTAGCTACCTGGTAGTTTTAAGTACTGGAGAAATCCGTAATAGTAGATTACTCTACAACCGTAAAAACCCCGTAAAACAAAGTAATTTCAATGGCAGTAGATTGCTTTGGATAGCTACTGGTAGGAGACGACTATTGGAACGAAGACGCTGTGCCTACTGCTATCAGTAGTAGCTACCAGGTAGTAGTAGCAAGATTTATGTCAGCTTACTCTAAGAAAACTCTGTTGCAGCAGATACCTTACCAGTGTTTGTCGAAATCGTGCAAACGTGGTCGCCCTTTGAGTGAGGCATCCAAAATGAATTCATATTATTATCATCTAACTTGGATGGCTACCAGGTATGAAATACGCATGAAAAATAAAAAGGTAAATATTCGAGTACTAGTAGCTAGCCCAGAGTACTACAGCTATGATTATTATTTATTTCATCTAAGGGCGTAATAATAGACAACTAGTAGTCTACTGTAATACTCGCCGGAGTAGCTACTAGAGTAGGTACGGGGTTCGGATCAGAAGCTACCAGTAGTACTACTAATTGTACACCACCACACTACTCTAGTACTAGTCTACTCCACTACTAGTAGACTGCTAATACGAGTAGATTCGGATTTCATTCAACGCCTCCATCTCTTGCACTGTACATGAGCGCGGATCATAGCAAGCAAAATAGTGTTAAATTTGTGGTCACGCACCTCGGCTGGCGCAAAGCCGGGTGTGAGCTGACCGAGCTGTAGTATTGTTAATTCTCTTTATTTTATATTTTAGCAGCTAGCCTATGTACAGTACTAGGAGCAGAAGACTACTACTAGCTAGCTACTCGAGTAGCTAATAAGTACTGCTAGTACTATCATAGTACCGGTAGCAGGTACTGATAGCTCTTCTACTACTAGCTACTAGCTACCTGGTAGCTACTAGTAGTAGTCAGCGTCTTCGAAAAAAATTCCTTGAGAACGTGTGCACCTTTCTTCTTGTTGATGTACAAATTGTACCAAAATATGTATGACGTCTGCAACTTTACAGAAAGAGAAGGATTGAACCACTACCAGGTACTCGAGTTCATGTTGTATTACCCCGCCGTCGCGCAAACTCATTTAACACTTTCCTAAGTGCTCGCAGGCCATAACATTATTATCATTACCAGGTACTGTAATAGCCGCCGCGCACCACTGCTGTAAAACAACAGCTACTCTGATAAAGATCTGTTCGATCTCCTGAAGCAAATTTGGAACTTATCCCGACAGTTTAGCAGTCATTCGATCTCCTGTTGTACACAAACAATAAAGCTCACACTATTCACCATGGCAAAGCTGCTCACTAATCATGATCCATCCCATATTCATGCCATCTGTGGTGTGCTGGCTCTTCTGCATTACTTCTATCGGTTTCGAATGCTAGTTCTGGACGTTGAGAACTCAGGATTCGGCCAAAATCTTCAGCAGGATGTCTTCAGCATGATTATTATGGCGCTGCCCAATGCCACGTCCTTCCTCTTTCATATTGTTCCTATCAAGAAGGGGGTGGATGGTTTTACAATCTGGAAGGAATATCGACTTCATGCCTTTGTCTTCGCCGTCAAACTATGGCTACTGCTAGCCATGCTGCTGTACAGCCAATACAGACATCCTGATACCGGGTTGAAATACAACGTCTACTACCGAGCAGCCTTTGAATTTGCCACCATGTGGTGCGCCCAGTACGTCACCAATCTGTATCCACCCCAGGTGTCCACTATTCGCGGCATGTATACGGGAAACTCCTTCATGGTCTTTTTGGCTGGCTTCTTACAGCATTTAGGGAGAGCTTCCATTTTTTGTGGTACTCCGGATCCCAAGGATGGGATTTCCATGTGTTGGCTCTCCATTTTTGTCATTCAATTGAATGCCTTTAACATGACGCTTCGAAAAAAGCGCATCATTGGACCCAAGACGACACAAACTTTTTATACCATCATGCTGGGAAGTGCTGCCTATCTTTTGTTTTTCCGAAGGGTATGGGTGAACCCCCCGTCGGGACCTTTTGATCCCATGTTCAAAGCGCTGTATTTGGCATTGGTGGCCTACTACTGCCGAAAGCAGGGAGTCGATCGATTTTCGTCATGGATTGTGGCTTTGTCAGTGATTTCGCTTGTTTCAACTCAGTTCGGTTTGTTTCAGTCGGGAAGTGCTGCCTTGGCCGAATAAAAGTGAGAAAGGAATGATCAGCATGTACATGCTATATCTGTGAAGCAGTGAAAATCTTTCCCGTAACGACTGACGCAGGTCGTGTGGAATACTTGTCAAATAGTGAGACGAGACTATCGTTTAGGCAAGCTAGTTTCTGACCCCGAGCATGCTATGCCGGTGCAGTCTGTACGATGGCACATTCAAGACAATGTGGAATCAACTCATGAATTTGCGAGTGGTAGTTTTGAACAGTGGGTATTCATTTAAAACTCGTGTACACTAGTTAGATATCGTTTGTCCCTTACAAACTTGCGAGAAGCTATAGTAATATTGTTTCCACGATTATTCGACACATGGGCGCGTACAGCGTGGGTGTGCAAATTCCTGTTGTGGATTTTTTTACACAGCATCAATTATTGTTGCCTTGCCGATCATCTATACCTGTTCATCATACACTGGGGGCCGAGGAGGGACAATAAGAGCGCAGCTTTCGCCATTGACGATTTCGTCGTTAATTTGACCATTTTCGCTCTCAGTCGCACTAGATTGGCCAGTTGCGCTCTCCATCTTGCTTCGGTGCTCATTTATGAGGAGACGAATGACGCGACAACCAATTCCTCCTCCAACAGCTGTTGCATTTGCGTTTCCAAACGCATCGACTTCGGCACCGAGTCCCAGCTGTTCAAGCCGTTCTGGGGAAGTATCGATTTCTGGCGAAGCGTCCTCGAGAAGAACTGCAGAGTAGGGAGTAAGAGCGGGCGCAGCCAGGACGAAGGAGATAAAGAGACCATAAGAGTGGGGCATGCAAGGAGAGCTTAAAGCTAGTAGGGACGACGCGCAACATCACTGACATCAAAACGTACCAATTCGTTTGCGCAGTTCTGGCTGAATATACTTGGGTCCAAAAAATCTCAGGTCTCGATCCTCGTTGATGCGATCGCGCTGAAAACATTTTCGGGAAGGGAGGCGAGAAGCCACGTGCCAATGTTTCTGATTTATGTAACACTGAAAAAGAACAGTGATAATGATCAGAGGAAGCATCAGCGGAGTCGCGAAAATAGACCGTTTCAAGGCCAATAAACCAAAGATAGTAATCTCAGCAATCAATAAACATTTGGTGATGATCTGAATGAATAGGACCCAAATAGCACCCCCGCTGTCTGGATAATCAGTGTAAATGTATACGAACTGGTGGCGAAAGAGTGTTCCCATAACCACGAAACATCCGGCCAGGACAATGGTGACCAAGGGAGCAATTACTGAGTATACCAAAAGAATCATAAAGAAGAACACCAAAGTAGAGGTGTATTCTGCCATTTCAAATCCCTTGTCTTCGTTTAGGGGGCGAAAGACTATGTAAGTTTCATGGCGTTCCTTGTGCGTGAGGTTGGGACCGACGAATCTCCGAACAATCGCAAGGGCGATATCGACAATACGTAGTCCTTCAATTGCAAAGGTTGTCACAGTTTGAACGATGCCCATTTGGAGAAAAAACGTAGACTGGGCAGGTAAAGATCTCGCCAAGAGATCGACAATTGTTGTGGGGTTGTCGAGAATTTCCTCGAGTTCCTTGAGGACTGAACCCGACAAGGCTGAAACAAAAAAGGTCTGAATGATCATAAACGCAGCGAGCTTCTGAAATAAGGACGTCTCTAGCAATGAACCACTGACAAGTCCTTCAAAACTTGAAATGTAACCCAAAATCAAGGGTAAGAGAGAATCCAAAATAATCAAGAACTGAGGCGCAAGAATTTCCAGAAGGGGCACCAAAAAGGGCAAAGCATCGCACATGTCGTCAATGAAAGGCACACCTTCCCGAAGCGCTTCTACGGAGCTCAAACCCGCGACAAAAGAAACAGGGATTGTCCAGAACAAGCACATAGCGCTGGTAAGTCCAAATGACGCTAACATCCCCAGTTGCAATTGCTTGTGGTGAAGTCCGACGTTTTCCCAGCAGACATCCTCCGGATCAGGAGCATCCAACACTTCCATCGAAAAAGGATGCTCATGGTGAATCATTTGAAGCGCCGCTTGAGCTTCCGATAGCTTTTTGAAGACAACAAGACCGCCCGATAAGGTTTCCCCGTCTTCACCTGATGTCACGAGGTTGGCAGCGATGTCGATACCCGATGCTGCAAGATGACCAAGCCCCTCAGCTCCCCCCTGATGTTTTCCGTGGTCGAGACAGCACTCTGTTGAAGAAAGGAAAAGAATGATACGTGCTCCATGCCATCGCCATCGTCTTCCTCTCCTTCCTCTAGCGATCGGGTCGCTGTTAAATTGAGCGATTGATCCGCCACGTGAACAAGATTGTTGATTCGCTCAGTAATGTCTTTGTTTTGCTCCTTTAATTGCTTGGCATAATAATCAATAGAATCGACTGTTTCTCCAAGGCCAGGTACTGGTACTCCTGGGATCGGCCCCGCCTGCACTTTGTGTGTTGGTGTCAATCCCAAAATATCCTTTTCGGCGAGCGCTCGCTCCAACTTTCTGACGGTAGCATCGCGACGGGCTACGGCTGCCTGGAGATCTTTCGTGGTGAGACCAATGTGGGCTTCGATATGGTTCATGTCCACGCCCAAACACCTTGAAAAGAAGTACTCGAGACCAGCATTGGATCGATACTGGTGTGGAATATTTCGAACAAATACGGCATAATTTCGCGGCCGGTCGGACATGTGAAACTTGTGTCGCAGGGGAATGAACCACTGCTCCAATTCCGTCAAAATCAGATACATGGCAAAACCAAAAAATACGTAGGATGCCAAGGCAGTAGAGACCAATCGGGAATCTCCCGGACCGACATTTCCTGTTGTCATTTTGACAATCGTGTCGGTCACATTCCGGGTCTCATCCACTTTCGGTGCCGTGTAGTAAACGGGCACGAGAAAGAAACCACAAAGAATCCCCATCGTGGCAAGCTTGAGTCCCATACTGCAAATACGAACAAAGGAAACACTGTCCATGCCACATTCTCGCATCAAACGTTCGTCGTCAATAAGATGCAACTGCCAGATCCAAGAAAAGAATCCGTACTGTGTCATGGCCAGATCCGTCTTGCGACCGTCCACCCAACTCCGTAGGTTAAAGGCTCTCGGAAATCGTCGACGGGCCCAGCATAATAATAAGAAACACATTGTAAAGGCAATTCCGTACGTGTACAAGGTTCCAACCAAGATTTGCGATTCACTGCGGTTGTCATTGCCAGCAGCGGTGGAATTGCCCGTGGTTGTTGTGGAGTTGTTCGTGTCGGACCAGGCATCATCGCTTTCGTTGTTCCAACCTGTTATATTGTCCGAAACAAAGAAAACATCGTCTGGCTGAACAGTATCGAAGAAAGACGAAGTAAAGTTGGAAACGGATACATCGATAAAGTTTGTGTCGTTGGTGGTGGATTCTTGAAGAGACCGCATCGTTTCTGCGTGTATTGAATTGTTTCTGTTAGTTGTTGTGCTGCTTCGCGTATTGTTTCAGGTGCCGATATTTCGATGACGATAGGGCTCTATAGCTGGCTGGAGAGAGGAGAGTTTTTGAAAGTTTCGGTAAAGGATGATCTCTGTTACCATAGGCCATAGGTGTATTATGTGTTGATGAAGTCTCGCTCTGGTCCGACTGTTTTTAAGCTTTCAATACTAGCTAAAGTACTACTAGTAGTAGGATTACTAGACCTAGTACTGTTGGGAGTATTGTACTATGTATCTCTCGCACTTAGGATTTAATGCGGTTACTGCATGATGTTAAATAATATTATGCTAAAATTCGACTCAATCAGAATCCAAGCTTAAAAAAGAAAATACTACCAGGTACTGTACCAGGTACCAGGTAGGGTACTTTTAAAGTCTCCTATTTCTTTTTCATAAATCTCCTAAAACTCTCCTAAATATCGAGAAACTGTTGACTAAAGTCTCCTAAATAAGAAAAAATATCTCCTAAATGAAAAATAAACTCTCCTAATTCCTCTTATTAATATCTACTGTAGCTTAACAAAAAAATTCTCCTAATTGAAAAAAAACTCTCCTAGTTGAAAAAAAACTCCCCTGAAGTCTCATAAAATCTCCTAATTAAACTCTCCTAAAAATCTCCTAAATATTTTTCTAAACTCTCCTAATTGAAGACTGGAGTATTGCTTCAAGCACTACTCTAAGTAGATAGTACCGGCTCTTCCAGGTTTTGGGCTGAGCCAATAATAATCTATGGAAATACAAAAATAAATGTTTAAAAAAAGGTGTTAAAAGTGCATCAGAAATGTCTACTCGTACTGCATTACCCCTATTTTCTGAATACAGGTAATTACTGTATGAGAAAGCTTGATGGGCCACTTGTATAGTAAGTCAAAAGCATCCTTGCCAGCGCAGCAGGGGCAGTATTCCCAGCTTTTTGTGTCCCTGCTATACCAACAATGCAGAAGCAAGGGCTGACTGAACACGAGGTGACTTTCCAAAGGGGGACACACACTCCCAGGCTGGTGATGTCAAAATCAGCGTCACCGGGTGCCATGTGTAGCCTACTAGAGGCAATTAGAAACCCAGATTTTTTATATTTCAGCCACACACTGCTGATCTGCCTAACTTCCCCTTTTTCATTCCTTTTCAAGTGCTAACTAATGCGTCAAGTGTCTTCGTTCACCGCCCACATCATGAATGCAGGAGTTATTTCTGGAACTCCTGTTACTACGTCAAATAGCAACATTCCTTTCATATCTGCTTTTTCAGGCCTGGTGTCGATACGCCACCATTACCATCCCGTTTCAGCAATTCCCTGTGACGCTGAAAGCATTCCAGTATGCTCTCCTCCTGCAGCTCTGGAAAATCGTTCCCAAACAACGAGCAATCAAAGGAATGTTCCCGTGACGATACTTGCAACAAATAGTCAAAGGCATCCAGGTAGGGTATGCTAATATTTAGTCTGGAGCAGAGATGAGCAAGACTGTGAACCAATGCAACAAGGCAAGTGACGACCCACACGGGGATCCATATCGACGTTCGTTCCAGGTTGTGCGCCATTCGATACTGCTGAAGGTAATAACCATATGGCATGGGTGATTTCAGGGCTAAAGGTCGTGTATAGTGGTAGATGTTTTGCACTGGTGGTCTTTTCGTAGCATCTTGTTCTTGCTCGACCCGCATTCGTAGTAGAGAATCAATTGCGCGAGAGACATTGGCACTCGAATTGCAGTCAATAGCCACGGGAAGATAGGGTCCAATGAAGCGTTGCAAATGCAACGCTCGACACTGAATACAAGCATGATCGTCCGAGAAGATGGCACTCAATCGTAAGTGACAGAATGGAACCATTCTTTTCTCGCAAACGGTCGTGATTGTCTCTTCGCAGGCTCTTTTGAATCGATCATATGTTGCTGGATATTCTTGAAGGGATATCGGAAAGGGTTCCTTTTCGGAAAGCATGTGCTGTGTACGCAAATGATCCATGGCGGCCACGGATGATATATGAAGGACTAAATTCAGACGAGGACAAAGCTCACAAGCTGCTTGAAGCAAATACTGTATGCCACGAACCACACGTTGATTATCGTGATCGTCCTTTGCGTAAGGAGCGATTAGGGGAGGTCGGACACCAACCACAATGCTGGACAGCATGTCGAGACATTTTGGAATCTGCTCCAGTGTAGCACGAGCTGATTTTTCACTACAGATGCTCATCAAATTGCATCTCACGTAGTGAATGCTTCCATCATTGCACACCCAAGAGGGCGGGATTGATTCCAAGCCCATAAGTATCAAACCTTCTGATCCACAGTGACGGACAAAAGTTCTCGTGAGACTCGAAGTACCGCCGATCCACAAAGTTACTCCTGATCGTTTCCTGGTGCGGTCGTCATCGTTGGAAGCAAACATGATGTTGCAGGTAACGATGGGATATCCACAATTTTTTTTTTGAATGTGTCAAGGCAACCTTTCCCGTCAAGTAGGAAGCAAACCCTAGCTAGTTTGAGCTTGGTTGTGTTCCTGACAAAAAACAATAAACTATTCCAGCGTTATCATGAAAGAACCTGTTCGTGTGAATGGTTAGTCTTGAACGATGTGTATGATGGTAGGAATCTGGAAAAGAACGTAGCAGCAGAGACTATCTTTACTTCTTCATCTCAAGCTGAGAGTCGATTCATAATTCATACTCCAAGTACCAACATAATCATGACTGCTTTTTCGTTTTGGGCTCTCGCTCGTCATCCAGTTTTACTAGTCTACTGTTCAAAGTTACTCTGTCAATTTTTTTTTCTCCATGATGTCATTGCTCTACCTGATACTTTGCTAGCTACGGTAGAGTAGAGTAGCGAGTAAAACTACTACTACTACTACTAGTAGTAGTAGCTAGCTAGAGTCTACTACACTATTATTCAGCCTATTTTTTCGATCTTAAACTCATCAATGAGCTTTCAGTGGAAAGGTACTGTAGCCTGGCTGGCTGGTGGTGGAATACAGTCGGAGTACTGAATTTTCGATAGTATCCACACAGCTCGAATAAGGTAATTAATGTGACTCACTTTGCTATGAGTGCTACCTGGTACCATGGTACTACTGTGGTCTACTGTACCTGTTAGTGGTAGGATGGTTAATGACCGAATATCGAAGATCATCTTGGAACAGCCAACTACTTTTCCACCGTCGTCCGCCGAGCATTGTGGAAGAGACTTGATCACAATGGATGGAAGATGGAAGTCTCTCTTTGTCAACATAATATATATATATATATTTCATGATCAACCCAATTCTCTCTTTACTAATTGCAGCGATGAGTTTTTCGAAGACCCTCTTTATCACAGGCGCAAGCTCGGGCATTGGTGCCGCCACGGCGCGAGCAGCCAATGAAGCCGGATGGAAGGTTGCCTTATTTGCAAGACGAGACGACAAACTTCAAGAATTGGTTCAGCAATTAGGTGGACCAGATAAAGCACTTGCAATCACTGGTGATGTGACAGATCTTAGCAGTCTAGAAAGTGCCGTCCAGAAAACAGTCGACAAGTTTGGCGGTATTCATGCGGCCTTTGCAAACGCTGGAATGGGAATCGATAAGCCAGGCACAGAAAATGGCGACCCCGAAGAGTGGAAAAAAGTTGTAGACGTGAATATCATGGGTGTCTTGTATACTACTCGTGCGGTGTTGCCCGAGCTGCGCAAAAGTAAAGGAACGATGGTGATGACGGGATCTATGGCAGGAAAGCGTCACATTAAAGGATCCATATACGGCGCCAGCAAATTCTTTGTTCATGGTTATGCAGGCAATATGGCAGAAGAAATGCGAGAGTGGGGAGGTCGATGCTGCCTCATTGCCCCTGGGGTGGTCAATACTGAATTCTTTGACTCTCCCAAACCTGATAAGTTGCAGCCTGAAGATGTGGCCAGCGCCGTCATTCATGCCATTTCGGCTCCACCCCATGTCGCCATTCACGAAATATTTTTGATGCCGAACAACTGGCTCGACTACGCTTGTAGATAACGATTTTTGTAACAACAACGGAACAATCTGTTAGTTTTGCGGGCAGTACTATAGCGCTTTTCGAAAATGATGTGCGCCAACATGGAAGAATGGAAGCAGCACAGAGTCTAGCTAGCTGCGAGCAGCAGCATACTTGACTCGCGTAGCCTGCAAAAGGCACCTTCAGTAGCTGGTAGGTCTAATATTTTAGACTTTTCGTGACTGTCAACATCGAAATCCTGCTAGTAGCAATCCGGGGTTGATAATTGATACTAAATATGAAGCTTTATCCGGCCTGTTGAAAAGCTTTGAATATGTAGTAGATGCATGTGTCGTTCCTACATTCTTTAGTAAGAGTGGGGTACAAGAGCATTACAAAGAAGAAGAGAGTATGAGTTACGATCGAAGTCTGTCTAGCCAATACAATCTGCCATCATATTCGTGAGATTTCTGTCATGTACGGAATCGTTAGTTCCATTGATTTGGGGGGATCACCATAAAATGAACTTCGCAATAATACTGGAAAGAAGCCTTGTATTGGCATTGTAGCACAATGAAGCAGGCTTTGTCTATGCAATATTGTGACTGTTTCAAGTATCTAGCTATTTTTGTGGACTTGTCATTTCATTCTTGTCGCCTTCATGAATCTCTCGAAGAACTCTAGCGGGAACTCCTCCGATTACTACATTGTCCTTAAAACTCTTAGTCACAACAGCTCCAGCTCCTACGACGACATTATTACCCAGTGTAATACCAGGACAAATGGTAGCATTGGCACCGATCCAACAATTGTGTCCTATGGTAATTGGAGCTGTATACTCGGCACCTTGTGCACGCAGTGTCGGGTACACTGGATGAGTCGCTGCACTAGTGCACACATGCGGTGCCAGCAAGCAATTGTCACCCACGCGGATTTCATTGCAATCCAAAATACTACAGCCGTGGTTGGCGTAAAAGTTCTTTCCCACGTGCAAATGAATCCCGTAATCGACATGAAAGGGAGACTCTACCCAAATACTCGGAAGCAAGTCGGGAGTATTTTCTAGATTGGCGTTGCTGTCATCGCTCTTGCCAAATAAGTCTCGAATAATGGCGTGTCTTTTTTCTGTTTCCAAAGGAGATAATCGATTGTATTGAAAACACAATTCTTTGGCACGTTGTCGTTGCTGCAACAAAACAGAATCGAAAGCTTGGTAAAATTCTCCGTCCAGCATTTTTTGCTCTTCCGTTTTGTCATTGTTGCTCAATGCATTGGCAGCGGCAGCAGCAATATCGGTCATATTAGTCGTTGCTACGAGAAGAGAAAGAGGCTGTAGTAGGTAGAGTGAGCTTCATTATTGGATGCTGGATGATTGGTTTGGAAAAGAACAGATCGGAAACGAAAGATATTCAGACGAAAGATCCTATGAGCAGGGCAAATGTGCGTGATGTTGATGATGACGTCAGATATTATAAGCACGAAGACGAATATCCATCATTTCGCTATCCAATTAATTTCCAATTGAAAATTCGCTTTTAATTAAACTAATGTCTACTACTTTGTTGCATTTCTAATACTGTAATCAACTGCGTACTTGACGGCCACCATAGCAACCAAAAAACCTCTGACGAAGAGCAAGACCACGCATAAATCAGACAAATATAAGAACGATGCCATCTTTAAAGCCTCATCGACAAGGGATTGCAGCTTTGCTGTTCCTGATCGCCGTTTGCATCCAACAAGCGAGAAGCTTTCACCTTACTTCTACCCCACGCGCCCAGACTGATTCAGCTACAGCATCTGGCCACAAGCTAACAAACCAGGCGAAATCATCCGAAAAATTGCCAGCAGATGCCACAATAAAAGATATTAATCGAAGAAATACTCTTTTCGCGCCTGCCCTGGCAGCCTTGGCCACTACTTCGCTCCTATCACCAACCCGACCATCAAATGCAGGTTTATTTTCCCAAGCACCCCGACGTCAACTCGAACTTTGCATTGTTTCTCTGTTGAGATTGCAGTATTGGGCCGAAGCCACCGCTCAAGCACTACAGCAAGACACGCGTAAATCCAAATACCTGGAAGCTCGATTGGCCTGCAAGGCTTTAGTAACAGGCAAGATTGGAGGTGGCGCCAGTCTCAATGTTTACAATTTAAACAGTCTTCAATTAAAGGGATGTTTATCCGACCTCGTTGGATACGCGGGAGACCAAGGAGGAGCTGCTGCAAAGCGAAAGGTCGATGAGATACAAACGGACCTACTGGAATCGTTGGCGTCAGTCGTTGAATTCGATGGTTTGGAAACGACAATTGATCCATCACCACGAGCTTCTTTGACCATGTCCATGTACACGGATACGAAAGCTATGTTTGTACGACGAACATTGCTGGAACGCGTTGTTCCTGATGTGCAAGCCTTAATAAAAATGTTTCCAGATGTTAAAAGTGCATGTGAAGCATACGTAAAGACGACCTATGCCGATGAATTACCGCCACGGTTGCGGGCGGGTAGTGAATAAGCGAGTCAAGGGTTGGACGATAGCGATGGATCCGACGAAAAAATGAACATTGATGCTCGGTACATATTTATCATAACAGCAAGCGTACTTCTGTATTACTCATCATTTGCTACGGGAGCCACTTGCGCCACCCTCGCCGGCCCTGTAGAATATCTCCAATTTCCGCAAGCTTTCGCTGTTGCTCTGGTTCTTCCAAATATGCTTTGGCAATTTCTTTCAGTTTGTCGAGTTTCTCCGGTTCCGTCACGTCGATGGGAAATTCGTCCGGCATACCCAAAGTTGGATTCAGACGATAGTATCTTGTTTTTCTGTCGCCCTTGTTGCTAACGGCCGACAGGCCTTCCTCACCCAAAACATCTTCCAAGACGTGGTGGATCTGCTCCGCGTCCGTTGCACTGCCAACAATTTGACTAATGATGCCGTCCCAGCCAATGCGGGGAGAATTCTTTTGCTCCAGAAAACTTCCTGTTCCGATCGAAACAACCATTTCAATGGGCACATCGGGGAAAATGGAACGAGCCTCATGGATAGCAACGGCCGTAGGATTGCTAGCAACGATCCCTCCGTCACAGTACATTTCATTCCCCATCATGACAGGTTTGAAAACGGTAGGAGCGGCAGTAGATGCCCGGAGTGCGTATCGCTGAAGCACGCGGAAAGATCCTACAAGATGCAGAAGCAATGGAACAATCAGTAAGCAAATTACGCACAATTCGCTGAATGATAAAGAAGGACACAATAATAGACACCACGTACCTGGATGCCGAGACCCTTCAATTTTGTAACCTGAGTTTGGTCGCACTTGTTTTTGTTTTACGTAAGAGTTCCTGCGTATCAACTCATGCTCCCACTCTAGGGGCAAATCTAATTCATCGCGTGCCTTCTCAGGGCCGATAGTGAATGGATCTGCAAGCTCTCCAGCTGCATAGTTGTAGTTGCGAAATAATGCGACGTGCGTAGGAGTAGAACTCATTTTGCTTGCTACGCAAAAGACGTACGGAACAGCAGGATCCGCTCGAGAGTCCAGCATGATGCTGTCGCCCAGGATTTCGCTGAGAATGTCCATGAAGTATTCTTCGTCGTAAGTTGCTGTCGTAAAGAGCATCATTGTGGAACTCAGTGCAGACTTGACGAAAATCTGCTTAATCAATTCATCGTAACGGTCCCTGGCCTCTTCACTGGATTCACGAAGCAGGCCCACCAGAAAGGAGATGATACCCCCAGTGGAAGTCCCAGCGATAATATCAAAGGAATCCTGTACTTCTACTCCCCCCATACTGTCCACTAGCCCTTTAATAAGACTGATCGCGGTCATTCCCCGTGATCCTCCACCGTCCAAAGATAAAATCCGCAGTCCCTTTTGACCGGGAATCTTTGGAACCCAGCGATTGTACCCAATCGCGGCCAAAACTTGGTTGGACGTTCGGCGAACGTGCCCATCCAAATTGTTTTGAACAGCGGCAGCACGCATAAATGGTCGAACAACCTTCTCTTTTTCGTCTTTGTCGCTCTTTTTTTCTCCGTCTACTCTGGAAGCGGCTCTATTGTTGGCCCTGCGAAGTGATTTGAAAATTTCTCCTGGGTACCGTAGCCATCGTCGCGTCTGCTCTCCTCTAGAGTAGGAAGAACACTTGAGAAGTTCCTCTGGAAGGCCCTCAGTGTCCCGAATGGCCTCCACGGCGTCATCACTGGACACTGTCATGGCAAGGAGTAACTGTGTAACATAAAGCTTGCAGCGGAGCCGTGCATCTATTGTAGTTCAAAAGTTGAGAGGAAGAAAGCTACATTACCTGTTTGGTTCAACCATACAAATAAAAAAATCAACTTAGTTGACGTACCTCGACGATTGCGGCTTCTCGAAAAAGGGTTCATGGAATCTCTTCTCGGATTGGGCTCCGAGTATTCATTGGCGTACTTTAACATGGTCATAAAGTCATGCATAAGATTATTTCCGAATTGATGAACTTGCTGTTGCTTCGCTGCCCCTTCCTCATCTTTGTAATTGTTAAATTCTCGAGACCGATGAGCAGTGGAGAAGGTCCGCTCTGACCAAGCCGCATTCGCTCGCAGAATCCCATCCGTAATGACGGCTGACAACTCCGGCGAGACGGCACAGAGATCTCGCAGAGCCCGACAAGCACTGCAGGCCGCCATGAAGGTTTCTTCGTGTTGTTCCAAAAACACTCCTCCTTCGATGCCCGCATAGCCCCGCTTTTGCGCCAAAACTTTCTTTTGCAAATGAATAAACCGAGCACCTTCCCGAATGCACTCCAAAAGTGGCATTAGCCCTCCATTACCTTCCTGGCAAAAGGTTCGCCATTGATCGACGCTTTCAATACTGGAAGCAATAGAAACAGCCAGGTGTCGCATATCACGAGATATTCGTTTAAAGTATTGCGCGGACAATCGGCCTGGTCTTGATGGTTGTTGCTTGTTGTTGGTGGTTGTGGTCGTCTGATTGGTAGCGGTTGATCCTGAATACAACGGCGAGGATGAGTACAGTGACGGCAAGGGCATCACATCAACTGAGTCCAATAATTCTTCTCGAGCCGAGGGTGTAGATACCATCCAAGTCACGGCATTATCTAGCTCTCGTGCTGTAGAAGTGTCCATGGTGCTGAGATTTTCCCGGCGGGAAGATAGATCATAATCATCACCAACATCACCTTGGGCTGCCTCCGTACTTCTAACGGATGTTACTGGTGGAGCTTTTGACTTAGCCTTGGGCTCTTTTTGCCTCTGAAGTAGTTTCCTATCATTCTCGTTGTTCTTGTTGTTTCTCTGTTTGCTTGCAGAACTCAAGTTGCCAGCATCCAGTGTGACGGGTTGAATTGCCTCACCACCTCCCTTTTTTGTGCGTAATTGTTCCTCCTGTTTTTGCATTTCCTTCAACAAGGAATCTATTGATCCGCTATCGTCAATATTGTCATCTTTTTTAGATGTAACGTTACCATTATAAGGAAGATTGACTGACACTGACTTGCCGTCCTGTTCTGTTTGACCACTGGCTTGCTGAGATTGAGCTGGAAAAGATCTGCTGCCAGTGCGTGTGGTGACGTAGGCTGCAGTAGTTTCTGGAACGAAAGCATTTATCCCTGACTGCTGTATTGTAGATAAATTGAACACAAGACAAAGCCACGGAAGAGACGAAAGGGTATACCGTGCTGTTGTCATGCTACAAAATTGATGGTGTAACCTCGACAAACCCTTCACCGAATTCTTCTGGAAAATTCAAATAGATGCTGTACTGTACACCTTGAACTCTTTCAAGAAATAAATTTTCAAACTGCTCCGTCACCTGGAAATATAGAACAAAATATCTAGTATGATCTGTTGCTCAAAATTGAGAACAGAATCTTTGAAGGTGTGAGCCAGAGTTGCTAATAATAATATGAACTGTTTGCCCAATAGGAAGCCATTCGATTCGTTTGTTGGTGATGTGTTGCAATCAAAGAATTACCAGGCAGGTATCGTATTCCTGAAAACTTTGATCCAAATTAGGGTTTACGTTAATCCAGTAAAGATCCAAAAGAAAAAATTAGCTGCCTCTCTCTAGTAGAAAAACTTCCAGTCGACTAGACTACCAGGTAGTAGTTTCAAGCCAATCGAATCCTTTCATGAGTCTTCCTACGTATGCCAATCTGGCGTCGAAGTAAACACACATACTTCTTTGCAAGAAGGATGGACGAAAGATAGCTTTTGAGCATGCAACAAGAGTCGCTTCCCGCCAGACCCCAAACGCTCCAGCGGCTCTTCGCCGTACAGTGAATCTCCCAGAATTCCGGACCCTACATGAGCACATACAATTCGCAACTGGTGTGTTCGTCCGGTAATAGGCCTTAGTTCTAGAGTCACTGGTTTCGCTGTTTCTTGTTCCTTTTGTCCAATTAAGCCATCGCCGACCTTTTCAGATCCACTGCTTCGTAAGACAGTGTCGGAAGAAGTATCCTTTCCAAGCACCTTCCATTCTGTTAAGCTCATTTTGCCCTTTGGGTCAGTATGCGGCACAACCTTCCATTTTAAACGTTCTTCGCTTGGTGCCAAAGGCAACTCTTCGCGTCCTTCCCGTTTGCATCCCTGATTGTAGGGTGGCCAGCAATTCACTTTGGCCCAATATGTTTTAGAAACACAATCTCGTTCACGCCAGGCCCGACCGAGTTTTGAAGCAGCAGTCTGAGTTCTGGCAAATACCATCACTCCCGATGTTTCACAATCCAATCGATGAACGATATAGAGTGGCGGGTTGTTTCCTGTCAGTGTATGTTCATCTTTGCCGTTAGCAATCAATGACGCTGTCAGAAAGATCTTCAATTGGCCATACGCAGATTCTTCATCCTGGGTAGACTGTGGGATATTCATGAGTTGCTGTTGACGTTGTTGTAGTATTCTGTGCAATTGATGAGCGACATCTTCTAGCTGCTTGGAGCAATCGTGATGAAAAGTAGGATCATCGAGATCGTCTGTCATAAGAATCCGTTTTCGATTGCGATGAACATAGCTAAGAAATGGTTTCCATTTTCGAGGAATTGAGGCTACCAGGGTATCGGTTGCCGACAGCTGCTTCAGACAGGACGTGATAGTGGGACTGATACGTTTCATATCCAGACTACTATTACTGCAACCATCTGGCAAAGAAAAACAGCGAATGGCTGTTTCCCAGGCTTGTTGAGATGTCATTCGAGTGCTTGTCTCATTATTTGGATGGAGACGTTTCCTATCAGGTGTCTGTGATGGCGGGTACAAATTCCCAGGAACCGATCTGAGATTGCAAGGTTTATCAATTAAAATGATATCGTCATCTAAATAGACCAATCGGATTCGTAACTGAGGTTGAATGAGACGAAGAGTCTCGTTGAATGTTGCGACTGCAGCTGCTGTGTCTAAAGCAGCATCAGCATCAGCATCAGCATCAGCATCAGTACTAGCAGTAGCAGAAGTATTGGTAGTAGTTGTGTCTTCCATGAACGCTTAATAAAAAGGGGATCCAAGAGCAATAGCGGTAGGCTTATATCAGGTTAATCATTCCTTCCGTCGCATCCACAAAAATAATATTACATGTTGCTCTACAAGACATTACTGTAGGTAGAAAGGCACAGCGTCATCAAGTATTTTTTGTGGCTTCATTTGCAGTGTGGTGTACTACTGCCTACTAGCTAGTAGACTAGTAGTACTTCTAAGCTACTCCTCCTGCCTAGCTAGACTACTCCCTACTACAGTATTATTATTTATTACTCGGAGTATTCAAAGATTACTGAAAATTTAAGGTTACGGTTATCTATCGAAAACGAATAATATCATTATTTTTTATTCATTAAAAATACAAAATACTAGTAGGGTCTACTCGAGTAGTAGTATTTAGAATGCAGTTTGCAGCTGCGGATGAGTAGGGGCTGGTGTTGCTGCATCCAGAGGAGCAATCAGCGCGAGTTGAAGAGTTGGCTGAAGATTGGACATGGAACCACAGTCAAGCAACGAAAGACAAGCAACTTGCTCCAAAGATCTCCTCCTAAAATACTACTTGTGTATACTTCCTGTCATGTACGACGTTTTGGTAAGTTTGCCCTGCGGATTAAAGACTGGCACGCTGCAATGATGGTGTCCCAGATTTGCATATTTGTGGATGGGCTCCTTCATGGGCTCCTCCGGGTTGAGCAGTCACAGCGGTAATGCAGATGGAGAGGCCATTCTTCGAAAAAATTCGTGCAATCGAGTTGGGGCTGTCTTGAGGTCGCCTTGCAATAAAGTATAGAACGATCTCTTACGCTTGTTCCAATCGTATGTAGTCACGTTGGCTGATGAGATTTAATTATTAGCACACTCGCAATTCCGTCACTATCAAGCTCGATGTCGGAATAGGCTTCTAGTGGGAGGGCACTGCTGGGCACTTCTTTCATGACAAGCCCTATCGTCGGCGATGTTGGCCGAAACAGAAGCAGACTTGGTCAGATCACGACGGGAAGGACAACGGCGATTCCTTGAAAGAGATCGTGCTCGCCTCCTTCGACTTTCAATAGACCTGATGTGACCTTGGCGTAAAGAGGCACGCATGCAGCTAGAGTCTTGCATTTTCATTTGTCGATTGGAAAGAAGGCTTTCACTCCGCAATAAGCTAGGCCGAGCCGCAGATACTGGTTTATTGCGATCCGCACTTTGCGTTTCTTCTTCCGTTCTATTCGACGAAGAAGACAGATGACAACGAGAGCCTTTTCCGATCTTGTCATCCGGTAACCGTGAATTACGACATGAACTACCAGTCTCCATCCCTGTCAGCACTGTTGCATCTACAACAAGAGTTCGTTGCGATCTGTTTCGCACATTGGTAAAGTCAACATCCATGCTGCGATTGGAATTATCCCGTAGAAGACTCCTAATTTGCGAGTGATTTGGTCGCTTTTTCTTTTCCATATCTTGATCTATTCGAGAGGATGCTCGTCTTGTGACGTTTCGAGATTGACGAGAGGACAGTCTCTTGTTGTTCGTCCCCGTCGCCGACGATTCCTCTTTGGTCAGCGTTTGAAGGCCTGAGCAACAAGCAAATCCCTGGGTGTCTCCATGGCTTGATTTTTTGTGAAAGGAGGGTAGTGCAGACATGCTCTTGTTGAGGCTGCTAGTTTTTTTAGATCCTTTGCTCCTCTTCTTGATGCGTCTGTGCTTCTCATCGCCAGCTAAAATGTAATTTTCGCTGTTGGATCGTCGCAATGATCGTTGAGACGACTTTTTTGAAAATTGTCGGCTGCGACTGCTGTCTCTCTTGGCACCACTACGAACACCCTTACGTCCTTCCTTCGATCCATCTTGATCACTCTTGTGGCGTCTGGGTTTAGTCTTTTTTAATCCACTGTTGCTGCAGCATTCTTGGTGCTTGGGACTGTTATCCTTCTTTTCGACACGCCGTCTGGATTCACCGCGGGACAAATGTTTGGAATTGGTTCTCTGTGCCTTGTCCTTCGTAAACGATTCGGGGCCATTTGATGTGACGTCCTTGCTAGGACTTGAGACAACTCGAGTGATGTTCGTCCCGACAAACTGTTCCTTCAAAACACGGATAAGCTCATCGACGTGGTTCACAGCCTTGGGTTCACTGGCGGGAAGTGTAAAATTCCTGTGCAATTTCCTGCGTCCACTTGTGGTTTTTCGTTTCTTTTCGAGTTGCAGTTCGTCCAAAAAAGAGGATGTATCAATGCGGCTAACACTTAGCATCATAGATCTATGTAGCGCCTCGTTGACTCGCTTCTCTTGCAAAATCAAGTCTTCCCGCTGCAGGTCCAAGTCGAGGCAACTCAACGACCGATTGAGTGATGCTGATACCGTCGCTGTGGGTCTTCTCCTTCCTGGGTCCTGGTGATCTTTGAGTGCAACATTCTGAGGGGAAATATCATTAATATTAATAAAGGCCGTCATTTTCTCATTAAGCATTCTGCAGTAGTATACTTTGTGGTTTGTGGATGCCAAGAGTGAGTGGTAGCTGCTTTTTTATTTTGTGAGCTTGTTTGGTCTGCCAAGTTTACAACTGTTAATGTCGAGAGTCATAACAAGAACGTCATTAAATCTACCCATACTACATTCAAAAAGTCATGGAATCGAAATCTCTAATCATAAAGCTCGACGAACCATGAATCGAATTAAGAGGACTCTACGTGTTATTACCCTGGTAATGACCATTGAATCCGAACATTAACGTTCAGATGTGCGATCGCATTACATCGTTTCAGATTGAGATGGAAGATCTGTTATCACCAAATTAGAGACGCACCAAATCTTGAGTTTAAGCACCAAAATCTCGAGTTTTGGCATGAAAAAACTTCAAAATCTCGAGTTTTGGCATGAAAAAACTCGAGTTTCAGTGAATCTCTAATTTGGTGTCACCAAATTAGAGACACACCAAACAAATCTTTTCTCAACTTTCAACTCTTTCCACAAAGCAAGTACTCCGAAGTAATAGATAATAGATACTAGTAGTACTTAGACTTTCTGTTTTCTGTTAACATAAAGTACAAATAATAACAGACGAACGGCTTCAAAAATCTATACCCTAAGCTTGCCTAACTCCGCTGAACTATGCAGTTTCAGAATGTTCATGAAGAATCTGGCCTGTTGAAGCCAGCACCAACAATAGCGCCAACATCATCACAACAGTCGTGGAATGCAACGTTATCACGAGTCCATTCCTTGACTAAAATAATTGTGACAGGTATCTGTGGTATCTTTATTGCATCAAGTCTTTTAATGTTGAGCGGTTCATCTATGGCGTCGTTTCTTGAACGATTCGTACCCCCAGATCTGCCTTTTGTACCGACACAACCTTCTCGCGTCGCTCACTCTTCGTGTGGTGCCCTATCCAGAGCAAGGTTTGCCGATATGCACGATGGAGACCAAAAGGAAGTAAGTCTTGTTCACGGCAACAAGCTTACTATTAAACCAGTATCCAAAGACGAAAAATGGATTATTCGCGCATTAGTTGATCTGACCGATTGCACTGCCATGATTGATTTCGATGTTCCCGGCAAGCCTTCGCCTCCTCCGGTTCCCCTCATGGCCACACTTTGGGATATGGAAACTGTTTCTGCTATCCGTCGCCAGAAAGTGACCATAGAGTTTACAGATCCATCGGAAACCATTGCATCGAAAGGGTATCCTCTTAATCACTGGGTGTTGGTGGAGGATTAGCAGCATTTAAACATGAAATTCTCTTTTATAGAATACATCTATTTTTGACGACATTATTTGTTTGCCAAGTGACTGCCAATTTTCACAATCACGGCTATTGCTTTACGTGGACTATATTTTACACGATACACAGCGGCGCGGATTAAGTAAATCGATCTAAACGAGCGCGGCAAAGTAATCGACGTTGACGCCTCCCTCATTTGCCATCATTTTTTTATTGCCGACACTTGCCAAAAAACGATGCAGCATTGCAATGCATTGAATGCAGGCCACGAGACAAAAAATTCAATCAGTAATACAGTAATCGTGATGGTATCTTCGAACGAGAGACACGCGATTTTCACAAGGAAACGAGAGACGAAGTTGGCTCGGCGCAACCAAAGACTCAGTACAGAAAACCTGCGGCTCTTCCAACTCCCTAATAATGCTGCCATCTCCACTATTCCACTTTCAGGTTTTCCAGCCTCGGGTTCAGGAGTACCCAAGGAATTCTTGCTGGGTTATCGGGCGCAGACGCTATTGTTATTGTTGTTGCGTTGTGGATGCCGAGCTTCGGGAGTCGAATTCGTGCTCACTGGAATTCCTTTACTAGTATGACTCTAGCTAGCTAGTAGAGTGGTTGTGTAGTACTAGTAGTACTAGTACTAGCTAGCGGAGTACCGTACTTTATTTACTAGAGAGATTCTGATCTAAAAGGTTTTATTGATAACTCAAATTAAATAGACACTCCTTGGCAGTTCATTTCATCGATAATTCGAAAAACCCATTATAGAGTTAACTTCTCAATGCTGGAATGTGCAGCTTCTGTCAATTTCTTACCTGTCATTCAAAAACAGCAATCGTGCAGCAGCAGTTGCTAAACAACAAAACGAAAACCAACCTGAGTCTTTTCAGGAGAAAAACGCCCTATTGAACACAAAAAGACCCATAGCAGCATTGACACAAGGCGGAACAAAGAAGTGCACCCTGTACCATCGGCGGGTTTTTTGTTGTTGCTTGTGTGGTCTTGACTTCCACAAAAAAAGGAGAACGCTTATCATTTATTTTTCAATCGCTTCCGATTCTACTGTATTCAGCTTCGTTGCACAAGCAAGGAACAACAATGAGCAACATCAAGAACATTGATAAATTCGGAAACTCCAACAGCATCAGCGATAGTAGTAATACTCCCATTCGCTCCGGTCCTTCGTATGAAGAAACCATTGTTCACGGCAAAAAACGCAAAGTGTGGCGGTCCAACCACGCGCCAAGCAATAATAATAATAATATGATGATGTCTCCGGAAGCCGCTGCCACTTATTTACAACAGGCCGCCGAAGCCGCAGCAGCAGCAGCGGCCGCAGCTGGAAATGGTGGAGAATCGTTTCAAATTACGCTGGGAACAAATGGTATTACGGCGACATCATCTTCTGCAACTGCTGCTGCTAGTAGTGATGGTGGTGGTGGTGGTGACGGTGTTGGAAACAAAAATTTGGACGCTTTGCGGTGGGTCAATGAATGTGCGGCACGGGGAGAATCAGAAATGGTTTTTGAAGTACCAAAGAGTGTTACCAATAGTATCAACAATGACAGTCTATTTGGAAGTAAGGGCGCCAATGTGAATATGAGCGTGAATGTGAATTCGAATTCGGTTTCGTTTGAAAATATGGATTTGTCTTTTCTGGCCAAAGCTGAAGAGTTATCGGCCTTGACGAATGCAGCCCTAATTTCTTCGAAAGGAAAGTCACCACCGAATGCTACCTTTCCACAAAGCATGGGCCTTACTGTCACTAAAGGTAGTCCTCTTGATACTTCGGGCTCTTTTGGCTTTCCGAGCCCGCACTTCGACGCTTTACCGCGCAAAGTAACTTCAACCGCCGTTGGCAAGGCTGGAGCAGCTGGTGCAGCCGCTGGAAGCAAGGACTCCCTGCCCTGTAGCGAAGCAGAAATGAAGGCGTTAATGTCCATGTTTGTAGAAATCATGGGCATGAGTATGAATACCGAGAAATTGGGCAAATCGACAGCTGCCAAACGACGAGCGGCCAAGGCGAGAAAAGAGGGCGAAAGCAAAAGTAGCGAAAGCAATCCTTTTGCATTTGATGAAGAGAAGGACGATATTTGGTCTGATCCAGCTATCGCAGCAGCTACGGGAAATTTGGATGCTCTCAGCGCGTTTCGCTATTCGTCCTCGGACGAAGAAGAGGAAAAGGGCAGTCTACCGGACTTGGATGACATGAAGGAGATGCAAGAGCAACAACAGAACTCTGGAGAGGCGGCCAGCAATCAGAAAACCAAGCCTCCTGTTAGATCGTTAGCATCTATTCTTCCCATTAACAACAATCCAGCTCAGATTACGGGACGATCCGGTATTGCACCCGTCGAATGGGAAAGCCTGGAACAGATTGCCATCGAAGATGCCATGGAAGCGGAAGAACGAGCACGTAAGGCAGCGAAGAGACGGGAAAAGAAGATCAAGAAAAAGGAAAAAGTCCGCCAGGAAGCTGCTGCTCAAGCCGCTGAGGAAGCTGCCAAGAAACGGGAGAAGACTATGCTTTCGTGGAGAGCCAAGATTGTGTCGGCTGTTCAGTCGAATGAAGTGGAAGTATTGGAATCCTTGTTAGAGGAATCGCCGCCAATAGTAGTAACGGCGCCCGATGTTGAGGTGTCTGGAGATGCGGATGCGATGGCCATGACCATGACCATGGACGCCATTGCACCGCATCTGGAATTTTTATTGCCTCAAATAGTGGCCAAGAACCGAAAAGATGCAGAACGTGGCAATGCTGCGAAAACAAAATTAGCGCACTATCTCATGAGTACCAATTTGCCTCTTGTGTTGACAACGCCCTTAAGGACTGGTCGGACGGCACTTCATACTGCTTGTCTGTACGGTGAAGTTGACTTTTTGCGTCAGGCATTGTCATTGGCGCAGACTTGGAACGAAGAGGAAGAATTCCCGGAGTTACCTTCCAATTACTTGGAATTGACTTGTCAAGAATCGGGCTTTGGTCCTATTCATTATGCAGTATTATCCGGCGTCAGGCCTGTGCTTGAGGTGCTACTCGAAGCGGGCGCCGAAGTCAAGCTTAAATCGACTCATACGCATACTTGGAAGTCAAGTACGGGAAAGGGTGCACTGGCACGAGAATTGGCGGAAACCATGTCCCACGGCTCGCAAGACAAAGTACTGGAAACGCACGGCTTGGCAATACAAGAAGCCATCCAGCATTATTCCTCGTCAAATGACGAAAAGAAGAAGTTCAAAGCTACCTTGGCGAGGATGAAAGATCGACTGAAGGACGTGGAACAGAATGGCTACTCTCCTCCAGCTCCGGAACCGGAAATAATGATTGAGCAATTGAAGGTCACAAACAAGAATCCTACGCCAAAAAACACAGCGAATGACACGGAAGAGAAAGAGGACGAAGATTCAGAAGAAGCAGACGTCTTATTGATTGGCCCGTCGCCAGAAAATAGCACTAACAAGGCCAACAAGAAAAAGAAGAAAAAGAAGAAAGGCAACGAACAAGCCGATAGTGTCACCAAGCAATCTAGCACAGCAGACCAGGACAAGTTTGGAAATGCGACAAACGAGAAGGTCAATTGTCATGATCCCTTGGTGGTCGCCTTGATGGGCATGGGATTCGCGGAAGATCAAATCAACGCTGCCGTCAAAGCCTGCGGAGGTATTGATAGGGCCACAGCTGATGATTGCGTGATGTGGCTTCTTTCCGAAGCATCCGGCGAGACCCCATCATCGCCGGAAGTGTCTCCTGGTCCCGATCCCGCGCCAGTCCAGGCTCCTCAGCTCACGAACGCAGCATTTTCGAAACCACCACAGTCTCCTACACCTGCACCGCCACCGCCACCAATGCAACAGCATCGATCTACTTCAGAAAGCAAAAGGGACCCGTCATCGTACGTGGTGGCAGCCTGCACGAAAGAAGCCGAGGTAGCCTCCAAACAAGCAGATGAGGCGCGTTTGAAAGAGCAAAGATTGGCTGCCAAGCGCGAAGAGAAAATCCGGCGTAATCGCGAGTGGAACGAAAAGGCTCAGACCCGTCAGAAGGAGAAAGAAAAGGCCAAGATTGCTGAGGCCGTGGCGGAAGCTAATCGTGTGGCAGCGGAAAAGGCTGCACGAGAAGCTGTTATACAGCAACAGCAACACCTTCAACAACAGGCCCAGCGACATCATGTGCGACAGCAGCAAATCCATGCTCGCCACCAACAGCAGCAGCATGCGCAGCAACTCAATCCAATGATGGTGCAACAGGCTTCCAACTATTTTCCAGGTGGAAGCCCTGCAGGCATGATTCCCCGTCCGCACCCTGGACATGGACATCCTATTATGGGTATGGGTATGCCCCATCCTCCACCAGGACACTTCGGAATTCCCATGGGGCATGCTGGCTATGGACCCGGACGTCATGCGCCCCCCGGCAACTCCGTAAATATGTTGGATGCCGGTAGCCGTATGACGGAAACTCTCTCTCGCGCGCAACCATGCGACGGTAGCTATAAGCATCATAGTCACTTGCCTCCGCAGCCACCCCCAGGGATGCAAAAAATGTGTTCGCCTCAGGGTTGGGAACCACCAGTTTACAATTCTGATCCTTCGTCGCAGTACCCAGTCATCCCCGACGATTCTACAGTTTCTTCGTACGGCAGTGGTCGGGTTTCAATTCCTTCTAATTTCAGCTCGGCCCTTCCACCAGGATTCCGTCTCACGCCAACAACGCCCTCGACTCGGCCGCCTCCCGTGGAAGAAGCTGCATCTGTAACGTCCTACGAAGAAAATCATCTTGGAGAAATGCGGGCTACAGCCAGAGAATTTGTGCCAACGTTCAGCAGCAGACCATCTAGTCGTGCCACGTCTACCACATCGGCGCCGGTACCTGCTACAGCAACTATTTCCGAGCCAGCTAAAACTTCGAGGCTTCCTTCTCTTGCAGTAGCCGATCGACAGTCGGAATTGGCAGCATCCACGGTTGTTTCACGTAGTCTCAACTTTGGTTCGTCCGTATTGTCTCAGGGACCAGGGCCGAATCATCTGCCAACCTTGATGGGAGCATCGGCAGAGCACTTTTCACCTGTTGAGCCCGCCGCTGCACCGTCTGTTACTGGAATTTCGGCGGCCTTGGACGATGCACCTTCTTTAAACGTCGGCCGTGTCAATAGCAGCAAAGTTGGCTCTGATGCCACAGCTCCGAGCCTGGATGCATTCACCGTTGGCTTGTCGGCTTCAAGCTTTGAAGATGCTCCAGCAATAAGCGGTTCTTCGCTTTGGGGGGGCATAGGTTCCGGATCTCCTGCTGTGGGTGCTGCTAATGGTTTGGTTGGTCTTTCCTTGGCTGGATTTTCGTCGCTCTCTTTGGCCGACACGACTGGAAGTGCGACTGGCTCGGACGCTCTGGCCGGGGGCGAGTCGCTCCTTGGCGAATCCCTCTTGCCGAGTGGTCTAGCTGGCACTGGCACTGGCACTTGGGGTTCTGGTAACCTGGGTGGTAGTATAGATGGAACCAAGGGAGGTTCGATTTGGTAAAAATGTTGAAATGGATCTGAGAGATCGGAATGGATCGGATTGTGCCACGTTAGTCTTCTTTTTCTTATTTACCTCTTCTCAAATTGTGTCTTGCGCACACTGAATTTAATAGTATTATTTGTTTGGTCTCGTAGGCTCGGGCAGCTCCATGTAGCCCTCGACAGTAGTTTTTTGTGTTTTCACTCGCGTTGAAATTTGCCTCTGTGAAAAAATCAAAACCTGCCTGGGTGGATTATAGATTTAGTTTAACGGCTACTCTACATAAAGTGGTAGTCTACTACTGCTACTACTAGTAGCTACGTGATAGTAGTAGTAGAGTAGTTCTGATTGGAAACCAAAAGATAACGGCCTCGTCTCTCTGCTCATTTTTTAGCTTTCAAAAGAATCAATTCACATCAAGCAAAAAATAACGACAGATCAAACAAGGAATAGAAGTTATTGAGGCCAATCCAGCAATCACACAACAACAACAACAATAATACTTCCACTATCTACTCTTAAAAGGGAACTTCAAGTCAAGGATAATAAATAAAATTTTCTTCGAGGAGCAACCGTTGTCGTGAATTTTCCGGAACATCCACAATAAACACCAGTAGTTTATCAGACTAACCAAGCAAGATGAGCAGCAATTCCGTCCAAGTCGTTGTACGTCTTCGTCCACTCAACGAGCGTGAAAAGAAACATGGCACGTTGCCTGTCATATCGGCTTCAACGAATGACAAAACGGTCACTGTCATTAAAGGCACGGGATCTCGCCAAGCTCGGTCTGCTTTTGCATTCGACAATGTCTTTACTGCGTTCTCCACACAGGAAGAAGTCTTCGAGACAACCATGAGACCCGTTATCAAGGATGTTTTGACTGGATTCGAGTCAACCGTCTTTGCCTATGGTCAAACGGTGCGTACTGTTCAAAAACATTTGACATTTGGTCTGATCTCCCGAATTCATTGAACCTCACAAATGTTTCACTTTCATCACAGGGTACGGGAAAGACGCACACCATGGAAGGTGATCTGGATCACCCAGAGAATTATGGTATCATTCCACGTTCCGCAGGAGCCATATTTGAGCAACTAAATAAGAAAGATAACAATTACGAGTCGTATCGCATTCTGTGCTCTTACTTGGAGATTTATAATGAGGATCTTTGCGACCTCTTGGCAGAACCCGACAGCACTGGAAGGACGCCTTCAAAAAACAACCATGATTCCTTAGCCATCATGGAAGGCAAAAATGGACCTTTTTGTCGGGGATTAAGTCGAAGGGAAGTTCATAGTGCCTCTGATTTGTTGGGCTTGATGCGGACAGCTCAACAGTCGCGGCGTGTCGGCGAAACCAATATGAACAAGCAAAGCTCCCGATCGCATTGCATCTTCACCCTCCTAGTCGAAGCCAAGCGGCGCTTACCAGACGGAGCTGTCTTTGAAACCAAGGGGAAACTTCACATGGTGGATCTGGCAGGAAGCGAATGTGCAAAATCAGCCAATCTCGACGGAGGG
>Ga0100392_1000570_pt1 | contig 33833 bp, 34 predicted proteins | sample CryGeymeta201516_FD_81548 | JGI IMG/M metagenome (GOLD analysis project Ga0100392, IMG submission 81548) | Groundwater microbial communities from Crystal Geyser aquifers in Utah, USA - Crystal Geyser metaG 2015-16 | ecosystem: Environmental > Aquatic > Deep subsurface > Groundwater | place: USA... | reverse complement strand
TTCAACAGTGCCGCCTTTTGGGATTGTTGCTACTAAACGAGAAGCTAATTTTGCACCGAAAAGCTGCGTATTTTCAGGCAACGTAAAAACAGGCTTAGGTTCCACCTTTGATTTAACTTCATCAACAATAGTAGATTCAGAAAACTTTGAGCCAACACCATCAATCCAGTTTCTCGCAGTAAATACACCATCTTCGACCATAGAAGGTTGATCTATTGGGTATACCCAAGTCATCCCCTCTGAGTTTTCAACTTCGTATTCATAATCTTTATTCAAAGGATTTTTTGGATCTGAAAAACGATATCCATCAGCTTTATCAACCATATTTACAGTGCTGTCAGCAGCAGCGTTTAACTTTTCAATAAGCTTATCAACTTGAGAAGTCTTTTTAGCTAAATCACCATTTTCACCGTTCATCTCTTTCATTTTATTTTCAACAACGGCTTCAACTTCAGCCGTAATAACGTTTTCATTGGATGCAGGCTTTGTTTGTTCCCCAGTCAACATGCTCTGACGAAGCACGTTAATTTCATCAACTAAAGCACTAACCTTTTCTTCACGCTCACGATCTCGTGATAACAGAGTTGTGACTGTAGCGTTATTATTATCGCTACTAGTAACACTGCTAATGGATGGTGCCGGAGGCATTCCATCACCAACAGATTCAGTAGAACCATCACGAAGCAGCATTAACAAAAGGCCTACCACCGCAATAACTATTAGTATTTTAACTAAACCATTGGCTTTCATTAGCGACCTCTATTTGCAAAAACTTCTTTTACATCAGAAGGCAAGGCCTTTAAATGCAGAAGAGTAATTAACGTTTTGGCGTTTGGAGCAAGCTCAGTGTCAGAAACCAATAAATCGATACCAACCCAATTACCACGAAACAAGTTAGGATCAATTAATAGGTCTTTACTACCTTTATTTTCGAAAAGAAAAACAGTACCTATCAGACCCCCACCAGAAAAACTCTTGATTGGAGAAACGTCAACAAATGGAGCTTTATACAACCCCTTTACAGGCGTAAATTGATAATTAGATGTAAGCTCTTTAATACTGAAGGGACTGTCTTCTATTGCATGTTTAGAACCAAATTCTTGTGCTATTGAACGAGTTAAGCTTTGTGCCACCTCTCTAGGACTCAAATTAATTTTAGGCGTTTCATTTATAGACTTCTCTGAAGACTTATCACGAGATCCATTTTCATCCTTAATCATTCGTACAATAATTTCAGACTCAAAAGGTACGTTCTCAGCAACATAGTTAAAGTGCACGTAAACAACTGCACCTGAGTTTACCCCTTGAAAGACAACCTCTTCAGTACCAAATTCTGAATTAGCCTTTAGCGTGACAAAATTGGCCGCTGGCCTTACAGCAACAATGGATTTCAACTTAGAAGACATTCCTACACGCTGCGGCTCATCAAACCGTACAACAACATCTCGACCTACGGGAAGGTCTACATCAATAGGCGTACCACTAAAAACAGCAACCTTTGCAACAGAGCAAAATGACGTTAGCAATAGACCCACAACAAGTAACTTTTTCATTTAATCAACCAGCGAATTAACATGGACTTAATTTACCTCAAAATTTTCATTGAAAATGTTTTCGAAATTCAGAAACAAAAAAGCCCCAAAAATGGGGCTTTTTTTAGCTAAACACACTTATTGAATCAAAACAGGTTCACCTGCAAAACCAAGCACTTTAAGTCCAGTATCATTATCAAGTAAATTACCCGTATCAACTGCAACATTTAAAGAGTAACGATAAATACCAGACTTAACGATCACCCCCCCCAAACGCTCTTCATCTTGTACATCAAGATAAATTACATAGTTAGAATTACCTACCTTTTTTACCATCTTTGACGGCATATCAGGGCGAATCAATGTCATTTCACGAGTTCGATTTTTAAGCTCATTCAAACGGCCTTTTTCGTCACTTGAACGCTTATCAAAATCGCTTTTTAATTGTTGTGAAAAATGACTTGAAATGTAATTCCTATACATAGAAATGTTATTTGCATATTCCACTTCCCCATTTTTCTTCCAACGAGCTATACCCCCCAAAATATTGTATGCGAAAAAATATGCATAAGATTTATCGACCTGCCCAGCCTCAACAACTTGGCCGACAGACAAATCTGGTGGAATATATAGACGCATTGTTTGCCTTAAAGAATAATTATTAAGACAAACAAGCAGCACTATAGAAAAAAGCATAATAATAAAACCTTTTTGCGATTTTATTGTCTTATCTTTTTGCTCATCGATTTTAGCTGCTAATGACATTATCGCCCCCAATAGCCATCTTCTACAGTGTAAAACCTTTCACTTCCTCGAAAGAGACTCGAATTACACTTAAATAACTCTACCTTTATCCTGAATAAATGATCTGAATACATTAGTGGACGCCCTTTTGATTCCATTCGAATTTTTTCAGCTTTATACTTTGTGTAACCAATTGATAATGCAGCACTAAGAACTAGCCCCAACACAAAGAAAACCCCTTGACCAGTTATAACAACAAGACCAATCATTGTAAAAGGAGCTGTACAGAGAAAAGATTTGGTCACAATTGAAAACAATTGATTCAAACTCAACCCCATAAACGCAGCAGGCTCCTTATCTAAATACTGAGGAATGAAATCTTCAGTCCCGTCCATAAATTAGCCCAACCAGTTAGTAAAGTTAGTTGTCACATAAACACCTACCGCAAAGGATATAACAACCAAAAAGCCATCGGTAAATAAAGGCTCTAACGCACCACCAAGAGTATCAACTTTACCAGCTCGAAACTCCTTAATACTTTTCCATGTATCCCAAACCATCATGATCAGGCCATAAACACAAATAAGACCACAAACAGCAGCAACAAAGGTAGCAGCCGCACCAATAATCATGCTCAGCAAATCGTTGTCATCAACTTCTACATCAGCGCCATTGTTTTCCATATTCGTTAACGCAGCATGAGCCACATTGGAATAAGAATAAAGGACAGCCATGCCACCAAATACAGCACCATTTTTTTTCAATTTATTTAACATGAAAACTCCGTAAACAATTATTTAATAGCAATAAAAATTGCAACAAGGACAGAAAGAAGAAATATCAATCTAAAAAATACTTTTATAAAATCCCCCCAATCGTACTCCCCCTTATTTCTTTTAATCATTGCCTGCCAACTCAATCGCAGCCAAACAATCAAAAAAATAGCAACAAAAAAAGCAAGGACAGCGCTTTGCAAAACAACAGGCTCTGATCCCATTATGCAAGCAAAAGCCTCTTCACCCGTTGAGCCTGCGGCACCAGTAATCTCACAAGACATATTAATAACCAGTACTTTCTACAGCTAAAGGGACATACTGGTATGCCGGATTAGCTTTCTTATGTACCTTAGTTTGAATCTCAGTAATCATTCTAGAAAGATCTAATTGAAACGCTTCAAAATCGAACTTATCAGAATCACCTTGAGGCTCCCGTAACTGCAATTGATAACTCGCTTCACGTAGAGTAGACAGCTCATCAGCTAGCCAAAGCAAACCCTCATCCGAGGATGTTACTGGAACAGCTGCTAATGAACTGGTACTCATAAAAGCTAAGAGTATTAAGGCATTTAATTTCATATCCATTCCCTTTTATTAAACAAGACAAAGATTAAACAAAAAAAGCCTTTAAATTTCTTTTTAAAGTTTGAATTTTGATTAGAAATATTTTTTGTAACCAGCAACCATCGTAAAAACTAATAATCCAAACAAAATATAACCTGGTAAAATGAACGGCAAAGGGTAAGCGGTTACAGGCCAACTTAAATAACACATCATTAACCCGACAAGAGGTAAGTGTGAGTTATTTAAAAGCAAATGAAATTTTGTGGATGATTCACGAGCAAGGTTGAAACGCCTTAAATCTCGCTCAACAAGACCAATAACTACGGCAGCAAAGGTATAAATAACCAATATTGGAAGACTTGAAATAATGGTTATAAATCTAACCAAGAAAATCCTCATGGAATAGTTAGCTGTTTCTGCATACATTTGTGCATTTTCAGTGAAAATCGATGCAACCTTACCAACCCCCCACCCAAACGAATCTGGGACTGTCCACATAGAAGTTTCTTGAGTTTTAGTCAATAGTTTTAAAAATGAAGTGTTTCTCAACTCATCAGCCAAGTAAGTAACTTCTTTTTCTAAGGTTTGCTTTTCATGATTAGATCCTTCTTCAGGCCAAATAAAAGTCACTCCGACAAACGCTATAAAAATAGAAAACAAAACAGATATGCATGACCATTTAATCAAGCTGAAGAAAAAAAGGACTATATTAGTTAAAAGCCCACGTTCCTCATCACTATTATTATTACTGCTTTTGTTGTTTGAACTTGGTTCATTCTCTTCTCTCATTGCCATTATTGAACATGCCCCCTATCTATGCTTGTTGAATAACCTCTTTGCTTTTCAATTTCTCGCATCATATGTGAAAGATCTTTGGGAATATCATCTTCTTTATAAAACAATGGCAACTTAGCTTTATACCAACGAGATTGCGCATAAATAAAAGCTTGGCCTTTGGCTAGATCGCGGAAAGCATATTCTGGAATCAATCTGACTGTTTCGTATGAAGCTGAATCAGCATTGGCACTTTTAAACTGTCCATCTGCTCCGCTTCCCATTCCATCAGTTGCGCGTGAATCAGGAGTATCTGTAATCACACGAACTTCTGGAGTTAAATTGGATAAGTATTCTGATGTGTCATTACCACGTACTTTAAAAGATATAATAGTGCCGAAGTTACCTAACATTTGATTTGATAAATCTTGTGATTCTAACCGAACAGCACCGTCTGAAATTGTTTGGGTATAAGCAACAACACTTACCCCACTTCCACCCGCTTTGTTTAAAATGGGATTAAACTCTTTACCAAAGATTTCGTTTGCTTCATCTACATGCAAGCGAACCATTGGTTTTCTACGCTTATCACCTTTCATGCGAGGTAGGCCATTGTCTATACCAAAGTTATAAATTTCACCTGAAACAGCTAATATCTCTGATAAGAACGTGTTTGCGACAGAGGCACCAACCACTTGATCTGTTTGAAAGTCAAATCCGGCATATAAAATACAGCCATCACTAATTATTTGACGTAAATCAATAATTGGACGAGGATCATCTAAATCGTCATAGTCTGGTGAAATTAGTTCTGACTGTTTGCCTGTATTGAGTTTTTCTAAATGTGGTTTAGCTGATGCAGTAATTTTATCGTAGTAACTTTTATCATGTTTCAAAGCATCACTGAGGTCTTTTAACACATCGTCATTAGAAATCATTTCAGCTAAAGCTTCCGGCGGGTCTTGCAATACCTTTTGTAATGCAATCGATTTTGGATTTTTTGACCGTTCACTAGGAGGTAAATCTTTGAAATTGATGTTATCAGCAATATTTTGAATAACAGCTTCTAAATGGTCATCTGCAATTACTTTAGTTGTGTATTCTGTCGCTAATAACTCAGGATCTTTAAGGTATTTAGCAACTGTTTTATAAGTCATGGTTTTACCCATTCGACTATTTGCTTTTTGGGCTAAGTTAATAAATTGCCAAGCAAAGTCTTTAAATACTTGGGAATTACCACCTGAAGAAAGAGGATTAGTAACACGAGTTGCAACCTCAGTATCACGGTTATAATCGGCAATACCATTATAACGACAAGATAAATGGGGATAGGCTAAATGAAAAAAATAAAATTTATCTGCTTTCCCTGTTCGTTGAGCTTCAACAAACATTCTAGCTGCCAGTTCAATATCCCCTTTTGGATCTAACATAATAACAGCACATGATTGATCACTATTTTTAAAACGGTGAATATCTTGGCTCACCACAATTTCTGCGCTTCGCGTTTTACCCTGTCGTGTAGTACCTAGAACAAGAGTGTGAGAATTACCATCAGCAAATGGAAATAGTAAATCAATTTCTTTAGGCTCAACACCATGCAAATAAGGTGAACCATAAGTGTTGTTATCGTCTAACAAATCGATTGGATAGTATGGAAAGGGGTTCCAAAATGATTTTTTATCTAATGAGTTGGCAGCGAAGTTCATTAAAAAAGAAAGAATTCCCATCTTTGCAAAACGCTTAAATCCTGCCGAGACAGAACGCACAACATAGTACATTTTAGGGGCATTTCGGTACTTATTTGTTTGGTCGTTATTTAGCTCATAAAGACGTTGAGTATGAACAGCTTTCCACTCAAACCCTCTCCCCATATAAATTGACTTATCAGTACCTGGTAATTTTTTGGGATCTACATAAAAGCTATCTAACTTCCACAGCCCCATGAGAAAACGCCAGTGATTTAATGCATCTCTATGATAATAAAAACCTATGAAGATAAACATGGCGCAGCTGAAAAAAGCTAGAGTAGGAAATACACCTAAATATTTTGGTGAAATAGCACAAACTAATGCGCTTATATAACTGATAATGACGGCCTGCCACTCTACCGTAGGCCGAATATATCGCTCATATAACCAAGTATCACGGACGCTGAACATTGCCATTATTGATAGACTCCATCAGCGGTGATTAAAACTGGATAACGACTAATTGCATACATATTAAATATTTTATCGGATGAATAAGCAGGGATACCCTGCCCTTTGTAAGCAGCTAAAGTCTTAGCAAGTTCTTTGGAATTGTTAGCCTGCACGATCATCACAATTGCACCCATTGATAATAAATTTTTCCCATGAGACTTTAACCACAATAAAGATCTTGAATCACTTCCAACAAGTGCAATGGGACTAATTAAGTTAGTTAATGGCTCTTTAAAATCTACTGAACGATGAGTACCGGACTTAGCCGATGAAGGCTTAATGGGAAATTTATACATTTTATCGAACTGTTTTTCTATTTTCCTCATGTCTGGTGTTGGTATCTCATCTTCTTTTTCCTTTGGGATGATAATTGACAAAATACCAAGGGAATCAATCCCGCCAAAATCACCGATGACTTCAGCATGGATAGGGGTTGATGTAAGGAATATACCTATTATTCCTGTAAGAAAAGCTCTTTTAATGTTGCCCATTTTTCTTTCACCTTCGACGAATATGCTAAACCAATTTTAGGGTCTCTATTATGATATTTACCAACCCCGCACCAAGACTCACCATGACACAACTTAATCATATCTGCATAATAAGACGCTGATTCATTTAAGTTTTTATCAAAATCCAAAGCATCCCATAAACTATTAAACTTTTCTTTATGCCAAACCCATTCTATTTGACCAGCACCGACCCCTAGTTGTTTTTCGCCACGAATTACCGCCTCAATCAATAATTTATATGCTTCCATCTTATCTATAGGATAATAACTAAACCCTCCAAGGTTTAAAGCATATGGGTTAATCACCCAATTGCTTTTAGGATCTCCAGACTCGTGTAAAATGATGGCCGCAAATACCAAAGGATCTACCCCTCTTTTTTCCGCTACATCGAATATTTTTTTATAAATAACTTTTGAATTTCCATCAATCAAAGGCCTATCAATAATACCTGCTTGAGTCGTCCCAACAGAAAGCACACTAATTAAAAAGAAAATAATCTTGTACATATGGAATCTCCTTGCTTGCTTTTCCATCATCAAAATTCAAAGTTATTTTTTTGCTTTTGACCAAATTAGGAGGAATTAATTGATTTTTAGCCCACTCCACAATTGGTTTTTGATTCGTTTTTACGTCAACAAAAAATATATCTACCCCTGCTAAAGAATTATCTTCAATTCGATTTTTTAACCCATTGAACTGTTGAACACATTGAACACAATCTTTAGTTTTGATGTATAGCTTTACACGTTTTGCCATCCCACCTTTTGAAGAGAAAACCTCATTGACATCTATATTGTCATAAGCATCTAAATCAAATATTTTGGGATTACGGCCATTTTTTTCTATAGAGGCTTTGGTATACGCTCGAAGAGCATTCCCTAATCCCTCATTATATTTTTCTTCTGCTTCATACCATAAACGGGCATATCTCATACGGTCAGCTTCGTTGTCGCTTTCTGCCGCTAAAATGTAATACACATTTTTTTCACCACGGTTATAAAAAAAAGCGCTAGGACTTTCCATAATTTCATTAAAACGTTTTAGATCTGTTACCGTTAACCCCGTTCGCTTAGCGTCAGTTTCAAAATTATTTTCACTGAAAATCTTTGTATTAGTAATTTCATCAGCGATTAAATTAAATGAAGCGGTAAATGCGATAAATAAGACCACTAAATTTTTCATAAAATGCATTTTATTTCTCCCTCTAATTCATATACTCGTTCAACGCTAGATACTGATAGGTCAGCTTTTAAAGTGCCTTTTTCTGAATGACGTTTTAGCGCATATGTATCACACTTGGGAAATGGCAATGGAACATATGCATTAATTACCGGAGCAATATCACTCAAACTGAATGTACGATCTTTTAGATAGCGGCCATCCTCTATCTGATGACGCTTATCAAGGTCTTTTGCAGGGGAATTTAAATGTGTTACACCAACTGAACACCCCGTTAAAATAACGCAAGATAATATAAATTTAAGGCAATGTGAGAACATAAGTAACTCCCGATATATTTACCCAGACCGATTCTTTTGATGGCACACTTACACTACGTAAAGTCCAATCTGAAATAGTTGAACCAATAACGACTTGTTGTTCAAAATTGCTATCAGATACAGATTCGACTGTCAGATAAGCCGTTTTGCCCCACATACTGACAGCCGCGACCCTAAAAGGTGGTTGTGATAACAGCTCTTTTTTACGATTATTTTCTGTTGAAACAATTGTTTTTACCTGTTGAACTTCTGCATTTTGCTTTAATAAAGTAGCAGCAATCGTTTCAGTTGAGGTGATACTGGCAACTACATTCTCAGCCGTTTCTTTTGCTATGTTTAATTGAACGCCTTGGGTATTATCAATAGCATTGAGACGTTTATCTAATGCATCCATCTGAGTAGTGATCTTGTTTAATTGGCTGATAATAAATGAGATATTTTCAACATCAACCTCACTTAATTTTGTAGCGTTAACTACTTCATATATTGGTTCCGATTGAGTTATTTTGGGTAATGGTGGCTCTATAAATTTAGCAACATCACCCGCAGTTTGAGGAATAGAAACCTCTTTTGTAGACTCTGTTACGTTTTGAGAAACCTCAATATCGGGCGAATTTACAGGAATGCTTGTGCTTTTATCATCACCACCAAGATAATTAATAATCCCGACAGCCAATCCACCAAATACAACAATAAAAATGAAAATAACTGCAATTAGCGGAGCAATACTTCGCTTTTGATTAGTCTCAGTAGATTCTGCATCTGCTGGATTATTGTATGGATTATCACCTTCGACAATGGGTGGAACACCTGATTGCTCTTCATTTTCTAAACTCATTACTCATTCCTCAGTTCATTTGAATCGATTGCAATAACTCTTAATAAATCATCTCTAACAACAACAAAATCTGAACCCGACAATAAATTAAGAAGCTCAATAACACGCCCCTTCACTTCTCTTTGACTTAGAGGTAATTGTTTTGAAGATAACGTTATGAACTTTTTATCTATGGCTTCAAATTTAGCTAACGTGTAACCAGTAGGCGCTAACAGATATCGATAAGCTGACTCAATATTTTTTATAGATGATGGAAAAGTAACTTGTACTTTTTGCAACAATGGATCACGTTGCGCATCAGAGATCATTACCTTTTGTTTATAATAGCGACCTACATGGGTGTATCCATCATCAGAAAAGGCCGATGATGAGTGCAATACAGCCATCCCTAGAATACAAAACTGAATGATTTTCATACTTTGTAGCTCTCAATTGTTTCATGCAGAAATGTTTCTATTTCTGACATAAAATCAGATAATTTAATTTCACCATGCTCAACTAAAGTAAGCATCTCTTCCCAAACTGAAGTCGTTTCCACTGCTTTAATACTATTTGGTAAAAAATCGATAAACTCTTCAACATCTGGAGGCAAATGGACTTTACCTGATTTAATGACTATATTTTTTTTTCGAATTTCGTTATTTACAATGTCAGTTTGAGTTGCTTCAGTTCCCAAACCTGATTCTTTAATGATGGCCTTATAAGTTGGATCTGTTACATATTTAGAAGCATTACCCATCTCAATAACCAAAGAGGCTTCAGTAAAGCGTTTTGGCTTAGTCGTAGTTTTAGTTAACGTATTGCAATTTTCACAAACAACATTTTCGCCAACGGTTAATTGAGGTAAATAATTAGCATCTCTCTCACTATTAGCTCTTTCAAAAACAGCCCAACCTGGTTTAATTTCCGTTTTTACTGTTTTTTTAAACAAGAGCGTTCCCATAGTTACTTCTACCGTTCGCTGATCAAGCTCTCTTGCCCCCATAAATTGCTGTAAAAAACGCTTTGAAATCAAGTCATATATAACAAGCTGATTAGATGTTGCTTTTTCACGATCAAAAAATTTCACTGTCGGTATAATCCCATGATGCGCAGCTTTATCAGCATCAACATCTTTCCAACACTTACCAACAAAGCTGTCATCACAAAGGCCTATCAAAGGCTTATAATCAGAATGCTTAGATAAGTGACTAAATATACTTGGGACAAGATGAAGCATTGATTTTGGTAGATAGCCGTTATCAGTTCGGGGATATGTAACGTAGCCAGCATCACAAAGCTTTTGCAGCTCGTTTTTTGTGTCATTTGTTGAAATATTTAATTTCTCTGCGTCAACGTTTAATTGTGAAGGAATATAAGGAAGTGGAGCATTCTCTTTAGCTGTAATTGATTTATAAAATGTTACTTCAGCAGAATTTGATGCTAAAGCGGAACAGAGCTGTGCGGCATCATCGAGACTATCTAAGCCGCCATGCTCATTTTTAAAATCATCCTCTAATTCGAGTGTTGCCTTAAATTGGCCTGAACTACTATTAAAAACCCCTTCAATGTGATAATAATTTTCAGCTTGAAAGTTTCTTAATGTTTTTTCTCTTAAAGCCAAAATATTTAATAATGGTGTTTGAACCCTACCAACCGAAGGCTTGAAATTCAGTTTCTTACCATTAGATTTTGCCTGAAACAAAATCCCAAAAGCACGACTGAAGTTCATACCAACCAACCAATCCGCTCTTGAACGGCCTTGCTGCGAGTAATACTTAGCAATTGTTTCCGAAGATTTTATAGGGTGTTTCATAGCAGCACGAATATCAGATGCTTCATAACTTGAACATTTTACCCGTAGAATTTCGCCTTTATAATTACATAAGGCCATGACTTCACGCGCAATAGCTTCACCTTCTCGATCAAAATCGGTGGCAATAAAAACACGAGAAGCCTTTTTAAGAAGATCTGTAATAATTTTAAATTGGGCTTTCTTCTCTTTTACTACTAATAATTTATATTCTTTTGGAATGATAGGAAGAGCATCATAGCTCCACTTTTTATATGCTGGATCATAATAATGCGGTTCGGCCAGTTCAACGATGTGGCCTATAGCCCAAGTGACTATATAACCATTGCCCTTACATAAACCGGAACCCATAGTTTTAGCACCTAAAGCTTCAGCGTAAGCTTTCCCCTGTTTTGGTTTTTCACAAAAAATAACGTCCAATTAATAACCCTCAAATTTTATCAATGATAAATTATGACGTTAAAAAGCCTTTTGAAATGTTATCGAAATTTGAATTAAAAAAAGAATAGATAGAATGGTAACTATAGGGGATCGGGTAAGGCGGTGATAATTCTATACAAACTTGTGACTAGCTCTAACCTAGCTTTCAGACTATAAAAAAGCTGATGGTCATCATCGCAATGAAGAGTGGAAAGTAAAACTTCATGAGACACATGAGCACGACCAAGGCGAAATGAAAATAGACCTTCAGGCCGACTAACAATTCGAATTTTTGAATATGAATTATTTAAAAATATTTGACGCAAAAGAGATGTCTCTATCGGAAGGTATTTAGTTTTAATAAAAAAATCCAAATCCGACCGGAGACATTTTTCGTCTTTAGTAATAAAGGAGTTTATAATGGAGGTTAAATTGAGAAAAACACTTCTTAACTCATCAGAAATGTCTTCCTCATTTAACACTATTTGACTAAATATTGGAATATTCAAGACCTTTTTCGTATGACGAAATGGGGTACACATACTCTTCTGCTTCTACCAACTCATAATAGGCGAGTAACTTAGCCTCCAGAATATTATTGGTAAAAGGTGCATACTTTCCAATACGTTGTTTATAGCACTCCACCTCATCGGGATATAACTTAACGATGTTACCTTTTGATCTAACTTGATTAGTATATAAACTCAAGTCGAAAAAACGCACATTTTTATAAGTAGGAAATAGCTCAGAAAGCTCTTTTATTGTAAATCCGGCCTTAACCGCACAGACCTGAACAAAAGCTTCATCAACTTTGATTAATGCATCTACTACTTTTTTCAATAAAAGTGGCTCTTGCTTTATATCTAAACTGATAACAATATTATTATCTAGAAACCATTGAGCAGCTTGTCTAGCATGTTCCATTGGTTCGTACTGATACAAATAAGCAGCGTAATGCTGAATAAAAGTACTATTCAATTCACAATCGACAGTGGCTAACCATTTGTTTGGTTTACTAAAAACAAGGGAACGGGCAAAATGAACATTAATAACCGGAGTTGTTTCATGTGATACTCCACCTATCAAGTTAATTAAGCTTTGCGGCACGATACTAACTTGTTCTTTTTCATGATCGGATAATTGAGCAAGCTGCAATATTAATTGTTCAGAAGCCTTGCACATAGCAGCATCGCGCAAATCGCTATTCATATCAAAGGGCATTAATGTTTTTGAAACCCCTTGTTTCCGAACAGAACTAAGGTCAACTTCACCTAACTTAATATTTTCTATATGCTGTTTATATAGTTCGACTTCTAAAGGAACCGATCTAGCAGCATTACCTTTTTTTCTTATCTGATTACTATAAAGACTTAAATCATGAAAGCGTTTCTTCTTATATCTAGGAAAAAAATCAGAAAGCTCATTAATAGTAAAACCTGCTTGAACCGCGCTGATTTGCACAAATGCTTCATCAACCTGACTTAACGCATCCTTGATCCCTGTTACCAATCTTTGTTCACGCATAAGTTCTGTATCTAAATGTAAAACAAAATTATTATCAATGAACCATTGCGCAGCACGTTTTGCATTTGCCATCGGCTCATACTGGAACAAGTGTACTGCATATTGCTGTACGAAAGCATTATTCAACTCATAATCAACTGGTGACAATATACCTGTTGATTTATCTAACACTAACGAACGAGCAAATCTCTTTGAAATAACGGGAATCATTTCATTTGAAACACCTTCAATTAAACCAATAAGCTTTTTGGGGAATATCTTTACATTATCTTTTTCGTAATCAGATAATTGAGCAAGTTGAAATATCAAATGTTCCGCTGCTTTGCACATAGCAGCCTCACGCAACTCACTATTCATATCTAAAGGACTTAAAGTGTTTGAAACGCCTTTTTCACGAAAAGAATTAAGCTTATATCCTCCAGGTACTGACGTACCTAATTTAACTTTATCTTCCATGTCAACCTCTACCTATTAACTCAAAAGTCAAAATTATGTCTAAATGACATTAGTCTGACTTTTCGCCTTATAACGACGGTAATTTTACGGTGTGAGCAATATAAGAACAAGTTTTTTTATTACTAATTTGATTTTAGATCACTAATCTCGATGCAATTACCGTCATATGTTAAAAGTTCAACTTCTTTACAAATTGCATCTGGTAATGCCTCTACATTGAATCCTATAAACGTTTCGGATATCCCACTTAAGGCTTCCTTCCCGCGTTCATTAAGTATCAATAAGCCTTGTTCTTTCAGTACTTCAATCACCTCTCTAAACACATCTTTATCTTTTATTTTCAATGGACTACAGTGTTTCTTTACGTTATTCCTCCATATTTCTAAGGTGATCAAAAGCACCTTGTTAAAAACAATATCACCATCACTTGTGGCTAGATCAGCATAGTTAGGTGCAGGGGTTTGATTTAATGATATACGCAAGACTTCCATACCTAATTCAAAGTAATTAACCTCACTATTAGAAATATCAGCTGCATCTTCATTAGGAGGCTTTTTTGACTTGTTAATCAACGCAGACATAGCTGGTGACATTTGCAATTTATTGACATTAGACGGCTTATGTTTTGTTGGTTTGGAATTTTCAGTGAAAATATTTTCATCTGAGCCTGATGACTTTCCAAGATTATTTTCATCTGAGTCTGATAATTTTCCAAGATTATTAGGATTTTTCTTTATTGGTTGCTCCAACTCAGAAGTTCCTTTATTTATCAATGCACCAATATTCAGCACGTTCGGATTTAACGGTTTTCTCACAACTGGAGTTGGTTCAGTTGATCGAGTTGAAATTTCAGGATTAGCGCCAGCCTTTAAACTTGATACTAAAGTTGAAGGTTTATTTGATTTTACAGTGCTATTAAGCTCTTGTGCTTTAACCACTATAAGGTTAATAAATTCATCGGTTACAATAGTAAAAATACTGTCATCATTGTTTTGTAATGAGCGATAAACCAACCGCAACATATCAGGGAATAACCCAAACCATTGTGATACTAGGTCAGCGTTCATTAATAGATCATTTAATATAGCCAACCTTAAAGAGACAGCGACATCAACAGTTAACGTCAAATTATCCCTATTGCTAACTCTTCCAACTAGCTTGTATCGCTTAAAAAGGTAATCCTGATAGGCACTAAAATTATAAATTTCCCCCTCATGTTCAACTTGGATAGCCAAGTTTAAATTCTCATGAGTTAACACTTTTACAAGGTAAATTAATGTTAATACTAATGTACATATCTCACGATAGCGTTGCACATTCTGAGCATCAATACCGACAGGGAGCGTTAGCCCCCTGCGCTTCATCATCATCCGACAAAGCTGGTCATAAACGCTGTTAATATAAGCATCATCTTTACCAGCATTTTTTAAAATAACTGAAGTTCGAAGTAATAATTTTCCATACGTCAGATTTTTATATTTCGTGTCTAATCTTATATGTTGTCCGATTTTGTTTAAGCAAATGTCTAAAGAAGATTTACTAACCACTTTAGGCGCTTGATTTTTATTAGCATCAGACCTTCTAAACATCGAAAGAAATTTATTACTCATTAATGATATTCCTCATACAAGTCATAAACTCATCTTTAAATGATTGAGGCCAATCATTTGGCATAAGCAGCTTTGCATCGCTTAATTTTTTAACCGTAAATCTAGTTAAAAACATTAATGCAACAAGTTCTTTTTCTTCAGGTAGTTGAGGTCTGTATCCCTCTTTTAGAATATAATCTAAACAAATTTGAGCTAAATATGCACGACACTCAAATTTACCTGCTGCAATTAAGTTTATTTTAGATTCCGTTAAAGAAACTGTAGAAGTCGGGATTATAACCCCATCGAGCAAGGTTGGATTTTTTTGGTAATCCGCGAGGATCATATTTAAAGATCTATTAGCGTCTAAGTTTAAGTAAAGAGAAAGCTCAACAATAAACTTATATCGCAAACTAGCTACTTTCGTAGCTAGTTTAGAAGGGATTTTCATAGAACACCCTATTACTCATATCCAATAATTGTAACATCTACAATTGGTACTGTTATGATTGAACCAACATCTAATGATACTGAAATTGTATCCGGTTCAGTGGGTAAATAAACCATAGCTATAACACCAACACCAACAGGTGTTTTAACTCTAATAATAGCTTTCGAGGCTGTTCGGGTTGTAAATGCAGAGCCAATATCAGACATATCATAGTCATTATTAATTTGGCTATTATCTAGCTCTTCTTCTTGCTTAGCTTCTTCTAGCTCTTCTTCTTGCTTGGCTTCTTGCTTGGCTTCTTCTGGCTCTTCTTCTGTATTGGCTTCTTCTGGCTCTTCTTCTGTATTGGCTTCTTCTGGCTCTTCACTGTCATCGCCCTTATCACTGTTGTCATCATTGACCCAATCAGCATTTAATTCAACAGTATCATCGTTAAGCTGTGAAATTTGCGACTTAAGTGAATTGGTAAAAGGCATATTAATTTCTTTAACATCAACATTTTCTAAATGACTTTCAATGAAATCAGGATCTAATTTGTATAGTCGTGCAAGTTCCACCACAGGCCGTAGCTTTGCCCCATCAATTAAATATTGTTTTATAAATTTAGGTGCTTCTGCAATTATCATGTATTCAGAAACCCGTGATTGGCTACAGCCAATTGCGGCACTGATAGCTAAACCGGATAATCCATACTCTGATGAAAGATTTGAAACCGCATTAACTAAATCAAGTGATGAGAGTTCAGTACGGCTTAAATTTTCTGCGATTTGAATCAAGCGCAGCTTGTCTTCAGGCATATCGCCATCTTCTTTTACTAATGCGCTAATATTAGAAGATTCATTAAGTAGACTGGCTCTATATCGACATTCACCAACTACAATAATAAAACGCCCTTTGGTTTTTGGGTTTTCTCTTACAACAATAGGCTGGATTTGGCCTAGAGCTTTCAAAGAAGCAGCTAGCTCTGCAATTTCTTCAGGAGCAATTGTTTTTCGTGGTTGATCAGGGTCTAAATCAATTAACGATAAGTCAATTACTTTTACATTGTTAGCGTTGCCACTATTAGCTTGTTTAAGCAAGCTTGATAACGAACCTTTCTTTTTCATATTTGATTTGATGTCTGACATAATATTATTAACCTTCTAAATTATTCTGCTACTAAACCACAACGGCCTAAAACTTCTGATAATGCAATTCTAAACTGACGGCCTACACTGGCATCATTTCCAGATGGCGCTTTTCTCCAAGGGGGACGTCCAGATGTAATAGCCTTGTTAATTGAATTACTATATGGGATTTGGTTGGTTGTCATAGCATCACCTAACTCTTCACGCATGGAATCAATTATTTTTTGATTTTCAGGTGACTTTAAATCGATCATATTAGGGATAACATGTAACTGGCAGTTTTCATTCGCTTCTCTAATAGCAATGAATGTTTCAGTAAATGAGGTCAACCCCTTTTCACTGTAAGAGTCTGACTTAATCGGAGTGATAATGTGATCAGCAGCAAGCATAGCCACTAATTGACGCATACCTAACTGTGGGCTGCAATCAATAATCAAAACATCAGAATCGCATTTTTCCGCATAAGCCCTGATCCTTTCGGCAACCTGGTAAACTTTATCTGGATCGAGTTGTTCTACATCGGATAAAGCGTCAGGATGACTAGGGATTACTTTAATGAGGCCTGTGTAATAAGCACCAAAGACAGGATCGATAGTAATTGCTTTAGGGTCTGGAGTGTCATTACCTAATGTCACATGACCGTCTTCATCTTCAGACCAGCCGTAAAATGCAGCTGTTGTTTGTGAAGGTGCTAAATCAAGGTCAATATTTTTGTCACGAGTGAGCAACGTTAAAGTAGCATTACCTTGTGGGTCGCTATCCATGACAGTAACGGAGTGAGCTTTTCTAGGAATAGATTTACCTTTTTCAGGATAATTATCTTCAGCTAGAAGGTAAGCAAGATTGACAGATAGAGTTGTTTTACCGACACCACCCTTTTGAATAGCACAAGCTATAATTTTTGTATGTGAAGCCATTTTTTTTCCCTCGGTATACACCATTAAATTCAGCATTCGCTGTGTGTCTGAATCCAGACACACTCATATTATCAAAACTACGACACTATGCCAAGCAATAGGAGTGATAAATATCATTTAGTTGCTAAATAATATTTTCAGTGAAAATTGTTTCCTTTTTAGATAGAAAGAAAGTTAATAATATTTTCAGTGAAAATTATAGAAAGAACATAGAGCAACTATGGATAAGTGGATAACATGCCTACGGCATGTATCGTACTTACCATGTGCATATAGTAGTGCATAACAAAGGAGCATGTTATACACTACTATCTACACATTAACGTACTTACCCACTTACCCACAGTTTCAGATTATTAAGATCTTTCTTTATCTCTTTTTTTAAAGCATAGTTCGAGTATATTTTTGATCCTAAACACCCGCCCTATATAGCATTCTTCTTATAAATTATTTTAATTGGTTTACTAACAGACCATCTCTTTTAAGGGGGGGATATATAGAAGGGAAGCTAATGACACCATTCAATATAGCCTGAATTCGCACCCAATAACGTTTAACGGTACTAAGCGATTTTGATGACGCTTTTACTACGTTGGCTTGTGTCAAAGTATGACTAGCAACCAACTTTTTAGCAGCATGGCAAAGTTCAGTTAATGTTTGTTGGGATTTGAATATAGCGGTCTTCTGAGCGCCTAATGCTTTACGTTCAGCAACTTCTTGAGTTGAAAGCTGTGGTTTGTTTTTGTAGAGAAATGACGGATCTACCCCTATTTGGCTTTCCAAATAAGATGCTAAAGTGCTTTTTGAATACCTATACCTTACTATTTTAGCTGTGGCTAAGTACGTTGTGAGTTCTCTTTCACTCAAGCCAATCAGTTCTTTATTTAACTGCTGTATGCGTTCCCACGCCGAAGCGTCTGAAACCATATGTTGCAGCGCAATAAACAAGATAAAAGCTGTACTATCTCGACTCCCTTCTTTAACTCCATTCTTTCTTGAGTGTGACAGAACCTCATAGTAGATGTTTGTCCACCAAGACCTTATGTTATGTTTTCCATTGTTTCGTTGGGAAATTAGACGGCTAGAATCAATCTTTTTAGTAGGCTTTGAGGTTGTACCGGATATGACATTAAGAGGATTAGGCTTCCCCATATCTGCCTTATCGCTGGAACCGACTAGAGTTAATTTATCTTCTTGTACAATTAACCCAAGCTTTGTAGCTAAACTGCTAAATGAATAGGCCACGTTTGGATTGTTGAATGCTTTTACTGTCCTACCACTATTGCCATGTATAGTACCTGGCATACGCATCACTCTCGATGGATCGCGAGACGCACCAACATCAACAGACCAAAGACTACCACCATTACTCAAACCATCTATGAGTTTGTTGGTGATACTTCTCCAGTTGTTAACTTTCCAGTAATACGCAGGGGTCATTTGGTAGACCCAATACAAATGAATGCCACCAGAACCGGAAAGCACATAATGTGATGGCATAGGAAGATTTGAGTTTGCTAATTGCTCAAATACCTCTTCTATAACTTGATTGGAATCTGCTTCAGAAAGAATGCTGTGATTAGTGGTATCTATTTCTAACCAATTTGCGCACAGCCCAGCTAATTGTTTTGTTTTTCTCCAGTCCCAAAATTGATTTGGAGTAATATAACAATCTACTGAACAGAGTTTTTCGCCACGCTCTTTAACCCATGCTTCAGAATCCATATAAAGGTCATATAAAGTAGTGGTTTTTTTCCCACTAGCTCTATTTCCTATGGCTCTCCAAGGGCTTTTTTTTGCGTTGATTCGCATTGACCAAGCATACCGACAATGTTTTTCATTGCCGACATCTAGATCTTTCAAGAATGTTGTTGAAGGAATATAAGCGTAATCCCCCACAACAGAAGGGGAGCGCAGCGGCTCTAGTCTCATAAAAGGTCACTTATTTTCTACTTTTTACAAAGCAAAACTTGACCAGAGAACAAGAAACACCTAACATCTGACTTGCGACGGTCTTTTTGATGTTTTTTTGGTAGGACTTCTTTGTTTGCTCATGTGTTAGGTCAAGGGCTTGATTTACACATCATTCATTGTTAGTTATTCATAAACATCCTTAAGCACTATATTTGAAAGCCCTAACCTTGTTAGGGCTTTTATCTTTTCTAAGCTGTATGAAAATTTTGGTTAGGGTTTTGAGTGGATATTGGTTGTAACAAGAGGCTAGTCAAACCTAGTCTTTGGGCAGTAGACCAAGCAGCATCTAAAGATCTAAACGCTCTAATTCTTGAAATATCCTGTCTTTTTAAATATCCCACCACACCATTTTCACCATATGAAATCTGTAGAGCATAATCTTCAGAATCCAATCGATTTGTAGGATTCATTACAATGATGCCATGAACAAGCTCACCATCGTTGATCAGGCGTTTTACTTCTTGCTGTTCAATCAATTGAGTTGTCATGTATACCTCGTTATCTACATATTTTTACTGATGATAATATTCAATTGCACCAGTTACAAGCAATAAAACCCTTTTTTTTGAAATTTTTTGTAAGCCCATGATTTTAATTGGTTTTGTCTTATGGTGATCGTTTTACTGGATCAATATGCCGCAAATCATTTTTTCGATCAAACTTGAAGTTGCATTTAAACATTTTTTTAAGTCTTGAAATGTTATTTAAATCTGAAAACAGAAAACAATTATAAGCTTCACGTTGTAGTAATTTAATGCTAACTGAGAACACCATTATTTAGAGGAACAGCCGTGAAAGATAAGCCTACATTTAGTCAGTGGTTTGAATCTAATTTCAGCTCACCAAAAGCTGTTTTAGTTGAATACCTACCTGAAATACAAGATGCAGCTGCATCAATTGGAGCATCATTACCAAGCGACTTTATTAGCCGATTACAGATAAGCAATCACAATAAGAACTTTCAATATTTACCAACAGTCAAAGGAATTAAAGACAGTAAGCAGTCTGCCTATGCGAGATTGGGTAAAACCATATTAGGTTCGGAAACAGTAAGCGTTCCAATTATTGTTTTTACATCTTTTAAAGTAAAAAATGGTGACGCGACGTTCTCACCCTCATCTTATTTAATCAGGGATTTTTTAGCAAAAAGGAAAGTCTTTAAATACAACGACAAGAAAATTGATCAAAAATACTCCGACAAAATACTGGAGCTTGAGATCGAAGCAGAAAAAAATGCTAAAGCTAACGATCTCTTAAAAGAGAAAGCTAGCACCGCAGTTGCACAACTCTGTGCCGCGCAGCTACGAGATGGATTCATACAAACAGTTAGCAACCCTGAATCTTACTTCAATGTCGCTAACCTACCAGTTAATAATAGAACTGAATTTATTTGTGCTAGAAGCGTTCGAGATATGCTTTATTATCAAAGCAAGGGGCAATGGCTAGAAACATATTCTGCATCGCCAAGAGATCTTATTATTCCAATGTATGATATCAGAGATGGCTCACTGCAAAACATTCAAAAAATAACAATTCATCGGCATGGAAATAAACTTCAATCAAAAAAACGTTTTCTACCAGGTGGCAGACTTGTTAATCAATGCAATTTCATCTCGGAAGTATTCAACCCTGAATGCTTCATTGTTACGGAAGGCTACAAGACTGGCCGTGTTATTGATTGCTCTGAAGTAGGCACTACCGTACCCGCATTTTCTGCTAATAACGTTCCAAATATTGTACGAGAACTAAGACGAATGTTCCCTGATTCGTTAATCTTTACGGCCACAGATTTCGATCTTGATGGTAGAATTTATCAAAACAAAGCCAAAGAGGAATCAAACTCAATACCCATCCCTGCCCCTACCTTATTTGATGGTGCTGATTGGGCTGACTTAGCGGAAGCAATAGGTATCAAATTGACAGTGGAAAAATTCAAATTGACAGTGGAAAAATTAAAGGAAATCGTTTTAATTAAAGAAGCAGGTTAATCTATCAATATCTAGTATAGAAATTAAAGCCCTTTTATAGGGCTTAATCTCAAGTTAATAAACGAATCTAATGCCTTTTTGTAGCAAATGATGGCGGTGAATTCATTAAAATATCATCTAACATCTTATGATTTTCTTGTTGAAATATGTGGTTTTCAATAAACCCATTTAACGTCATAGGCACACCAAAGAAAAAACCTTGCAGCCCCGTTACGCCAAAATCAACCATTGCGTCGAAATCTCGAAGATCCTCAATACCTTCTGCAATAACTTTTAACTTCAACTCGTTCGCCATGTTTACGACACTTTTTACAACTAGGGCTGCTTTGTTAGTGTTTTCCCCTCTTGAAATTCGTTGGGTTAATGAACGATCCAACTTCAACGTATTAACACTGTCACCGATACTATTGATCCAAGCGTAACGTGAACCAAAATCATCAATAGCTATCTTGTAACCAAGCTTAGATAAACTTTGTATTACACTTTCAAAACCAACCAATCTGTCAAAGTCATCCGTTTCAACAAGTTCAATTTCAATAAAGCTCACATCATTTTTTTCAGCAAAGTTAGTAAATAAGCTGATGACATCACCATTCATCAATGTTGATGGATTTAAATTAATGGACACAAAAATTTCTTTTTTGAGTTTAGTCTTTAATTCAATGAAAACATCCACAGCATTATTTAACAATAAATTAACAAAAGAAGTTACTGCATTTTGAGCCAAAATCCCTTCCAAAAATTCTGAAGGAGGAACAATACCAACGTCAGCACTTCTCCAACGCGACAGCAATTCTACCCCCTGAAGATCTCTTTCTTTTGAATAAATACCTTGGATACAGGTCAAAATATTTCCACGTTTAATTTCATTCTTAAAATTCACACCATTAATCATAATTTTATTTTTATTTTGCGCCCAAGATGCTGGCATAGTCACCTTCATTCGATAAAGTAACTTCTCTGAAGTATCACCATCATCAGGATATACAGCAAAAGCTAAACGAACGCCTTGGCTCCTGTCTGTGGCGTTAATAATTGCTTTTTTTATTCTGCTCTCGATTAACTCTCTAGAATCAATCTCGTTGCAAATAAGCGCTAATACAATGGTAGATATATCTACCCTAATAATTGATTTAGTCCCAAGAATAGAACTGTAAAGATTATCATTGAACATTGCTAAAGCTGCTTCAGCTACAACATATCCTTGTGAGGTGGCTATAGTAGCGAAATCATCAAGTTTAATAGTGACTAGCACGAACCGATTAGCAAGCTCCCTATATTCATCAATTACAACTATTCTGTCTTCTGCCTTTTTGATTGGCATTTGAGGAAAACTCCTGATCACTGGCTTGCCCTTTGTCTGTAATGATATGTCAGAAATCATAACCAGAAAAGCGCTATAAAAATCTTATCCATTTTTAAAATGGAAAAACATTTTAAAGGAGTTATTTTCCTTATCATTACTAGCAACGTAGCTAAATGAGCGCGAGCAATGGAAAATCCAAAAATATCGAAGTGCAAACGTACTAGGCACTTAATGACTCCAGTAGATGCATTAAATGTCATTTTTAGATTGTTAAAATCTGTTCCTGATGCAGAGCTAGAGCATGTTGCTTTCGCTCTAGGTATTAGTAGAGGACAATTAAGTAAAGAACTCAAACACCTACAACTCTGTATAACAGGTGATCATAAATCGTGTGAGAAATATAACACTAGAAGACAGTTTATGCGCAGCTTGTATTTATGGGATAACGCCACACAGTTAACCGTCGTTCACATAATGGAAGATGCGTTACGCTTTGGTAGTAATGGGAATATTGCATCAACACGGGGGAAAAATGAAGAATCAGGAAAAATAATCGGAATTCTAGAAGGCGAATTAACATTAATGCAATCCGAACTTGAATACCTAGAAGCAGACGGTTACGAGGGCGCTTTGCGTACATTAAAATTAATTAAGAAAGAAGATCTCGCACTAAAACCACAAAAAATGGAAAAAGAACATAAACCTGTGGATAGGAAAAAACACATCTCATCGATAGTAAATGTCAAAGACCAACCCTCTAAATATGCACAATATTGCAAAGTAAAAGGCTTAAACCCAGAGCATCCAAAAACATTAAAAATGTTTAAAGAACAAGAGAGAATCCTTTTAGATTACCTTTCAAAAACCCCAACCGCAAAAATTATATCAACAACTTAATAGAGAAAATGTAATGAAAAAACCAACTCTAGCATCTGTTAATGTCATGGCGCTAATCGTACTTTTCGCCGCCTCAGTGGGTTCAATAATCATAACCATGAATAACACAGAAGAAACGAAGGCATTAAAAAATGTTGTAATGAATTTAAACAACGAAATGGTTAATGCAAAACTCGATCATGAAAAGCTTAACGGTTATATAGAATTGGCGTCAAATAACAGAATGGCCTCACTAATTTCATACCACTTAAACAAAGGTTATTCTTTAAAAAAACTCGCTGCCAATGGCTATCTAAATGAACTGTCATCAGCATTTAAGCAAGATTATATCGATGACAACGTATACACCAGAATGAGCGCATTAAACAACCAAGTAGAATTTCAAAATATTTCTAGCACTGAAAAATTGATTCGTGAAAAATGGGTTGCACATATTGAGGAAGGAAGTCACTTTGACTTAAGACCACAAGGCCGACTTATATTATCTTCAGAGTCTATAGATATACCCAGGTGTTCCGGTGAAAAAAAACCGTATCTTGCTTATGCAATCGCTTACCCTGTAGCCGAAAAAAATAATACATCTACAGTAGATATTAAAGAAGAAATCTCGTTATCTGGCGTTCAACAATATCGGTTTGTACTAAAAAAAGAAGATACGTTGCTACCATTTGATACAGCTCATAGAATGCTAGTAGATGTGGGCTGTATTAATATAGAACAAGATCAAGTTAATGATTTAACCAAAGAAGTAGCAGGGATGACAAACTAATAGCTCATGGCAATCAATAAACAACTTTTAAAAACCTCGCATCGCGGGGTTTTTTTAATAGTCCAAATAATTTTCAGTGAAAATATTTTGGATAAAAAAAAGCTTCCCTATAGGAAAGCTTTTAAACACATAATACCTAAGCTGCACTCAATAACTGACTTGAGCTTTTTCGATAAACACGGACAGTTTCAAATGTATCGATTTGAACAACATTGTCGGTATCTTCGGCATCTAACACTCCGCTTACCACATCAGAACAAACAACATCAAACGAATCGATGATCCCAGCGCTCTTTAAAGCATATAACCCTACGCCATAACCGACGCTATAGAACACAGGAAAACATACAGATTGACCGAGGATTTCATGACTTAATGTTGCACTTAATCCGTCGATAATAAAGTGAGGAATACCCTTAAACGAAGCATGTTCAATGGGTAAAAACTTTCTCGTTAAATTATTATCATCGAACTTAGGATGTTTCAGAAAAGGATCACAGGAGCCGCCTTTATGATAAAGGCGTCGAATAGTTACCACAGAAGGCTCTGAACCGTCGTATAGTGATCGACGAAAGCCCTTCCCAGCAAGTTCATCCCTAACCTCTTTAGCTGATAAGTAATCATAGCTACGCCACTGCTCATCATCTTCTGAAAGCTCAACAATAAAGTCATTTAATGAGTCTTCTTTCTTTTTAAGCGGAAAGACAAACTCATCAAACGAAAAATCATCAAGCCCATCACTAACCGCGACAACACCTAGGCGATCTCGATTCTCAAGAGAACCGAAACCGCAGCCGTTCAAGCTAGTTTTGGTAATCTTGTAGCCCCAATGAGTCAAAACGCTTTGCATTACAACAAAACTCATTTCATTTTCGAACGCATTAACATTTTCCAAAATAATAACAGCGGGAGCCGTTGCTTTGATAACGTTAAGCGTATGAAAGAAGCAATCCCCTGATTGAGGATGTTGTTCAGCGTTTTTAATCTTCAGTTTTGACTTCCCCGCAGGACTAGAACCAGTGCAAGGTATACCAGCTATAAGCACCTCTAAACTAAAGGATTTCCCTATATCCAAGTCTTCTATCAGGCTATTAACAAGAATTGAATCCTCTTTGAATAGATCAGATTGGTTCCTTAATAAGGCCTCGACATACTGTTCATTTGACTCAACAGCTATTTTCAGATAAGAATCAATTCCAGCGGCTTTAAAACCCTCATGAATAGCCCTATCTAAAACGCCTCCACCTGTGAATAAAGATCCAAACTCTAATGGCTCTCCACGTTGGATTTTACCCAGAAAACGCGACACACGATTCACCGTATTTTCGCAATTCCCATTAACACTTATTAATGCCACACCATCTTTAACTACAATACGGATCTTCATGCCTACTTCGAAGATACTTAGCAGCATTTCGTCTTTGTATTCGATGAGTGGTAAAATAGTGCCATCTTTGCCTGTTCGTTTACTGACAAAGAAATCGCCTTTGGGATCGCGAATAAACTTGATCTGTTTCTTGTTCGGATTAGTTTCAACACGGAAATAATCACCATGTTTAAAACCAACAGCAAGTTTGCGTCCTTCCGTCCAAATAGCAGGTAAATTTTTACGAAGTGCGATAGATGTATTTATTAAAGTTTGCATATTAATTACTCCATGTTTTAGCATCAAGAGACGCAAATTGATAACTCTATGTTACCAGGTATCACTGAATAATCATTCTGACACTTGCTATTTTTGAACAAAAAAAAACCCCAACATGGGGTTTAGATTACACTAGGTTAATTATTTCGATTTTACTATGCTGTAATTGAATTTCTTCAACCTTACGACTCGCAGCAAAATAACCAATCTCCCCCTTTAAGTCTTTGTGCATAGACTCAAGCGTTGTGATTTCATTGTTAATATAGAGACTCTGCGGCAAAATATTACATGACAATAAAAAATCTGTAATTTCAGTTCTCATCTGTTCAATAGACCAGCGTGATAAAATATGCATTTTTCCATTATTCGAGCAATTGACCAGATTACCGTGATAATAATCTTTAGCAATATAGATCTTAGCGAAACCAATAACTTCTGGCCGACGAGTGTCTTCAGCGGCAATCATTACTGGGTCATTTGATTTACACATCTCTTTAAACGCTAAATCAGCAGCAATACGTGCAGCATCTACAATATGTTTTTTTATTTTATCCATGATCTGTACCTTTTATCTATGCATCATGAGATGCGGTTTAGTTACATACAATTGTAGAGTGAATATAAAGAAAATAAACAGCTAACTTGCTAAATAACGTAAGTAAAAAAAAGGAGCCAAAGGCTCCTTTATGTTTTTAACAAAATTATCTATTTTCTGCGGAAAAGACAAAGTGCAAATAATGAAAGTAAAGAAAAGCCTAGGCTTCCACCACTACTGCCACTGTCACCTTCACCAACTTCAGTTACTGGCTTTGCGTTAGCTTTAACCGTTACATTAACAACATCAGAATCTTTCAAATATAAGCCATAGCGTGTGCCTACATTAAATGATACGTCAGTATCTATGTGGGTAACATCCAAATCAACTCTCTTAGTTGACTCACCCGAAGTAAATGTTAAACGTTGATAAAAGTCTTTATCAAAACTCTCACCAACTAGAGCCGTTCCTGAGCGAGTGTAAAGCTCAACAGAAACAGGCTCATCAAACACTACAGGCAAGCCTGATGAATCTACAAGCTCAATGATAGCTTCAGTCTGATTTATCGTATTAGGAATTGGGTTATCCAAAACACTAATTTTGATATTAGCTTTGATCTGCATAGGAGCTGAAAACTCTCCTAAATAGAAATTACTATCAAAATGCTTAGGGAAAAATTCAGGATCTCTTTCAATAACCCCATTTACCCGTGTCATTTCTTCATCATTAAAACCAAGAGTCTCCCCTTGTGAATTACTTGAACACATTACGTAGTTACTAACTGAACAAATCTCACTATTAGTATGCCCAAGACCAATATTATGACCCCATTCATGAACTAATAAGTAATCATTACTCTTAACACCATCAATGCTTGCAATAACTCCAAAGTTTTTGAAAGCATATCCTATGTGTCCAGCTGAAGAGTCAGCAACAGACGATATAAAGACTAAATTATCAGCATGATACTGTCTTAATAGATCATGTGCATCTTGCTGATATTCAGCAAACCAAGGGTGTTCTGCAAACTCTGTCTTAAATTCTGATTCAGTATAAGGAAGTGAATACATCACCTCTCCAACACTCTCAGCAAAAGACTTGCCTTGATCCAATTTCTCACTTACATCGTTATTTTTCCAATCAAGGACAGCTACTTCTTTATAAGAAATACCTGTTTTTTGAGTGGCATGAACACTATTAGCTACTACTATTTGATTTTTAATTAACGAGTTTAATTCCTCTCGATTAACACTTTCATAAACACTGGGTTCAATGACAAATAAAACATCTATTTGATCACTTGAAAATGCTGTAAAAGAGGCTAAACCTAATCCCAAACCAATTATCATATTAACTTTTTTCATTGTCTTTCCTTATTTTATATTAAAGTGTTTGCATCAAGAGATGCGATAGTAAAATTTAACTATTATAACCAATAATTTTCCATATTTTTGAATTTTCGTCAGCCGTAACAAAGGTTCGGTTATTTGATGAGAATCTACCTGTCCAGTAATCTTTATCTGTATGAAATAGTCTGAGCGGTCTATCAGTAGCTGTTATACTTTGGAAAAATACTATTTGCTCTTTTTTCCAAACTGTTACAGCGCTCTCATGATTATGATCATTTGAACCATAAACTTCAATGTAGTCAAAATTAGTGTACGGTTGACTTAGAACAAAATTACCCGTAGAAAGACCTGTGGATGAAGAGAATAAAGTAGTTCCTAATTTTCCTGAATTACCTGCATCAAGCCCACAGTCAGGATCAGCTAAACCTCGCTGACAAGCTGCTTTCCATTTTTTCAATGCATCAACATCACCACTCATCGTTCTTAAGTTTTTTGATACTCCAGCATTGTCAGTAAAAGACAAATTACCCGTTAAAGTAACAGTACCTAGGGTCGAAGAACCGCCAGCACTTATGCCACCATTAAAAGTTTGTCTTTGTGAGAATGTATTTGCAATGTCTTTTCGAGCAAAATTTACAGCGTCAATTCCACCCAATTTTGCAGAATTCAGTGAGGTATCAGATTTTCCTAGATACTTAGAACTTAGTGCAACGTTGTTTTCATACAACGAATTACCATCTGACGACACTACCCACTTTCCATCTACTTGAATGCCGCTATCAGCCCTAACCATTCCTGATGTATAAATAGATTTACCGCCATATGCCTTTATGAAAGTAGAGTCATCCATGTGCCAGCCACCTCCATATGACTGGAAGTAAATACCACTATCTCCATCAACTCTTACCCAATCAGATCTAACATGAATTCCTTTATTGAAATTAACACCTTCATTAAAGGTTTCTGCGATGTCTTTTCTTGCAAAACTTGATGCAGCAACATTACCTAGCTTTTCTGAGTTTTTAGCAGTGGCATTAATTCCCAAATAACGTGTACTTAAAGCCTGTCCATTTTCATATAATGTTGACCCATCGGCTGAAATAACTGGCTTACCATCAACTGTCACACCACCGTTCAAGGCTACTGACTGAGTAAATGTATTTCCTTTGGTGAACGTGTTATCACTATCTTTACGTGCATATGAAGACGCAGCCACATTACCTAGCTTATCAGCATTTAGCGCGTTATCAGCGCTAAATGCTGAAATAGCTTTAGACTTAATACCGAGATACTTGCTAGATAAAGCCTCACCGCTTTCATATAAAGTAGAACCATCGGCAGATACAACCCATTTGCCAGCAGTAATTAAGCCGCCATTCGCATACACAGCACTATTAAAAATATTCTTACCATTATACGTATTATCGACATCACGACGAGCAAATGAAGAAGCAGCAACATCACCCAATTTATCAGAATTCTTTGCAGTAGCTGATATACCAAGATATTTATCACTTAGTGCAAGACCATCTTCATATAATGTCTTGCCATCGGCAGACACAACAGTTTTGCCATCGACACTTGCGCCGCCATTTAAAGCAACCATTTTATTGAATGAATTATTTTCAGTGAAAATATTTATTCCAGCAAGTTGTGAATATTTATCTTTTAAGAAAACACCACCTTCGCGAATATCCAAAGCACTCGCGATACCGCCAACACTTAACGCCCCATTAACAGTCACAGAACCTTTAAACAAAGCATCTTGATAAAACTCTGCATTGCCCTGGCTAATAAACATATCTTTTACGATTGCACTCTTTGCAACTAGGCTATCAATAGTTCCACTCTTAAATGCAGCAGACTCACCAGCTACTCCACCCAAAAACAAACCGCTATTTGCTCGAATTTGAGAACCTGCGACAATATCTTGTGAGGCAATCAAGTTTTTACCATTAATATCTCCAGATGCACGTATAAAAGTACCTGCCTCTAAACCACCGTTGATAGTAATCGCATTTGCGGTAAATTCATTTACCGTAGCATTACCTGTAATGGTAACATTTCGCCTAAATATAGCGTCTGGAATCACATCAAGGCTAGTGTTTACTGTTAATGCGCCAATCGTTGAAGTTGTACCATTGATAATAACCGCATCAATTTGATTAACGTTTCCAAGTGAGAAACTATTCATATCAATGTCAGTGAGCATTTTGTTTACGTCAGGATGACCAGCGACAGCTACCCGACTTAGATTGTTCTGATTCACTGATGCCATAGCAGGGATCGGAATGGTTACTTGAACACTACTTCCAGCCGCAACACCCGCAATTTTTGCAGCTATAGCTTGTGCGATTTCGGCACTAGGCGCAGCTAAGGCAAGAGTATATGAATTTCCGCCGCCAGTAGCAGTACCTAAAACATTTTGCCCCCACGAAGCGCGAATGGACGATAAATACCCCCCCCCCACCAATGATGCAGTGTTAGTCGGCCAACCGCTATTTTTAACATAGGAACCTAATACAGCAGCCCTTACGGTATCAATTATAGATACACCGTTATCAATTAATGTATAACGCTGATCGAAAACTGCTTTTTCTGATTCTCTTGCTGATGCTGAAGCTTCGGTAAATGCAAATGAGTTGACACTTACCCCAAGCAAACTTATAACCGCCATTGCAGTTAAGGAAATCTTATATTGCATATTCTTTACCCCTTGCCTTACCTTTTTTGGTAACTAATTTGATTATCCGATAACAAACAATTAATGAAAGTTCAAAGTTGCTAATAGCAAGAAACTAACAACCATCTAAACCAAAATCTGAAATGCCACCTAAAATAACTGAAGTAGCAACAGCGTCCCCATTAGAGCGCTTACCCATCATTCCTGTTTCAGCAGAACTCGTATAACGAGTGGCCTTTATTTTAAGCACATTTGATTGGGTCACTTCGATTAATGGCGCAATATTTTTTAAAGAAGAATTTCTTTCCATTTCATTTACAATTGATGCAAATACAGGATCGGGTAAATCGCTAATAGTTAATTCGATGCTTGGGAAAGGAGGGGAAGTAAATTGGACATCAAAAAACGATAACGAATTTAAATCGATATCACTTAATGTTAAATCATTCACCGTCATGGTAGATGAATCTGAAATTAAACATCTATAGTCCATCGATTTAGACCAAACCCCTATAATTGAGACTGCGTTTGTTGCAATGGATCTTCCTTTAGATAGTTGTGATTGATAATTTAACGCCATGTTTGTACGAATCAAAACCCACGTACCTACAATAATTAAAATCATAAGTGTATAAAGCATTGCTCCGCGCTGTTTGCTTTTATTAATAATCATAGAAGCCCCATAAAAATAAACCCGCATGAATCTTTGTCATGCGGGTTTATTTGATTCATTACTAATTAAGAACCAAATGTCACAACCAACGTTTCAGTCCCAGAGTTATAGGTGGCATTATTCCAACGTAAAACAGCTTTTTCGCCTTCATCTTCTTCAATCTTAGTTACTGTCACAGTAAATACGCGAGTCGATGATCCAGTACCCACAGAGTAATCCCCTCCCCACGGAGCAGCACCAGAGCCATCACCAATTTCATCAGGTAATATCTTTTCAAGATCAGTCATCGATGCACCTGCATAACTAGCCTTGTCACCATACTTCTCGCCCATCGCTTTAGATATAACTGCAACATCATCAGCAAGCACACCAACTTTATAAGTCTGAAAAGCTTCAGCCCCTTTTATTGACGCCCAACCAAGAATAATTGCACCAATCACGAGAACAATTACTACTTCGATTAGTGTGAAACCTTTCTGTTTCTTTCCGTATGAGTTTTTTAGAGCAGGGACTTTCTTCATATATTAATTCCTTGTATTTTAGATAAAGTGATAAAATCGAGATAATCTTCGCATTTAAATCAAGTAAAAAATGTTTTTAAAATTCAAAAAAAAATTAATTTAATCCTTTTAATTTAGGATTAAAACTACATCACTTGTAAGCTATTAATTTTAAGAAACATCAAATCGAAAATACCAATAAGACTAAAAATAACAACCGCAGCCGAAGCCATCTTAGCCATACGGCCAAAAATCTTAACCTTCACTAGCAATTGATCGCCATAATCTTTGATTAATGACTTACTAATTGTATCCATAATTGCTGATTGGCTTTGTTTGTTGCCACTTTTACTAAGGATCTTTAAACGTAAACGCAAACGTTCAGGTAGCAAACCAGTATCAATTGTATTGAAGTCTTCGTATGATTCGACATTTTTTAATGATGTTCGCTCTTTTAAGCGATACAACATTTCATCTATATGAACAGATATATAACGATTGACCAATTCAGTTTTTTGCATGTACTCCAACGAGCCACGCATAGATAGGCCTGACATAATCATGACATCTAATAATGTGAAAAACTTTGAACTTAAATTAGCACTGTAAAATCCAAAAAAGGGCAGTTTTTTGTCTAACTTATTCCGGTGTTCACCTATGTAGTACAGAGCTGTAAGCAGCAAAGTAATCGGTAAACCGATACTTAAAAAGATTAAAAACCATTTATAATTTTCAATGAAAATTCCAGAAGATTGTAAAAAAGCCGAAAAGCCAGTAATTTGATCAGGTTGTAAACCTTCAGCTCCGAACTGTACACCTTTCGTACTAAGCAAGATAAATACAGATATAGAAAATAAAATAAATAATCCGTTGCTCAATAAACTAACAGCAATATCAAATTTTAACGAATACCAAGAGTCTGTCTGTGCCAACAACTTATTCAATGACACTTCGACGTTTTCAGACGTTTTCGTAATTTTAACGAGTAACACCAAATCATCATCAAAAAAACCCTCCATTGATTTAGGAAAACCACCTGTCCAATTACGTAGCTCTGACAACGCTTTCTCACAAAATTTTGACTCAGCGCATTCTCCATAGACTTTTTCAAAATCATCTCTTAATATTTCCAAAACACTTTTATCACTGCTATTACCCCCCTTTAATGAAGACCATAGTTTTAAAAATTCAATTTGTTTCGATCTAGTCATTTTATTAAACATAAATCATCCCCGATAAGAATACGGCTTGTTTGAATCTAAAATTAAATCCGGCACAATTCCATCAGCAATGTATGGATCTACTTGACCATTTAGCAATAGCACCCAAGCATTGTCGGCCATACTTTTCCAACCATATTTCTTGAGATGTTCAATCCACCCCATCATATCGTCATTGCGAATAAATGAGCGTCCGGCCTCATCAACCACGATATATTCAAACACCATTTTACGGCCAGATAAGCCAGTATGATTACAGGATTTACACCCTATATCATGACGCTTGTAAATACTGTCTTTATGGTTTTTTAACTTTAAAATACTGTCATCAGAGCCAATAAAAGATAGCTCATCAATGTCATCGTCTGTTAATGGCTGTTTACATGAATCACAAAGTAAAGGGACTAAACGTTGAGCTGTCAAAATCCTAATTAGGTTTTTTTCTGCCAACTCCGCCCGCTTAATCCCCATATCAATAAGGCGTTCAATTTGAGAAATAGCATCATTAGCATGTAATGTGCTAATCATAAGGTGCCCCGTTCTGGCTAAACCTAAAGCAGACTTTACTTGAGCGCCCG
>Ga0100392_1000539_pt1 | contig 34728 bp, 31 predicted proteins | sample CryGeymeta201516_FD_81548 | JGI IMG/M metagenome (GOLD analysis project Ga0100392, IMG submission 81548) | Groundwater microbial communities from Crystal Geyser aquifers in Utah, USA - Crystal Geyser metaG 2015-16 | ecosystem: Environmental > Aquatic > Deep subsurface > Groundwater | place: USA... | reverse complement strand
ATCGCTACTGCTGATGCGCCTTGGCGTGCTGGCGGTGATGTTGCCGTGGACGTTGGACAAATTCGTGCGGCCGGAGCACGCGGCGGGCGTATTTGGCAACTTTTACGGCGTGAGCGGGATGGCATCGACCGTGTTTCTTGTCGTCGGCGCGGTGCAGCTATTGATACTGCTCGGTTTTGCCCTCGGCTATTTCAAGCTCTGGACCTACGGCGCGGTGCTGGTCATGCACACCGTATCCACCTTGGCGGCGTGGAAGATGTACCTTGCGCCGTTTGCCCCCGGTCCGAATCTACTGTTCTTTGCAGCCTGGCCGATGCTGGCGGCGTGCATTGCGCTGTTCCTGCTGCGCGATCACGACACGCTGTTCTCGCCCGGTTCGCGGCGATGACCCCGGGGCAGGCGCGGGGTCAGGCGCTGAGCCGTGCTTTCACCTGCGCCGAAACCTGGCCCATGTCGGCACGACCGGCCAGCCGGGGCTTGAGCGCACCGATTACCTTGCCCATGTCCTGCGGGCCGCTGGCGCCGGTCTGGGCGATCGCCGCGCTGATTGCGGCAGCCACTTCCTCGGCGCTCAACTGCGCCGGCAGATAGCCCTGAATCACTTCGACCTCAAAACGCTCAACGCTGGCGAGGTCGTCACGGCCGGCACTGTGGTACTGGCTGATCGAGTCGCGCCGTTGCTTGAGCATTTTTTCGAGCGCGGCCAACACCTGCGCGTCGTCCAGGGTGATGCGCTCATCAACCTCACGCTGCTTGATCGCGGCGTTGATCAGACGGATCACGCCAAGACGGGTCTTGTCGCCACTTTTCATGGCGGTTTTCATGTCGTCATTTAGTTGCTGTTTGAGTGACATGGCTGGGCCTCCGGCGGCGGCAACAACGGTGAAATGTCAAAACGCAAAGAGCCGGCAGCGCCAAGGCACGGCCGGCTCTGCAAGGGCGCTGCGCCGCAACTTAGTACAGGCGCTGACGCTTGGTCACGTCGCGGCCAACACGACGCAGGTGGCGCTTCACCGCAGCGGCGGCCTTGCGCTTGCGCTCTTGCGTGGGCTTCTCATAGAACTCGCGCTTGCGGGTTTCGGCCAGCACACCGGCTTTTTCACAGGTGCGCTTGAAGCGGCGCAGGGCAAACTCGAAGGGCTCGTTCTCGCGGACTTTGACGTTCGGCATAAGGGTTCTCGTTGATACGGTTACCGCCCGAAGCTACGGGCGAGCCGGTTATGATACGCCGATGACACCTGAACTGGCAACTGCAAACCGTGGCAAACGCCCCGTGCGGGTGCTCGGCATCGAAACCTCCTGCGATGAAACCGGGGTGGCGATCCACGACAGCGCGCGCGGCCTGCTGGCGCAGGCGTTGTACAGCCAGATCGCACTGCACGCGCAATATGGCGGCGTGGTGCCGGAACTGGCCAGCCGCGATCATGTGCGCAAGCTGCTGCCGCTGATCCGGCAGACCCTGGTCGAAGCCGGATTGACACTGGGCGAAATCGATGGCGTGGCCTACACCGCCGGGCCGGGCCTGGTCGGCGCGTTGCTGGTCGGCGCCGCCACCGGTCGCGCGCTGGCCTGGGCGCTGGATGTGCCGGCGATTGGCGTGCACCACATGGAAGGCCATCTGCTGGCGCCACTGCTCGACCCCGATCCGCCGGCACCGCCGTTCGTGGCATTGCTGGTGTCCGGCGGGCACACGCAACTGGTGGATGTGCAGGGTATTGGCGATTATCGCCTGCTCGGCGAAACCCTCGACGATGCCGCTGGCGAGGCGTTTGACAAGACCGCCAAGCTGATGGGCCTGCCCTATCCGGGTGGCCCGCAACTGGCGGCGCTGGCCGAACGTGGGCGGCCCAGCGTGTTCACGTTTTCGCGGCCGATGACCGATCGCCCCGGCCTGGATTTCAGCTTTTCCGGGCTCAAGACGCAGGTGATGCTGGCGTTCGAGCGCAGTGATCGCAGCGAACAGACCTGCGCCGACATCGCCCATGCCTTTCAGGACGCGGTGGCCGACACGCTGGCGATCAAATGCGCGCGCGCGCTCAAGCAAGGCAATGCCCGCACCCTGGTGGTGGCCGGCGGGGTTGGCGCCAATCGCTGCCTGCGTGCGCGCCTGTTGGCGATGGGTGAGCGCCTGCGTGTGCGCGTGTGTTTTCCACCACCGGAACTGTGTACCGACAATGGCGCGATGATTGCGTTCGCTGGCGCCTTGCGCCTGGCTGCCGGCGAACGCGAGCCGTTGGCCATCACGGTGCAGCCACGCTGGGATATGGCACAGTTGGCCGCCGTTGCCACCGTGCCACGCTGAGTTCAGTCGATGGAAGAGTGCTGTGGATGAGATTTTTATTGAGGGCCTGCGCGTCGATTGTCTGATCGGAGTTTACGATCACGAACGCGATGCGCCACAGCCGTTGCAGTTTGATCTGCGTCTGCGTTTTGATGCCGATGCGCGGGCAGCCAGCGATGCGCTCGATGACACCATCGATTACGCCAGTGTGGTCGATGCGTTACGCAGCGTTGTGTCGACGCGCAGCGATCAGTTGCTGGAAACGCTCGCAGCGGCTTGCTGCCGGTTTTTGGCGGACCGATTTCGGCCATCGCGCATCGAGTTGCAGATCAACAAGCCGCAGGCCGCGCACGCGCTCGGTTGCGAACGGGTCGGAGTTCGGCTGCGCCGCGATTATCCGCGCCAGCAGCAGTGGCTGTTGCTGCTGGGCTCGAATCGGGCCAGTGATCAGAGCGTGCAGCAGGCGATCGCCGCGCTGGGGCAGATCGGCACTGTGCAATTGCTGGGTACGATCGAACACCTGCCACCGAATCAGGGCAACGGCCCGTGGTATTACAACGCCTTGCTGAGCGTGCGCACGGGCTTGTCGGCGGCGGCATTGGTTGCCGCCTCGCAGCGGATCGAGCAGGCGTTGGGGCGTGATCGCAGCACCCCGGATAGCGTGGCCATCGACATCGATGTGCTTGCGCGGTATGCGCGGCGGTGGGTTGCCGATGCGCACGCGCAGACCAGCGGCAAGCTGGAGCAGCGTTCGACGATCAAGCTGCTGGCTGACAATGCGATCCGTGTGGAACAGATGCGTACGGACTGATTTGCCGGGTTCAGGCCGCTTCCAGCACCCGCGTCAGACATCGTCTAACACAGCAAGGCGTGCGCCGAGGTGTAGCGCCACCTGCGTGCCCGTTGCGACGTTCATAGTGCCAGCAGGCGGCCGCCATCAACGCGCAGGATCGTGCCGGTGCTGTAGCGGGCGTCAAGCAGCAAAAAACGCACCGCCACCGCCACGTCGTGGGCGCTGCCGACCCGCCGCAACGCGGTGCCGGATTCGACCTGTTGCACGGTTTCGGCCCGCTGCGGGTTGTCGGCCCACAATACCGTGCCCGGCGCGACGGCATTGACCCGAATCTCCGGCCCCAGTGCCTGCGCCAACGCCAATGTCACCATGCTCAATGCGGCCTTGCTGGTCGAATACAACGGATGCCGTGGCAATGGCCGCTGCGCATAAATATCGATCACATTGACGATGGCGCCACCGCTGGCGCGCAGGTGCGGTGCGGCCGCCTTGGCCAGAAAAAATGGCGCCTTGGCGTTGGCGTTCATCAGCTCGTCCCATTGCTGTTGGGTCGCACTTTCGATCGGGGTGGCATAAAACGCCGAGGCATTGTTGACCAAGCCATCGAGGCGGCCAAAGTGTGCCACGGCACGTTCGATCAAGGCGCCGAGTTTCGCGGTTTCGGCGAGATCGGCCTGCACCAGCAAGGCGCTGTCCGCACGTTCACGATTGAGCTCAGCGGCCAGTGCCTGGGCTTCGGATCCGGAGTTTCGATAGTGCAGCACGAGGCGGCAGCCGTGCGCATGCAGGTGGCGGGCAATCGCGGCGCCCACCCGACGGGCGGCGCCGGTGATCAGGATCACGGGATGGGGCTCGGACATTTCGGCGCGCTCGCGGTGTGGCAGACCAGCATGCTGCCCTGCTTGTGATGGTAATGCCAATGCGGCGGGTTCACGCGCGCGCACACAGCGGTTACCCTTGGCGAATGGAATCGATCAATCCGTGGTTGCAGCCGCTGCACGAATGGCCGTGGGTAATCCCCATGCTGCTGCTGTCGGCGTTGCTGCTGGTGGCCGCGCTGGCCGACTGGATCACCCGCCGCGTGTTGCTGCGCGTAGCCAGCGCCATGGTCCGGGCATCACCGACGCAATGGGACGACGCCTTGTTGGCGCGTGGCGTGCTCGACCGGCTGGGGCATGTGCTGCCGGCTTTGCTGATCTATGCCGGCATCGTGTTGATACCGGATATCGATAGCGGCGTCGAGACTTTGGTGCGCAACGTTACCGCTGCCTACATGGTGCTGACCGTGGTGCGCGCGCTCAGCGCCTTGCTCAGTGGCATCAACGATCTGTACACGCAACGCGACCCGGAACGTGCGCAAGCGCGGCCGATCAAGGGTTATCTGCAGGTCATCAAGATCGTGTTGTTCGTTGCGGCGGCGATCCTGATCGTCGCCGTGCTGATTGACCGCTCGCCGCTGCTGTTGTTCTCCGGCCTTGGCGCGATGACGGCGGTGCTGATGTTGGTGTTCAAGGATACGATTCTGTCGCTGGTCGCCAGTGTGCAGCTCTCCAGCAACGACATGGTGCGGGTGGGCGACTGGATCGAGATGCCGCAACTGGGCGCCGACGGCGATGTGATCGACATCGCCTTGCACACCGTGAAGGTGCAGAACTGGGACAAGACCATCACCACCATCCCGACCTATCGCCTGATCAACGAAAGCTTCCGCAACTGGCGCGGCATGAGCGAGGCCGGCGGCCGCCGCATCATGCGTGCGCTGCTGCTCGATCAGAGCTCGGTACGTTTTCTCAGCGACGAGGAGCGCGACGATTTGCGCCGCATTGCCCTGATCGATGGCTATCTCGACAAAAAACGCAGCGAGCTCGAAGTGTGGAACAAATCCCTGCGGGCCGAAGGCAAGGACCCGGTCAACAGCCGCAGGGTCACCAACATCGGCACGTTGCGGGCCTATGTCGAGGCCTATCTGCGTGCGAACCCGCTCATCCATCAGCAGATGACGCTGCTGGTGCGGCAATTGGCGCCGGGTGCCGAGGGCTTGCCGCTGCAAATCTATTGCTTCACCACGACCACCGAATGGGCCGCGTACGAATCGATCCAGTCCGATATTTTCGACCACCTGCTGGCGATCCTGCCGCGTTTTGGCCTGCGGGTGTTCCAGAGCCCGAGCGGCGCCGATGTCGGCGCGGCGCTGCGGCAACCGGGTGAACAGCACGAACAGGCCGCTGCGGACTAATCCGCAGCGGCAGCACAGCTTTCGCCGTTGTCTTGCGCGAAGCGCTGGTTGAGTTCGCGTAGCGCGGGCAGCAACGGGCCGTCGCCGCCATCGAAGCGGTACAGGCCGCCGTCCTGCACATGATCGAACAGCATGACGTTGCGTAGTGTGGCGTGAGTGCCCAGCGCGCGCAGTTCAAGCGTCAAGGTATCGCCATCCGGGTTTGCGGCGATCGGTGCACACCGCTGTTGCTCCCCGCTGCCGTCGAAACGCAGCAGTGATACCGCGCCGCCGGCACGGATGTCGAGTTGGCCCGGGGCCTCGGCGCGGACATCGACACAGACCTGATCGGCGAGGGCATCATCAGCGCGTGGCAGGCGGCCGTGCCGTGCCGGAATCTGCTGGCGCAACGCATCGCCGGGTTGCAGTTGCAATTCGAAATCTCCGTGCGGTGTTGCTTGCAGGCGCATCTCGGCGTCACTGCCGTCGTGCGTTTGCAGCGACCAGCCATCGAGGCGATAACCGAATGCCGGGTTGTAGATTGGGCTTTCGGCGTAATTGTGCGTCGTCCAATACGCATAGCCGTGCACGTCGTTAGCACGCATCACGCAGTACGCGCCGGCGAGAAATGGTTGCAGTGCATCGGCACGCAGGCGGGCATTGCGTTCGAAGCCCAGTGTGTTGTCGATCACATTGAACTGATCGATGAACAGCGGCAGATTGCCGGTGCTGTCGCGCACCTGTTGCAGTAACACCGCAAACAGTCGCAGTGCCTGTGTGGCATCGAGCTGCTCGCCTTCATTGCGTGCGCCCCAGAATGGCGCCCAGTACAGCGTGCTCAACGTGGCTCCTGGCGGCGCATAGGTCGATTCATGGCCGATCCAATGGCTGCGCGGCGCGCCATCGGCATCGTGCACGGTGAGCGGGTCGCGGTCGATGCGTGCTTCGAAACTCAGCGGCTGCAACCGCTGCGTCGCTGGCCGAAACAGTTCGTTCATCAGCAGCCAGTCCCAGTAGCGGTTGAACAGCGCGGCATCGCTTGATGTTGCACTCGGCAGCGCATTGCCTGGTGCGAAGCGCAGGCGGTAGCTGTCATCGCTGGGCAGGGTGCGCAGGTAGCGTTCGAAGTCGGGTCGCGCCAGTGGGTCGATCACATGCAGCCACAGGTCCTCCCACGACAACAACGACAGGCGTACCGTGGTACGGCCACGCAGCACCGTGCTGATGCGATCGAGAAACGCGAAGAATGCGGCGCGAACCTCGCGTTCGTTGAGCAGGCGGTGGATGCGCTGCGTAATCACTCCGGCGTCGGGATGAAACGACCAGCCATAACCGACCCGCAGCACAACACCCAAGCCGGCACGATCGGCCGCGTCCAGCAGGAAATCCAGGCGTTGCCATGCGCGTTCATCGTAGCTGCAACACGGTTCGAACACGGGCTGAAAATCGCCCCACGCCACCAGCAGCAGCACGGTGTTGAAGCCATCGGCGCGCAATCCGGCGAAATCGGCGGCGACATGCTCGCGTCGAAAGCCGGCAATGAAGTTTTTCGGCCACTGCCGGCCGAAATAGTGCGCGCCGATGATGGGCTCGACGCGCTGCGCGGTAACGGGCGCAACACCGGCGGCTCTGGCCATGGTCGGTTCGATCGTCTGCGGGCGCCAGGCCCAGAAGGTAATCACTGCCAGTGCCATCGCGGTGATCAGCAGGCCGATGACGCGCTTTGGCAGGCTGTTTTGGGGCCGACTCATGCTGCTGCTCCGCTGCGATGTCGCTATGCTATGGCGATGTGCAGCCCGTTGCGCTGTGCGTACAGCACCGGCGGCAATGCCGCGCCCCCCGATTTTACCCGAGCAAGCATAGCGCATGAATGCAACAACGTTTCCCGCGCCCGAACCGCATGCGCTGGCGCACAGCGCCGGTCTGGCGAACCAGATCCGCACCGAAATCGCGGTCAGCGGCACGATCCCGTTTTCGCGTTACATGGAGTTGGTGTTGTATGCGCCGGGCCTGGGGTATTACAGCGCCGGGGCCGCCAAGTTTGGTGAGGACGGCGATTTCATCACCGCGCCGGAACTCGGGCCGTTGTTTGCGCAATGCGTTGCCTGCGCGCTGGCACCGGTGCTGCGCGCGCTGGCGGCTGAAACCGTGTTTTTTGAACTCGGTGGCGGCAGCGGCGCATTTGCTTGTGATGCGTTGCAGGCGCTCGCTGTGCTCGATGCAGTGCCGACGCGCTACGAGATTCTCGAGCCCAGCGCCGATTTGCGCCAGCGCCAGCAGCAGCGTGTCAATGCCACGCTGGCGCCGGAATTGGCGGCACGGGTACATTGGCGCGACACACCGCCGACGCACGCATGGCGCGGCGTGCTGTTCGCCAATGAGGTGCTCGATGCCTTGCCGACGCCGCGTTTTCAGATCCGCGATGGTGAGGTGCTGGAGGTGCATGTCGCGTGCGCCGACGACGGCACGTTCATCGACACCCTGCGCCCGGCCGATGCCATGCTCGGCAGCGCGGTGCGCCATGTCGAGCACGATCTGGAGCAGCCTTTCGCCGAAAATTATCGCTCCGAGCTGCTGCCGCAGTTGCCGTACTGGATCCAGGCGATCGGCGGTTTGTTGCATGAGGGTGTGATGCTGTTTGCCGATTACGGCTACCCCCGCCGCGAATACTATTCGCCGCAGCGCTGCGATGGCACCCTGGTGTGCCATTACCGGCACCGCGCGCACACCAACCCGTACCGGCTGCCGGGCTTGCAGGACCTCACCGCGTTTGTCGATTTCACCGCGCTGGCCGAAGCCGGTTGCGGCGCCGGTTTCGATTTCGCCGGTTATTGCAGCCAGGCCAGCTTCCTGCTTGGCAATGGCCTTGGCGAGCGCCTGCAAGCGGCACAGAGTTTGCCCGACGTGGAACGTTATCGCTTGAACACGGTGGCCAAACGGCTGACGCTGCCCGGTGAAATGGGTGAGCGCTTTCAGGTGATGGGCTTTGCGCGCGGGGTCGATTTCAGCGCCGCATTTGCGCTGGGCGACCTGAGCCGGCGGCTGTGATGCGCGCGTTTGCGTATCCGTGGTTGTGGTTGTTCGGCTGGCTCGTCGGCCTTGCTCTGCTGTTGTGGTTTTCGCTCGCGCCGCTGCCGTTGCTGTTGCCGGTGGCGCAGGGCGACAAGCTCGAACACCTGTTCAGTTATGCGCTGTTGGCGTGGTATGGCGGCGCACTGTTTGCCACACGCGGCGCGCGCATCGCCACGATGCTGGGCTTGATCGCGCTCGGCGTGGTGTTGGAGTGGGTGCAGGGGCAGACCAGCTATCGCCTGGCCGATCCGTACGACGCGATCGCCAACGCCATCGGTGCACTGTTCGGCATGGCGCTGGCATGCACCGCGCTCGGCACGCTGTTGCAGCAACTCGATGGATGGCTGGTGAAGTGGCGCCAACGCCGCTGAGTGCGACATGCCCGAGCGCCGCCGCTTTGCCGCTCCACAGGTAGCGGCTACAGCCCTGCGCGCTTGGTACCGACCCGCGCCGGGCGCAGCACGGCGGTCAACGCGGTGCGCTAGCGCGCACCATGAAATCATCAGGCGTGGGCAACTGCACCGGCACCCCGTCGCCATTGCAGGTGCCGGCGGCGCACAGGCGCTGGCGCAGCGCCGGGGTTGCCTGCACCAGCAGGTGGTAGATCACGTTTTGCTCGATCACGCCGCGCACCGCTTCGCTGCCCGGCCCGCGCGCCCATACCCCGACATCATCGCCACCGTGGGTTTCGGCGGCCAGTGGCAGCAGCGCCTCTTGCAGATAATCCGCGGCCTCGGTATCGACGGCGCTGAGGTCCGGGCGGGTCGCTGTGGCGGCCGCAGCAGCCGGGTGCGGACCATGCGCGGTAACCGGCGAGCGGGCGCCGGGGCCATTGCCATAGTTGAGCGTGGTGTAGGGCAGGCCGTTGTTGTCGCGGGCAAGGTCGCCCGCTTCACCGGCCACGCCGGTGTTGTTGCGCACCGTGCCGAGAATCGGATTGCCGCGCGCCGGGTAGCCGGCAAACGACAGCGTATGCGCATGATCGGCAGTGACCAGGATCAGGGTGTCATCGCTGTTCGTGGTGGCAACGGCGGCGGCCACCGCCTGCGACAGGGCGATGGTGTCGGTGAGCGCGCGAAAGGCGTTGCCGGCATGGCTGGCGTGGTCGATGCGGCCGCCTTCCACCATCAGCACGTAGCCGGCCGGGTTGCGCGACAGAACGGCAATGGCGGCGCGGGTCATGTCGGCGAGGCTGGGTTGGTCATCGCCTGAGCCATCGTTTACCCGGTCGTGCTCGAAGTGCAGGTGATCGAATGCGAATAGCCCCAGCAGCGTTGGCGCGGTGCTGGCCGCGGCAAGCTGGGTGGCGTTCCAGACGTAGCGACCGCGCGGATGCACACGCTGCCATTCGCCAATCAGGTCGCGGCCATCGTGGCGCAGGCCAACCCGTAGCGGATCGGCGGGGTCGTGTTGCGCGCTGTGCATGAACTGGCCACGGCCGCCACCCAGCGCCACCGTCGGGCCAGTGCCAAAGCGCGGCGTCAGCAACTGCCGGGCGATGTCGTGGCAGCCCGCCGCCACCGCGTCCGCCGGCAGTGCACTGTCGTTCTCCCAGTTGCGCTCGGGCAGGTGCGCGTAGGTGGCCGCAGGAGTGGCGTGGGTGAGCCGGGTGGTGGTCACCACGCCGGTGCTCAGGCCGGCGCTGTCGGCCAGTTCCAGCCAGGTCAGCACCGGCTGTTGCAGACTGCCGGCACAGTCGCCACGGTTGCTGCTGGCAGACACGCTGAGCACCCCGGCGCGAGTTTTGACGCCGCTGACGATAGCGCTCATGGTGCCGGCTGAATCCGGGGTCTGCTGGTCGGTGTTGTAGGTCTTGCTCAATGCCGTGGCGGGGAAATCCTCCCACGCCAGGCGATTTTCCTCGCCCGCTTGGCCGCGGCGCTGACCATCGAGGATGCGCGCTGCGGTCACCGTGGTCAGGCTCATGCCATCACCGATGAACACGATCACGTTCCTGGCGCGGCCCTGCATGGCGCCGTTGGCGGCGGCGCGCGCCGCACCGCTGGTGTACCAGGCAGCAGGCGTTTCACCGTGCGCCAGCGCAACCGCGGCCACGGCGATCGGCGCGCTGGGCCGCACCCGCAGCGATGGCGAGTCGGCGCTGCACGCCGCAAGCAGGGCGATGGCACACATCAGCACGGACAAACGCATGGGCAGGCTCCAGAGCACGGGCGTGCATTATCGTGGCTCGCTGGCGACCCGTCCACGACAAAACCATGACACGGTTATGCGCTGCGGCTGTTGCGGCTCAGGCCGCGCAGCACGAGAGCTGCGACACGTCCTTGCGAAACGTTTGCGCACACAGTTTCAGGCCCTCGACCATGGTCAGGTACGGGAACAGTTGCGCGGCCAGATCATCCACACTCATGCGCTGGTGGATCGCCAACGCCGCGCTCTGAATCAGTTCGCCGGCCTCGGCGGCGACGCATTGCGCGCCCAGAATCTCGCCGCCGCCGGCGGTGGCAACGATCTTGATGAAGCCACGGCTATCGAAGTTGACCAGCGCACGCGGCACGTGGTCGAGGCTGAGCGTGCGGCTGTCGGTGGCGATGCCGTTGCGCTGCGCTTCGGCCTCGGACAGTCCGACGGTGGCGATCTGCGGGTCGGTGAATACCACCGCCGGCATGCTGCGCAAGTCCAGAGTGGTGTCGCCGCCCAGCATGTTCTGCGCGGCGCGTGAGCCGGCGGCTGCCGCAACGTAGACCAACTGCGGCTGATCGGTGCAATCGCCAGCGGCATAGACGGACGGCACGCTGGTTTGCAGGTGCGCATCCACCGCAATCGTGCCGTCGCGGCCAGTGCACACGCCGATGCCATCAAGGTTCAGCGCCTCGACATTGGGAGCGCGGCCAGTGGCGATCAGCAGTGCATCACCACTCAGCGTGCCGGCGTTGCTAGCGAGCGTGAACGCGCCGTTGGCGTGCGCCACCGAGTGGGCCTGGGTCTGCCGCAGCACGCGGATGCCTTCGTCGGCGAACACCGCTGCCAGCGTTTCGCCGATGGCCGGGTCGTCACGCGAGAACAACGCGCTGCGTGCGATCACCGTGACCTCGCTGCCCAGCCGTGCATAGGCCTGCGCCAGCTCCGCCGCCACCGCCGACGCGCCGAGCACCAGCAGACGGGCGGGAATGCGATCGCTGACCAGTGCCTCGGTGGAGGTCCAGTACGGTGTGCCGGCCAAGCCGGGGATCGGCGGAATCGCCGGGCGCGCGCCGGTGGCGATCAGCGCGCGATCAAACGCCACGCTCTGCATCGTGCCATCGCCACGCTTGACGCTGAGCGAGTGTGCATCGATGAAGCGCGCCTCGCCGTGCACCAAGGTGATGTCGGGATTGTGGTCGATGATCGCCTGGTACTTGCCGGCGCGCAGCTCCTCCACCCGCGCTTGCTGTTGCGCCAGCAGCGCTGGGCGGTTGATGCGTGGCGTCGCGGCTTCGATGCCATTGTCGAACGGACTTTGCCAGCGCATGTGCGCCACGTGTGCCGCCCGGATCAGGATTTTCGACGGCACACAGCCGATGTTGACGCAGGTGCCGCCGATGATGCCGCGCTCGATCAGGGTGACCCGGGCGCCGCGCTCGGTCGCCGTGATCGCCGCCGCCATCGCCGCGCCGCCGCTGCCGATGATGGCGATGTGCGGCTTGTCCGTCAGCGCGCAACAAGCGTTCATGGCCGATCCCCAGTGGCGCACGCCGCGTCGTCGCAGCGGCGGTTGGCCGGCGAAAACAGATCCCAGATCGACACCGCCAGCATCAGGCCGATGCCGGTGTAGGTGGCGTAGCTGCTCCAGCCGTACTGGAACCACGGGTACAGCGACCGCAGCAGGATGGTCGGCCCGAGCATGCCGAGCGCGCTGCGCTGCCACCGGCGGTGACTGAACCAGCCCAGGGCATTGATGAGCAGCGCCAACCACGCGAAACCCGGCAGCAGCGTATTGATGAACAGGCCTTCCCAACGACTGAGAAAGCCCAGACCGATGGCGGCGCCGAGGCTGGCGATGGCCGGAAAACACATCGCGCAGCCCATGGCGGAAACCAGCGCGCCGAGCGAGCCGGTTTTTTCGCCGATGCGGGCAAGTGCGGGCAGGGGATTGATCATGGTGGTCTCCAGAATGGCGCGAGGTGTGTGCCAGGCGGTAACCTTACGACCGTACCGAAGTACGGAGTCAAGCCATGTCGAACGCCAATGCAGCGCTCACCATCGGCAGCTTGGCCAGCGCTGCTGGCGTTGGGGTCGAGACCATCCGTTTCTACCAGCGGCGCGGCTTGCTGCGCGAGCCAGCCAGGCCGCTGGCCGGTATCCGCCGCTATCATGCCGGCGATGTTGCACGGGTACGCTTCATCAAGCGCAGTCAGGCGCTCGGGTTTCGCCTCGACGAAATCATCGACCTGCTGCGCCTTGCCGATGGCGCGCATTGCGACGAGGCGCGCACGATCGCCGACGACAAGCTGCGCAGCGTGCGCGAAAAGCTGGTGCAGTTGCAGCGCATTGAACGCGAGTTGGCGGCGCTGGTGCGCGCCTGTGCCGTCGCCGGCAGCGAGGTTTCGTGTCCGCTGATCGATACCCTGTTGGCGGATGCCGAGCGCAGCGCTTGGTAATTTGCACGATGCGTTGGACGAAGCCAGACGCGCCGCAACAATCGCCCACAGAGCCGGCCAAAACAGAATCGTAGCCATCCCAGGCATATCTTTCGATGCAAGATGCTCCGGCTGGCACACCGATTGCACGGGTAATACCGTGAGAAAAGGCGTATTGCCTGAGGAGCAGCTCATGGCCACCACGATGACCCTCAAGGGCCAGGTCACCATCCCGAAAAAAGTCCGCGAGGCACTGCGGTTGGCGCCAGGCGACAGCGTCGATTTCGCTGTCAATCGCGAACGGCAGGTTGTCGTGCACAAGGCAGGCGCCAAGCCGCGCCGCCGCCGCGACTGCTTTGCTGCCGCGCGCGGCACGGCGCAGGTGCAGTGGCGCACCGACGATCTGATGGCGCTGCTGCGCGCGCCGGACTGACGCAGCGTGCTGCTGGTCGATGGATGTCGATCCGATCGATCTGTATTGACCGATGCGTGGTACCGGTGAGTGCAGTCGGTCGCGCACATAGCCCGGCCCTGGCGCCACTGTGCAGCCCGCCGGGGCGAGCCAGCGTTTTTGTGGGAGCCGGCCTGCCAGCGAACAATGCCGCGACAAGCTTCGCGTGCAGGCGCGCTTCCACGAGCGGAGACTTGCTCCTGTCGACGCACTGTGTGGGCGTGGCGTCGTCGCGGCCCTGGATTACGCCGCGCTGCGGCTAATCCGGGCTAGTGCACACCGCAGCAATTGCCGCGATCCGTGCGCGGCGCAACTGTTCGCCCACGGCCGGGCCGGTGATGCCGCGCGCGACGATCGCGCGCGCATCGACGGCCAGCGCGGCGGCATGGGCGCGGCGCAGGTGTCCGGCTTCGGGGTAGGGGGTGTCGGCGCAACCCAGACGGCCGCGTTTGTCGGCTTCACAGACGCTGGCGAGTTGCGCGATGCGCGCGGGTTTGCGAAAGCCGTCGCAACGGGCGATCAGGTCGTGCACGCTGGCGGCGCGCAGTTCGCCAAGGCGATGCACGTTGAGGTGTTCGCGGCAGGCGAGCAGAGCCAGTTCGCGGTGTTCGGCCGGCACCTTCAGCCGCGCGCACACCGCTTCCACGGCGGGCAGGCCGTTGTGCTCGTGGCCAATGTGGCGCGGCAGTTCGTCGGCCGGCGTCAGCGCCTTGCCCAGATCGTGCAGCAACGCCGCCAGCCCGATCAGGCTGTCGTTCGGTGCGAGCTGTGCGGCCATGTCGCAGACCATTTCGGTATGCACGCCCGTGTCGATTTCGGGGTGATACTCAGGCCGTTGCGGCACGCCGTAAAGGGCATCGACTTCGGGCAGGATGCGCGCCAGCGCGCCGCAGCCGCGCAGGGTTTGCACGAATGCGGCCGGGCGTGGCTCGCGCAGCGCGCGTTCGAGTTCCTGCCACACCCGCTCCGGCACCAGATGATCGACTTCGCCGGCGGCCACCATCGATTGCATCAACGCCAGCGTTTTCGGCGCCACGCTGAATCCGAGCGGCGCGAAGCGCGCCATGAACCGCGCCGCACGCAGGATGCGCACCGGGTCTTCGGCGAAGGCGTCGCTGACATGGCGCAGCACCCGGCGTTCGATGTCGGCGGCGCCGCCGAACGGATCGACCAGCTCGCCGTCGGCATCCGCGGCGATGGCGTTGATGGTGAAATCGCGCCGTTGCAGGTCTTGTTGCAGCGTCACCGTCGGATCGGCATCGACCACGAAGCCGCGATAGCCGCGCCCGGATTTGCGCTCGGTGCGCGCCAGCGCGTATTCCTCGTGTGTGTGCGGATGCAGGAATACCGGGAAGTCGCGGCCGACGGCGCGAAAGCCCTGTGCCAGCATATCTTCCGGGGTGCTGCCCACCACTACCCAATCGCGGTCGCCCGGGCTGCGGCCGAGCAGGCGATCACGTACCGCGCCGCCGACCAGATAGGTGTTCATCGCGCGTGTGGGCGATGCGCGCGATTCATGCGGTTTGCCGGCGATAGCGATTGAGTCGCTTCTGCCGGCTGTCGGCGCGGCCCAGCAGGGCTTGCATGCGCACACTCAGTGGCGTCGGGGTGATCCCGAGCCGGTGCAGGCCATCGATGCCGCCGACCGAATCGGTGCCGAGCGAGCGAAAGTTGTCGCGCGAGAACGGCTTGCCGGGTATCCACTCGGCGATCGTTGCCTGCACCCAGCCCAGCGCATCGGGCAACGGGATCACCCAACGGCGCCAGCCCATCGCCTGCGCGATCTGGCGAACCAGCTTTTTCAGGCTGATCACTTCCGGCCCGTACAGTTCATACACTTGGCGCGCCGTGGCCGGGTTGTCGAGGGCGCGCACGAAGGCTTCGACCACATCGTTGATGTAGACCGGCGCGAACTTGGCCTCGGCGCGCGCCAGCGGCAGCACCGGCGCGAACCGCAACAGTTCGCGGAAACGGGTGAGCAGGCCATCGTCGGCGCCAAAAATCACCGACGGCTGAAAGATCGTCCAGTCCAGATGGCTGGCCTTGACCACGGTTTCGGCTTCGCCGCGGGTGTGCAGATAGTGGCTCTGGCCACGCCCGGCATTGAGTGCGCTCATCTGCAGCAGGCGCTTCACCCCGGCCTCGCGACAGGCGCTGACGACCAGATAGCTCAGCTCGGAATGGGCGCGGCGGAAGCCTTGTCCCGAGTGGCCTTGCTCGTTGAGGATGCCGACCAGATTGATCACCGCGTCGGCACCGGCGAAGGCATGCGCCAACGCGGCGCCGTCATGGACATCAGCGGTAACGCGCTGCGCTCCGGGTGGCAGATAGCGCGCGTAATGGGCATCCGCATTGCGGCTCAATACGGTTACGCGGTGGCCGTCGCCGCACAGCCGTGCAATCAGATGACGGCCGACAAAGCCGGTGCCGCCGAGGATAACGATGTCTTTGTTGCTCATGGCGTGCTGCTCCCTGCGCTGTTACAGACAAACTGACGATGATGAACGCGCGGCTCGGGCGTGGCGGACAGGCGTGCGCTGATCGCAGTCGCTTGGCCGTTGATGCGCCAATCGTAAATCACGCTGAACGCCAGTACGCGGGCGACATAGTCGCGGGTTTCCTGGTACGGGATCGTTTCGATCCAGATATCGGCATCCAGATCGGGCCGTTGCTGGCGCCAGCGGGCTACCGGCGTTGCCCCGGCATTGTAGGCGGCAATCGCCAGGTACGGGTGTTGTTGGTGGCGTTCGAGCATCTGGGCAAGATAGGCGCTGCCCAGCCGAATGCTGGTGCTGCCCTGCAACAGGGTGCGCTCGCCGCGCCAGGCGATGCCGAGTTGCCGCGCGATGGCCTTGCCGGTGCCTGGCAGCAGTTGCATCAGGCCCAGCGCATTGGCGCTGGAACGGGCGTTTGCCATCCACGTGCTTTCAGCGCGGATCTGGGCCGCCAGCCAGGCGGCGTCGAGCGCATGTTGCTTGGCTTGTGCGCGCAGCAGCGAGGCGTACGGCAGCGGAAAGCGCAGCCGGTAATAACGCAGCTCATCGGGATGTTTACCAAGATCGAAAATCCGGTTGTGCCAGCCAATGGCGCGTGCCTGCGCAATCGCCGCGATGCGCTGCGCATCATCCAGCGTCGGCAGCACGGCGCGCCACTCGCGTTCGGCCCAGGCTGGGCGATCCAGACGGAACAAGGTAAGCGCGCGAATCAGGGTCGGATTTTCCGCCAACGCGGCACGCACCGGTTTGGCAGTTTCGACCACGAGCGGGCACAGCGCATAGTCCTGGTCCAGCCGATCGGCGGCCAGAAAGCCGTGGTAATTGGCTTCCTGCGCCGCCTGCCGATACAGCGTCGTGGCCGCGGCGGCATCGCCGCGGCGTTGCAGCAGGCGCGCTTCGAAATAGCGCCAGCGCGCGTCGCTACGTTGTGCCGCCGGCATGGCCGCAAGTGCCGCCAGCGCAGCGGCATCATCGCCGCGTGCCAGCGCCTCGCGCACGCGCCAGGCATGCAGGCGCGCATCAAAGGCCGCCGCCGGTACCTGCGCCAGCCGCTCGGCTGCGCCGGGGGCGTACGAGGCCGCCGTCCACAGCGCGAGCTGATAGCGCACGGCGTTGATTTGCGCCGCACTCAGCGCCAGCGGCACGGCCAGCGTGTCGAGCAGCGATTCAGCGGAATCTGCGTCGCGTTGCGCCAGCCGGCTCAAGCCGATCACTGCAATCGCGGCGTTGCGTGCATCCTTAGGCCAGTTGCCGGCGCTGGCATCCGGCGCGGCAATGAAGGCGGCATAGGTTTGCGCTTTGCCTGAATCGGAAGCAGGCAAAGCGCGTGCGATGAAACGCATCAGCCCGCTTTCGCCGACCGCCGCTGCGGCCATGATCCGCCGCCAGCGCAGCGCATCGTCGATCACGCCGCGTTGGTGCGCGATCGCCCACAACGGGTCGCAGGCGTCGGGCAGCGAGCGCGGGTGCAACCATAGCGCGCGCACCGCGTCGCGCCATGCGCCATCGCCATCCGGTATTGCCGCGCGCGCACGCAGCCAGGCGCATTGAATCGCGGTGTCGTTTTGTGGCCGGTACGCGCTGAGCAGGCCGGCATCGTCGCCGCGCCGCACCAGTTCGCGCAACCAATCATTGCGCAGTTGGCTGGCGACTGGCTGCTCGCCATGGCGTTGCAAAAACGCTTCGACCGCCTTGGCATCGACACCTGCCAGGTCGCGGCTCAGGTAGGCGTATTCCAGCCACCCGTGCAGCGGATCGCCGCGCAGGCGCTTTTGCGCCTGTTGATAACGCGTGCTCGGCCCATCCTGCGCCAGCGCAAACGCGTCGCGCAGTTCCGCGCTGTCGATTCGCGCGCGTTGCGCGGTGGCGAGTGAAACCGGTAAAGCGACCAGCAGCAGCAAAGTACAAAGGATGCGCATGGCGTCAGTGTATCTGGCGCTGACTGGGTGGTTCGTGAATATCGGACCGGGTATGGTCGTCGTGCTCGGTCCAGCACGGTTGCGGCGTTTGCGATGCTCTTAAACCTATTGAAATGCGCACGTTGTAAATCAGATGGCAGGCGCGTCCTGAACAGGTAGTTGCCGCCATCGTTCGGCTTGTTGCCGATACCAATCTGCGGCACCTCGCAGATCGGCGTGCTGCGGTTGGCTGGCAGCACATCGGCGGTATCGACCAAATGCGGGTTGATGTTGCCGGCGATCATTTCGTGTGGATCGCATTTGATGCTGGCGTAGTCGAACAAACGCTTGGCCCGGAGGTCTTCGGCGCTGAAGCCGACGATCACGCAATGCACGGCGGCAACGCCGCGCGCTTCGTTGTTCCAGGTGAAGGTGCGGTGCGCGAAATGAATGTGCAGGCCGTGGCGCAGCGTCTGCGACCAGAGCACGCCGACCTGTTCGCCCTGGCTGATCGAATGGGTGGACACGAACCCGCAACGGAAAGGTGTTCCCTTTCCCCGTGCGAGAGAGGCCGCGTCGGCTGAGATTCGATAGCCATCAGGCAGGGCAACCAAGCGGCGACTCGGCCCGACAGGCTGCTAGGGGATGCGGTTTGGCATCCGTGCAGCGAGTGTTTCCAGCACGGCACGCGCCTGTGCTGCGGGCAGATAACGGATGCGCAGGCGGGGCTGCATGGCGTTGGCGCCGGCGGTGTCGAGCCACAACGTGGCCATGCCGTGGCGGCGATCGAACGGCGTGCTGCTGATGCCGACCACCTGCAATTTGCCGATCTCGGCCAGTCGCCAGTAGTGGCCGGGCCAGCCGCTGCGCACGGCAATCACCTGTTCGCTAAGCGCATAGCCGGCGAACTGCGCCAGGCGGTGTGCTCGCAGCCACCACCACGGCAGTGCCAGCAACGCAAACCATGCGGCGTTGCCCAAGCGCAGCCACAGCACGGCACTGATCAGCACGGTTACCGCGCTCGGGACGATCACCATGCGTCGCCAGGCACGCGGATGCAGCGGCTGCCACGCCAGATCGGGCCAGCCAGCGGCGGGCAGCAGGCGCTGCAGCAACGCGGTCACGGTGTGCGGCGCTGCGATCGGCGCCAGATCGCGCAGGCTGCGCTGTTCGTTGGCCACCTGCACCACCGCGCTGTCGATGCTCAGGCTTTGCCGATGCAGCAAACGCTGCAACCACGACTCACGCACCGTCCATGCCTGGATGCGGTGACGCGGGATGTGTGCACGAATGCGCGTCAACAACCCGGATTCCACACTCAGGCGCTCGCCGTGTTGGTGCAGGGTAAAGCCGTGGAATTGCACCACCGCGAGCAGCATCGACAGCACGCGCAGCAGCGCGGCGAATGCAACGAACAAGGCAATGCCGGCCAGCAGCCAGCCGAGCCAGCTCAGGTGCTGGCCATTGGCCCAGCCGAACAGATTTTCACCGATGCGCTTGAGCATGGCGGCAAACGCCTGCGAGCCAGACTGCGCCAGCACGCCGATGCCAGCCGCCACCACCACCATGCCGCGGTTGGAGACCAGGCCCAGGCGCAGCAATTCGCTGGTCGATAGCGACAACAGCGCGCGGGCCGGCGCGGCCTCGGCAGCGCTCGCCGTCGCCGGATCAAGCGATGGGCCACACTGTTGCAGCAGTGCCTCCAGTGCCTGCGCATCGGCCAGCGAAAGCACCCGCATCTGCGCTTCGGGCTTGACCCCGCCGGCCGATTCCAGATGCACTTCGGCGACACCGAACACACGGTGCAGCAGATTCTGGTGCAGGCTGACATTGTGGATGCGGCGAAACGGGATATGCCGGCGGTTGCGCTGGAAAATGCCGCTGCGAATGATCAGTTCGTCATCGGCAATGCGAAAACGGTAGCTGAAATACTGCGCCACCGCGATCAGCGGCAGCGCCAGCGCAGCGATCGCGCCGATCCACTCCCAGCGATCGCCGCGACCGCCGGCAAACACCACGACGATCAGTGGCAGCGCGAATTGCCGCAATTGCGCGAGCAGCACGAACAGCCATGACAGGGGGTGCAGGCGACGCTCGACGTTGCGCAGTGGCGCTGCGGCGGGATCAGACGGCATCGTCGCGCGCACCGGTTTCGTTCGGCAGCAAGGCGTCGCGCAGCGCCTGTGCGCGCTGTTCCTTGAGGCCGGCCAGACGCACCGCATGCATGCGGGTGCCGGCGGTGTGGATCACCAGCGTCGCCAGGCCGAGATTCCGCTCGATCGGGCCGCGCTCCAGATCCAGGTGCTGCACCCGGCTGCGCGGCAGCACGATCTCCTGCCAGAAGCACAGGCCACGGCGGATGCGCAGCCCATCACCGAGCAAGGCGTAGCGCACACGGCGGGTGCGGCGGCGATTGCACCAGCCGCCGAGCAGCGCACACAGCACCAGTAGCACAACGGTAAGTGAGACTGCCACGCCGCGATCCCACAGCGCCAGCCACAGTGAATGCAGGGGCAGTGGCAGCCAGAATGCGGCCAGTGCACCGACCAAGGTTGCGGCGGTAGCTGCGGCATCCGGCAAATGCTCCCAGGGGATGGCGTTTGCCGCACTGTCTTGCTGCGGCGTTATCGGTTTGCTCATTGCCGTGATCCGTTGCCGTTGATGCCGAATGATAGCCGTCATGCCGCTATCGGCGCAGATACGGATCGGTTTCGCCCGAGTCGAGTGGGCGCACGTTGAAGCGTTTGTAGTTCCACTGGTATTGCAGCGGATCGCGTTGCGCGATGGCGGCGATGCCGGCATTGAGCGCGGCCAGCGCGGCGGCCTCGTCGCTGCCGCCGATGGCGGCGTCGGCGGGCAGAAAATGCACCTCGTAACGGCTGCGAAAACATCCCGGTCGTCGCTCGGCGATCGCGAACAACACGCTGGCGCCGGTGCGCCGCGCCAAGCCGGTGAGCAAGGTCATGGTTTGGGTCTGGATGCCGAACAGCGGCGCGAACGCGCCTTCGCCGGCTTTCGGCCGTTGATCGGGCAGGATGCCGACCATGCCGCCGGCATGCAGCGCACGCAGCAGGCTGCGTACGCCAGTGCGCCGCGCCGGCACCTGGGTCACCCCGGCACGGCCGCGCACGCGCAGCAGATACTGTTCGACGATGGCGCTTTGTGGTGGCCGATAGACCAAGGTGATCGGCGCTTGGCTGGCCAGAAACTGGTTGAGCAATTCCCAGCTGCCATAGTGTGGTGCGGCAATGATCACGCCGCGCCCGTGTGCCAGCGCCGCGTGCAGCAAGGCTTCGCCATGCACCTGGGCGATCTGCGCACGATTGTTGTGCCAGGGCCGGGCCCAGAAGCGCAGCGTGCGCAGGCTGTTGCGCCCGACCTCACGCAACACCGCCGCCGCCAGCAGATCACGCTGGCGCGCGCTGATGCGCGGGCGCACCAGATCCAGATTGCGCCGGGTGACCCGTGCCTCGCGGCCGCCGAGCCAGTACACGCACTGTCCCAGCGCTGTACCGACCGCATGCAACAGGAAAAACGGCAGCCGCCCGAGCAGCCAGCTCAGGGCATGAAGCACGTTGGCAAAAAGACTGGCGTTGCGCATGGCGGGCAGTTTTGGTTACCCGCGCAGCGAACGCAAGGGGACGTGCGTTGAGCATGGCACCAATGAGGTGACCAAAAAAAACCGGCCCTTGCGGGCCGGTCGGATGGTGCACCAGCGTGTGTTACGCCGGTCGGGGGAGTGCTTACTGATTGTTGATGTTGTGCGTCCAGCCAGCGGTCCAGTCGTCGCTGGCGTTGGGGCCGGCGAAGGCGCCGGCGTAGTTGGTGGGCACAAACCAGTCGTCGCCCGGCGCGAACGCCTTGCCGAACACCGGTGAACCGGCCGCCGGCAGGAAGCCGGTGAGTTGCGGGTTGGCGGCGACGTTGCCGCTCTGCGCTTCAAACCAGGCCTGGGTGTAACCGGCGCTGACGCCGCTGTCGCGGAAGTTATTGGCGCAGTCGATGACGGTGTTGCTCATGCGCAGCACGCCGGTCAGTGAACCAACCGGGCCGGAGGCGGCTTCGGTGGCGGCATCCTGCACCGACACGCACGAGCGCTTGAAGTTGACCGCGACGATGTTCCAGAACTGACCGCCGGTGCCTTCCTTCAGGTTGAAGCCGTCGCGGCTGCTGGCGCTGGCACTGCCGCCACCGATCGCGGTGACATTGGCAACCACGCCGTTGGCACGCGGGCTGGCATCGAAGTTGGTGGGGCTGTTGGCCAGTTCGAAGCCGTGGTCTTCACCGGCGCAACCCAATTGGTTCAACAGCGCGAACTGAATCTTGCCGCTGTAGCCTTCATCCCAGTCGATCGAATCGTCGCCGCCGCAGGTATCCACGAAGTAGCGCAGATTCGCGGTGCCGCCGAAGAACTCGATGGCATCGTCGGCGCCCTGGAACGATTGCAGGTGATCGAGCACGGTGCCAGAACCGACGCCGGCCATGGTGAACGAGTTCAACTCACGGTTTGGCGCAAAGATGAAGCCGGCGAAACGCACCTGCATGTACTTGACGATACCGCTGCTGTCGTTGGCAACCTCACCGCCATACGGCAGAGTCGGATCCCATTCAGCGACGCAGTTGGGGTTGCAGTTGGACGGCGCGTTGCCAGCCAGCACCAGGCCGCCGACATCACGCGGTTCCGGGGCGACGCCAAAGCCCGGCAGTTCGCCCGGGCTGGTGAGCACAATTGGTGCCTTGGCGGTGCCTTCGGCAAAAATCTTCGAGCCACGCGACACCGCGATGTGGTCGAAGGTGTCGCCCGAGCTGACCAGCAGGGTGCCGGGCTCGATGGTGAGTGTGGCGGGGTTGGTGTTGTCGCCACCGATGCCAACCTTGCCCTCGATCACCCAGGTGATCTCGTTGCTCAGGGTGATGTTCTGGTTCTCGAAGTTGCCGGAAATGGCACAGGCGCGATCGCCGAATGCCGGCACCGCCGTTGCGAATGACGGACAGGCGGTGAACTCGCGCTGGTAGGCGCAATCGCCCTGGCCGCTGCCATTGACCGGCTTCAGCGGTTCGTCGACGACATCAGCCAGGCCCGACTCCGGCGTCATGTCGAGCGACAGACTCATGCTGGTGCAGGAGTTGACGGTGACACTGCCGGTGCCGACCACGCTGTTTACCGTCGAGCCCGCTGTAATCGGGCCGGAGAAGGTACCGCCGGTGACTTTCAAAACGTTGAAGTTTTCGGCGCTGTAGCCGAACTCGGTGATTACCGGCTGGAACACCAGCCAGGTCGGCTGACCGGCGGCATCGTAGGTGAAGGTGGCGCCGAACAGGGTACCGGATTTGCCGGTAACGTCAGGGATGTAATCGAACGATACGCCGCGACCGTTGGCGTCGGGGTTGAACCAGTTGCCATCGAACGAATCGCTCAGGCGCACGGCTGCCGACGCCGACCCGGCGCCAAATACGCCGATCAGAGCAGTGGCTATCGCGCACTTGCGGAAGGTGGAAGTCATGGACGCAGCTCCTTGAAGGAAAACGAGGGATTGCCCGGCCATCGCGGCACGGCGCAGGGGGGCCGGATGCGACCCGCAACCAGAGTAGAAGCTGTTTGTTACCGGCTTGTGGCAGTTCGGTTACCGTTCAAAACGGCGACCATTCGAAGCTGAGCGCAATCTCGCGGCCCTTGCGAAACGCGCGTGTGGTTTCGCTGCCTTGGGTAAACTCCACTTTCGGATCGAGCAAGTTACGCAGCTTTAGCCGCACCGACCAGTCATCGCCAAGGCGCTGCTTGAAGGTGAAATCGAGCTGCCCAAAAGGCTGCTCGAAGACATCCGGCAGGCCATCAACGCCGACTTGTACGATGCGCTTGCCAGAGGTGTTGAACAACAGGTTGGCTTCGCGCTGGCCATCGCCGGATTGATAGCCCAACTGCAGGTTGACGATGTACGAGGACTGGCCTTCCAGTGCCCGGTTGAGGTTGGTGTTGAAGTTCGACTTGAGCGGGTCGAGCACGATATCGGATTCGATATAGGCGTAGTTGGCGGCGATGTTCCACTGATCCCAGTCGATGGTATCGACGCCCAGCCACTGTAGCGCCTTGCTGCCCTGCGCCCAGCCGTTGACGAAGCCCAGTTGGGTATAGCCATCGACCTCCACGCCCTGGTTGGTGGCTGACTCGGCATTTTCCAGAGTCAACAACAGACTGCCGCCGCCCGGTACCAATTGCTTTTCGATGGGCTGGGTAAAATCCTTGCGAAACAGCGCCAGCGAGACGCTCTCGGTGGGCGAGAAATAATATTCCCAGCGCGCATCGTAATGGGTGATCGCTGTCGGTTTCAGGTCGGGATTGCCGAAGGTAACGATATCCAGCAGCGGGTCGATGAAGGTCGATGTGCTCAATTCACGAAAATCCGGGCGCGACAGGGTTTCGCTGTAGGCCAGGCGCAACTGCTGCTTGTCGCTGATCAGCCAGGTGGCGGCCAGCGAGGGCAGATGGTCCGTGGTGTCGAGCAAGGCAACCACCGGCGGATCGTTCGGCCGCAATACCGAGAACGTGGTGACATTCTGCAGGTTGCGTTCGTTGCGAATGCCCAGGTTCAGGTTCACCGTCTGCCACAGGCTGAGGTTGAGTGTGTAGCCCTCGGCGTCGAGCCGTTGCTCGGCGAAATAGGTGTCCGATGGCTGGGTGATTTCGGTCAGGCGAAAACCAGTCGGGCCGATGCTGTCGGCGTTGAGAATGGCATCCAGCGAATCCAGCGCCAGCAGATCGGGGTCGCGTGCATCGCGGCCGCCAGCCACGAAAAAGAAGCGCCGCACGAACGAATCGCGGCTGCGATTGACGCGGTTGACCTGCACGCCGAGCTCACCGTTGATCGCGTCGCTGAAGCGAAACGGCAGGTGCGCACCGATATCCCAGGTGTGGCTGGAATCGTTGAGATCGGCGAACGAGGTGGTGTTGCTGTCGTTATTGAGCGAAAACAGGCGGCGGCCGTCGTCCTGAATATCGAAGCGGTATTCGCGAGTAAACGGCGCAAAACGACCGGCTTTGGCGAAGGTGTACAGCCAGTCGAACGATGCGCCTTCCAGCACCGGTAGTTCGCCGACGATCGGGAAGCGGTGTTCGCCGGAAATCTGCCGCGACTTGAGTTCGTTCTCGATCCACTCGATCAACGAACGCTCCACATCCTGACTGGTTTGCGTGCCGGTGCTTATGCGTGCTTCATTTTCGGTTTGGCGCACGATCATGTTGGTGACGCGCAGCTTGTGGTTGTCGCCGTAATCGATGCCGGCAACCAGAAAACCGCTGGCATCGACTTCGCGGATGCTGCGCTGCACGTCAAGGTCGTTGCGCAGTGCCAGCCCGGCGCTGCTGGCCTGGAACTCGCGGCGTATTTCGTCGCTGCTGTCCCAGCTTTGCGAGTGCCGGAACGAGGCCAGAAAGCCGGCCTTCCAGCGATCCGTGAACTGCCAGCTATTACCACCGGCCAGGGCGAAATTGCTGTCCGGGCCGATGCTTTGCCGCTTGATGTCGTAACGGCCGCTGGCGAGGTCTTCGCCCACCGCTTCGAGCTCGCTCGGCGTCAGGCCGTTGGGGTTGGCCGGTGTGCGCTGGCGCAGAAAGATGCCGCGTTGGCGCAGGTCTTCCAGCACTTCGGGCAGCGCGCGGCGGCCATCGTCGAAACCGCTGATGTCGCTACCGCTGCCAAACTCGCGCAGACCCTGCTTGCCGGTGGTGCCATCGACCCAGCCGGCGCCGATCGCCACCTTGAACAGCGGCTCATCGGGAAAGCCCTTGGTGCGCAGTTGGATGGTGCCGCCGCCGAACTCGCCAGGCATGTCGGCCGAAAAGGTTTTTTGCACCACCACGCCTTGCAGGATTTCGGTGGGGAACAGATCCAGCGGAATGACGCGGCGGGTGGGGTCAGGGCTGGGTATCTGCGCGCCGTTGAGCAGCACGCTGGAATAGCGCTCGCCAAGGCCGCGCACGAAGATGAACTTGCCATCGACCAGAGTCAGCCCGGTGACGCGCTTCAGCGCGCCGGCAGCGTCGGAATCACCGGCACGGGCGATCTGCTCGGCGCCGAGGATGTCGGTGACCGCACCGGAGTTGCGGCGTTCTTCCACGAATGCCGCCAGCGAACCCTCGACGAACGGTTCGAGCACCACGTATTCGGGCAATTCCATGCCCGCTGGCGCGAGCTGCAAATCACGTACGGTGCTCTGCTCGCCGGTAATGACGATGCCATCGAGGGTCTGCGCGGCAAAACCCGGCGCGAGAATCGATAGCGAATAACTGCCGGCAACCAGCTCTGCCGAAAACTCGCCATTGCCATCGCTGATGACATCCAGTGGCGTGCCGCTGATGAACACGCGCGCGCCGGCAACCGGCTTGCCGTCTTCGATGCTGACGATACGACCGCTGAGCACGCCGGGTGGGCCGGCACTGGTCGGGGTTTGTGCCACTGCGCCACCGTGCTTGAGCGCGCTGTCCAGGAACAAACTGGGCGCGGCATCCGGATACAGGGTGGCGATCAGTTCGGCGTCCTCGTGCTCGGCCAGTTGCAGGTCCAGCGCGGCGACCTCGGCATCGCCACGACGGATGCTCAGGCGGTGGTTGCCCGCCGGCACGCTGAGGCGCAGCGCGCCATCGCCGTCGGTACGGCCCAACGGTGTGTCATCAATCAACACCTCGGCGCGCGGTAGCGGCGTGTCGCCGTCGAACAGCAGCACCGACAGCGACGCCGGCTCGGCGGCTATGGCCAGGCGAATGCCCAGGGTGAGTGCGGCCAGCGGCAGCAGCAGGCGTTGTCGCGCGGATACACGGCGAAGGGAGCGAGGAGTAGGCATCAGGCACAGGTCCAGCGCGCATCGGCGCACTCTTGCATCAGGCGGCGCAGTTCGGTGGCTTTGCGGAACAGTTCCGGGCGCTGCAACGGCACCAGATTGCGTTCGGCGGCGGCGTGATCGCCGATCCGATACCAGGCATAAGCCAACGCATAACGCAGGTCTTGATCATCAAGCAGGCCGGCTCGCGCCAGTGCCGCTTCGCTGGCGGCGACCTCGTCGTAGCGGCGTTGCTCAATCAAGATGCCGATACGCTGCTTGAGTTTTGCCTGCGGGTCGGCAATCAGCGCATTGAGCCGCAGCGCGCGGGCGTAATGGCCGGCACGGCGGAACAGTTCGGCCGCTTCCAGATTCAGCGCCGGCTCGTGCAGCGCCGCGCTGGCGAGGATCTCGGCAGCGGCGAGCGGGTCGCCGTTGCCCAGCCAGGCTTGCGCCAGTGCCTTGTCGATGCCGGCGTCGTCGGCAAAGCGCAGGCGTGCGGTCTCCAGAAAGCGCAGCGCTTCATCGATGCTGCCGGCGCGGCGCAGTGCGGTACCGATGGCGATGTAATCATCGCTCTTGCCGTCGGCCAGTTCGAGGTAGCGGCGGCCGAGTTCGGCGGCTTGCAGATTGAGCCCGGCATCGATCAGATAAAACACCTGTCGGCGCATGAACGAAAAGTTGCCGGGAAACTGAGCGCCGGCAGCGCTCAAGGTATCCATTGCGGCTTGCCGCTCACCCAGCATCCAGTGAGCATGCGCGCGCATCAACCAGGCGCCCGACAACGCCACGACGCCATCGCCGGCACTGTCCAGCGCGGCGAGTGCATCGCGATAGTGCTCAAGGCCAAAATGCGCCTGTGCCAGATACAGATACACCAACGGGTCGTCTTGGCCGGCGGCCAGGGCAGCGCTGAAACCGGCCACGGCAGCGGCCATTTTTTGCTGTTCCAAAGCCAACAAACCGCGCACGGTGTGGTAAGCGATCAGATCGACACCTGCGGCAGCAGGGTCGATATTGGCCAAGGCCTGTTCGGCGCGGGCGTACTCGCCATCGCGGGTGAGCAAGGTCGCGAGGCCGAGGTAGTCCACCTCGTCGTTCTTGCTGGCCGCAAAAGCGGGCAGAATCAGCAGCAAGGCCGATAACAGGATCAATGTGCGCATCGACTCAGCCCCTGCTCAGATCAAAACGCACGCGCTGACGCGCCCACACCCGGACATGCTCGCCCTTGTAGGTGGCCGGTTCGAACTTCCAGCCTTGTACACCGGCTATGGCGACATCGTCGAATACCCCAGCGGGCTGCGCTTCGAGCACTTTCACTTTTTCCACCTGTCCGGTCGGGCTGATCAACACACTGAGCAGCACATAACCAGTGATGCCTTGTGCCTTGGCACGATTTGGGTACGTCATTGGCGTTTGCAGGATCGGTCGCGGCGCCTGGTCGACGCTGTCGTCGGTCATCACCACATCGCCGCTGTCGCCGAGCAGGCCCGCACCCAGGTCCAATTCGGAACTGTCGAACGCCGGCAGGCCGAAATCGAGCCCGGACAGTGACGAATCCAGCCCGAGCAGTGGCGTAGGTGCGGCGCGTGTCTGCCGCTTTGGCGGTTCACGCTTGCGCACCACGTCCTTGGCCTTGGGCTTTTCCTTCTTTACCACAGCAATACTGGTACCGACCATCGCGCTGGCCTTGTCGCGCTGGGTGAACGGGTTGTTCATCAGCACTACCAGCGCCAACACCAGCAGTGAGCCGGCGATGGCGGTGGCGACACCGACCACATGTTGGCGCGGCCGGGCCATCAGCCTTCGCCCGCCTCCGCGACGGTAGCGACGCCGACATCCTCGGCACCGGACAAGCGCGCCTGATCGACCACCTCAACCAAGCGCCCGGACGGCACGCGTTCATCGCTGACCACCAGTACCGACTTGCCCGTTGCGCCCTTGAGCAAGTCGCGCAGGCGGCCTTGCAATGCCCACACGCGCACCGGCGCACCCTCCAGAAACACCTCGCTGGTCTTGCTGATGTAGACCCGCACCGCTTTGGTCGACGACACCGTTTGCGTCTTTGCGCCGGGGCGGTTGATGTCGATCTTCATGTCCTTGACGAAAGTGGTGCTGACCATGAAGAAGATCAGCAGGATGAAGGTCATGTCGATCATCGGGGTGAGATCGACCGAGCTTTCCACTGTCTTTTTTTCGCGCCGTCGCAACATGTTCAGTTTCCTTGCCTGGCATCGCTGCCGGGGGCGTCAGGGTCGGCAGGGCTGCTGACCAGAATGTCGGTGATCTGCGCCAGATCGAGCTCGATCTGCTGCTGGCGGCGGTCGAGCACTGATTTGGCGATGACCCCGGGAACGGCCACCACCAAGCCCATCTGGGTGGTGAACAGGGCGGTGGAAATACCCGAAGCGATGCCGCCCGATTGCGAGAACAGGGTCATGTCGCCGAGCGATTCGAAGGTGACGATCATGCCCATCACGGTGCCAAGCAGACCGAGCAGCGGCGCAATCGTCACCAAGGTGGTGATCAGCACGCTGCCTTGCTTGAGTTCACGCTGGAACTCGGCAAATGCATCATCGAGCCGACGGCGCAGATCGGGCAGGCCGCTGCGTTTGATGGCAAGGCCGCGCGCCACCGCCTGATCGACGATACCGTTGGCGGGATTGCTGCGGCCTTCCTTCGCGCGTTTGAGCAGTACCCGCACGTTTTTGGCCGAGCCGCGCCGCAACAGCAGCCAACGCACCCCGAGCGCATACCACAGCAGCACCGTCACCAGCAGCAGGATTGGCATCACCACGCCACCCGCTTGCAGGTAGCTGGCGATCACACCGAGTGCGCTGTCCTGGCCGTGGCCGCCCATATCGGTCTCAGGCTGCCTTGGTTGCAGCGCTGAATTGCGCTTCTTGCTGGGCATTGACCACGCGCAGCGCCGCCTGCTCCATGTCGTCCTTGATGCGCTCGGCCCAGCCACCCATCAGGTTGCCCAGCAGCAGCATCGGAATTGCCACGATCAGGCCCAGTTCGGTGGTAACCAGCGCGGTGGCGATACCACCGGACAGCAGTTTGGGATCGGAAGTGCCGAACTCGGTGATGATGTCGAACGTCTGGATCATGCCGGTGACGGTGCCGAGCAGGCCAAGCAGCGGTGCCACCGCGGCAATCACCATGATGAATGAACCGAAGCGATTGAGATGCGCCGATTCGTGCAGGATCGACTCGGCAATGATGTCTTCCAGATGTTCGCGGTCACGATCGAGGTTGCGCAGGGCTGCCGTTACCACCCGCGCCGCCGATCCTTTGTGCCGTTTGGTCGCGGCGATGGCATCTTCGATGCGTTGTTCGGCCAGCGGCCGCAGCACGGAATCGATGATCGGTGCGACGGCTGCCCCGGCATTTTTCAGGAATAACGTACGCAGCGCCACCAGCGCCAGGCCCAGCGCGCCGAGCGCCAGAATGATGTAACCGATGAAGCCACCCTTGCCGATTTCACCGGCAATGGTCTTGGCCTCCGGTTCGCTCACCGCGGTGTTGATGTTTTCGAACAGGTATACCGCCAACGGCGATGGCTTGGTATTTTTCGCCAACGCCCGCGCGCTGTCGCTGCCACTCTGGCCGGGCGCATCCCACAGCCGCAATTGGCCACCACCGGCCGGCACGAGGGCGCCGCTGGCTTCGGCGGAAACGCCGTAGGCGGCGATATTGCCCCAGCGGATGATGCTGCCTTGCACCTGGGTGCCATCGGCGCGGTAAAACGTGCCCGTTTCGCTGCGCAGGCGACTGAAATCGCGCACCGTGCGGGCAGCCAAGGTGAACACGCGTGCGAGTTGCTGCGATGCATCCAGTGTCGCGAACTCGGCTTGCTTCAGCGTCTCGTCGCCAAAGCCGGCCAGAGTGGCCCGCGCCTGATCGATGGTGACGTTGACCAACTCGCGATTGTCTGCCGCTGCCTGCGCCTGTTCGCCGCCGCGCGCCAGTTCATCGCTGAGCGCTTCGGCCTGTGATTTGGCCGCGAGCAGGCGCGATTCCAGCGCGTTGATCTGGTTTTGCAAGGCGCCGCGGTCGCGCTCCAGGGCGTCGCGAGTCTGCGCCACGCGCGCGCTCAGTTCACGCTTTTGCGCCTGCAAATAGGCGTATTCCTTCTTGTACGCCTGCTCCAGCGAAACCGCCGGTGGTGCAGCCGCTGGCGCCGGTGCGGCGGGTGTTGGCGGTGCAGTTTGCGCCAGCAGTGGCGCTGCAACACACAGCGCCATCGCCATGATCATGCCACGCAGGCCGTTCATTTCACCGCTCCAGTGCTCGCCAGCGGCAGTTCAAACCAGCCTTGGCGAATCTGCTTTTTCAGCGCGTCGTACAGCGCATTGACGCGCACGATGTCGTCGCGCTTGTCGATCGCCACGAAGTGCCAGCCGTCGCTGCCGCGTTGGGCCTGCCCGACGCGGCCATCCTGGGTGCGGAAGTACAGCGCCATGCTGCCGATCTTGGCGACCTCGGCCAGCACCTGCTCATCGCCCAACGCAATGGTCTGGCTATGCACGCCGTTTTCGCGGGTGATGCGGAACTCATCCTCATAAAAGGCCCAGAGCCGGTTGATAGCGCGCGGCACCGGCAGCGCGCCGCTGTCGACCTGGGTGCGGAATGCGTCGATTTCGCCAAGGCGTTCATCGCGCTTGAAGGGCAGGCCATCGGCGACGAATTGACGCAGTTCGCTCGTTGCCTGCGCCAACAGGGGTTTGAGGTTGTCCGCAACCAGGCCCGCATCGGCTTGCGTTTCGGCCACGGTGGCGAGTTTCTCGCGCAGCTCGCGAGCCGCCAGTTGCTGCCTTTCGAGGTTCGCCTGCAACTCGGCTTTCTGCGCGTTCAAGGTGCCAAGGGTTGTGCGTTGTTCGTCGCGCAGCAAGGTCAACTCGCCATTGAGCGCCTCGACCTCGGCGCGCAGCCGGATCAGGCCTTGTGACAGCTCGTCGGCAGCGTTGGCTCGCCCGGCTGGCAGCACGAGCAGGGCGATGAATAGCGCGGTTGCACACAGGGCCAGTGGTGGCAGGTGCTTCATGGGGTGCTCCGAGTGAAGGGTGACGGCGCCGATGGGCGAGCGGTTCGGCAATCAGGATATGACCGGACGGTTACCGATTTATGACGGTGCTGGCGCGCGCCGGGCGACCCGCCGATGCCCGATCGCCCGACAATCCGCGAGCCAACCCGGTAAAATGCCGGGTTTTCCATCCAAGTGTGGTTGCCGTGAAAGACCTGTTGCACGAATTGGTGGCGCAGTCACTGCTCGATTTGCGGCGTGACGGCGTGTTGGCGGCTGACCTCGAGTTGCCCGAGTGCGTGATCGAGCGCAGCCGCAGCCGCGAGCACGGCGATTACGCGTGCAACGTGGCGATGCCGTTGGCGAGGCTGACCGGGCGCAAGCCACGCGAGCTGGCGCAGCAACTGGTCGATACCCTGCCCGAATCGCAGCATGTCGAGAAGGTTGAAATTGCCGGCCCCGGTTTCATCAATTTCTACCTGACCCAGTCCTGTCGCCTTGGCGTGATTCGGCGGGTACTCGATGGTGGCGATGACTACGGCCGCGAGCCGGAGGGTTCACGCGATAGCCTGACTGTCGAGTTCGTGTCGGCCAACCCCAATGGCCCGTTGCATGTCGGCCATGGCCGTGGTGCCGCGTACGGCGCATCGCTGGCCAACGTGCTGGAGGCGTGGGGCCACAAGGTGCAGCGCGAATACTATGTCAACGATGCCGGTCGCCAGATGGACATCCTCGCGGTCAGCGTGTGGGTGCGCTATCACGAGCTTGGCGGCGTCAATGTACGGATGCCGGACAACGGCTACAAAGGCGAGTATGTGGTCGAGATTGCGCGTGATCTGCGCAATCGCGAAGGCGACCGCCTGCGCCGCAGCGTGATCGAAATCAACGAAACCCTGCCTGCCGATGCCAGCGACGGCGGCGATAAAGAGGACTACGTCGATGCGCTGATTGCGCGCGCCAAAGACGTGTTGGGCGCGGCCGACTATCGACGGCTGTTCGACGCCGGCCTGACCTGGTGTCTGGCCGATATTCGTGCCGATCTGGGCGAGTTCGGCGTGCACCACGATGTGTTTTTCTCGGAACGCTCGTTGCTGGACGAGGGCTATGTCGCACGCGCCATCGATACCTTGCGCCGCAATGGCCACTTGTACGATCGCGATGGCGCGGTGTGGTTTCGCGCCACCGCGTTTGGCGACGACAAGGATCGCGTGGTGGTGCGCGACAATGGCGTTACCACCTATTTCGCCTCCGATCTGGGTTACCTGCTGAGCAAGTTCGAACGGGGCTTCGAGCGTGCCATTTACGTCTTCGGCGCCGATCATCATGGTTATATCGCGCGGCTCAAGGCGGCAGCCCAAGGCCTCGGCCTGAACCCCGAACACATCGAAATACTGCTGGTGCAGTTCGCGGTGTTGTATCGCGGTGGCGAGAAAGTGCAGATGTCGACGCGCTCGGGCAGTTTTGTCACCTTGCGCGAATTGCGTGAGGAAGTGGGTACCGATGCCGCGCGGTTTTTCTACGTGATGCGTTCCAACGACCAGCATCTGGATTTTGACCTCGATCTGGCGCGCAGCCAGAGCAACGACAACCCGGTGTACTACGTGCAGTACGCCCACGCCCGCATCTGTTCGCTGTTCAGGCAGCTCGCGGAGAAGCAACTGAGTTATAACCGCAGCGCGGCGGAAGCGGCGCGCGCTCGCTTGGTGGAACCGCAGGAGCTCGACGTGCTCATTGCGTTGATGCGGTTCCCGGAGGCGATCGAATCGGCAGCGAACCATCGTTCGCCACAAATCCTGGTCACCTACCTGCGTGAGTTGGCGGCGGCGTTCCATGCCTTCTACAATGCGCATCCGATTCTGGTTGACGATGAAGCCCTGCGCAACGCGCGTTTGGGTCTGTGCGCTGCGGCGCGGCAGGTGCTGGTCAATGGCCTGAAACTGCTGGGTGTCGGCGCCCCGGAGAAAATGTAATGGCCGCACGCCGCGGCAAGAAGGCACAGGCGCGACGCAGCGGTGCGCCGCGTGGCGTGCCCAGCCTGGTGTGGTTGCTGGTCGCGCTGTTGCTGGGTGCGGTGCTGGCCGGCGTGGTGTTGCTGCGTGATCGCATTGGCGACGGTCTGGGTGTACCACGCCCCAACCCGGCGGCCAAGGCGCCACCGCCTGGCGAGTCACCGGTGGCTCAGAAGCCGGCGATCAAAAAGCCCGGTTACGACTTCTACACGCTGTTGCCAGGCAAGGAAGTGGTGATTCCCGATTCGGAACTTTCCGCCACCGTGCGCAAGGAGCGCGTTGCCAGCAAGCCCGCAGCGAGCAGTGAGGTGCGTTACCTGTTGCAGGCCGGTGCCTTCAGCGAATCGACGCGCGCCGAGGAGATCAAGGCGCAGATCGCGTTCACCGGCGAGTTTGCGCACGTCGAGGTGGCCGATATTTCCGGCAAGACCGTATACCGTGTGATGCTTGGCCCGTACCGCAATGCGCAGGCGCTGGAAGCGGCCAAGGGCAAGCTCACTGCGGCCGGCATTCAGTCGGTGGCGGTGCGCGCGCGCTGAGTTTGCGGCGGGACGCGGGACGCGGCGTTTGATGGGGTTCGCTACTCTCATCGCATCCTACGAACTTCATGTTGCACGGATACTCTGAACAAGCTGACATTGCGAGGAGCGCAGGGACGTGCACGAGCGGCCGCTCCCCATGAACATCTCGATCACTGTGCGTCTTGCGCCGATGCGTGTGCATTGGATCGAAGCGGAAGCTTTCACCGGCCTGCGGCCGGCGAGCTTCAAAGCAAAGCTTCAAGGCGTTTCACCGGCCTGCGGCCGGCGAGGCCCTTTTCAGGGCGGAGAGGGCCGAAAACGCCTTGCGCCGGGTCGCACGTCGGTGCGGCTCCTGCCGCACCGATTGCCTGCGCTTCTCGCCGAATGCGGGCCGGCACCAACTCGGGCATCCATGCCTTCGGTCGCTGCGCGACCCCGCTCGCTTTGCTCGCTACGCCTTCACTTCGCCGCTACGCGGCTCGCTCGGTCGAATAATGGTGCCTTGCTCCCGCATTCGGCTGCGATGCTCGGCGTGCTTTACCGCGCGTTGTCGCACTTGGCCCGTGCATCCTT
>Ga0100392_1000533_pt1 | contig 35031 bp, 33 predicted proteins | sample CryGeymeta201516_FD_81548 | JGI IMG/M metagenome (GOLD analysis project Ga0100392, IMG submission 81548) | Groundwater microbial communities from Crystal Geyser aquifers in Utah, USA - Crystal Geyser metaG 2015-16 | ecosystem: Environmental > Aquatic > Deep subsurface > Groundwater | place: USA... | reverse complement strand
GTTTAAGAAAGAAAGGGTTAATTCTGAAGACGGCTTGAGAATTGATTTTGCTGATCACTGGGTACATTTTAGAAAATCAAACACCGAGCCAATAATCAGAATTATTACAGAGGCGGATAAAAAAGAAAAAGCCGAAGTGTTGTCGGAGAAATATTTCATTTTAATTGAGAAACTGTAACAATACATTCTCATCAGGAATTGTAGAGACGAGGCATGCCTCGTCTTTATTTAACTACAACAGTCTGCTTCTCTTTTGTAAGTAGGTGAACAAAGCTTTATCAAACAAGGTCGAGGTATCGATGAGGTTATATTCCACACCGTTGCGTAAACACTCAGATTTTATCTTGTTGAGAAAAGTGTCCATTGCATCGCGGTAAGATTTTTGAATTTGATAGGGTTGAGTGATTATTTCCTCACCGGTTTCCATATCTTTAAAAATTGCATCTTTCTGAAAAGAGAAATTCCGCTCTATTGGATCCAAAAGCTGGAAAACAATAACTTCGTTTTTGTAGAAACGGAATTTCTTTATTGCGCTAATCACTTTCGCAGCATCATCAAAAAAATCCGAAATGATAACAACTAATCCCCTCTTAGTAATTTTATCCGAGATTTGATTCAAACAAAATGAAGTGTTTGTATTTGAATCAGGAACAATTTTGCTTAGAACGGAAATGATTTCTTTTAAATAAATTCGTGAGGAATTAGGAGGAAGATATTTTTTAATTGAGTCGGCATAAACGGACAGGCTTACTGCATCTTTTTGCTTCAGCATTAAATAACTTAAACTTGCCGCAAGTTGAGAAGCGTATCCAAGTTTAGAAATTCTCCCCGCACTTGAAAAAGTCATTGACTTACTTACATCCAACAAAATGTAGGACTTTAGATTAGTTTCTTCTTCGTACTGCTTTACATAAAATCTATCGCTCTTTCCGTAAACTTTCCAATCAATATCTTTTGGAGAATCTCCCTGCATGTAAGGGCGGTGCTGGCTAAATTCAATACTGAAGCCATGATATGGACTTTTGTGCAGCCCGAGGAGAAATCCTTCAACAATTAATCTTGCACGTAATTCTAAACCTGATATTTTTGAAACTACCGAAGGATCGAGAAACCTTTTATACTCAATTTGATCTGCCGTTTCCATATTTATTTTTTTATGGTGAACTGTGTTTGGTGTTTGGCAATTATTTCTTCAGGTGAAAGCCCCATATTATCCAATTCAACTTTTGCATCATCGGCTAATTCATTATTAGGAAATGTTTGTAAAAACTTCTGATAGGTAATTGTCGCTTCATTGTATTTGCCCAAATTATTTGCCTGAATAAATCCCGACATAAATAATGCGGAAGGAGCAGATTCAAATTTAGGATAGTTTACAAATACTTTTTGATAAAACTCAACAGCTTTCTCTTGCGATGCGGTTTCGTCAACCCCGGGAACAATACCTGCTTGATAAATTTTAGCAATCTCATAAAAAGCTTTGGCAGCAAAATCAGATGTTGGAAATTCTTTTGCGATATTCTCGAAGGATGAAATGGCTGCGGAATATTTTTTTTCTTGAACGAGACGATTTGCTTCTTCAAATTGATCTTTTTCGCTTTTACCGCAGCCGGCTAAAAAAAGTGTTATGAGAGAGAAGAAGACAAAATATGATTTCATGTTACCTCAAATTTTTATATTTTACAACGTAAGCTATTAAATAAATAAAATTCTTACAACGAATTAATAATTATCTTGTTTTTATATTGAAAATGGTGAGTGCAGTGTGATAATTCTCACTTATCTTAAATTCGAGTGATTGATTCGTCTAAAAACACAACTCAGCAACTTTTGATGTAGTAGATTTATTTCAAATTTCTACTTAATTACATAAAAAAGTTTTTTATTATTAATTAGAAAAAGTTAGATTTAGCAAAAGAGATTTTCTCTTTTTTGCGAAGAAACAATTTATTAAACAACTATAAGAGGCTTAAGATGAAAATTTACAGAACGTTCTTGTTTCTTCTCTTTACAGTTTTATTAAGCGGTTCACTTTCAGCGCAATTGCTTATTACAAATTTTGACCTAACGATTTTCAAACCATTGCCGGAGCTTGATCTTGGCTCTTTATCAATGGCGAATGATCTTTCAGGAGCGCCAAAAGTTTTCCAAATTTCAATTCTCCCCCTCAATATTGATGTTATCCTTGAAGGAGAAATAACCTGGACTGACATAGGGAAAACATCTTCCCTAAAACTTTTTGATTTCAAAACCAGACCTTTTAAATCCCGATTGTTTTACAATACGGATCTGGGAAGTACAGATATTAGAATTGCCCGCACTAACTCTAATAATACTGTCATCAACGAAATCATCAAAAAAGGAAAACCCGTTGGCAGGTTTGATATTAACCTTACTTTAAGAAACGCTGCAGGGATTGTCGTTAAAACCGCAAGTGATTTTGTTGAATTCACGAACCCGACTCAATCATTTACAATCCTCACCCCAACCGCATATGCGGAAGTGCAGCTGGGAAACATTGTTGTTTCTTGGATCCAAGTTCCGGGTTCTGATCGTTATAAAATTAAGGTTAATAAACGCACCAACGGCAACCAGTCTTTAGAAAATGCGCTTGCTTCCCCCAGTCCCTTTATTGTTGATGTAATTGCGAAGGAGAAAACATCAGTCAGGTTAAGTGATCTTAAATCTCTACGCCCACTCGAAGATGGATATGAATATGTTTTACAGGTTGTTGCAATAATTCGTCTGCCGAGCGGGGACAAAGAATTACCCAGCGAAATCATTAACTTTCGTATTGCCGGGTTAAACGACGCTCGGGATAATTCAATTAAAAACGACCTAATGGCTATGACGCAGGCTCTACCGGGCGGATCAACTTTTGCGAGTGTACTCTCAGATAAAAATTTAAGAATTAACCGGTTAGTTGATGAAAACGGGAATCCGATTTCTCAAGATCAATTAAGAAACCTGCTTAATTATTTAAATACCCATCCTGATCGAGTTATAAGTGCTCAATTCATTTATAATGATAATCAGTAACCGTAGAGGAGTTAAAAAATGAAAAAAATAAATTTTCTGTTAGTTGCTGTAATTTTAGTTGCTTTTGCTGCAGCTAATTTTGCGGGAAAAAATCCACCGCCGGCATCTCCAATTGCTATTGTTATGAAAGTAGTAAAAGATGTTAGTTTCAAAAAAGTTAATGGAGACTGGAATACCATAAAAATTGGTCAAGCGCTTTCTACCGGAGACGAAATTAAAACCGGGGCAAAATCACTTGCTCTTGTTAAATTTACAGATAATTCCATCTTGAGAGTTCGGGAGAATTGCTCAATTAAAATTTATGCCGATAAGAATGACAAGCAAATCTCTAAAAACACCTACATTGGAAAAGGGGGTGTCAACTTTGAAGTTACTAAACAACAGCAAAACGAAGAATTTCAGTTTACAACGCCTACGATGGTCGCTTCTATAAGGGGAACCAAAGGCTTCCTACAAGTTGGTGATAATGGAACTGTATTAGTTCTTGAAGAGGGCGCGATAGATTATAAATCCCTCCTTGGCGAACAAACGAAAGGAAATATAACTGGCGGAAATTCTGTTATTTTTACTAACGATGGACAGGTAACTGTTGCGACTATCTCACCTGATCAGCAGAGGCAGTTAGAAGACTCTAAGAAAACGAATACAAAGAAATTAATTATTAAGACTAATCAAGGCGACTTGATCATCGAATATCTCGAAGAATAATTTATAACTCCGCTATCTTGCTAAGGATGGCGGAGTTTTTTAATTTTTAGCTACATTAAAATCAACTAAAATTGGAGATTGCTCCATGGTAAAAAAAGTTACTTTTTTCGTTGTTCTTTTTCTTCTCGGGTTAATCCCAACAACTTTCGCACAAATCAGCAATATAGTGTCGGAAGTGAAAATTGGGAACGCTAAAGAGAATGAACCCCTCACTCTCGAAGTAAGATTTCAGCAATCTGCTTTAGTTACGAAAGCCGTTATCGCGTATCGTTCGTTTGGACAAAACGAGTACACACAATCAGAAATGAATCTTCAGGGGACATCCGCTTTTTTTACAATTTCCGCCGCAGAGGTTATTCCTCCGAACATTGAATATTACATGCTGTTTACTTTAACTTCAGGAGGTGAAGAAACCTACCCGTTGGAGTTTATTACCAGTAATAATCCTATCCAAATTACTGTCCAAGGAATTTCTGGAAAAGATAAAGAAGTTCTTATAATGAGCCCTGAGAAGAATGAAAAAATTCTTCCCGCAGAGTTTTTTATCTCAATCTCTCTTCTTCGCGCCTCAGACATAGTTAATAAAAGCGCTACGAAAATTTATTTGGACAACAAAGACATAACGAACCTGGCTCTCTTTGCCGATGATATAATTATTATCTCGCCTGAAAATTTTCAAATTCAATTAAAAGACGGGCTTCATAATTTAGCGATTGAACTCTATGATACGGCAAATGTATTGTATCATTCAGTCTCTTCCCAGTTCGTCATTATTAATCCGAGTTATGCTTTGCTCGGTCAGTCCGCAATTAAGTATGCTGCCGATGTTAGGTTAGAGTCACGTAATGAAAATGTTCAAACGGTGGGCACCTGGTATAATAATGTAAATGTAAATGTGCAAGCCGATTATAAAGGATTTGAGCTGACAGGTAATGTTTACGCTACCTCTGAAGAGAAAAAATATCTTCAGCCAAATAACAGGTATATGATAAGTTTATCCACTGATTATGCAGCAGTTACTTTGGGAGATCATTACCCTAAGTACCCCTCTCTTGTGCTGAACGGAAAAAGGGTGAGAGGATTTAGCGGCGAAATTAATCTTGGTTTTTTCAATATCCAAACAAGTTTGGGTGAAATATCAAGAAATGTTGAAGGAACATTTATTCAATACAAAGATTCTCTCGGCGGTAATATCATTGCAGTTGATCCGCTTAAACACAACGGGAATAAATATGCCGAAGTTGAAACCGGTACATTTAAGAGAAGTCTTCTTGCTGTTCGTCCTTCTTTTGGCAGAGGTGAGAATTTTCAATTCGGATTAACATTCCTTCATGTAAAGGATGAAACCGGTTCGATAGAATATGGTACCTCCCCAAAAGAAAACTTAGTTCTCGGGACTGACTTGATGTTTGGTTTTGATAATCAAAACATTTTGTTTACTACACAGGCAGCTTTTAGTTTGCTGAATAAAGACATTTCTCAAGGTTCACTTTCAGATTCTCAAATTGATTCTGTTTTTGGACCTAATGGACTCATTAATATGGATCCAAATTCTGTTAAAAAATTGCGCGATCGAGTAACAGGACTATTTACAGTAAACCAGTATGTAACGCCATTAAATCCTCAGGAGCTGCCCTCATTAGCTGCTGAAACAGCCCTCTCCGTTAACTATTTCGACAACTATTTGAAAGGCTCTTATATCTACCGCGGTGATCAGTATTCTTCTTTTGGGCAGTCTTATATTAGAACCGACATCGCAGGAATAAATATTCTTGATCGTTTAAGACTTTTCGAAAATAAATTTTTTGTTTCAGTTGGATTCGAAAATTTACAAGACAACTTGCAAAAAACTAAAAGAGCCACAACTACATTTCAAACTTTAAATACCTCGGTATCTTTTTATCCAAGAACAAATCTCCCCAGTATAATTGTAGGATACACACGACTTAATAACACGAATGGATTGAGCCCGATAAAAGATCCAACGGATTCAACAGCCTATTTATCTGCTATCAATGATGTTACAAATAGAATTTCAACTCAGTTGTCGTATAACTTTGAGTGGCACTATCGTCATTCGGTTTCATTTAGTTTTGTAAATTCTGCTCGCGATGATCAGTCCCATGCCAACTATGATATTGATAATTCTTCTGTGACCGTTTCAAGCGGAACCCGATGGTTAGATAATTTAAGTTCAAGCTTCAATATCAGCATGAATAGCTCAAAGGTTGATACTACCAACTTTGACTATGTGTCTCTTTCACTTGGAGCAAACTATTCAATGATGCAGGATAGACTTCTTTTAGCCGGTTCATTGAGTCCAAGTTTTGGCGATTATAAGAGAACGTCAATTGATGCGAGTGCACTCTATTATCTTATGCCCAACTTAACAGTTCAATTTCAGATAAGATATTTAAATTATGATTATACGTCATCACAATACGATGCAATTACCCTTCTGCCTATAAAGTTAAAAGCAAATGACGTAATTGTGGGATTAACCACTCAACTCTCTTTGCAATAAGTTTAGATGGAAAAAAAAAGAAGCATTCCCAAGTGGTTGATAAAATTATCAATTAGCCTTGGGATTGCTTTTTTTGTAATGCTCTTTACACACGATGCGTTCTTCCCCCTCCAAAGCGTTTCGGAATTAAAACTTAAACGCCTTGACGAACGTTTTGAAAATCGTGGTGAAAGGGAAATTAAGGAAAAGTCCAAAGTAATTATCCTCGATTTAAATAACTCCACCATTAAAGGAATAAATCCCCCTTATAATTCGTTACCTCTCTCGCGTTATCTTTTTGCAAAAGTTATAAAGAATCTATCAGATGCCGGAGTAAAAGCTGTTGGGATAGACGTCGTAATGTCAAGCCCGGATAGATTTTTTGCGGAGAACGACAGCTTACTTTTTCGCGTGATAAGAGAGGCGAAAAATGTTGTTGTTGCCGGGAAAACCGAAGTAACCGGTCAGCAGGAATTTCAAATGAGAAGAGAACATCAAAATTATGATAATATTTTCTTCGATGCGGATAGCTCCATTGGGATTGTGAGGGTTATCAGCGATAACGACGGTGTTATTAGGCGTTATGTGCCTATGATGTATTCCGAGGCAACAGACAAATATCTTCCTACTTTTGGATTTGCTATCTTAAATAAATATTTCAATCTTAAAAACGACGAAGTCATCACTAAAAAAGATAATTTTTTCGTTTTGAATAATATTCAAATCCCCAAGTTTGACAACACTTCGATGTTGATGAATTATTATGGACCCGATAACACGTTTCTCCATTTTAATTTCCTTGAAGTTTTGGATGACAAAGAATTTAAGACAAAAGATGAAGAAGATTATGGGGAAGAAATTAACACGTGGGACGATCCGGAAATCGGGCTGCTTCGATCCGGAATATTCAAAGATAAAATTGTTCTGATCGGCTCCACCGAACCTGAAGATCAGGATATTAAGCCGATCTCCTTTTCAAGAGGTGAAAAAAAAGGTGATAACTTAATGTACGGGGTTGAGATCCACGCAACAGCAATCCAAAACATTATTAGTAAGGATTTTTTAACGAAAGAAACTCCTCTTCAAGAGACAGTTCTCATCTTCTTTTTCACGTTTATTAGTTTTTACCTTTCATCATTATTAAAAGAACGAAAAACAAAACAGGGAGGAATCTTAGAACTTGCCAATATTTTGCTTATCGGCGGATCGGCATATGGATTAAGAGAATTATCCTTCTACATGTTCACTCATTTTTCTTTGGTCTTCAATGTTATCAGTCCCACGGTTGCGTTAGTTCTTGGATATTTCGGAAGTACCGCCTACCATTTCATCTCCGAAAGGAAACAAAAAGCTGTTATTAAAGGAATGTTCAGCCAGTACGTAAATACTACCGTCGTTGATGAACTTATCGCTGATCCTGATAAAATGAGGCTGGGTGGCGAAAGAAAGATTTTGTCTATTTTCTTCAGCGATATAGCAGGATTTTCAACCTTTTCAGAAACAAAAAAGCCGGAAGAACTTGTTCTTTTTTTGAATGAGTATCTTTCAGAGATGACAAGAATCGTTTTTGAGAACAAAGGAACTCTTGATAAATATATTGGTGATGCGGTAATGGCATTTTGGGGAGCCCCGCTGCCAATTGAAGATCATGCCTATCAAACTTGTAAAAGTGCGCTCTTGATGCAGAAACGTTTATCGGAATTAAGAACCAAATGGCGCGCTGAAGGGCAAACAGAAATTCAAGTTCGCATGGGGATCAACACCGGTGAAGTTGTTGTCGGCAACATGGGCGGCAGCGAACGTTTTGACTATACCGTAATGGGGGATACGGTCAATCTCGCTTCGAGATTAGAAGGCGCCAATAAAGAGTACGGAACTTTTGCAATGATTTCTGAAATGACTTACGAAATTGTGAAAAATGATTTCATCACGCGCGAACTTGATGCACTTATTGTAAAGGGAAAAACTAGACCCGTTAAAGTTTATGAACTCATAGCTTTCAAAGACGATCCGGTCAATCAGAATATTTTAGATGGCTTGGAAGTCTTTAATAAGGGATTGGAATTTTATAAATCTTTTCAATTTAAAGAAGCCGCTGACAAATTTGCCGAAGCAAAAAATATCAACACGAGTGACCATCCTTCCTTCGTTTACTTAAAAAGGGCGATGCTTTATATTGAGAATCCTCCCCCTAAAGATTGGGACGGCGTTTTCCGGATGAAGACAAAATAGTTTAAATCCAATCTCGCGTTTTCGCATCTCATCCTTACATCAAAGAAAGTTATTATGAAATCATCCACACCTGCATGGAATAAAATTGAACAAAGTTTTTCGTATCAAGAATTTTTTAATAAAGTTCAGGCTGAAGCTCTTCAGCCGCTACCGGGAGCGATAAGTTCAGATGATAATAAATTGCACGAGTATAAAAAACTAAATCTCCAAAGAATGAAGCGAATTGAAAAGACGTTTCATGTATCGGAGGAATTAGAACAAACGCTTTTGTCTATCAAGTATCCCCAACTCTGGACGATAATTACTGAAGGATGGTGCGGAGATTCTGCTCAAAATCTTCCCGCAATTGCTAAAATTGCAAAAGTCAACCTGGTTATTAAACTACAAATTATTGAACGCGATAACAATTTAGAAATCATGGATTTGTATTTAACTAATGGAACGAGGAGTATCCCTATGCTAATTTCTTCTGATACGGATGGGAATGAAATCTTTCGATGGGGACCGCGTCCTAAAGAAGCTCAGCAGCTCGTTAACCGATTAAAAAGTGAGGGGATAGAACATGATGAGTTTATTGAACAACTCCATCTCTGGTATGCAAAAAATAAAGGCATTGCTCTAGAAATGGAATTTATTAATCTCTTAAGCACCTCTGTCAAAAATTAACTTGCCGCTTCAGAGTCATTCACTTTAAAAAGGATGAGTAAACCGATAAGAAAGAAAAAAGCGATAGAACTAATTGCATAGCGTTGGTTTCCCGTAATATAGCTGATATATCCGAAGACTAACGGTCCGAGTATGGCGGAGCTTTTCCCAAAGAATGAATAAAATCCAAAAAGTTCCGTTTTCTTTTCATCCGGCGTGAGTTTGGACATTAATGACCGACTTGTTGATTGACTTGAACCCATCGCTACCCCGGCTAACAAACCCACAACATAAAACATTTCTTTCTGCTCCGTAAAGTAGGCGAGCAAAATCGTCAGCAGCCAAATAACTAAACTTATCATAATGGTTTTTTTTTGTCCAATCGAATCGGCAACAATACCCAAAATCACAGAGCCGAAAATAGCAGTTGTTTGAACGGTAATAAAAAAGATAAGTAATTCAATATTTGAAAAATGAAGCGTGGTGCTTGCATAATTTCCGGAAAAGAAGATTACCGTGTTTACTCCTTCGATATAAAAAAAATATGAGAGAAGAAAAAGCGATAAGTTTTTGTAATCTTTAATATGCTTTAACGTCCAAAAAACTCTGTTAAAACCGATACTTAAATAAGATTTAGAAACATCAACAACTTTTCGTGTATCATGCAATTTTAAAAATAATGGTAATGAAAAGATCAAAAAGAAAACGGCAGCTATAAGGAAGGTGATTCTAATTTGATCTGATTGAATAAATGGATAAACAAGCGCCAGGCAAACTAAAGAACCGACATACCCCATTCCGAAACCATACCCGCTTACTCTGCCGTAATTTTTAGGAGCAGTTATCTCGGGAAGAAATGCATCATAAAAAACCAAGCCGGCTTCAAATCCAACGTTGGCAATAATAAAGAGAATTAATCCGAACAGCACATCCCCTTTCTCAACAAATGTCAAAAGAGCGGTTGCAAGAATACATTGTAACGTAAAAAAGAGGAGAAATCTTTTTTTTCCGGCAGAATAATCTGCAATTGCCCCGAGTATGGGGGAAATAATAGCAGTGATAAGCATTGCAATGCTTGTTCCAAAACTCCAATATAAATCACCGACCGGATTTCCATCATTCACTACCTGCTTAAAGTAAACGGCATAAAGAAAAGTGACTATGATGATCGAATAAGAAGTGTTCGCAAAATCAAATAACGTCCAAACAAAAATTTTTAATTTCGAACTCATCTAATTCAAAGTGGTTTTGAAGGAGTTTCGTTAATCAATCCTCTACCGGATTTATTTAGCTTACCGTCTTTTTTAAGGTCGTTCAAAAAGCCGTCGAGGATACCGTTAATAAATTTGCCGCTTGAAGCAGTGCTGAAATTTTTAGCAATTTCGATTGCTTCGTTGATGGAAACTTTCGGAGGAATATCGGGAAGATAGGCAAGTTCACACATTCCAATCCGCATGAGGATTCGATCTATCATTGCAATTCTTTCAATTTCCCAATTGCTCACCCTTTTCTTTATTTCATCATCCAGCTCGCCTTGATGAAGGACGACACAGTGAAGAAGCTTCTCGGCGAACTCTCTGTCTTCAGGTTGACCAATATCAGAAAGAATTCCGTTTTTTGTTGTTTCAAGATTTTCGTTATTCAATTCGTATGCATATAAAATCTGCATTACTTTTTCGCGTAAAATCCGCCTTATAAATTTTTTCTGTGCCATAATTCGCATCTTTTCTAAATTGCAAAGAACCAAAAATTGATCAAAGCCATCCCTTCACGGAGTTTGTAATATACCAAACTTTTAGAGTTTAAGGTAACATTTGATCCGCAAAGTTTTACTTTAATAGTATAAAATTTACTAATCTCATTTATTCGTTTTAGATGGAATCTGTCGGAGATAATTACAATCCTCATAATTTTCTTTTTCCCGATCAAATCATTTTTAATAAAACGGATCTGTTCGGTTGTTGAGGTTGTATTTTTTTCCATCCAAATGTCTTTTGGATCAATAGGAAATTTAATTAAGTAATTGAAAGCTGCTTCCGCTTCTGATAATTCGCCGGGGGCGTTCCCGCCGGTAAGTTGAATTTTCGAAATTTTCTTTTTCTGATAAAGTTCTCTCGCCTTATTTAATCTCTCAATTAATATCGTACTCGGAACATTTTTCGACCAAACCGCTGCTCCAAGAACCACTCCCACTTCACCTGCCGGTTCATTCTTTTCCGTAACCGGGAAAGTTCCAAATGCATACAAAAAAACAAATCCATACAAAAATACGGCAATAAAAATACTATTAAGAATCGTCCTTAGATAAAGTAATGACTCAGTTCTAAACAGTAAAAGCCAACAATAACTGATCACAATAAATTGGATTAACTGCGCACTAAAAAACAAGAGCCACAAAAAAATCTTTGCAACCGGAAAACCAAACAGGTAACCACCGGGTAGATGAATTTCCAAAACTACTACGGTAAGCGCCGCTATCAATACTATTGATTGCACTACCAAAAACTTGAGGGGAAGACTATTCGTTGCTGAAAACTTACCTTTATTACGGAAGGTAAGTAAAATAAATTCGATTAATAAAACAGCTACAAAAAAAAGATTAATGATATTTCCGATATAGGCAATTTGAAAATCGGATAGAGGAAGATTTTGATTCCTATATTTTGCCCCAAAAAGCAACAGCAAATTAATTATGGGAAAAAGAAAAAGAGCAATCTCTTTTACTGAAAACGGCGAACTCCTTTTTTTTCTTCTTATAGTAGGCATGGATAAAAGTTTTTCATAAAAAAATTGTTTACTCACCTAGCGCAAAGGAATATCCTGAAGAACCACTTTCCGAAAGCTTTCGGAAGTTGGCTATTCAATTACAAATTCTGCGTAAAATGAATTATGTAAGTCACCTTACGCAGAATTTGTAATACGAAGCGGTAGCTTCGTAAAAAACAAGCATTTTATCGAAGCTTCGCTTCGATTTACAATATAATTTCTCACTTTTGCGTAACGTGAGTTATTTAATAAAAGCCCGGTTTTCTTAATTCTCAAGACTTGTTTTTTGTCCCGGCATCCATCGAGATTGAAAATATTTTTTGATGACAAAGTAACTGACTCCTGCAGCAAGCGCTCCGGTTACATCGGCAGTCCAATCATAGAAATCACACAACCTTCCAGGAATAAAATATTGATGCCCCTCATCCACCATGCCATAAAATGCAGCGATAACCAGGGCGGCAATAATCGGGAATCTTTTACCTGTCTTGTTTTTATTTTGAAAAAAAAGAGCGTTGCTTAATAAAAAAGTTAGCATGAAGTAACCAAGCAAATGTTCAATTTTGTCATTAATCCCGGTTTTAGGTATCTGGGCTGCCGGTAAGGTAGTTGCGATAAAAAGGATTATCCAGTACAAAATTAGAGGTGCATAAACAGAAAGAAATTTATTTCTTTCAAAAAAGTTATAAAGCATTATTTAGTTCTTTCAAAGTAAAAGAAATTTGATTGGCTACTTCACTTGCGGTGAATCCGTAAGCGGATTTTTCTTTTTTTAGTTGATCCGCCGCCAGCCCATGAAAATAAACAGCGCTTAATACAGCCCGTTGAACATTCTTGATTTGTGCGAGAAGACTCGCAATCATTCCGGTTAAAACATCTCCGCTTCCAAATTTAGCAAGCCCTTCATTACCGGTTGGATTTATAACCGCTTTCCCTTCGGCAGTAAAAATAATTGTTCGCGGACCTTTTAAAACCAATATTGATTTAGTCTCTTTCACGAACTCTTTGCCGTAAAAAAGTAAATCTTTTTCCACCAAACCTCTTTCAACATCTATCAACACGGCAAATTCTCCAAGATGTGGAGTAAGTACGGCATTTTTTAGTTGAAAATTTTTATACTCTTTTTTGCTTAAAGCATAAAGAGCGTCAGCATCAATATTAATTTTTTTGTCTGGATGCTTTTTTAAAAGCAAACGAACAAACTCCATTGTTTCATCGTGTCTTCCGATTCCGGGTCCGAGAGCAAGAGCATTAGCCCAAAGAATTTTTTCTTTTAATGATGAATATGATGCCGCAGATAAATATTCTGTGTTTCTATCACCATAAAACTTGTTTACAACTTCCGGTCGCTTTTGCAATAATATTTTTTGTAATGAGTTTGGAATTGCGAGAATCACTGCGCCCGCGCCGGATTTGAACGCCGCACTTGATGTAAGCACCGCAGCTCCGCCATATTCTTTTGATCCGGCAATAAGAAAAACTTTCCCGGCTGTGTACTTGTGTAAGTTTTTTTCTTTTAAAGGAATAAAAGATTTAACATCTTTTCTTTCGATTAGAAAATCTTCCGCTATCTGTCCTGCAAAAAATTTATCACCTAAACCAATACTTCCTTTTTCAACAACGCCGGAAGCAGCATAACCATCTCCGAAAAATAATCCTCGTTTTAATTCTCCGAGCGTGATGGTTAAGTCTGATTTGAAAATCGTTTCACCGGAACCGGTATCTGCATTTAAGCCGGTCGGAACATCTATTGCAATTCTTTTACAATGAAAAAGATTCACTTTTTCAATAACATCTTTCAGGAACCCTTGTAATTCACCGGTCGCACCGCTTCCAAGCAACGCATCTACAATAATATCACAAGAATGAAGAATTTTTAAGTCTTGCACTTTTGTAATTTTCTTTACGGAAATATTTTTATAAAGTGGGACAGATGAAAGTAAAAGTTCAAAGTTTTTTTTAGTGTCAGGAGAAAAATCATTTGCATCCGAAAGGTGAAGCACGATTACTTTGTGACCTGCAAAAGCAATTTTTCTTGCAAGAGCAAATCCATCACCGCCGTTATTCCCTTTGCCGCATAAAATTCCCACAGTAGTTGGAACTGAATTTAGGAAACCTTTTTCGGAAATAATTTTGAGAAGGCTTGAGGCGGCATTTTCCATCAAGAGGAGCGAAGGGAAATTCAGTTGTTCACTAGCAAAGCTATCAACTGCTCTAACCTGTTCATTTGTAAATAATGGAATCATAAAATCTCTCTTATGTAGTCATTGGTCATTGGTCAATGGTCAATAATCAGAATAAAAACAAATGACCCTTGACTAATAACTAATGACTAATAACTAATGACTAACAAATTAACCAACAAAAAAACTAATAAGCTGAATGATTGAATTAGGAAAAACTCCCATCACGATAACCAACAACGCCGAAATAAAAATTCCGAGCAATGCTTGATAAGAAGGTTCAACTTCAATCGGTGTACCGGTTGATTTGAAATACATTACCACAACAACGCGTAAATAAAAATACGCACTGATTGCACTTGAAAGAACGCCGATTATTGCAAGCCACGTTAAGTTTGCCTCAATTGCAGAAACAAAAACAAAATATTTTCCAAAGAATCCGGCAAACGGCGGAACGCCTGCGAGTGAAAACATAAAAATGGACATCAGAGCTGCAAGTAAAGGATACCTGGCGGCTAACCCTGTATAGCTCTGTAAATCAACTTGCAAATTATCTTTCGATTCAATCATTGAAAGAACACCGAACGCACCTAAGTTCATAAACGTATAAGCCGCAAGATAAAAAACGATCCCGGTTGCTCCGTCTTGATTTGCGGAAGCTAAACCAACAATCATATAACCGGCGTGTGCAATGGAAGAATACGCTAACATTCTTTTTAAATCAGTCTGGGAGAGCGCAACAATTGCGCCGTACAGCATAGTCAGCACGGCAAGCGCAGACAGAAACGGAATAAAAATATTTTTTTCGAGATTTGCAAAAACCGGAATCAGAACTACTAACAATGCGCTGAACGCCGCCGCCTTTCCACCGGTTGACATCACCGCTGTAACCGTTGTTGGCGCACCTTGATAAACATCGGGAACCCACATGTGAAACGGAACTGCTGCAATCTTGAATGAAAATCCAATGATGAAAAGTAAAAGTCCTACCACAAAAATTATATTCGGTGTTCCATTCAGTAAATAAAAAGAAAGTGCAGAAACAGAGAGAGAGCCAACGGAACCGTAAATAAGCGCCATTCCATAAACCACAAATCCGCTTGCAAAAGCGCCGAGTAAAAAATATTTTAAAGCCGCTTCATTTGAAGATGAACTTTTTCTATTGAACCCGGTGAGGATGTAAAAACAAACAGACATTTGTTCAAGACCGATGAAAACGATTACCAAATCTTTTGCGCTTGCGAGCAGCATCATTCCTAAAACAGCCGACTGCATCAGGATATAAAACTCGCCAAAATAAATCCCAACTTTTTTAATATGATCAATTGAGAGCAGCACTACAATTGCGGCGCCAAAATTAAAAATGAAATAAAAAAGATGCGTAAGTCCACCGACAGCAAGCATTGAACTAAAAACGATTCCCTCTTGATATGAAGTAAGGAGTGAGTAATATGCGGTCGTGACAAAGAGCGCTATTGAGATCCAGGGGAGAACAATCTCGCTTTTTTTGTAAAACATTTCTACGATAAGCGAAAGTAAAATACCGCCGCTAATAATAAGAAGCGGAGTGATCATTAAAATTTCATTCATAGTTTATCTTGTTTTTCATTCAATAAATAATATGTCGGCATCGGTTTCTTCAATAGAAACTTGATGTTTTTCTCCAATATAGAGGGCAATTTTGCGATGATTTTTAAAGTCAAAAAGGTTTTTTCGTTCTTCAACTAATACTATTTTGATAGCGTCAAACTTTGAGAGCGTATCGCTGAGCATTTTGTAATCCAGAAAGTATAAATCAGAAAACCCCTCTTGGTTAATAATATTGATCCCTTTAGAGTTAGGGGAAAAATCAATAATAATATCACTCCCGATAACTACTTTCAAGAAATGTGCTTTAAAAGGGAGCAATATCCTGTTCCCATAACAGAGTCCGGAAATTTTATTTTTAAGAACTTCATCTAATGTGTACATCATAATCCTCTAAAAAATAAAAACCAAATTATTGCAAAGATCGGAAGCAAAATGGGCAATGAATATTTAATGATATAAGTAAAAAAACTTGGCATTTGAATCCCAGCTCGTTCGCTGATTGATTTCACCATAAAATTTGGACCATTGCCAATATACGTCATTGCGCCGAAGAATACGGCACTAACTGAAATCGCTCGCAAGTAGATATCATCCACAATGACAAAGTGTTGAACGTCTGCCGCAAGATTAATGTCAAGCCCGAATTTGCCCATCGCCGCGCTTAAAAAGTTTAAGTACGTCGGCGCGTTGTCTAATACAGCAGACAGAACCCCGGTTGACCAATAAAAAGTGGTCTGTGTTAAGTAATGACTATAAACTCTCGACTCATACGCTATCAACTGCAAAGCAGGAATCATGGTTAAAAAGATTCCAACGAATAAATACGCTACTTCTTTAATCGGTTCAAAATCAAATTCGTTCGCTTTAAGAATTTCTAAGTCGGCAGATTTAAATGATGCAAATGCAACAGCAAACATAATAATTTCGCGAATACCAAAAGGAAGCGGACTTAAACTCGGAACCCAACTTATCACTTTCGGATCAAGAAAAACGGAAATAATGATGATGACAAAATAAAGTAAATTTTTTGAACCTTTTAAGACTACTAAATGCTTTCCACTAATTCCATCGGTCTTTAAACCTTCTTTATTTGAAAAATCAAATAGAAGAAAAATAACCAATGTAACCAGAATAGCGATCAACCAGATGAACCAAACATTTTGAATGACCCAGAAAAATGGAACACCGCGAAGAAATCCTAAAAATAGCGGCGGGTCGCCAATCGGAGTCAATCCCCCTCCAATGTTGCTTACTATAAAAATAAAAAAGATAATTAGATAAGGACGCATCCTTTCCCGGTTCATTTTGATGAACGGGCGAATAAGCAGCATTGACGCGCCTGTTGTCCCGATAAAATTTGATATTACGGCACCAACGAGAAGAAAAACTACATTAGTTAAAGGAGTCGCTTTTGTATTAACCGTTATCAAAATGCTTCCGCTTGCAATAAAAAGTGAAGTGAGCAGCGCAATAAACGAAATATATTCGGTAACGGAATGTTCGATGCTTTTAAAATCATTTAAGTACCCGACGTAATAACTTATAGTAACCAATCCGAGAAGCATCGAAACTTTATGATAATTTCTTTCCCAAAAATGCTTGTAAAAAATTGGACCGGTTGCAATTAATAGAAGCAAAACAATAAACGGTAAAACCATAAAAGGATGCGGCAATTGACTTGCGTGTCCTCCAACGGTAACCAGCGAATCTGCTAATGGTTTCGCTTCGGCAGCCAACATATTTTTATTGACAAAGAACATCAGCACTATAAAAAAAATCCTTTTCATCATCCTGCGCAGGAGCTTATTTTATTAAACTTGAAGAAGAAGCCGTAACCTGATGAAGAAGCGAAACTGAGAATGCATCGGTTAATTTTAAAAAAGTATTTGGATAAACGCCAATCCAAACGATGAAAATAAAAATTGGAATCAGCACAATTATTTCCCTTGTATTCAAATCTGTTAAAAGCTCTAATTTTTCTGAATGATGATACTCACCAAAGACAACACGCTGGTACATCCACAACATATAAACCGCCGCGAAAATAACTCCGCTTGCTGCAAACGCAGTGAACCACCAACTGTTCAGCACGCCTGATTGGAAAGAACCAATAAGAATTAAAAACTCACCGATAAATCCGTTCAATCCCGGAAGCCCGATTGAAGAAAGCGAAGCAATCATAAGCGCAACAGAAAAGAGAGGAACAACTTTTGCGATTCCGCCGTAATCAGCAATTTCACGTGAGTGAGTTCTTTCATACACAATGCCAACCAAAAGGAATAACGCCCCGGTTGAAAGTCCGTGATTCACCATTTGGATAATCGCGCCTTGCATTGACTGCTGCGTCATTGCAAAAATTCCGAGTACAACAAATCCTAAGTGTGAAACCGAAGAATAAGCGACAAGTTTCTTCATATCGGTTTGCACCATCGCAACCAATGCGCCGTAAATAATTCCAATGATAGCAAGCGCAGAAATGTAAGGAGCAAAAGCAATTGCTGCTTGCGGAAATAACGGAAGACAAAATCTAATCAAACCGTAAGTTCCCATTTTTAAAAGTACTCCGGCAAGAATTACCGAACCGGCAGTCGGAGCTTCAACGTGCGCATCGGGAAGCCACGTGTGTAACGGAAATATCGGCACTTTAATTGCGAAACTAAATGTGAACGCAGCGAACATCAAATATTGAATATTTTTCGCAATGGTCGGACCAACCCGATATAAATCAAGTAAGTTCGTAGAAAAAACGCCAAGCGGTCCGGAGGCGTAAACAGCCAGCCAAATGATGGCAACCAGCATCAACAGTCCGCCGAACATTGTATAAATAAAAAACTTTACAGAAGCGTAAATGCGTTTTGGTCCGCCCCAAATTCCGATAATAAAGTACATCGGGATAAGCATCGCTTCCCAAAAAATGTAGAATAAAAATAAATCAAGCGAAACAAAAACGCCGATCATTCCAACTTCAAGCATCAACATAAAGAAAGTAAATTCCTTCACATTTTTTTGAATCCCTTTCCAGCTTGAAAGCAGCGTCAGCGGAGTTAGAAATGTTGTAAGCAAAACAAGCACAAGCGACAGACCGTCAATTCCGACAAAGTAGGAGACGTTCAGCTTTTCAACCCAAATAAATTTATGTGTGAATTGAAATCCGGCATTCGTTGAATCAAATTTAAAGTAAATAAAAAGCGATAAAACAAATGCGGCTAAAGAAACCAGCAATCCGAAGTAACGAATAGCGCTTTCATTTTCTTTCTTAAATGAAAGTAAAAGTAAAGCGCCGACCAACGGAATTAAGAGCAAATAAGTTACAAGCAAATTATTTTCCATACTTACAAACTATAAATTATCCAGAAAAGAGCGGCGACAATTCCGAGCATCATTACGACTGCATAGGTCTGTGCAACGCCGGTTTGAATTTTTCGAATCACACCGGAAGTTTTTTCAATTGCCGAAGCGGTACTGTTTACTAAACCGTCAATCAATTTAACATCCGTAATTTTCCACAAGAGCGATTCGGACGTTTTAAATATCGGTTGAATGATAGCCTTATTATATGCTTCATCAACATAATATTTGTTGAAAAGAATTTTGTAAATCCCTTTGAACTTTGAAGCCGTGTTTTCTGCAACTTTTTGATTTTTCAGATAGACGTATCTTGCAAAGTAAATTGAAGCGGCGGCGCCGACAACTGAAACTACCATCAATAAAATTTCTTCAAAATGCGTATGGCTTCCGTATTGAGCCAAACGAATTTGTGCGTAGGAAAAGATCGGCGACAACCAACTATGAAAATTATTTCCGTGTTCACCGGAAAAGATTTCAGGGATTCCAATAAATCCGCCAAGTACAGAAAGCGCCGCTAAAACCATTAATGGAATAGTCATCAAACCTGGTGATTCATGCGGGTGAACATGATGCTCATCGAAACGGGGTTTCCCTTCAAATGTTAAGTTTAAAAGACGGAACATATAAAATGCAGTGAGAAGCGAAGTAACTACCCCAATAAACCAATAAATGAATCCCGCGTTTGCGTAAGCGCTCCAAAGGATTTCATCTTTACTAAAAAATCCTGCAAGAGGAGGAATTCCTGAAATAGCAATTGCTGCAACTAAAAATGTTTTATAAGTAGCTGGCATATATTTTTTGAGTCCGCCGTACTTTTGAATATTTTGTTCATCGTGCATTCCGTGAATAACCGAACCGGCGCCAAGAAATAAAAGAGCTTTGAAAAAAGCGTGTGTCATCACGTGGAAAATTCCGGCAGAAAAAGCGCCGACACCCATCGCCAAAAACATATACCCAAGTTGGCTTACGGTCGAGTATGCTAAAACTTTTTTAATATCATTTTGAACTAAACCTATTGTTGCGGCAAATAAAGCAGTAACCAAACCGATAACGGCAACAACCGTCATAATTGCCGGAGCAGAAGCAAAAATAATTGAGCATCGCGCAACCATGTAAACGCCGGCAGTAACCATTGTAGCGGCATGGATTAAGGCTGAAACCGGCGTTGGACCAGCCATTGCATCCGGGAGCCAAACAAATAAAGGAATTTGCGCCGACTTTCCTATTGCACCGATAAATAAAAAGATGGCGATAAAACTATAAACCGTTGTTGAAATACTTAGTGCGTTTGCGCGAGTAAAAACTTCATTAAAGTTCAAGCTATTAAAAGTTAAAAAGATTAAAAACATTCCGAGCAAGAATCCAAAATCACCAATACGATTGACGATGAACGCTTTTTTAGCGGCGTCGCTGGTTGTGATCTTTTCAAATTTTCTATCGTACCAAAATCCGATCAATAAATAAGAGCAAAGACCAACGCCTTCCCATCCTAAAAAGAGAAGAACAAAATTATCGGCAAGAACCAAGTTCATCATCGCAAAGATGAAAAGATTTAAGTAGGAGAAGAATCTCCAAAAACCTTTATCGCCGTGCATATAACCGATTGAATAAACGTGGATAATAAAGCCAACACCGGTTACGATTAACGCCATCGTTAAAGAAAGTTGATCAACTTGATACGCGATAGAAACGTTGAGACTGCCGACGGAGAGCCAATTAAAAAGTGCAACGATGTGCTGCCTTTGCTCTGCCGGAAGTCCGAGCGTTTCAAAAAAAGCGGCAACAGCAATGAGGAACGATAACCCGATAGTGCCGCTTCCGATCCAACCGATGATTTTTTCGTTCTTAATCTTTGAGCCGAAAATTCCGTTTAGAAGAAATCCGGCTAAAGGCAAAAGGACTGTGAGATAAATTAATTGTATCATGAATTACTGGTTAATTTTTTACTACCATTTAAGGATATTGATTTCGTCAATGTTGATGGTCAATTTATTTCTGAAAAGTGCAATGATAATCGCCAAGCCGACAGCAGATTCAGCGGCTGCAACCGTCATAACGAAAAACACAAAAAGCTGACCGATGTTATTACCAAGAAATGATGAGAAGGTTACAAACGATAAATTTGCAGCGTTCAACATCAATTCAATTGACATAAAAACAATGATCGCATTTTTGCGCGTTAATACTCCCACCACTCCGGTGATAAACATAAAAGCGCTGAGGACAAGATAAAATTCAATTGGAATCATAATTAATCAAAATGTTTTTTAGCTAAAACTAATGCGCCGATTGCTGCGGCGAGCAATAAAAAACCAGCCGCTTCAAAAGGAATTAAATACGTTGTGAACAAGCCTCTGCCGATACTTTCTACTGTTCCGATTTGCACACTTTTTTCTGCATTCTGATGCATTGCAGAAGAAAGTTTTCCAAAAAAGATGGTGTAAATAAGTTGAAAGAAAACCACACCGCCAACGGTTAGCGCAAGCCATTTCATTTTCGGGTTTTCTTCAAAAAAGTTTTTTTCGTGTTCGGGACGAAGAAGCATAATCACGAATAAAAAGAGAACCATTATTGCCCCGGCGTAAACAATCACTTGAACTACTGCAATAAATTGAGCGTTTAACAAAAGATAAATACCTGCCAAAGCTGCAAAGTTCAAAACAAGAAAGAGCGCTGAAATAATCGGGTTCTTTCTTGTAACGACCAAAACCGAACTAACGATTGCAATGAGCGCAAAGATTGAGAATAATATTATTTGTAATGTTATCATTTATATCTATGATTTTTTTTAATTCCTAATTCCTAATTTTTAATTCCTAATTCTACGGAGTGTTTCTGTAAATCATTCTTGGGAACGGAATAGTTTCCCGAAGATGATCAAGTCCGCATATCCAGGTTACGGTTCTTTCTAATCCAAGTCCGAAGCCAGCGTGAGGAACAGAACCGAAACGCCGCAAATCCAGGTACCACTCAAACGCTGCCTGCGGAAGATTATGTTCTTTAATTCTTGCGAGAAGTAAATCAAGACTGTCTTCCCTTTGACTCCCCCCGATAATTTCTCCATATCCTTCCGGGGCAAGTACATCAACGGCTAAAGCTAATTTTGGATTTTCAGGATCGCGTTTCATATAAAAAGCTTTTACCTCCGACGGATAGCGATGCACCATTACCGGTCTATCAAATTGATTTGAAACGATGGTTTCATCGGCAGCGCCGAGATCATTTCCGTATTCAAACTCAACTCCGTTTTTCTTTAGAATTTCTACAGCCTCATCATAAGAAATTCTCGGGAAGGGTCTTTTTACATTTTGGAGTTTAGTTACATCACGTTCCAAAGTTTTTAATTCTTCGGCTCTATCAGTTAAAACAGTTTGAACAATATATTCTAAAAATTCTTCGGCTAAATCCATATCATCATTGAGATCTGCAAAAGCAACTTCGGGTTCAACCATCCAGAATTCTGTAAGGTGTCTTCTTGTTTTAGATTTTTCCGCGCGAAACGTTGGACCGAAAGTGTAAACTTTTCCCAAAGCCAAAGCGCCGGCTTCAGCATAAAGCTGTCCCGACTGTGTTAAATAAGCTTTTCCCAGATCAAAATATTCTGTTTCAAAAAGAGTTGAAGTACCTTCACACGCTGCCGGAGTTAAGATCGGCGCATCCATCAAGGTAAAACCTCTGTCATCAAAAAAGTCACGAATTGCTTTTACAATTCTGTGGCGGATTTTCATAATTGCAACTTGCCTGCTTGAACGCAGCCAGAGATGCCGGTTATCCATTAAAAATTCTATCCCGTGATCTTTCGGGGTGATAGGATAATCGTGTGTTTCGTGAAGGACATTTAAATTTGTCGCATCAAGTTCATAACCGCCAACGGCGCGGGGTTCGGCTTTCACTTTACCAGTAACTTCAATGGCTGATTCTTGTCCAATCTTATCACAGAGTTCAAATATTTCAGGGGTAACGTTTCCTTTAAAATAAACGCACTGCAAATAACCGGAACCATCGCGAAGAACTAAAAATCTTAATTTCCCGCTTGAACGCTTGTTGTAAAGCCAGCCTTGAATGGTGATTTCTTGCCCGACATAGTTTGCAAGTTCGCTAATGTAAATTTTCTGCATTGTTTTGGTAGAATTTTCTGAATTTTTGTTTCAAATATATGAAATGTTTTCTTAAGCTAAAAAGATGCGGAGTGAAATACTATCATCATCAAAAAAAGTCAATTAAGAGCGGCGAAGATATATTAAGAAAAATTAATCTTTCATTAAGCTAATCTTAATACTGCTTCGTTAAGTTTCGTTCGTAAATTTTCACAAACAAAAAGAAAGGTTCTTCTAATGAAACGTTTATTTGCTCTTATGATCGTCGTTGCTTTCACTTTTTCAATGGTCTCTTTTGCTCAAGATGCTCCTAAAACAACAAAAGCTCCAAAAGCTAAAGTTGTAAAAGTAGCAACTGAAAAAGCAGCTAAAACAGCTGAAGTTAAAGAAGCAACCGCTAAAAAAGAAGTTGTTAAAGACGCTAAAGCAACTACCGAAAAAGTCGCTAAACACAAAGCTAAAAAAGCAGCCAAAGCAGCTGAACCTAAAGCTGAAGTAAAGTAATTTCTTCTTGAATTAAAAAAAGGAGAGTTTTTAACTCTCCTTTTTTTATTTTAAACCTATGAAAATTTTACTTATTGAAGATGAAAAGAAAGTTGCTTCTTTTATAAAAAAAGGATTGGAAGAAGAATTTTTTATTGTTGACGCTGCGTTCGATGGGAAACAAGGTTTTCAGTTTGCAACTGTTGAAAATTACGATGTTATTATTTCTGACATTATGCTCCCTTATATTGACGGTATTACGTTGACCCACTTATTGAGAGAAAAAAAAATTACGACTCCCATTCTTTTGCTCACGGTGAAAGATGCCGTCAAAGATAAAGTTGCGGGATTAGACGCCGGCGCAGATGACTATCTAACTAAACCGTTTGCATTCGAAGAACTTCTTGCAAGAGTTAGGGCGTTAGCAAGAAGAAATGAAAACACTCTTTCACCGGTTTTACAAGCCGCTGATTTACAACTTGATCAAAAGACTCATAAAGTACTTCGGGGAGAAAAAGAAATTCTGCTTACACAAAAAGAATATGCAATTCTTGAACTTTTGCTTCTTAATAAAAATAGTATTGTATCACGAACGAAATTGATGGAGAATATTTACGAATATCATTTCGACACCGGTTCAAACGTGATTGAAGTTTATATTAACAAACTCCGGGCAAAGATTGAAACCGGTTTTCAGCAGCAGCTTATTTATACCATTCGCGGTTCCGGGTATATGATTAAAGAACCGTCCGAATGATTTCCATTTTAAGAAATATCCCCCGGTTCGTCTCCACCACCAGATTCAAAACGACGCTTTGGTATGTATTTGTTTTCACACTTCTCGAATTACTCCTTGGAGTTGGCGTTTATTTTTACTTGTACAAAAATTTAAATGAAAGTCTTGATGGCTCGCTGCTCAAGCAGGCTAATGCAATTAAAACTGTTGTACTTCAAAAGCATATTGATATCGAATCGTTTACGCCCGACTCTCTTTTCACCAATGAAGAAGATTTAATGTGGGATATTATTTATGATGCGGTTGCGCTGAACAGACGTAATACGTTCATTCAAATTTCCAGGAGCGGAAAAATTATTTTCAAATCAGCGAGTTTGTTTCAGAACCAACTTTCTCTCCCAAGCGGAATGGAGAGGAAGCAACTCTTCGATTTTCGTGATTCAACGCTAAGCAAAAGTTTAATCCGATGTGCAGTTGCAAACGAAAAAAAATACCAGGTCATCGCCGCTTTTCCGAAAGAGCATATCATAGAAACTCTTGACAGTTTAAAAAATTTATATCTTTTTTTAGCTCCAATATTTTTATTGATTTCGATATTCGGCGGAGCAATAATATCTGCAAATGCTCTTTCACGTATTGACAGAATCATAAAAAAAACAGAAGAAATTACGGCGCAGAATCTCGATCAAAGAATACAAGGAGAAGAATACCATGATGAATATGGCAGGTTAGTTCGAACCATGAATAAGATGATTCAGAGAATCAAACTTTCTGTTGATTATATGAACCAGTTTTCACTTTCCGCCGCTCACGAATTAAAAACTCCTTTAACAATTCTTCGCGGTGAACTTGAGGTATCTCTAAAGTCAACTAAAACACCCGAAACATATAAAGAAATTTTGGAAAGTAATTATGAAGAAACTCTCCGGCTGATAAAAATTGTGGATAATCTTTTTTTTATTGCCAAAGTTGACCATACAAAAATTCAGTTAATAAAATCTGAAATCAACGCCAAACAATTCTTAAATCAAATTCTACGGAATCTTAAAATTTTAGGGAAAGAAAAGAATATTTCACTTTCGCTGGAATGCGATGAAGGACTCGAAATTATAATTGACAAGGAAACCATGCAGCAGGTCATTACCAATCTTGTTGATAACGCAATAAAATATGGGGATGAAAATCAAACGGTTCTTCTTGTTTGTACAAAAGAAGTGAACAGAATTCATATCTCAATTACTAATAAAGGCGAAGGTATTCCGCCAGAAGAACTCCCTAATATTTTCAATAGATTTTATAGAGTCGAGAATTCACGCAATCGAAAAACCGGCGGAATCGGTTTGGGACTTTCGGTTGTAAAATCAATCGTTGAATGGCATGATGGAAATATTACTGTTCATTCAATTCCAAACGGAGAAACTACTTTTATTGTTTCGCTTCCGACATAATTGCCATATAATCTGCACGAGTTTTTCTTAATGCTACTCTTAACCTTAATCCTTTACTTACCCCCAAGATAAAAAATGTCAGTCGTCATTTATAAAAATTCAGACTGACATTCTAGTTACAATTTATTCTTATTGTTATCTGCTTCGCACTTTAATTTTATTATCATTTTCGCGGTTAGTTTCTTTGCGTTTAGAAACCGCTTCTCGTTGTTCAACTTTTCTACCGGAACTAGGATCGGTTTTTTCTATCTGGCGATTTTGTGTTTGTGACTGAACCTCGCGTTTTCGTTCAACCGGTTTTTCTTTCACAACTTCTCTGCTTCTTACTTCATCAGCTTTTTTAGTCTGAACTTCTCTCTGTGGTTGAGATTGTATTTCTCTTTTCCTTTCAACCGGCTTTTGTTCAGTAGCGGATTTACGATTCTCTATTTTATTTTTGTCCTCAATAATTCTTTCATTCAATTTAACTTTATTCCGCTCATCAACTTTTCCCGGTTGTGCATTATCCAAATTTCTTCTCCGTTCGCCAACTTCAACCTTTGAAACATTAAGTGAAGATCGTCTTTCACCCCGTTCGATTGAAAAATTTCTCTCGCTGGTTTGCGCTTGATTTCTTGGCGTCAAGATTTCAATTCTATTTCCGTTTTTGATAACCGAATTTCTACCAATTGATTCAACATCCTTTCTCACCAATTCTCTTTGTTGAAGATTTCGAGCGCCGCGTTCCTGAACCGTTCGTAAATCTACTCCACGGTTGATCACTCTTTCTCTTTCATATCCATAATCGTTGCGAGTTTTCGTTCCACCGAAAATCCGTTCTTTATATTGCGGAGCCGCATAATAATTGTATGCATTTTGATGACCGAAATATTTGTACCTGACGAAATTCCAATGATTATAAGGGAAAGAGAAATTGATTGAAAAATGAATTCCTGAATGAACATTAAAAACAGCATAAGGAGAAAGCGGAGCCCAGCCGATATAGTCATCGTCATAGCGCCATTCAACCCAAGCCGGCGCCCATTGATAATCCGGTACCCAAATCCATCCGTAATAATCATCATAATGCCAGCGTCCGTAATGATAAACAACATATCCGAACGGTTCAAAAGAATCCCAGTACCAACCGTCGTTTGTCCAAATCCATGTTCCTTGCGCATAAGGCTGCCAATGGCGATTATGAATTCTCGGTTTCCAAACAACAAAGCCGTCGTCTATTTCAATCCATCTTCCGTGCGGAGAAAGGCTCGAATAAAAATAGTTAAAACCGATTCCTACTTGATAGCTGTTTGCTTCTACTTTTTCGTTTAAGAAAAAGAAGGAAAAGATTGCGATAAATAAAACTAACTTTTTCATGATACACCTCAATTGTTTATTTAAGGTAATCAATCATCATGCCGATGAGATTTTGGCAAAAATCGAACTTTATGGTAAAAAGTGTGCAGTGGATTAGACACTCCATTTGTTTTTTTGCACAAAACCCTATTTTGACTGAAATTAAAATTATGGATTCTCAAATATTGTTACGTAAAACGAGAAAAGATGCATCTTTACTTACTATTGCAGAGATTTTTACGTTTGATATTTAGATACTTTTCTCTATTTTTAATTCGTAAACTACTTAAGGTTGTTAATCATGAACGGAAAAAATATTTCTTTTATATTTGAAAAAAATAAAAACGCAATTACTTTCCCTGCAAACGGAGCAATAGGTGGACCTACCCCTGACAGTTCAGGTGTTATGGTTCATTTTTATGTTGAATATTCTTCAGTCCCTCACAGCACTACTATTAAAGTAGAAGATAAGCATGTTATAAATCCACTTGGTGAGAGTATTACTAGAGGAGATATAACACGTGAGATTCAAGCAAGTACTTTTTTAACTCCAGATGTTGCCCTCCTTATTGGTAATTGGTTAATAGCTAATGCTAATGAAATAAAAAATAGGCCAAATAAACCTAAGGAATTATAATGAGTCAGTTAACTTATCCGAATACCGAATATAAAAAAAATAATTTTCTGAATGCTGTTTCGAGTTCTTCTTCGAAATCTTCTTCAAGTTCTTTTTTTAGATCTTCTGAGAATATAATTATTCCGATTGGAGAATATGGTGATGGTTGCAGTTTGATGGATGAGAATTTTCCCCTAGCAGCGACCAATATAAACATTGAAAACATTGTCTATAAATCAAATTTATTTGAGAAGAGTTTTTACTCTGCTTCCTCTAAATCAATAATAATTAAAGATTCCATCAATATTTGCGATGAATCTTTCCTCCTTGAAAAGGAAGATAATCATTATTATCTAAGTCATCCTAAATGGTCTCTTGTTGGAATAGGGAAAAACCTATACGAAGCAGAGATTGATCTCCTAAAAGAAGCAAAAGAACTTTTAAAAGATATGAGGGAATTACCAACTGAAAGTTTATCTAAAGAAGCACTTAATTTGTTAGATTATCTTTTTTCAATTGTTTAATTTATGCCTCAAAAAGATAGAGATGAAATAAGAAAAGCTCTTTTACAAAAAGGTTTTTATCAAAAAAATAACGACCATGAATTCTTCTATTATAAAATCGACCAATCAATCTTTACAAAATTATCTCATGGAAGCCGCTATAAAACCTACTCAGCAGATCTCTTGGGCAAAATCAAACGGCAGTTAAAATTGAATACAATGGGCCAACTTCTAAGATTTATTGATTGTCCACTAACTGCTGAAGAATATTTTAATTTGTTAGTTTCCGACAAAATTGTTTCAAAAAAAGATAAACCTGATCATTAATCTTCTTATACGTTTTAGTTTTTTTCTTCGATTTTGTTTTTCAATTGAATGAACTGGATATCTGTTCTATTCTTCAATTACACAACGAAAACCAAAATCCGCACTTTTAACAGAGGGATCACTGTTGCTTCTATCGGTAACGCGGCATCCGTTAACAACAATCTCTCCTTCTCCACCAGGAACAGTAAAACTCGCCCACGAACCGCCGCGAATAACTTTTTGCGTTCCGTTCAACGGTCCTTTGGGATTTACACTCGGCGAGTAACTGTAATAAGTTTCATCAAACCAATCACCGCACCATTCCCACACGTTTCCGCTCATATCAAAAATGCCAAGTTCATTCCCTTTTTTAGTTCCAACATCGTGGGTACTTCCAATGGCGTTAGTAAAGTTCCAGGCAATTTCATTAAGAGAATCCCCACCGCTGTAAAGAAATCCGTTACTGAGTATTCCCCCTTTTGCAGCGAACTCCCATTCGGCTTCCGTAGGCAGCCGGATAGTTTTCCCTGTTTGACTTGTTACCCACTTACAAAAATCAGCGGCATCATTCCAACTTACATTTGTAACCGGCTTGTTCCCTCTTCCCCATCCGTTATCATTCGGCTTCATGCGTCCTGTCGCATCACAGAACAAATCAAACTGATCATAGGTTACTTCATATTGACTGATGCTGAAATTGTTGAGAGAAATATTGTGTACAGGTTTTTCATCGGGATCGCCGCTTTCACTTCCCATCAAAAATGAACTTCCTTCAACAGAAATCCAATTAAAATTAATTTGAACCACGCTATCTTTTCCGGTGGTGAAAGAAAAAGGTTTAGTCCAGCCTGAGACGTTTTTTCCATCCGAAATATTCAGCCGCCAATAATAAAGAGTGTTTGGAGAAAGGAGCGTTAATGTTTGTGAAGTATCGGTAATATTTGAATAGCTTTGTACAATGTTTGAAAAATTTACTTGCGCTGAAACCTGAAGATTATAACTCGCTGCATTTTCAACCTTGTTCCAAACTAAAGCTGGTTTTAATACAATGTTGGTTGAACTATTTACCGGGAAAATGAGTGTTGGTGTTTCCTGGGTTGATGAGTTCGCAGGGTTGTCATCTTTTTTGCAGCCGTAATTTGCAAGAAGAAAAAACATGATAAGCAAACGAAGAATTCTATTCATTTTCATTTATTCCTTAAAAAGATAGCGCAATTTATTTTATTGGAATATTAAATCCAATTATATCAAAGTAGTTCCCCGGTGTTCCAATTTATTGATTTCATTCTTATGTTTGTGGAGCAAATAATTTAATAAGTTACTTTACTCAAAAAATGAGGAGTATCCTTGATCATATAATTGCTCATAATCTCAATCTGGTTTAAATAAGTAGAAACGAATAAGATGAAGATTAAGATTAAGCAATTTTCTTTCATGATAATTGTGTACCATGATTTAATAATTTGAATCCAAAATATTTTTCAAAGATTAGAGGAAGACCATGAAATTTTCACTGAACGTTGACCATATAGCTGTGTTAAGAAATGCACGGGGAGAAATCCACCCAGACCCTGTAACAGCCGCACTCTTTGCTGAGCAAGCAGGTGTGGATGGCATTGTCGTTCATCTACGCGAAGATAAGAGACACATCAACGAGCGTGACCTTCGACTCCTTCGCGAATTAATTACCACAAAACTTGATCTCGAAATGGCAGCGGTTGATGAAATCATCGCAATCGCTTGCGATGTTCAGCCGGAACTTGCAACCATCGTCCCTGAAAAACGACAAGAGCTTACCACCGAAGGCGGAATAAATGTTATTGATTCAATCAACCTATTAAAATCAACAATAAAAGATTTGCACAAACGTGAAATTGAGGTTTCACTTTTTATTGAACCGGAGATAGAACAAATAGACGCTGCCGCGGAAATTGAATCGGACTATATCGAAATTCATACCGGCACTTTCGCAAATGCTCTTACCGAAGCTGATCAATTTGATGAATTGGAAAAAATTAGAATAGCAACCAAACACGCTAAGAAGCTCGGACTTGGAGTTAATGCCGGGCATGGATTAAATTATTCAAACATCAAAATCTTCCGCGAAGTTGAAGGTATTGATGAAGTAAGCATCGGGCAAGCAGTTATTGCCCGCGCTGTTTTTGTAGGATTGAAAGAAGCCGTTCAAGAGATGATTCGACTTATCAAATGAAAGTTGTATGCCGGCGACAAAATCCAGTTAACAATAGTGATCTCAATGGAGATCATACAAATCGTGTAAAATTTTATTTGAAAGAAAACATGAGGAAGTTATGAAAAAATTTGTTTACTATCTTTTCATTATTCTTTTCAGCAATAATCTTTTTTCCCAACCGCTCCCTCCCAAAAGAGAGTTTCGCGGCGCGTGGATTGCGACTGTTGTAAATTATGATTGGCCTTCAAAACCGGGACTAAGTACTGCAGACCAACAAACCGAATTGACTACACTGCTGGACGAATTAAAAATCTCAGGGATTAACGCAATTTTTTTTCAGATAAGAACAGAATGCGATGCATTTTATCAATCAAGTTATGAACCATGGTCTTACTACCTCACCGGACAGCAAGGAACACCACCCTTACCATTTTATGATCCTCTTGAATTCGTAATTAAAGAATCACACAAACGCGGAATGGAATTACATGCCTGGTTGAATCCTTACCGGGCAGAAAAAACTATTGGAGCTTATCCTTTTGTTGGAGACCATATAACGAAAACGCATCCTGACTGGATACTCCAAATTAATACTTATAAATTTCTCAATCCGGGCATCCCTGAAGTTGCCGACTATGTTACAAAGATCATTTCCGATGTTGCCAGACGTTATGATATTGACGGCGTTCATCTTGATGATTATTTTTATCCTTATCCGCCGGATCAAATTACAGATCAAGACTCAGCTGCTTTTCGCATTTATAATCAGGGGATAACAAACATCGGCGATTGGAGAAGAGAAAACACCACTTCTCTCATTGCGCAAATAGATGATTCGCTTAAAAGCATAAAACCTTATTTAAAATATGGAATCAGTCCTTTTGGAATTTGGAAAAGCGGCACGCCTGCCGGGATAACCGGAATGGATGCATACAATGTTATTTATGCCGATGCTATGGCTTGGCTGAAAAATGGTTCGGTTGACTACCTTGCGCCCCAACTTTATTGGCCCTTCGGCGGAGGACAAGATTACGGTACATTAAATACTTGGTGGTCTGATTCTACTTCCGCGTACGACAAACATCTTTATGTGGGGCAAGCGGCATATAAAGCAAGTGCATATGGTGCAAATGAAATTCCGTCGGAAATTAATTTTAATAGAAATAATCCTAAATGTCAGGGCAGTATTTTTTTTAAAGCGGGAAACTTTTGGGAAAATCCTAAGGGGATGACAGATTCTTTGAAATACTCATCAAATCGTTTTCACGCAATTCCTCCGATAATGAACTGGAAAGAAGTAAACCCCCTTCCTCCAAACGAACCAACTAATCTTCACTATCAAATCAATCCCGTTAGCGGTAGGTATGAATTTACATGGGACGCTCCACCCGCAGCAGCAGATGGGGATACAGCTTCAAGATACGTTGTTTATCGCTTTGAGACTCACCCTTCAACCGTGGATGACGGGAATAAAATATTTGGGACTACAGGCGGGCTTTCGTTATCAACCAAATTTTCAAAAACTATTTCAACTTCCGGCAATTATTTTGTGGTTACCGCATTAGATCGTTTAGAAAATGAAAGTAGTATGAGCAATGTTTTACAAATTAATCCGGCAGATTACGTACCCAAAATTCCGGCATTAATTTCTCCTGTGAATAATGATAAAAGTCAATTAGATGAAGTTAGGCTAATTTGGAACAGCGATCCTTTTACTTCTGGGTTTGCGATTCAAGTTTCAACCGATTCCACGTTCACCTCAACATTTATCGTCAACAAACCTGAAATAAAAGATACATTTTTTACACTGAAAGGAATTCTTGCTTCAACAAAATATTTTTGGAGAATAAAAGGAATAGGACTTGGAACTAACAGCAATTTTACGGCTTCCTTTTCTTTCCAAGCCGGATTCCCCGGCGCTCCCATTTTAGCAGAACCAAAACACACAACGTTGAACGTTCCAACTAATCCTGTTTTTACGTGGATGAAAGAATCAACTGCCACTTCCTATAGATTTCAGTTGGCTACAATAATTCAGTTTCCGCTCGAAGCGATGAAAGCCGACACAGTGATTACAGATACGATATTTCAAATAGCTAATTTAGAGCCGTTAAAAAATCACTTCTGGCGCGTCGCAGCGATTAACGAGTATGGCACAAGTCTTTGGTCGAGCACGAACGGTTTCAAAACATCTTCGGTCTCTGCAATAGAAAACGAAAAGGGAGTTCCCCATAATTTTGAATTGATGCAAAATTACCCGAACCCATTTAACCCTGAAACCGCTATACGATTCGCACTTCCGTTTAAAAGCTTTGTTAGCTTAAAAGTATATGACGTGCTTGGTACAGAAGTAAAAACGTTAGTTGAAGAGGAAAAATCCGGAGGATTTTTTGAAGTAATTTTTAATGCTTCAAAATTAGCATCCGGCATATATTTTTATAAACTGGAGACAGCAAATTCGATTATTGTAAAAAAATTAATGGTGTTAAAGTGAGTAACTCCTGCGAAAAATCGTCAGCGAAAAGTTTTCTTTCCGCTGACCGATGAAATTGTAAGCCAAGCCGCTGAAATATTATTTGCCAAAGTGGTCGTCAAGAATAGAAGTAACTTGTTCTTTAGATTGAATACTGCTTGTAGCTTTCACCACTTTACCGTTTTTATAATAAATAACGAACGGAATCCCCCGGAACGATGCACATTCTTCTAAACCGCGTATCACGGTTGCATCCGGGATATCAAATTCCATATCTGCAAATTTTACATTTTTGTACTCCGGTTCTATTTCCTGCATCACACTGTAAACCGGGATGCACATGGGTCCCATTCTTCCACAGCAGACCATGACGTTTTCGTTTTCCTGCAATAGTTTTGCATGTTCTTTTTCGGATAAAATATGCGTTAAATTTGTATGTAACATTCATTCACCTTTTTTTATTTAAATGATTTCTAATTTTTGTTTAGTTTGATGTCGTATTTTTCACAACGATTCATAATCGTTTTCCTAATCTTACTCGTTTTTTAGTTTTCTAAAAACAGATTAAAAAAAGATTAAGAAGATTCCTTATTTTTTATTCAATAATAATGAAAGAACAAAAATGAAATATAAACTCCTTGGAAAAAGTGGATTGCGTGTTTCCGAAATTTGTCTTGGCACCATGACCTTCGGGGAAGAATGGGCAATTGGAACCGGCAAAAATGAGAGCAAAAAAATTTACGATGCTTTTCTTAATGCCGGCGGGAATTTTATAGATACCGCAAACCGGTACACGGAAGGTTCAAGTGAAAAATTCCTCGGAGAATTTATTCCTTCCGAGCGGAATAATCTTGTCATCGCCACTAAATATACGCTTTACACACAACGCGGAAGCGTAAATGACGGCGGTAATCACCGTAAAAATCTTGCTCAGTCAATTGAAGGAAGTTTGAAACGATTGAACACAGAGTATGTTGATCTCTTGTATCTTCACGCCTGGGATTTTACCGTAGGGATTGAAGAAGTGCTTCGCAACTTGCAATATCTTGTTCAATCGGGAAAAGTATTACACATCGCTATCTCCGATACACCGGCGTGGATTGTGGCACAGGGCAATGCTATAGCAGAACTTCGGGGATGGAGCTCTTTCGTTGCAGTACAAGCAGAATACAGTTTAACCCAGCGTACACCGGAAAGGGATATCATTCCGATGTGCAGGGCAAATAATGTTGCAGTTACTGCTTGGGCGCCTTTAGCCGGCGGTGCGCTCACCGGAAAATATTTAAACAATTCCGTTTCTACACTTCGCTTAAAACCAGAGAGTCTTCGATTGAATCAACGCAATACGGCGATTGCAAAAGAAGTTGTTTCCGTTGCAAATGAATTAGGATGCTCTGCCGGCAATGCCGCATTAAATTGGATTCGCAAACAAAACGGAACCATCATACCGATTGTTGGTGCGCGCAAAGTGGAGCAAATAAAAGATAATTTGAATTGTTTGAATTTCGATCTAACCGGTGAGCAGATGATTCGGTTAAATGAAATCAGTAAAATTGATTTAGGTTTCCCGCATGACTTCCTGACGTCCGATATTGTTAAGGAAGTTGTCTTCGGCGGAACGAAAGACAACATTCAATTTTAAGTTTTCTTTAATATTATTTCTTTTAAACTGTAATGAAAATTTAAACAGATTAGAATTTAGTATGCGTATTTTATTATTAGTTATCCTATGCTTCGTATCGCAAAGTCTTTTTGCACAATCTCCCCATGGGAAAATATTAAAGAACGACTGCGCTGATTGTCATGCAACGGACAAATGGATTCCT
>Ga0100392_1000518_pt1 | contig 35485 bp, 32 predicted proteins | sample CryGeymeta201516_FD_81548 | JGI IMG/M metagenome (GOLD analysis project Ga0100392, IMG submission 81548) | Groundwater microbial communities from Crystal Geyser aquifers in Utah, USA - Crystal Geyser metaG 2015-16 | ecosystem: Environmental > Aquatic > Deep subsurface > Groundwater | place: USA... | reverse complement strand
TGACGGTCCGCGGGCTCATCACCGTCGATATGTCGCCCGCGATGAAGCCGGCGCGGGTCAGCTCGGCAACCTTGATCATGTCCTCGACGGTCTTGCGCCCGTCGGCGTGATCGTACTGACCCGATTTGGCGAGGACGATCTTGGCCTCGGTTTCGGCGGGCAGGTAATTCAGGGTGACGACGATGTTCCAGCGGTCCATCTGGCCTTGGTTGATCTGCTGGGTGCCGTGATACAGGCCGCTGGTATCGCCGAGCCCGACGGTGTTGGCGGTGGCGAACAGGCGGAAATAGGGGTTGGGGCGGATGACGCGGTTCTGGTCGAGCAGCGTCAGCTTGCCCTCGACTTCCAGGACACGTTGAATGACGAACATGACGTCGGGGCGGCCGGCGTCGTATTCGTCGAACACCAGCGCGGTCGGGTGCTGCAGCGCCCAGGGCAGCAGGCCCTCGCGAAACTCGGTGACCTGCTGGCCGTCCTTGAGAACGATTGCATCGCGCCCGACGAGGTCGATGCGGCTGATATGGCTGTCGAGGTTGATTCGGATGCACGGCCAGTTGAGCCGTGCGGCGACCTGTTCGACGTGCGTCGACTTGCCGGTGCCGTGATAGCCCGAAATCATCACCCGGCGATTGTGCGCGAAACCCGCCGCGATCGCGAGCGTGGTGTCGGGATCGAAGACATAGGCGGCGTCGAAATCGGGGACGCGCTCGTCGGCGACGCTGAACGCGGGAACCTCCATGTCGCTGTCGATCCCGAACGCGTCGCGCACCTTCACCATCTTGTCCGGCGCATCCATGACAGTTCCGTCGCGATTGTCGGGCTGGGCGTTGGGAATGTCGGTCATGGCAGCGTCTTTCGGAACGGAATTGGGGGTGCGTTGCGGCTCAACGCGCGGTCTTGAGCTCGGTATAGGCGGCGACGACCGCCTGCAAAGCCTTTTCATGGCGGCGGTCGCCGCCGTTCTGGTCGGGATGGAATTTGCGCAGCAGCGCGGCATAGCGCCGGCGGATCGCTATAGGGTCGGCATCGACCGGCAGGTCGAGCGTCTTGAGCGCCCTGCTGCGCGGGGTTTCGCGTGCCGCCTGCGCAGCGCGTCCGCGCGCCGCCATGCGGTCCTTGACGCCGCCCTTGATGCCCGCTCCGATGGCGTCGAGCGGGTCGGCGAAATTGGCCCAGCGCGGCACCGGGTCGGCGCCGGCATGGGCGAAGGCGTGAGTCTGGCGATCCCAGCCGCCATAGGGGTTTTGCGCGGCGGAAATCTCTTCGGGCGCCATGCCCGCAAAATAGTCGAATCCGGCATTGAACGCGCGCACATGGTCGAGGCAAAGCCAGCGCCAGCGGTCGTCGCCGCTTTCGTGGCCGCCGCCCCGCCGCCCCGGCGCGCGAAACTCGCCGGGCTCGACGCAGCCGACGACGTCACAGCCGCGGCTGCCGTCGCCGACGCGACCGTGAAAACGCGAATGGCGGGCTTTGCGAGGATCGGAGGAGGAGGAACGGGACAGAGGAAGCTCGGTGCTGGCGTTATCGGCGGGGGCGATCCTATATAGGGGCCATGAACGAATCCGAAACCGCCCCCGGCGCCATCGCCCGCGAAATCGAATCGCGGCTGACCGCCGCCTTGGCTCCCAAGCGGCTCGTCGTGACGAACGACAGCGCCAAACACCACGGCCATAGCGGCGACGACGGTTCGGGCGCGTCGCATTTTTCGGTGCAGATCGTCAGCGCCGCCTTTGTCGGCAAGTCGCGCCTCGAGCGTCAGCGCATGGTCAACGCGGCCTTGGGCGACCTGCCCGGCCAGCGCGTCCACGCGATGGCGATCAGTGCGCGGGCGCCGGGCGAATGAGCGGGGCAGTTGCAACGATCGCCGATATGGCGAAGGCTATCGCCAGACGCAAAAGGAGTGAGCATCGATCATGACCGACGCGATCATCCAGACGATCACCCCGACGACGCATGACCTTGGCGATTTCAAGGTCCGGCGAACCTTGCCCAATCGCGGGCGCACGATGGTCGGGCCGTTCATCTTCGTCGACCAGTTCGGCCCGGCGCAGTTCGATCTCGGCGGCGGCATGGATGTCCGGCCGCATCCGCACATCAACCTGTCGACGGTCACCTATCTGTTCGAGGGCGCGATCGATCATCGCGACAGCCTCGGCACCGTCGCGACGATCCGCCCCGGCGCGGTCAACCTGATGACCGCAGGGCGCGGCATCGTCCATTCCGAACGCTCGCCCGACGCCGAACGGGCGCGGCGCGACGGCAGCGCGATGGGCCGGATTTCGGGGATGCAGACGTGGCTCGCCTTGCCCGACGGCCAGGAAGAGATTGCGCCCGCTTTCCAGAATGTCTCGGCCGAAGACCTGCCGATCGTCGAGGGCGAGGGCGTGCGCGCCCGCGTCATCATGGGCAGCCTGTGGGGCGCGATCGCACCGACGACGCAGCACGGCGCGACGATCTATGCCGACATCCTCCTCGATGCGGGCGCGTCGGTCGCGATCGCGGCCGACGCCGACGAACGCGCGATCGTCGTCGCGCTCGGCGCTGCCAGCCTCGACGGCGAACCGCTCGAACGCCACGCGCTCTATGTGCTGGCGCCGGGCCGGGCGATGACGCTCAAGGCGTCGAGCGATGCGCGCGTCATGCTGCTGGGCGGCGAGGATTTCAAAACGCCGCGCCACGTCTGGTGGAATTTCGTCTCATCGTCGCGCGAACGGATCGAACAGGCGAAGGACGACTGGCGCGCGGGGCGCTTTGCCGTCGTGCCAGGCGATAGCGAGGAATATATCCCGCTCCCCGAGGGCGCGCCCAAGACGGTGAGCTACCCATGACCGACATCGCCGAATTCGCGCTTCAACGCGTCGCGCTCGCCACCGGGGTAGAACTCGATGTCGTCGATACCGGACCCAGGGACGCGCCCGCGCTGATCTTCCTTCACGGCTTTCCCGAATCGCACCGCACCTGGCGCGAACAGATTCCGGAGTTCGCGCACGACTTTCGCGTCATCGCGCCCGACCAGCGCGGCTATTGCAAGTCGTCGAAACCCGAAGGCGTGGACAATTACGCGCCCGAAAGGATCGCCGGCGACGTCTTCGCGCTAGCCGACGCGCTCGGCATCGATCGCTTCACCGTCATCGGGCACGACTGGGGCGGGGCGATCGCCTGGATGGTCGCGCTGATCGGCGGCCCCAAGGATCGCGGCGGCAATGGCCGCGTCGAACACCTCGTCATCCTCAACGCGCCGCACCCCTATCTCTTCCAGAAGGCCGTGATCGACGACGCGGATCAGCGCGCCGCCTCGCAGTATATCCGCGATTTTCGCGACCCCGCGAACGACGCGCTGATCGCCGAACACGGGCTGGTCGGCCTGCTGATGAAGGCGGTGCGGTGGGAACGCAGCACCGCGCTGAGCTTCGAAGAAAGCGCGATCATGCTGCGCAACTGGCAGGAGCCCGGTGCGGCGATGGCGATGATCAACTGGTATCGCGCGACGCCGCTCGTCGTCCCCGCGATCGGCGAGGATGCCGCGCGGCCGGCGATGCTCGACGCGCCGTTCCCGCCGATCGCGGTGCCGACGCTGGTCATCTGGGCGACCGACGATCTGGCTTTGCGTCCGTGCCTGATCGAGGGGCTCGACGAATATGTCGCCGATCTAACGCTCGTCAAAGTCCCCGGTTGCGGACATTTCGTGCCGTGGGAGGCTCCGCAAGCAGTCAATACCGCGCTGCGCGGCTGGCTCGACAAGACCGCTTAGCTGCCCGCCCATTCGATCCAGGCGCCGTGCGCATGCGCGGTGCCGAGCAGCTGCCAGTCGGGCGCGGCGGGCCAGTGCTTGACGCGCAGTTCGTGGCGGTAATTCTCGCGATTGGCCTCCAGCATGATCCATGCCAACGGGGTATCGGGCGTTGCGCGCGCGCCGGCCGCATTCATCGCGGCGGTGACGCGATCGCGGCTCGCCTCGGGGACATATTGCCAGACGATCGAATGCATCAAGACGCGTGTCGTGCCGCGCTCCTGCGGTCGGGCGAGCATTGCGTCGACGAAATCGGCCGCATCGGCGCGCACGACAGTCGGCGGACGGACACGGGCGGCGGCGACGGCGGCGTCGAGCCGAGCGAAGCGTTCGCTATGTTCGGGCCAGATATAGGCGCGCAGCCGTATCGCCTGCGCCGGGTCGGTGAGGTCGACCGGAGCGACGTCGCAGCCCTTGGCCGATGTAATCGCGAATTCCTCGTCGGGCGGCGCCGGGCCGCGCCATTCGGGGGCGAAGCGCATCGCGGCATCGGCTGGGCCGACCGCGACGCCGCCAAGGTCATAGCGGTAGCGATCGAGCATCAGGTTGATCCCCGCGCTCGATCCCAGTTCGTTCAGTGCGAAGCGCGGCGGCAGGCCTTGCCGCGCGAGCCACAGCAAAGCGGCGATGAAGCTGCTCGACCGCCCCGCCTCGTTGGTCTGCGGCGGGCTGTCGAGCCAAGGCAGCAGCGCGTGCTCGTCGCGCGCCATGACGGCGGCGATCGCTTCGCGCACCGCCAGCGGGCGGGCGATCCCGGTATAGACGGGGTCGAGTTCGGGCGTGGCGCCGGCAAGGTGGAGCGCATGGAAGCCGGCGGCACAGCGCAGCGGCAACGCATCGGCGAGCGGGCTGCCCTGCCAGCCGAGCACGCGCTGGCCATAAGTGCTCGCCTCGTCGAGCGTCTCTTCGATGGCGCGAACGACGGCGGCGGTGATCGGCGCGTTATTGGCCTCGCAATAGGCGACCTGGTTGGCGAAGGCGGTGCGGACGTCGGTCGATGTTGTCATGCGGCGATGATGCGCAAACTGGGCGGCGGCGTAAAGTGGCGCGTCCGATCGTGCCTTTGGTTTTGCTTTCCGGCCCGCCGCGCCCTAGAGAGCGCGCCATGTCCGATACCTCGCCAGCCAGCCCCAGTTCGACCCCCGACCGCTCGCAGGCGCGCTCCGCCGCGCGCCTCGCCGCCGTCCAGGCGCTTTACCAGCGCGAGATGGAAGGCGGCGAGCTCGCGCCGCTGCTGCACGAGTTCCACCAGCACCGCATCGGCCAGGTGATCGAGGACGCGCATTATGCCGATGCCGATGTCGATTTCTTCGACGACGTCGTCTCGGGCGCGGTCGCGCGCGGCGACGACATCGACGCGGCGATCACCGCGCGGCTCGCCAAGGGCTGGACGCTGGCGCGCCTCGACAAGCCGATGAAGGCGATCCTGCGCGCCGGCAGCTACGAACTGATCGCGCGGCCCGACGTGCCGCATGCCAGCGTCATCAGCGAATATGTCGATGTCGCCAAGGCATTCTACGACAAGAAGGAAAGCGGCTTCGTCAACGGCCTGCTCGATGCCATCGCCAAGGACGTGCGCGGCTGAGCGAAGCGACATGACCGGCGAACGGGCCTTTATCGACCGGCTACGCGCCATCGCCACGCACCCCGGCGCGCGCGGGCTTGCCGACGACGCCGCCGTGCTCGAGGTCGCGGCGGGCGGGCTCGTCCTGACCCACGACGTCCTTGCCGAGGGCGTGCATTATCTTGCCGATAGCGACCCCGCCGACGTCGCGTGGAAGCTGGCGGCGGTCAATTTGTCCGACCTCGCCGCCAAGGGGGCGACACCGCTCGGCGCGCTGCTCGGCTTCACGCTCGGCGATGGCGCCTGGGACGCAGCATTTGCCGCCGCGCTGGGGGAGGTGCTCGCGCATTACGACATGCCGCTGCTCGGGGGCGACAGCGTTCGGCTGCCAGGCGGCAGCCCGCGCGTGCTCGGCCTGACCGCGATCGGTCGCGCGCCCGATGGCGGCGCGCCCTCGCGCGGCGGGGCTCGAGCTGGCGACCGGCTGTGGGTCACCGGGACGATCGGAGATGCCGGCGCCGGGCTTGCGCTGTGCCGGGACCGCCGGTCGGCTCCGACCGAACTCGTCGGCGCCTATCTGCGCCCGCGGCCACGGCTCGCCGAGGGCAGGGCGCTCGCGCCGCAGGTCGCCGCGATGATGGACGTATCCGACGGCTTGCTGATCGATGCCGCGCGGATGGCCGCGGCGAGCGGAGCGGGGCTGACGATCGCGCTCGACGAAATTCCGCTGTCGCCCGCCCTGGTCGGCTTTGCCGGCGACGATCGCGCCGCTCGCCTGGCAGCGGCGACGGCGGGCGACGATTACCAATTGCTCTTCGCGCTTCCGCCCGACCGGGCGCCGCCGGTCGCCGCGACCACGATCGGGCAGTTCGCCGACGGCAGCGGGCTGTCGCTTAGCGAGCATGGCAAAGCGATCGCTTTGCCCGCGCGGCTGGGCTTCGTCCACTGACGCGCATAGCGGCTTGCCCTGTTCGGGAATTGCCGACATAAGCTGGCAAGAGTCCCCGTTCGGGGGCGTTCAAGCTATAGGCCAGGGGGCACTGCCGACAGCTTACAATCCGCGCCAAGACGGATGGCTGATCGAGACGGGGGCGCTCCCCTGAGCGCAAGGGGAAGGAAGACCAATGACATTGACCGTGATCGCCATCGCGTGCGGCCTGATCGCCATTCTATATGGCATCGTGACCAGCCAGCAGGTGCTCAAAAGCTCGCCTGGCAACGAAAGGATGCAGGAAATTTCCGCCGCGATCCAGGAAGGCGCGCGCGCCTATCTTGCCCGGCAATATCGCGCGATCGCCATCGTCGGCGTCGTCGTCGCAATCCTCGTCGGGGTCTTCCTCGGCCCGCTTTCGGCCGCAGGCTTCCTGCTCGGCGCGCTCCTGTCGGGCGCGGCCGGTTTCATCGGCATGAACATTTCGGTCAAGGCCAACGTCCGCACCGCCGAGGCGGCGCGCACGTCGCTGCAATCGGGCCTTACCGTCGCCTTCCGCGCGGGCGCCATCACCGGCATGCTCGTCGCCGGTCTGGCGTTGCTCGCGATCGCGATCTTCTTCTATTACCTCACCAGCATCTCGGGCGAGGCGTCGAACAGCCGCAGCGTCATCGACGGGCTCGTCGCGCTGGCGTTCGGCGCATCGCTGATCTCGATCTTCGCGCGGCTCGGCGGCGGGATTTTCACCAAGGCCGCCGACGTCGGCGCCGATCTGGTCGGCAAGGTCGAGGCGGGTATCCCCGAGGACGACCCGCGCAACCCCGCCGTCATCGCCGATAACGTCGGCGACAATGTCGGCGATTGCGCCGGCATGGCGGCCGATCTGTTCGAAACCTATGTCGTCACCGTCGGCGCGACGATGGTGTCGATCGCGCTGCTCGTCACCGGCATGGATGCCGCCGCGCTCGATCGCCTGATGGCGCTGCCGCTGCTCGTCGGCGGCGTCTGCATCATCACCTCGATCATCGGCACCTACATGGTCCGCCTCGGCAAGTCGCAGTCGATCATGGGCGCGCTCTACAAGGGCTTCATCACCACCGCCGTCCTCTCGATCCCCGCGATCTGGTGGGCGACCAACTATGCGCTCGGCGATATGGACACCGCGATGGGCGGCGGCCTGACCGGCGAAGGCGCGTTCACCGGCATGGACCTGTTCTGGTCGATGATGGTCGGGCTGGCCGTCACCGGGCTGATCGTATGGATCACCGAATATTACACCGGTACAAACTATCGCCCGGTCCGGTCGATCGCCAAGGCGTCCGAGACCGGCCACGGCACCAACGTCATCCAGGGGCTTGCCATCTCGCTCGAAGCGACCGCGCTGCCGACGCTGGTGATCTGCGTCGGCATCGTCGTCGCCTTCCAGCTCGCCGGGCTGATGGGCATCGCGTTTGCCGCGACCGCCATGCTCGCGCTCGCGGGCATGGTCGTGGCGCTCGACGCCTACGGTCCCGTCACCGACAATGCCGGTGGCATCGCCGAAATGGCGGGCCTCGACGACAGCGTGCGCGAAAAGACCGACGCGCTCGACGCGGTCGGTAACACGACCAAGGCGGTGACCAAGGGCTATGCGATCGGGTCGGCGGGGCTCGCCGCGCTCGTCCTGTTCGGCGCCTTTACCGAGGATCTCAAATTCTTCGGGCCCGATCTGGGCATCACCGAAACGCTCACCTTCTCGCTCAGCAATCCCTATGTCATCGTCGGGCTGCTGCTCGGTGCGCTGTTGCCCTATCTGTTCGGGGCGATGGGGATGACCGCGGTCGGCCGCGCGGCCGGCGCGGTGGTCGAGGAAGTGCGCGGCCAGTTCCGCGACAATCCGGGGATCATGCTCGGGACGTCGAAGCCGAACTACGCCCGCACCGTCGATCTCGTCACCAAGGCGGCGATCAAGGAGATGATCATTCCCTCGCTGCTTCCCGTGCTCGCGCCGATCGTCGTCTATTTCGTCGTCGAAGCGGTCGCAGGGCCGGCCAACGCCTTCCAGGCGCTCGGTGCGTTGCTGCTCGGCGTGATCGTCTCGGGCCTGTTCGTCGCGATCTCGATGACCTCGGGCGGCGGCGCATGGGACAATGCCAAGAAGTATATCGAGGACGGCAACCATGGCGGCAAGGGAAGCGAGGCGCACAAGGCCGCAGTGACCGGCGACACCGTCGGCGACCCGTACAAGGATACCGCCGGCCCCGCGGTCAATCCGATGATCAAGATCACCAATCTGGTGGCGCTGCTGCTGCTCGCGGCACTGGCGCACGCCGCTGTCGGCTGAACTCCCACGCCACGCTTGCTGAAGGCCCCTCCCGACCCGTTCGGCGAGGGGCCTTTTTCATGCGCGACAAAAGGGATTCTTTAAGGTCCGGCTGCTATTGAACCGGGCATGAAACCGCTTGCCACGGCCTGGATCGACAATGCGCCGACGCACGACCCCGCTGCGCGTCGCGGCGATGCGGCCGCGCCGCCCGTCATCGTCGCGGCCGATGCGCTCGGCGCCGAACTGCCGGTCGTCTGGGATATGCTGGCGGCGCACGCGCACGAACCCAATGCCTTCATGCAACGCTGGTTCGCTGCGCCCTCGCTCGCCCATTGCGACGGCAACGGCGGCGCCCGGCTCGTCTTCGCGATGCGCGGGACGGGTGCCATCGCGGCATTCCTGCTGGTCGATCGGCGGCTCTACGGCGCGATACCGATGGCGCATGTCGCCTCGTGGCGGCATCCCAACATGTTCCTCGGCGGCGCGATGATCGTTGCCGGCGAAGAGCAGGCCGCGTGGCGCGCGCTATTTGCTGCGCTCACCAGCCAGGGGCGGCATTACCTCGTGTTCGGCCCGCTCGACCGCGATGGCGCGATGGCGCGCGGCCTCGAACGCGCTGCGCGCGAAGCCGGCCATGGCTGCCGCCTCGTCCGCAGCGAGCAGCGCGCGCTGCTCGTCGCCGCCGGTTGCGCCGCCGACTATTGGGATCGCGCCGTCCGCGGCAAGAAACGCAAGGAATTGCGCCGCCAGGAACGCCGTCTCGGCGAGCTCGGCGCGCTGGCGTTCGAAACGCTGTCCGATACCGACGAAATGGCGGGCTGGTGCGATGCCTTCCTGGCGCTCGAACAGGCCGGGTGGAAGGGCCGCGAAGGCTCTGCGCTGGCCTGTTCGCCGACGACCCAGGCCATGTTCCGCAGCGTGCTGGCAGAGGCGTGGGCGGCGGGCGCGCTGTCGTTCAGTCGCCTGACGCTCGACGGTCGGCCGATCGCGATGCTGACCACGCTGCTCGACGGCACGGCGGGCTTCTCGTTCAAGACGACCTATGACGAGGCGCTGGCCGCCTATTCGCCGGGCGTGTTGCTCCAGCGGCACAATCTCGACGTGGTCGAAGCCTTGGGCCTCGCCTGGGTCGACAGCTGCGCCGCGCCCGGTCATCCGATGATCGATTCGCTATGGACCGAGCGCCGTCGCCTCGGCTGGTACGCGCTGTCGCTGTCGGGGGGCTGGCATCGCCGCGCGTTCGACGCGATCCATCGCCTCAAGGAGGTGAAGCACGGGCTGACGCGCGCAGGAGAACCCAAGCCATGACCATCGCCCCTCCGAAACCGGTGCAGGCGCAAGACGCAAACGCAGTGTTCGGCGAAGAGGCGCGCGCCGCCTTCGCCGCCGCCTATCCCGAAAGATCGGTCACGCTCGCGCATGCGTTGCGCGACCATCCGCTCCTCGGCCTCGACGCGCTCGCCGAGATGGCGGGGCGGATCGCGGACAAGCATATCGAATATAATCGCGGCGACCTGCCGACCGGCATCGCCGCCGAGGATGTCCCCGCCAACGGCCTGTCGATTCCCGAGACGATCCGTACGATCGACACCAACGGATCGTGGATGGTGATCAAGTTCATCGAGCAGCTGCCCGAATATCGCGCGCTGCTGCTCGACCTGCTCGCCGAGCTGGAGCCGATCGTTTCGGCGACGACGGGCGAAATGCTGACCCCGCAGGGATTTATCTTCCTTTCCTCGCCGGGTTCGATGACGCCGTTCCATTTCGATCCCGAACACAACATCCTGCTCCAGCTGCGCGGGACCAAGACGATGACCGTCTTTCCCGCCGGCGAAGCCGCCTTCGCCGACGGCATCGCGCACGAAACCTATCATCGCGGCGGCCCGCGCAACCTAGCCTGGCGCGACGAGATGGCGAGCGGCGGCGGGGCCGTGAAGCTGACCCCCGGCGATGCGATCTACGTCCCCGTCATGGCGCCGCATTTCGTCCGCAACGGCGATGCCGCCTCGGTCTCGCTGTCGATCACCTGGCGGTCGCGCTGGAGCTATCAGGAAGCCGATGCGCGCTGTACCAACGCCTTGCTGCGGCGGATCGGGTTCGATCCCGCGCCGCCGCCGCGCTGGCCGCGCCATTCGGCGGGCAAGGCGTTCGCCTGGCGCGCGCTGCGCCGCCTGCGCCTGGTCCACGACTGACCGCGCGCAAAGCCGCGCTTTCCTTTTTGCTCCGATAGGTTTATGCGCGCCCTCGCGGGCAGTCGCACCCCGATTTGCGCGCGCTGTATTATCAAAACCCCAGAGGATCGATGGCCAAGGAAGAACTGCTCGAAATGCGTGGAACGATTGTGGAGTTGCTCCCCAATGCGATGTTCCGCGTCCGGCTCGAGAACGACCATGAAATCCTCGGCCACACCGCGGGCAAGATGCGCAAGAACCGCATCCGCGTCCTCGTCGGCGACGAAGTCCTGTGCGAACTGACGCCTTATGACCTCACCAAGGGGCGGATCACCTACCGTTTCATGCCAGGCCGCCCCGGACCCACGCCCAACGCCTGATCGTGCTTGCCGGGCGGCGTCACGACCGCCTATCGGGGCCGCCATGCGCCTGATCCTTGCCTCGACCTCGCCGCGCCGCCGCGACCTGCTGGCGAGCATCGGCATCGCGCCTGACGCGATCGTCGCCCCCGACATCGACGAAACCCCGCTCGCGGGCGAGCTGCCGCGCCACTACGCGCTGCGCATGGCTGCACAAAAGGCGCGCGCGGTCGCGCATGCCCCCGGCGACATCGTTCTCGCCGGCGACACCACCGTCGCGCTTGGCCGCCGCATCCTCGACAAGGCGGCGGACGACACCGATGTCGCGCGCTTCCTCGCTTTGCTGTCGGGCCGTCGCCACCGCGTCTGGAGCGCGATCGCGGCGATCGGCGGCGACGGCGCCCTGCGCAGCCGTGTCTGCGAAAGCCAGGTCCGCTTCAAGCGCCTCTCGCCCACCGACATCGCGGGCTATGTCGCCAGCGGCGAAGGCGTCGGCAAGGCAGGCGGCTATGCCATCCAGGGCCACGCCGCCGCGCTGATCGCCTGGATCGCCGGCAGCCATTCGGGCATCGTCGGCCTGCCGCTCTACGAAACGCGCAACCTGCTTGCAGTGGCCGGCTATCGCCATGGCTGAATGGCTCTACGAGGCGGGAATCGGTGAAAACCGGGCGATCCTCGTCGCCGACGGCGCGATCGTCGAAGCGCGCGTCGAGCGCCCCGGCCTCGGCCGCCGCGCCGGCACGGTCGCGCGGGCGCGGCTGGTCGCAGCGAGCGCCGGGCAGGCGCTGGTGCGCTTCGCCGACGATAGCGAGGCGATACTCGCCAGCGCGCCCAAGGGCGCGGCGATCGGCGGCGCGCTGATCGTCGAGGTCGTCCGCGAGGCGATCCCCGAACCCGGCAAGGCAAAGCGCATGGTCGCGCGCGCCTCCGACGCGACCGACGAACGCATGGGCCCCGGCCTGCTCGACCGGATCGCCACCGACGGCGCGCTTGTCACCCACTGCGCGCCGCACGATGGCGAGGACCGTTTCGAGGCGGCGGGCTGGAGCGAAACGCTCGCCGAGGCCGCGAGCGGCGAGGTCGCCTTTGTCGGTGGCGCACTGCGCATCTCGCTGACCCCGGCGATGACGCTGATCGACGTCGACGGCGCCCCGGGCGATGCCTTCGCGCTCGCCCAGGCGGGTATCGCGGCGGCGGGCGGCGCGATCCGCCGGCTCGACCTCACCGGCTCGATCGGCATCGACCTTCCCACCGTCGCCGATCGCGCGCAGCGTCAGGCGCTCGCCGACGCGCTCGACGCGATCGTGCCGCAGCCGTTCGAACGCACCGCGGTCAACGGCTTCGGATTCGTCCAACTGGTCCGCCGCCGCACGCGCGCCTCGCTTGCCGAATTGCTGCGCTATCGCCCGGTCGAAAGCGCCGCGCTGGCGACGCTGCGCCGGGCCGAGCGGGCGGGCGGCACCGGCCCGGCAACGCTCGTGCTGGCGCCGCGCCTCGCCGACTGGCTCGGCGATCGGCCCGATCTCGTCGCAATGCTCTCGCGCCGGATCGGCAGGGAGGTTACGCTGGCGAGCGACCCCGATCTCACCCTCGAAGGAGGCCATCTTGCCTGACGCCAATGCGCGCAAAGCCGCCAAATGCCCGATCTGCAAGGCGCCCGCCGATCCCGAGTTACGCCCGTTCTGCTCGCGCGGTTGCCGCGATCGCGACCTGCTCAGATGGTTCGGCGACGGCTATGCGGTACCCGGCGATCCTGTCGCCCCCGACGACTTTGCGCGCGACGACGCCAACGATCCCTAAGGGGGCTGGACAGGCCGCCCCGACCGCCTCTATAGGCTCCGCTTCCAGCGCCCGTGCCCGGGTAGCTCAGTTGGTAGAGCACACGACTGAAAATCGTGGTGTCGGTGGTTCGAACCCGCCCCCGGGCACCATTTTCGCGATGTCGTCCGCAGGGTGAATAACGAACGTCTCGATGCCGGCGATGCTGGCGGTCGGGCCGGTGTCGTCCAGGCTCGCATCCCCACAAAGCGGCGGCGATGGTCGCGATGCTGTCACCATCGATGCAGTCGTTCGAGCGCTGCCGAAGACCCTTAAGGCGGTCGCTCGCTTGGCCCAAAATGCCGCGTACGGGACCGGCTGCTGCGCAACGCCTATACATTGCAGCACGCCCTTATCAGCTAAGGGCTCCTTCGCTTCATGACATGCCGTCCGATTTCACCCGCAATTTCGTCGACCGCTGGCTCCGAGTTGATTACGGCCGGTAAGTGCAGCATGTGCGAGCGCTTTAGCCCGGTTGGAATTCATCTTGCAAAGCTATGACCTTACGAGCGCAGGACGGGTTTCAATCATCATTCCGATACACAACAGATCGAGGATGCTGGGCCATCTGCTGGCGGCAACGGCGGCGCAGACTTATCACGATATCGAAATCCTCGTGGTCGATGACGGATCCGACGATTTAAGTGAGCAAGTGTTCGAGGGCTACCGGCGGCAGGTCGGTGGAAGACACCCGGTTCGATATCTTCGCAAGAACAAGGGAGGCGCGTCGTCGGCTCGTAATACTGGGATCGCCAGCAGTTCGGGCGATTATCTGTTTTTCCTTGATTCGGATGACCTGATCTTCCCGAATTCGATCGAAATACTCGTTTCAGCCCTTAGGGGATCTGACGAAAAATATTGTGTAGGTCGGATCATCGATGTCGATTTCAGCTTGGAGCAATTTATTTGCGAATCTCATATCGACGATCCGGGCAACGTCCTGCGCAGTGCAGAATGGTGCACACACGCCGCATTGTATCGTCGCGAGGCCGTGCCACCCGCAGCTGCTTTCAATGAGCGCCTATTTGTCGGAGAGGACACCATTTTCCAGATCCAGATGCGATTGGAGCACGGCGTTGGCGCTAGATGCCCGTCGTTGCTCGGCGTCCGACGCCGACACGCATACGGGCACCTTTCGCTCGACCGGATTTCGCCAGACGACCGCGGATATTTCATGATAGCTGCCTCGGAGTTGCTGGCCCGCCATGCCTTGTTCAGAGAGGAGGCGCCCGCAGTCAGACTGGCCTCCACGGCGGTTTTCCTAAGCATCCTCGCTCGAATCCGTCATCATCGGACTGCTGCGACCGACGCCGCTTTCCGCTCGCTCGTCCTGACCCTCCAGCATGACTCCAAAGTGGCGCGAGCGATACTCGCCTGGCAGTCGGCGAGAGGCGCCAACTGGCGATTGGTGATCGCGCTGGGCATTATCCGAATTGCCAGGGAAGTTCGATCGGCAACGCATCGACTGCGCGTAGGAGCGAAACGCGCAGACCATATCACCGTCGCCACTTTGCTGAGGGACCTCACCTCCGTCATCGAACATCCAAGGCACACCGACACTTGCCTGCGGGACCCAGTTCTCGACAGATCGTTCGCGTCCCCGATCCCGCAGCGGCGAGACGATATCGCCTGCCGCGTGCGGAGTAAGCTTGATGCCGGCTGAGGGATTTGGCGCCCTGCGGCGGCTATGGGCTGTTCTCGGCATCGCGGAGCAACGCGCGATCAAGCTCCTGTTACTCTTTTCTGTGCTCACCTCACTTGCCGAATTGGGCTTGCTTGCCACGGTGGTGCCATTCGCCCTCGCGCTTTCGTCGCCTCAGGCGGCGGATCTGGCAGGCGGCGGACTGTCGGTCGAGCGGTCTGGACTGTATTTCCTCGTTGCGATCGCGCTTGCCACGGTCACGCGGTTGGTGATGTTGCACCTGCAGGTCGGTACGACCAAGCGGATTGCCGAATATCTATCGCTGAGGAGCTACTCGCGCACGTTGCTGCGTCCCTACACCGATCATATCGCGACGAGCACCACACAGATTACCGCCTCGCTCACTGGTCGGCTCGATATCGTGTTCGAAACGGTCATCGTTTCGACCATGACGGCGGCTGGAGGCCTCGCCACGATCGTGGCCATCGCCGCCGCCTTATTCTTCACAAGCGTGTGGGTCACCACGATCGTGTTCGTCGCAGTGGCTGGCGCCTATGGCTTATTTCTGCGACGTTCGCGGGCAGTGGTCGCGAATCAATCGGCGCGACACAGCCAGGCTGTGTCGCGATCCACCCGGATTTTGGCCGAATCGCTCAACGGCATCCGAGACATCCTCCTTGCCGGAAGCGAACGTCAGTGGCTCACCGCTTATAGCAACGTTCAGAACGATCTCCGCGGAGCCAATGCGCGACTTTCCGCCATCGCGGCGACACCGCGCATCATCGTGGAAGGGATCGGATTTACCGTTATCGTGGCGGTCGCCTGCATTCTTGTTGCCACGGAGGCGTCGCTGACCGCCCCCATTCCCGTCCTCGCGGTCGTCATCCTCGGTTCTCAACGTCTGTTGCCCGTGGCCCAGTCTCTCTACGCTGCTTGGAACAATTTGAACTCGGGCGTGCCGCATCTCGTCGAGGTCCTCCCTCTGCTGGAGCTACCCGACCGCGCGACGCCGCAAGCAACCCATGCACCGGTGCTGCGCGATGGCTTGGAATTACGTGATCTTTTCTACACCTATCCAGGGGCGGCCCAAGCGACGATCAGGGGCGCGAATTTGCTCGTGGCCGCGGGATCGACGATCGGGATCGTCGGACGGACAGGTAGCGGCAAGAGTACGCTCCTCGACCTTGCAATGGGCCTGCTGCCTGCCGATAGCGGCAATCTGTCGGTAGATGGGGTGCGGTTGACGAACGATCGATTGCACCGCTGGCGAATGGGCGTCGCGCACGTCGCGCAATCGGTTTACTTGGCCGACGCGACAATTGCCGAGAATATCGCGATGGGTAGTCCGGAGGCCGCGATCGATCCTGCGGCGCTCCGCCAAGCGGCGACGCTTGCGCAAATCGCCGACTTCATCGAGCAGCTGCCGTCGGGTTACGATACCCAGGTCGGAGAGCGTGGCATGCGGCTGTCCGGCGGACAGCGCCAGCGCATCGGGATCGCGCGCGCCTTGTATCGCAAGAGCAACTTGCTGGTGCTCGACGAAGCGACCAGTTCGTTAGATGGCGAAACCGAGCGTAATGTCATGGACGCGTTGGACGCGCGAAGCGGGCGTAACACGATCCTGATCGTCACGCACCGAATCAGCACGCTGTCGCGCTGTGACCAGATATACCGGCTTACCGACGGAGTGCTATCGGGGCCCATGCAATATTCCGACGTGATGACGCTAACCACCGGTGACGACGCGCCAGCACTTGCGCAGTGCGCACCCTAACGATTTGACGAACTGCGGGTCGCGCAAGGCGCCCTCGCTGCAATCGACATCGCGATCTGCAAGCGCCTGAGCGCCAGGTCGTACCGAGACGCGCCCACGTTCATAAACTCGCCAGCGACCGCGCCATACTCCGTCGTCGTGAAGACGGAGGAAGCACGTCGGACCGTGGGCATTGCGGATGGATAGAACGGCTTCGCCGTCCTTGTCCTCTTCGATCATCCACCCGAACTCCATCGTCCCGCGCCCGCGCCCGATCGAAAAGTCGGGCCGGAGTTCCAACATCCGTGGCTTTTGGCCTTCGACGCTATAGCTGAACCAGCCGATCGCGCAGACTGCGGCATAAGCGTCCGCCTCGGCCCGCGCGAAATCGGCCGGAAGGGAGCGCACCGGCGGGTGCCAGCGTCGACTAAGCTCGCTCAGCAGCTGTTCGCACGCCTCTGCATTGCGGAAGCCTCGCACGTGCCTTGGTCGACGCGAAAGGCTGAATTTGTCGCCGTTGCGATGTTGAAACAGCGCCTTTCCATCGAAATCATGCTGCACGATCACGTCCGACTCCCCCAAAGTGCGAACGGGGTAGGGGACCAGCGTAAACGGCACGTCCATCCGGTGCCACGCCAGACGGAAGGTGTCCTTGTCGCCGTAAAAATGCGCATAATAGAAGTCGGAGCGTTCGTTAATGTGGAGACAGAGCATGAGCGCCGGCCAACATTTGCGCTTGTCGATCAACAGTTGTCCGGATTCGCATTCCGGCTCGACGCGAAACGGTACCCCACAGATATCCCACGCGCTGCGCTTCAACCATTCCTGGGCGGCATTTACACCGGTGTACCGGTCGGGCCAGAAAATCGCGCCCGTTTGATCGAATTCGAACGAATTGAACAGGGGGGCGGGATCCTGCACTGGAACATTGTCGGCATCCAGGTACAGCAGCTGTTCGAACGAACAATTTGCGATCGCGAACGGCTTCAGCTCCCATGAATCGAGACGCCGAAATTTCACGCGGCGAGCGACCTCATAGGCGTCCACGCAGACGACATCGGCGGCGTGCATGATGGCCAGCATCGCCTCGGTCATTTCGGACGGCCCGCGATACCAAAGTTCGATGGGAAGGGTGCATCCGACCCGGCGCAGCATGCCGATACACACCCAGGCGCAGGGGAAATACGTATCGCCGCCGCCGCAGATAACGATCCCGCGCCCCGCAAAGCGGCCCTCCGGGTAAGGCCAGGGCTGTGCAGCGACTGCGTCCAGCTCCGTTCGATAGCGGACGGTCTCGTCAGCCTCGGCTATCGCATCGATTGGCCTCATGCCCCCTCGCGAAGAACCTGGCGCGCACGTGACGCGGCATGGTCCCAAGTCCATCGCGCACAGACCGCGTCGCGCGCCTGCCGGCCCTTCTCGCGTGCTTCGTCGCGGTTCTCGAACACGCGGCGCAACTGCTTGCGCAATGATCGCTCATCGGGTTGGGCCCAGCGGCCGAGCAGGTGTCCATCGGGAAAGAAATAAGGGTCCCGGACGGCAATGAGCTTGCGGACGTCGATCAAATAACCGGTGCTCTGGTCCAGATAGTCCAGGGGCGCGCTATAAGCGGTAGCGATGACGGGGAGGCCGCACGCCATTGCTTCGGTGATCGGCAGCCCCCAAGCTTCGGCTCTTGTCGGCAGCACGAACGCATCGCAAGAATTGTAGAGTTGGACCAGCGCATCCTCCCCGATCGGCGTGCTGGCGACGATCGGCGGCGCCCGCCGAAGGCCGAGCGCGCGGCGGATCTGGCGGTCGAGATCGAACCCGCGAAGATAAGGGTTCCAGGCGTGCAGGACGAGTTCGACCGGCTCGGTCCTGGCAAACTCCTTACGATAGGCTCTGATGAGGAGCTCGACGCCCTTGCGCTCTTCCCATTTGCCGACAAACAGGAAACGGAACGGGCGGTTTGGATCGTGCGGCCGCTCCATTGGCCGGAAACGATCAACGTCCACCCCTTCCGGCACGACGTGCACCTTGGCTGCCGCCAGACCATTGGCGATCAGCACCTCGCGCCCCCAGGTGGACGGCACCCAGACTTGATCCATCGACTGAAGGATCATCGCTTTGTCGCGTGGCAGGATGGTCGTTTCCCAAACGACAAAGGCGATGCGCGGTTTGCCCGATACGGTCGGCATCAACTCGATCGGCCCGAGACCGATGCCCGGCATCCGCGGGCTCGGCTCGTCCGACGGAGGAAGCGCAGCCTCCGCCCGAGAAGGCGGGTTCCACGAAAGAATGCGGACTGGTTCCTGCTTCTGCCATGCGCCGAAGAACGATCGGGCGTGGCGCGACCAGCTGTCGTCGCCGTAATAGTAGCAATAAGCGTTGACCATGTCGGCCTCAGGACGGGTGATGCTTGATCTCCAAATTCGGCATCCCCCAGCATTGCACGCCCATGTCGTCGGCCATGATCCCGAGCCCTTCCGTCTCCAGTTCTCCGAGCCAGTGATTGCGTGTGCGAATCTTGCGGTTGCGGAGCCCGTACGGAAAGCTGGGGAAGATCAGCCCATCGCGATGGACGTCGGCGCGGACAAGCAGCATGGTGCCACCGACGCTGTCGATGGGGACGAGATCCCCTTCTTGCCTGAGATCGTGGAGGTGATAGCGGCCGCGCTTGCGCCAGGCGTTCAGATCGAAGCTAGTGCCGCCATAGTCGCGCACGCAGTTTGGGTGGACGATATCCTTGCCGGTAGCGAGCAGCCGTTCGATAATATCCGACGGATATTCGACGACGTCGACATCGAGCCAGAGGACCCAGTCCTCGTCATTGAGCGCGCGCGACAAAAGATGATTTCGCGATTTGGCCAGGATGGATCGGCGCCGGACCTGAAGATGATGGGCGTATCTCGGTTGATCTTTCGGCAGCCGATATCCGAAATGGTGTTGGAAAAACTCTGCTCGCCGGAATGTGCTCCGCAGGTTGGCGATCTGTCCCGGCAGCAGGGCAGGGGTTGCATCGACGCTGTCGCTTTCGAGGATACCAATCGATACTAGGTCGCGCGGATAGCTGAGGCCATGAAGGGCATTCACGTAAGTGTCGAGATGCCGAGCGGCATCCTTCATCGGTGTGAGGATCAATACTCTACCGCCTGTCGTCATCTGACTTCATTCCTGCCGAGGGTGGGGGCCGAAGATTCCGTCGAGGGTCTCACCGTTCGGCGGCGCGCTGCACGCTGACGGTTGAAGCAGCGGACGGGATTTGCCAAGCGATGATTTGTCGACGCGAAAGCGCGATGGCGCAAGGAGATCGAGGGGAATGACGACTTCTTGCCGTGCGGCCAGCGCCGCGCCCCCACCTCGTATCCATATCGACGTTACCGCATGGTGGGACCGGCGCAACGCTCCTGTCGGGATTTCCCGCGTCGTCGTCGAACTGGCGAAAGCCGTGCATGAGATTTCCATTCTGAACCGGGCATGGCGATATGACCGGCAATGGCAGAGACTGGTCGAGGTCCCCTGGGCGGAATTCGAACGTGTCGTCGGTCCCCCGCTCGACCAGACGAGTGGGGCCGCCAGGCTACGCGCGGCGGCGGGTCGGACACCCTTCGCTCGCGAGATTAGCGAGACGGTTTTGCGGTGGGGGAGGCGGCTGCTGGTGTGGCTGCGCCTGCACCCAGCTTTTCTGGTGCTGGAACCTAGCGACAGGTTCGTGTTTGGCGGCTGGATTGGCGATGCGGCGCGGTTGAGAGTCTATCGGCAAATGCTTGATCCCTGCCCACACAACGTGTCGCTATACTGCCACGATGTCATCCCCGCGATTTTGCCCGAACTCGTCGAGTCGCAGGTGGCTGCGGTCTTCGATGGCTATCTCGATGTTTTCGTAAGTTCCAGGACCCAGATATTTTGTCCCTCCGCAGCGACCAAGCGTGACCTTTGCAAGCTTCTTCCGGACACTCGGCCGCCCCGCAGGATATCGGTCGTATCGCCGGGATCGGACATCGAGGATGCGGGGTCGGGGCACGAAGCCGAAGAGTGCGCCACATCGATTGATCGAGACTATATCCTATACGTCTCAACGATCGAGATCCGCAAAAACCATGCGGTACTGCTGGATGCCTATGGCACCTTGCTCGAGCGGGGGCGCGCCGATCTGCCACTGCTGGTCTTTGTGGGGAAGCGCGGCTGGAGCATCGATCCCTTGTTGCAGGAAATCGATCGCGGCCACGGGCGGTCAAGCTCGGTCAGGATAATGGACGACGTGTCCGACCGGCAAATGGGTGCGCTCTATCGAGGTGCGCGCTTCACAGTATTCCCATCGCTCTACGAAGGTTGGGGCATCCCGGTTGGCGAGTCCCTGCGGTTCGGGCGTTTCTGCCTGTCATCCGACCGCGGCGGCTCGCGCGAAGCCGGCGCAGGCTTGGTCGAGTTGCTCGACCCTACGAACTCCCGATTGTGGGCCGACCGCATCGAACATTATCTCGATCACCCCGACCAGTTGCTGGCGCGGGAGGCGGATATCCGATCGCGCTATCGCCCCCGGTCCTGGACTGAGTTTCGCTCCGATATCATGGCCGAACTTGCCGATGCCTGAGCACGCCGGCGACAATCTCGATCAGCGGCGCCCGCATCGCATCCTGCTTGTCACGCCTTCCTCGCCCTATCCCCCCACTTCGGGAGGTGCTCAGCGAACAGCGCTGCTGCATGACACGCTCTGCGCCCATGGGGATGTCGATCTGTTGGTATTTCAGCCAACGCCTGACCTCGCTCACCCTTTATCGGATCGCTATCGGCTGGTCGATGAACACGCGGAGCGGTCCGCGGGACGCAAACTCTGGTCGCGCGTCGCATCGACCGTCGCGCCGAACTTGCACGCCGCCAGCAGAGACCCGGTCCTGCGCCGGGCAGTCGACAGAGTCCTGGCGGCCCGCGCTTACGACACGGTCGTGCTACGGTACAGTTCGACCGCTTGTCGCCTGTTTGGTCTGAACCTTCGGCATCCGGAGCTGAACATCCTTGTGGATGTTGACGATTCGCTTTCGCGGCTCGTTCGGCAGTCCCAGAACTTGAAGCGCCATAGGTCGATCTACATCAGGCTTGTCGAAGGTTTGGAGCGACGAGCGCTCTGTGCATCGAACGGGCTTTGGGTCGTTGGGCCGCGATTGCCGTGGATGGACGACGTCACTGCGCCGCTAAGCGTCGAGCTGCCGAACATCGCATTCGGCGCCGCAGAAAAGGAAAAAAGATCCGAGCCGAACGAAGCCAGCACTTCCACGATCTTCATCGGGGTCGCGCAGTTTCGATATCGCGCCAATGAAGAGGGCTTCGACTGGTTCGTCACGCAAGTCTGGCCGCTGATACGGAACAAGCTTCCGATGGCCCGGCTTCGCTTGGTCGGCATGCCGCCAGTGCGAAGAGTGCTGGCGCGCTGGCGGAAGACCCCGGGGGTCGAGGTGGTCGGCCAAGTCGAGTCGATAGAGCCCGAATATGCCGACGCCACCGTGGCAATTGCCCCGATTCAACGCGGAGCCGGCACCAAGATCAAGGTAATCGAGGCCGTCGCGATGGGTCTGCCGTGCGTCTGCTCGCCGCATGCCGCCCAAGGTCTAGACGCGCTGAGTGGCCTCCTTGTGGCGGACAACTCGCCATCGTTTGCCGACCTCTGCCTATCTCTCGCGAATGATCCAGGTTCTCGAGCCTTGCTTACCGAAAGGGGAAAACGGGAGATCGACGAGCATTTTTCCAGGGAAATATTCGCCGGTGCCGTCGGCAGACTGCTCCATGCCTCCCTCGCTTTACGCAAATAGCTTGCAGCCATCGTGAGTGACGGCAATAGGTTTGCGCAAAGCCGAATATGGCACGCGTTTAGTGCGTCGCGCCGAGGCTGCGATGATCTATCGGTCTACCGGAACATGGCGCTGCGCCAGCTCGCGTTCGACATCGGTCCAGTCGAGGCCGAGTTCGCCGAGCAGGACGGTGAGATGAAAGGCGAGGTCGGCGGCCTCGCGCACGGTTTCCTCGCGGTCGCCGGTGACCGCGGCGAGCGCGGTTTCGACCGCCTCTTCGCCGACCTTTTGCGCGATCCGCTTGATCCCCGCAGCGGCGAGCCGGGCGGTGTAGCTCTCGTGACGATCGGCGCTGCGGCGCTGCGCGACGATGCGGCCGAGATCGGCGGGAAAGGCGAAGCGCGTCGCCTCTTTGCCGAAACAGCTGGCGCTGCCCAGATGGCAGGTCGGCCCGGCGGGCAGCGCGGTGATGAGCAGCGCGTCGGCGTCGCAATCGGCGGCGATGCTTGCGATCGTGAGGACGTTGCCGCTGGTCTCTCCCTTCTGCCACAGCCGGCCTTGCGACCGGCTCATGAAGGTGACGAGGCCGCTGGCGAGGCTCGCGGCGAGCGCGTCGCGGTTCATATAGCCGAGCATCAGCACCGCGCGCGTCTTCGCGTGCTGGACGATCGCGGGGACGAGGCCGCCCGCCTTGTCCCAGTCGATCGTGTCCGCGTCGGGCGCGTTCAGCGCCGGATTTCGAGGCCGCATGATGCCAGATACTCCTTGAGGAAAGGGATCGCGATCCGCCCATCGTGAAAGACGCTGGCGGCGAGCGCACCGCTGGCGCCGGCGCGAAACGCGTCGCGGAAATGCTCGGGCGCGCCGGCCCCGCCCGAGGCGATGACCGGCACGTCGACCGCGGCGACGAGCGCTGCGACATGGTCGATGTCGTAACCGTCGCGCATGCCGTCGCGGCGCATGCAGTTGAGCACGATCTCACCGGCGCCGCGATCGGCGGCTTCGCGCGCCCAGGCGATCGTGTCGCGCCCCGCTGCGCGGCTCGTCGCGGCGCTGCCGGTATATTGCTGAACGCGATAGGCGCCGTCGTCGTCACGCCAGCTGTCGATGCCGAGGACGACGCACTGCCGCCCGAAATCGCGCGCGAGCGTGTCGATCAGGCCCGGGTCCTCGAGCGCGGGCGAGTTGATCGACACCTTGTCGGCGCCGGCCGCAAGGCACGCGGCGGCATGGTCGCGGGTGCGGATGCCGCCGGCGACGGCGAAGGGAATATCGATAACGCGCCCGACGCGTGCGATCCACGCGGGGTCGATCCCGCGGCCCTCCGCGCTAGCGCCGATGTCGTAGAAGACGAGCTCGTCGACGCCTTCGTGGCGATAGCGCAGCGCCAAGGCGACGATATCGCCGACGTCGCGATGGTCGCGGAACTGAACGCCCTTGACGACGCGGTCGCCGAGCACGTCGAGGCAGGCGATGATCCTAGCGGCGGGCATGCGCGATCGCCTCGCTCAGCTCGAAACGGCCTTCCCATAGCGCTTTGCCGACGATCGCGGCCGATGCGCCGGTCGCGGCGAGCGCGGGAAGATCGGCGAGCGTTGTGACCCCGCCCGATGCCTGCGCCGCCATGTCGGGCAGGCGTTCGCGGATCGCGTGCATCAGCGCTATATTGGGACCGGCCAACATGCCGTCGCGCGCGATGTCGGTGACGAGCAGGTGGCGCGCGGCGGGAATGCGCGCGGCGGCATCCCACAGGCTGAGCGCGGAGCTCTGCGTCCAGCCCGCGGTGGCGACGCGATAATCGCCGTCGGCATGGTTGACGTCGAGCGCGAGGACGATCGCGGCGGGTCCGAATTCGGCGATCATCGCGGCGACCGCCGCCGGATCGCGGACCGCCAGGCTGCCGATGACGACGCGCGCCGCGCCGACGTCGAGCAGGCGCGCGACATCGTCGCGATCGCGCACGCCGCCGGCGACCTGGACCGCGATCGCGGCGTCGCGCGCCAGCCGGCCGATCAGCTCGTGCTGCGCCGGTTGCCCCGCGCGGGCACCGTCGAGATCGACGATATGCGCCCATTGCGTGCCCGCCGCGGCGAAGCCGGCCAGCGCCTCGGCGGGATCTTGCGCATAATCGGTGCGCTCGTCGAACCGCCCTTGGCGCAGGCGGACGCAGCCGCCGTCCATGATGTCGATCGCGGGATAGATCAGCATGGCGCGGCGCCCATTCCGCGTACGAGGAAGGCGGCGAGAAACGCCGCGCCGACCGGCCCCGAGCGTTCGGGATGGAATTGCGCGGCGACGATATTGCCGCGCGCCACGACGGCGGGCACCGCCCCGCCATAATCGGTCCGGGCCAGCGTTGCCGGGCCGTCGTCACAGGCATAGGAATGCGCGAAATAAGCATAGTCGCCCTCGGCGATGCCGATGTCGGTTCCGCCGTCGGGTGCGGCGAGCGCCAGGCGGCTCCAGCCCATATGCGGCACCGGGCGCCCCGGCGCGGGGGAGAGCGGGCGCACGCTGCCCGCGATCAGGCCGAGGCCGGCGCAATCGTCCTCGGCGCAATGCTCGAACAGCAATTGCATGCCGAGGCAGATGCCGAGCAGCGGCTGGGACAGCGCGCGCAGAACCGGCGCGAGGCCGAGCGCCTCGATCCGCCGCATCGCATAGCCCGCGGCGCCGACGCCGGGCAGCACGACGCGCGGCGCGGCGCGCAGCACGGCGGGATCGGCGCTGCACCGCGTCGTCGCGCCGAGCCGCTCGAACGCGATCGCGATCGACCCGATATTGCCATAGCCGAGATCGACGATGGCAATATCGGCGGTGGCCGCCGATCGCAGCGCGGTCATAGCACGCCCTTGGTGCTCGGCACCGCGGCGGCGTCGCGCTCCTCGATCCGGATCGCCTGGCGCAGGGCGCGGCCGAGCGCCTTGAAACACGCCTCGGTCTTGTGATGGTCGTTGTCGCCGCTGACGCGCAGCTGGATCGCGGCGCCGAGGCTGTCTGCGAGCGAACGGAAGACGTGGCGCGTCATCTCGGTCGGATAGGCGCCGATATGCGAACCCGAAAATTCGCCCTCGAAACTGGCATAAGGGCGTCCCGACAGGTCGATCAGCACCTCGGCGGCGGCCTCGTCCATCGGCAGCGCAAAGCCGAAGCGGCCGATGCCGCGCCGGGGCCCAAGCGCGTCGGACAGCGCGCTGCCCAACGCGATCGCGCAATCCTCGACGCTGTGGTGCGCGTCGATCTCGTGATCGCCCTCGCACGACAGGACGAGCGAAAACCCGCCATGCGCGGCAACCTGGTCGAGCATGTGATCGAAAAAGGGCAGGCCGGTGTCGATCGCGCGGGGCTCGGCGCGGTCGAGGTCGATGGCGACCGCGATCGCGGTTTCCCTGGTCCGGCGCACCGCCTGTCCGGTGCGCGTGGCGGGCGTCGCCGCGATCCCGAACAGGCCGAGCAGCGCGGCATTGTCCTCCGGGCTGCCGATGCCGACGCGCACCGCCCCGGGAAACAGTTGCGGGCGGAAGCGAAGTGCGATGCCTGCGGCGGCGGCGCGGCGCGCCAGTGCGTCGGGGTCGGCGACGTCGAGCAGCAGGAAATTGCCGCCGCGCGCGCGGATCGAGACGACGCTCTCGGCCTTGGCGAGGCGGGCGGCAAGCTCGGCGCGGTCGGCGACAATGCGCGCGATCCGTTCGCGGTGCAGCGGCATCACCGGCGCGGCAAGCGCGGCCTCGGCGGCGGCAAGCGAGGGCGACGGCATGGCATAAGGCGGCAACACGCGCGCGATGAGGTCGATGCAGTCGGGCGGCGCGATCAGCGCCCCGACGCGCGCGCCGGCCAGGCCATAGGCTTTCGACAGCGTGCGCAGGACGACGAGATTGGGCGATCGCGCGGCCTCGCCCGCCATGCTCGCGACATCGGCGAACTCGATATAGGCCTCGTCGAGCACGATCAGCGTGTCGGGCAGCGCCGCGGCGATGCGCGCGACCACAGCGGGATCGATGACGTCGCCGGTCGGGTTGTTGGGCGAGCACAGGAAGACGAGTTTGACCGCGCCGTCGTCAGCGACCGCGGCGACCAGCGCGCGTTCGTCGAGCGCATAATCGGCGGTCAGCGGAACTTCGATCGTGCGCGCGGCCTGGATGCGCGCGGCCTGGCCATATTGGCCGAAGGTCGGCGGGCAATAGGCGACCGCGTCCTCGCCCGCGCGACAGAATGTGCGCACCAGCGCGTCGATGCCGTCATCGGCACCGCGCGTGACGACCAGCGTGTCGGGCGCGACGCCGTAAAGCGCCGCCATCCGCGCGGTCAGGCCCGCCGCGCGCGGATCGGGATAGCGGTTGATCGCTGCGGCGAGCGCGCCGTCGACCAGCGGAGGATAGCCGTTTTCGTTGGCATCGAGCCGGATCGTCCCGGTTGCGGGCGGGGCGGCGATATCGACGCCCGGCAGCGCGACGATTTCGCGCCGGGCTATGCGCGGGGCGATGCTCATGCGCCTGATCCCAGCCGCAGGTCGGCGGCGCGGGCGTGCGCCTCGAGCCCCTCGAGCCGAGCCAGCGTCGCGGCCGGCCCGGCGATCCGGCGCGCGGCGGGCGCGCTCACCGTCTGGACCGTCATCGCCTTCATGAAGCTGTGGACGTCGATCCCGCCATGCGCCCGCGCGGCGCCGTCGGTCGGCAGAACGTGGCTCGACCCGGCGAGATAATCGGCGAAGCTCTCGGCGGCGCGCGGCCCGGCGAAGACCGCGCCGGCATTGCGGATATCGGGGAGCAGCGCCTCGGCATCGGCGACCGCGAGCGACAGGTGTTCGGGGGCGTAGGCATTGGCGACGGCGACGGCATCGGCCAGATTGGCGACGCGAATGACGCGGGCATTGGCAAGCGCGGCGGTGGCGATGGCGCGGCGCGGCAGGTCGGCGGCGAGGGCGGGCAACAGCGCGGCGACGCGATCGGCGAGCGCGGCCTTGGTGGTGACGAGCAGCACCTGCGCCTGCGCGTCGTGTTCGGCCTGGCCGAGCAGATCGGCGGCGACGGTCGCGGGATCGGCGCTCGCGTCGGCGACGACCATCAGCTCGCTGGGACCAGCGGGCAGATCGATCGCGGGGCCACCGGCCATCGCCGCGACCCGCGTCTTGGCCTCGGCGACCCACGCATTGCCCGGACCGCAGATCTTGTCGCAGCGCGGGATCGCGCCCGCGCCAACGGCCAGCGCGGCAATCGCCTGGGCGCCGCCGACGGTCCAGATCGCGTCGATGCCGCACAATTCGGCGGCGACCGCGAGCGCGTTCGACACGCCGCCGCCGGGTCGCGGCGGGGTGACGACGACGATGCGTCCGACGCCCGCAACGCGCGCGGGTACGGCGAGCATCATCAGCGTCGAGAATAACGGCGTCGCGCCGCCGGGGATATACAGGCCGACGGTATCGATCGCGCGCCATATCTTGCGCACGTTGAGACCGGGCATCGTCTCGACGGCGACATCGGCCGGCCGGGCGGCGGCGTGGAATGCCTCGATATTGGCGACCGCCAGCTGCATCGCGCGCAGCTGCTCGGTGGTCAGCCGGCGCCGCGCCTCTTCGGCGGCCACCGCGACGGGGACGCGTTCGGGCGCGGCCTTGTCGATGCGCACGGCATGCTCGCACAGCGCGTCCCAGCCGCGCGCGGCGATATCGGCGACGATGCCGCGCACCGCCTCGTGCATCGCGGCATCGCGGCGCGCGGCCGGACGGGCGAGCGCGGCCGCGCGTCCGCCCGCGTCGAGATCGGACCAGACGAGCGTCCTCACATCATCATCTTTTCGATCGGGACGACGAGGATCGCCGAAGCGCCCGCCGCCTTGAGCCGTTGCAGCGTCTCCCAGAAGATCGATTCCTGACACACCGCATGGATCGCGAACTGCCCCGGCCGGCCGTGTAGCGGCAATACCGTCGGCGCGTCGGCGCCCGGCAGGATGCGCGTGATCTCGGCGAGCGACTCGCTCGCCGCGTTGAGCATGATGTATTTCGATTCCTTGGTCGCGAGCACGCCGTCGATGCGCCCCGTCAGCTGCTCGGCAAACGCCGCCATGCCGGGGGTCAGCGCGCGCCGCGATCGCACCAGCACCGCTTCGCTGGCATAGACGGTTTCGCGCGCGACGAGCCCGTTGGCGTCGAGCGTCGCGCCGGTCGAGACGATGTCGCAGATGAAATCGGCGATGCCGAGGCGCGGCGCCAGCTCGACCGCGCCGTTCATCGTCACGATGCTCGCCGCGACGCCGGCCCTGGCCAGGAAATCGCCAAGGATGCGCGGATAGGAGGTGGCGATGCGCTTGCCCCGCAGGCTCTCGGCGCCATCATAACTGCCGCCTTCGAGCCCCGCGATCTTGAGCGTGCAGCGCCCGAAGCCGAGCGCGGCGACGACGTCGAACCCCGCCTCGGGATGGGCGAGCGCGAATTCGTCGAGGACGTTGCGGCCGACGATGCCGAAATCGCAAACGCCGTCGGCGACGAAGGTCGGAATGTCGTCGTCGCGTACGAACAACAGGTCCAGCGGGAAGTTCTCGGCGCGCGCGGCGAGGTCGTTGATGCCCTTGGCGACGCGCACCCCCGCCTCGCGCAGCAGGTCCTGGCTGTAATCGGCGAGGCGGCCGTTCTTCTGGATCGCGATGTGCAGCCGCGCGGGATCAGGAAACATCGGACGCACCCGCTTTCAGCGCGTCGAGCGCGCGCCGATAGCCCTGGTGCGGTTCCTGGTTGAGAAAACGCGCCACGCGCACGATCGTCGTCGTGCTGACGCCCGTCTCGTCGTGGATCTGGCGATAGGATTTGTCGCCGCGCTCGAGCAGCCGCGCGACGTGCCAGCGCTCGGCAAGGCTGCGCAGCTCGGCCGGGGTGCACAGGTCCTTGAGCAGCAGCTGCATCTCGGCGAGCGACTGCGGCTGGAGCAGCGCGCGACACAGATCGGCGACGGGATCGTCGGGTGCCGCTGGTGTATTGGTGGTCGCCATGATCGCCTCCTGGTCGCTAGAACGTATTAACACGCTGTAACGGCAGTTAGGCGCTCATGGCGACTGGCACAAGCATTTTCTTGGCGGTTTCCCGCTGTTGGCCGATCGATGCCGGCTTTTCGTCCGAGCGGGCGGGAGCCTCCGCTAAATGCTGATCCGCGCCGTCAGGCGGATGTCGCGACCGGCGAGCGGGGCGAAATCCTTGAGGAACGACGCATGACGCCGCGCATCGACGTCGAAGATGTTGTTCGCCGACAGCGACAGCGAGAGCGGCGTCGCTTCGCCCCAGGGACGCCAGCCCGCCTCGAAATTGACCACTGTATAGCCGTCGGTCGGCGTTTCGAGCGCGGCGACGCGAGTCTGCCGGTCGACCCATTCGATTTCGCCGCGCAGGTCGAAGCGCGGGCCTTTGTATCCGATCCCGCCGAGGACGCGCAGCGGCGGGATCCGCGGCGCCGGTCCGACGCCTTCGATCGTCGCGCGCACGACGTCGGCCAGGATGTCGGCGGCGATGCGGCCCTCGCCGACCCGCGCGAGCGTTGCCTCGGCTTGTGCCTCGGCGCCATAGAAGCGCGCCTTGCCCTGGTCGAAGGCATAGACGGGCAATCCGTCCTCGATCGCGCCGGTGCGACTTTCATAGACGAAATCGTCGAACCAGGTGTGGAACGCCGACAGCTGCACGCTGACATCGCCGCTGTCGCCGCCGATCAGCGCCTCGACCGACCAGCTTTTTTCGCTGGCGAGGTCGGAATCGCCGACCTCGAACGATTGCGTGCCGGCATGGGGGCCGTTGGGGAACAGCTCCTCGGCCGACGGGGCACGTTCGTTGCGCGACACATTGGCCCCGATCCGCCAGCCGCCGCCAATATCGTACGCGCCGCCCAGCGCCGCCGACCAGGTGTCGAAGGCGCGCCGGCCGGCGAAGAACTGCGGCTGTGCGGGCGATGGCGTCGCCACCAGGACGACATGTTCGAAGCGCGCCGCCGCCTCGATCTTGAGCGGCGACCAGTCGATCTGCTGGACGCTGAACAGGCCGAGATTGCTGACGGTATTCTTCGGCAGGAAGGCTTCGGCCCCGACGACGTCGAAATCGCGCGTCAGATACTGGGCGCCGGTGGTGCCGCTCCACGCGCCGCGGGCCGCCTGGGCGAATTCGATCCGGCCCTCCATTCCCTGGTTGAAGAACGTCGTGCCGATCGCGCCGCTCTCGTCGAGCTCCTGATGGCGGTAATCGGCATAGGCATAGCGCAGCGCGATGCGATCGATCAGGCCGCCGCCGACGGTCACCTCGGCGCGCGCATCGAAACGGTCCTGGACGAGGTTGAGCCGCGGGCCTTCCTGCTCCTGTCCGGGTAGCGTCGCGTAGCGCAACGGCACTCCGTACAGGCTGTCGTAATGGCTATAGGCGACCCCGATATTGCCGCCGCTGTCGATGAAGGCACCCGCGATTCCCGCCGTCCAGCTTTCGCTGGCGCTGTTGGGCAGGCGGTCGCGGATGGCGGCATTGCCCGCAAAATCGATCGGGTCGACCGGGTCGGGCGGCAACAGTGCCGATGCGAGCGCCTCGGCGCGCGCCGATGGGGCCAGGGCATAGCCGCCGATCCTGAGGTCGTCGGTCCTGGTATAGCTGCCATCGACATGCGCGACGAAGCGGTCGGACAACGCGATATCGCTCGTCGCCGCCGCCGATCGTTCGTTGGCGGCGCTGCCATAGCCGACGAGCGCGTCGACATGGACGCCCTCGGACGGAACGCGTCGCGGGATGCGTTTTTCGACGACGTTGACGACGCCCCCGACCGATGCCGATCCGTAGAGCAGCGACTGCGGCCCGCGCAGGATCTCGACGCGGTCGGCAAGCAGCGGGTCGATGACGACGGCGTGGTCGACTGACGTGCTCGATGCGTCGATCGATCCGATCCCGTCGGTCAGGATGCGGACGCGTTCGCCCTGCAGCCCGCGCAGGATGGGCCGCGACGCGCTGGGTCCGAACGAGCTTGCCGACACGCCCGGCGACTTGGCCAGGGTATCGCCGATCGTCGGGCGCCGCGCATCGACCAGCTCGGCGGCGTCAAGCTGATCGACGCCCGACAGGAAGTCGGACCGTACGCCGGCATGTCCGATGACGACGATCGGATCGCCATGGTCGCCATGCGGATCGTCGGTGGAATCGGGGCGACTGACCTCGCTGTCCGCAGGGGTGTCCTGGGCGTGGGCGATCGCCGGCAAGGCGGTCAGCGCTGCAAGACAGACGGCGGTGTGGGAATAACGAAAAATCATCACGATCCGATCATAGTTGTGGTTCGCCGCAGCTTTAGGGCAGGCGGATTAATGATACAATGTAACATTACACGCTTCATCGCATCCCTCCCACGGGTGACCGAGTGACGCATGTGCCGGCCCGCAACAAATGCCGGTTTGCTAACACGTCGTTAAATCCTTTCCGCCAAGATGATCGCAAGCGAAGGAAAGGAGCGCGTTTGACCGCCATTCATCCCCAGTCGATTCAATCGCAACAGGCGCCGATGGCGTCCTATGCCGATCAGCGCGCGGATACGCGCGTCCGGACCGTGCTCCAGTCCGCCCGCCTGATCGGCGAGGGGCGGCAGACGCTGTGCGTCGTGCGCGATATCTCCGAACGGGGCATGAAGGTTCGCCTGTTCGGCGAAATCGCCAAGGGTGAACGCGTCTGCGTCGAGCTCAAGGGCGGTCATACCGTTCTTGCCAAGGTCGTCTGGGTTGCCGACGGCTTTGCCGGACTCGAGCTTGAGCAGCGCATCGACGTCGACAATATCTTCGGCACCGCCGAGCCCGATTTCAGCTATCGCTCTCCCCGGCTGGAGGTCGACGCGACCGTCACCGTCAACTTCGGTCGCACGCATGCGATCATGACGATCATCGACATTTCGGTATCCGGAATGAAGCTGATGGGCGGCGATACGCTGATCCGCGGCGAGCAACTGTCGGTCGAGATCGAGGGTCTCGGCAAGATCGATGCGAAGGTTCGCTGGAAGGCGAGCGACCTTGTCGGCATCGAGTTCGAAAGCCCGCTATCGGTCGCCAAGCTCGCGGACTGGGCCAAGCAGCGCGAATTCCGTCGCAGCGTCGCCGATATGGTCGATCGCTGAAGGCGCGCTAGCCGCGGTCGGCGAGCACCGCCCGCGCCGCATTATGACCCGGCGCACCGGTCACCCCGCCGCCGGGATGGCTTCCCGAACCGCACATATAGAGGCCGGCGATCGGCCCGCGATAATCGGCATGGCCGAGCACGGGGCGCGCCGACCACAATTGGTCGAGCGTCATCCGGCCATGGAAAATGTCGCCGCCGATCAGCCCGAACTTGCGTTCGAGGTCGAGCGGCGAGTGGATCTGGCGCGCGATGACCGACGCGGCGAACCCCGGCGCATGGCGCTCGACCGTCGCGACGATCGCATCGGCGGCCGCCTCGCGCTCGTCGTCCCATGACCGACCGTCGGGCAACTGTGGTGCGAAATGTTGGCAGAACAGGCTGGCGACGTGCTTTCCCGGAGGCGCCAGGCTGTCGTCGACGATCGAAGGGATCAGCATCTCGACGATCGGGGCCGTCGACCAGCCGTTGAGCTTCGCGTCGCAATAGGCGCGGTCCATGTAATCGAGGCTCGGCGCCATGACGATGCCCGCGCGCAGATGCTCTCCGTCGCCGGGGAGCGCGGTGAAGTCCGGTAGGCAGCCGAGCGCGACGTTCATCCGGAAGGTGCCCGATCCAACCGCGAAACCGGCGATGCGGCGGCGGAAATCGGCGGGGAGGTCGGCGGGGTCGAACAATCGCTCGTAAAGCAGCTTCGGCCCGACATTGGCGACGATGCGTTTCGCGCGCTGCTCGCCGCCGTCGGCCAGGCGGACACCGACAGCGCGGCGGTTTTCGACGAGGATACGGGCGACCGGCGCCTCGGTGACGATCTCGACCCCCGCCTCCTCGCATGCCCGCGCCATCGCTTGCGTGATCGCGCCCATGCCGCCGACGACATGGCCCCAGCCGCCCTTGGTCCCGTTGACCTCGCCGAAGACGTGGTGGAGCAGGACATAGGCGCTGCCGGGCGTGTCGGGACTGGCGTAATTGCCGACCACCGCGTCGAACCCGAACGCGGCCTTGACCGGCTCGCTTTCGAACCACTGGTCGAGCAACTGCCGCGCCGATTTGGCGAACAGGTCGATCATGTCGCGCTGCGCCTCGATCGGCAACCTGGCGATCGGCCGGCCCTGGCGCCACGCCGCGACCATCGTGCGCCAGCCGCCGCCGATATTGGGCGGACATTCGAGCGCGAGTGCGCGCAATCGGTCGGCGACGCCTTCGAGCATCGCGTAATAGGCGGGCAGAGCTTGCGCATCGGCCTTGGAAAAGCGGGCGAACTCGGCCTGCGTCGCTGCCAGCCCGCCGCCAAGCTTGAGGTAATCGCCATCGGGCAGCGGCAGGAAGTTGGCGATCGGCCGCTCGATCACGCGGTAGCCGTGGCGTTCGAGCGCCATGTCCGCGATCACCTTGGGCTGGAGCAGGCTGACGGTATAGCTTGCGGTCGAGTTGCGGAAGCCGGGATGGAATTCCTCGGTCACCGCAGCACCGCCGACGATCGGGCGTGCCTCGAGGATGCGGACCTTCAGTCCCGCACGCGCGAGATAGTACGCGCAGACGAGCCCGTTATGTCCGCCGCCGACGATAATCGCGTCGGGCGTGTCGGTCCTTGCCGCCATCGTCAGCGCCTCAATCGCCGTGCCCGTGTCCCGTCGCGAGGCTGCTGCGTCCGGAGTCCGACGTGCCTTCCCAATAATAGGGCAGGCGTTTCGCATTACCGGTATCGACTTCGTTCATCGTGCGCGCATCGTACATCCGCCCGCCAATCATCACCCTGGCGACCTTGTCCGAATTGCGGATATCGGCGGTCGGATCGGCATCGAGAACGACGAGGTCGGCGAGCTTGCCCGCCTCTATGCTGCCGATGTCGCGGTCCATGCCGAGCGATCGCGCCGAGACGATCGTTCCCGCTGCGAGCGCTTCGACGGGCGTATAACCGCCGCGGACGAACGACCACAATTCCCAATGGGGGCCGATGCCCGCCTGCTGCCCGTGCGCACCGATGGCGATCGCAACGCCCGCATTGGCGAGCTTGTGCACTTCGCGTGCGCTGTCGTCGTCAACGAAGTCTTCTTCGGGCGCCTTGGTCCGCCGCACCGTCGCGGCGCGCAGGATCGCGGGCGGGGTGTGGATCAAGAGCGGGTTCTTCCACACGTCGGTCGCCTGGCGCCAATAGGGATCGCCGGCCAGCCCGCCATAGGTGACGACGAGCGTCGGCGTGTTGTTGGTCGTCGACTGGCCGAAGAACTGGATCATGTCGTCATAATAGATGTCGAGCGGGACATTGTGCTCGAGCGTCGAATTGCCGTCGGCGACGAGCGTCATGTCCATGCCGTAGAGCGAGCCCCCTTCGGCGACGACGAGCATGTTCTCGGCGATCGAAGCGGCGACGACCATCTGACGCTGTTCGCGGCGCGGCTGGTTGTAGTTCTTGATCGAACGCCCACCCTGCGCCTTGAGCCGGCGGACGTGGGCGAGAGCGTCGTCATAGCTGTTGATCTCGGCATAGACGCCCGGCGCCTTGGCCCCATAGACGATCTCTCCGGTCGAGAAGATGCGCGGGGCGAGCAGCTTGCCTGCGCGCTGCATTTCGGCCGCGTGGAAGATCTCGTCCGAACCCGCCGAGGGATCGTGGATCGTCGTCGTGCCGAGCGCGAGATTCTGGATCAGCGACCAGTTCTGCTGCGGCACCATCCCGTCCTCGCCCTGGCTGCCATGGGCATGGGCGTCGACCAGACCGGGAATGATCGTCTTGCCGCTGACGTCGATCGTCTTGGCGCCTGATGGGACCTGCACTTCGCCGCGCCGACCGACCGCGACGATGCGGTCGCCCGTCACGACGATCACGCCGTCGTCGATGATGCCGCCGTCCTTCGCCTGCTGGTCATAGCCCGCCATCGTGACGATCCGCGCGCCGGTCAGCGCGTAGGTCCCGCTTGGCTTGTCGGCGCGCTCGGTCATCGCCAGCGCGACCCCGCGCGTCGGCGGGGTGAAAGCGGGCGGCGCATCCTTGGGCGCATCGCCCTGCGGCGGCGCGAGCTGGAACATGGCCGCGCGATCGACGGTGTAGAGCGTCGGCCCCATCGTCCAGTTCAGCCTTTGGCCGTCCATCGACCAGGTGATGAAATCGGCTCCGCCCTTGCTGGCGCGCGTCGTCGGCAGCGCGTTGCCGCCGATCGATGCGTCAACCGATTGCGAGCCAGGCAGGATCGGCATCACATAGGCCTCGTAATTCTGCTTGAAGGCGACGAACTCGCCGTCGGGCGAGACGATGAAATCGCTCGCCAGCTCGCCGGC
>Ga0100392_1000516_pt1 | contig 35523 bp, 36 predicted proteins | sample CryGeymeta201516_FD_81548 | JGI IMG/M metagenome (GOLD analysis project Ga0100392, IMG submission 81548) | Groundwater microbial communities from Crystal Geyser aquifers in Utah, USA - Crystal Geyser metaG 2015-16 | ecosystem: Environmental > Aquatic > Deep subsurface > Groundwater | place: USA... | reverse complement strand
GGCCGTTTATGGGGGGGGCGGGGCGAAAAATCTGGGTGGGGGGGGGGGGGGCGGGGGGGGGGGTGCTGACGGTGCCTTTTTGAAAAAGGGGGGGGGGGGGGGGGGACGGGCGGCGGCCGATCAGACCGCGTGCACCTCGGTGACTTCGGGGACGTAGTGTTTGAGCAGGCTTTCGATGCCGTGCTTCAATGTCGCGGTCGATGACGGACAGCCCGCGCAGGCGCCCTGCATCTTGAGATAGACATGGCCCTGGTCATAGCCGTGATAGACGATGTCGCCGCCGTCGTTGGCGACCGCGGGGCGGACGCGCGTTTCGATGAGTTCCTTGATCTGCGTGACGATCGCGGCGTCGGCGGGATCGTCGTCAAGGCCGCCCTCATCGCCGGGCACCGCGATATCGGCGGCGCTGCCCGGTCGGAACAGCGGCATCTGAGCCGAGAAATGTTCGGCGAGCAGCGCGATGACTTCGGGTTTCAACGTCGGCCAATCGGCATGTTGCGCGGCGGTGACCGAAATGAAATCGCGCCCGAAGAACACGCCGGTGACGTCGCCGAGGGTGAACAAGGCCTCGGCCAGCGGCGACGCTTCCGCCTCTTGCGGCGTCGCGAAATCGCGCGTGCCGCTGGTCATGACCGCCTGACCCGGCAGAAACTTGACGGTTGCGGGATTGGGCGTGGTTTCGGTCTGGATCAGCATGGCTGCCATGTGGCGAGCCGCACGCGACTAATCAAGACCGAGCGGCCAGATCACCCGCCGCCAACTATATTTCCAGTCGCCGCGACTCTCTGCTATAGTCGCCTGACAACAGAACAATAATGTTCATCGCAAGGGGAAATGCCATGACAAATGCCGGATATCGATACGAGTTCGATTGGGAGCTCGCGCAGGCGTGGGGCACGAAACTGCTTATCATTCTCGCCATACTCGTCGTCACCTGGGCACTCGCCAAGGCGGCCAAATGGGCGATCGAAAAGATCGCCGAAGCGCTCCCCGTCCTCCAGCGCCACGACGGCACCGGACAGACCGTCGCCTCTTCGCTCGGGACGATCGCCGCGCTGCTGATCTGGCTCGTCGGGCTCGTTGCCGTGCTGCAACGCCTTGGCCTCGACGAAGCGCTGCTGCCGCTCCAGTCGATGCTCAACCAGATCGCCACCGCGATCCCCGCGATCGTCGTCGCCGGTCTCGTCTTCGCGCTCGGGGTCATTCTCGCGCGGATCGTTCGCCGGCTCGTCGTTACCGCGCTGACCGCGATCAACCTCGATGGCTGGGCCGCGCGCGGCGGCGTCGACAACGTCGTCGCCACGTCCAACATCAGCCGGATTATCGGGACGATCTGCTATGCCGTGATCATCATCTTTTTCGCGATCATGGCGCTCGGGATCCTCGATATTCCCGTTATCTCCGATCCGCTGACTCGGATGCTCGAGCTGATCTTCGCGGCAATCCCGCGCGTCATCGGCGCGGCGCTGCTGCTCGGCATCGGCTACATGATCGCCCGCTGGGTCAGCGAAATGCTCGAGGCATTGCTCGTCGACATGGGCTTCGACCGCGCGATGCACGGCATGAGCCTGCTGCCCGCCGACCGTTCGCCTGCCCGACTGGTCGGCAAGATCACGATGATCGCCATCATGATCAGCTTCGCGATTGCCGCCACCCGCCTGCTCGGTTTTCCCGAGCTGACGCAGATCCTCGATGAGGTCCTCGCGATCGGCGGCAACATCGTCTTCGGCGTTGCCATCATCGCGGTCGGCTTCCTCGTCGCCAACCTGCTTGCCAGCCTGGTAGCCGGCGCGACCGAGGGCGGACAGCTAGCGGTCAACGTCGTGCGCTATGCGACGATCGGCCTGTTCATCGTCATGGGCCTTGCGCAAATGGGTCTCGGCGGACCGATCGTCGAGATCGGCTTTACCGCGATCGCGATCGGCGTCGGCGTAGCGATTGCCCTTGCCTTCGGCCTTGGCGGTCGCGACGAGGCAGCGCGCATCCTGCGCGATGCACGCGACAAGGCCGATGCCATGCCGAGCGGCAGCGCCGCGGTCGTAGAACGCCGCGTCCCGCCGCGCAAGACGCCCGCCGCGCGCAAGTCGCCGCCACAGGGCTGAACCGGCCGCAAAGCGAAATAGGGGCGGGTGTCGGCGACGCCCGCCCCTTTTGTTTGTCCGGCGCTGACGATGGCGCGCCGATGCGCTAGGACACTGCGATGCGCCGCTTCTCCCACTTCGCCTGTTTCGACTGGTCGGGTCAGGCCGTTGCCCGCCCAAAGGGGCTGGCGCTCGCCACGATCGACAGCGCGCCCGACGCGCGTCCGCGGCTGCATCGGCCCGATGGCGGCTGGTCGCGCGACGCAGCGCTCGACTGGCTGATCGATCGCGCCGACGAGGGCAGCGACATGCTGATCGGCCTCGACCTGTCGCCGACCTTCCCGTTCGTCGATTCTGGCGCCTATTTTCCGGGCTGGAGCGACAGTCCCGCCGATGCGCGGTCGCTGTGGGCGCTGGCCGACGATCTGTGCCGGGACGATCCGCATCTCGGGGCTGGCGGATTTGTCGGACACGCCGAGGCGCGGCGCTATTTCCGCCATGGGCGCGACGATGTCGGCGACCGGTTCGGATCGGCAGGGATCGGGCGGCTGCGCGCGGTCGAGCGCCACCAGCGCGCGACGCGCCAGGCCAACAGCGCGAGCTGTTTCAACCTGGTCGGCGCGGCACAGGTCGGCAAGTCGAGCCTGACCGGCATGCGCGTGCTCCACCGTTTGGGCGGACGCATCCCGATCTGGCCATTCGACCCGATTCCCGAAAGCGGCCCGTTGATCGTCGAAATCTATACCGCGATGGCGGCGCGCGCGGCGGGGATGGCGGGCAACGCCAGCAAGATCCGCGATCGACCGACGCTGGTTAAGGCGCTGGCACGGCTCGACACGCAGCCGCCGCATCGCCTGGCGCGCTACGACGACCATAGCACCGACGCGATCCTGACCGCCGCCTGGTTGCGCCATGTCCATCTACGTCCCGAATTGTGGGCGCCGCCGCCGCTGACCGATCATATCGCGCGCGTTGAGGGCTGGACGTTCGGTGTGGTTTGAAGCATGAAGCGCACCGCACCAGGTTGCCCCAGGCGATCGCCGGATTAGCTCAGCTGGTAGAGCAACCGCCTTGTAAGCGGTAGGTCGTCCGTTCGAGTCGGACATCCGGCACCGGTGTTCCATGTCAGTCCGGGGGACTGCCATTGAACGCCCCTGCAGCGAAGCGCAGAACAATGGCGGCGCCCGCCCGCTCCCGATCACTCCAATTTGTTAACCTTTGCTCCCCACAGTGCGCCGATGGCGCATTCACCGCTTCCATATGCCCTGCTGCTGCTCGCCCCGCTGATGGTGGCCAATTCGGCGCCGCTGGCCGGTCGCGCCGAGGTCATCGACGGCGACACCTTCGACCTCGGCGGCACGCGCATCCGGCTCTATGGCATCGACGCGGTCGAGCATGCGCAAAGCTGTTCGACCGACGGCAAGGCCTGGGCGTGCGGCGAAGCGGCGACGCGGCGCCTCAGGTCCATGCTTGGGACGAGTGCGGTCCAGTGCGAGCGCAAGGATAGCGACGCCTATGGCCGCACCGTCGCGACGTGCAAGGTCGACGGCATCGACGTTGCCGCGGTGATGGTCGAGGACGGCTGGGCGACCGCGCTGACGCAGTTCACGCCGCAATATCGGCCGCTCGAAACGCTCGCCAGGACCGCGCGGCGCGGCATCTGGAATTCGCAGTTCGACCTGCCCGCGGTCTATCGCGCCGCCAATGCGCCCCCGGCCCCGCGCGCGGCAGCGCCGCCGGCCGCAACGCGGCGCGCGACCCCGGCCGCATCGAACATTCGATCGGCCAATTGCGCGATCAAGGGCAATCACAGCCGCCGGGGCGACTGGATCTATCATCTGCCGGGGAGCAAATATTACCGCGTCACCCGCGCCGAAGCCTATTTCTGCAGCGAGGCCGAGGCCCGCGCCGCGGGCTATCGCCGCGCGCGCAACAATTGAGCCGCGCTGCGTCGCCTTTGCCGGCGACGGCCTGACACATCTGTTCGATTACTGGGTAAGGTCGAGGGATTCTGTTGCTCGGCTCCCGCGCCTTTCCTGGCACCGACGCTGGCCTGACACATCTGTTTGATTGCTGGGTAAAGTCGAGGGATTCTGTTGCTCGGCTCCCTCGGGGCCGCCGGTTTCCGATCCTGTTGCCCGGCTCGGTCCAAGCCGCGTTCTGTTAGTGTAATATTAGGGCGTTAGCCCATCAATTACGCTGCAAGAGCAAGTGCTTCGTTATCGTTGGCACTTATGGGTTTTGAGCCTTGAACGGGTTACTCAGCCCGGGCAAAAACTACGCTTTTCAATACACGTCGATCCTGGTTCGGCCCCATCGGGAGCCACCTCGAAAGGTGGTTTCTGGTGGAGCCGCCGGGTACTGCCCCCGGGTCCGCTGCATCTATTGCACGTAGCAATTTATCGCCATATCCGGTCGAAACCGGCACGACCTATATAGGCGCGCGCGATGAACGTCGCAAGAACCGCGTGTTTTTCGTGGCAACAAAAAGGGGCCGCGTCGCGCTCGACACGGCCCCTTTCGTCGATTCTGTCCGGCGATCAGTTGCGGTCGCCGTCGATCTTGTCGGCCGCGCGATCGACCGAATCGGCGGCATCGCCGACGGCATCGGCGGTCGCCTGAGCCTCGCGCGCGCCGTCGATGATCGGATTGCCATTGGCATCGACCCGCACCGTCGCCGGGGGCGTCGTCGTGTCGCCGGTGGCAGGCGCGGCATCATTGTCGCCGGCCATCGCCGCGTCGTCGCTCGCCGTGGTGGCGGCCTCGTCGACGCTGTTGTCGACGCTCGCGCTGTCCGAACCGGCATCGCACGCGGTCAGCGCCAGCGGCGCGGCGAGCGCCATCAATATGATCTTTTTCATGCAAAATCCTCTCGTTCGCGGGCAGCCCGAACGCAGCGGCCCTGCACCCGCCAACGTACCGTCGCGCCCCGCCCGTGACAATGCGCGATCGTCAGGCCTGGCGCTTGCGCAGTTCGTCGCGGATTTCGGCGAGCAATTCGACTTCGGAAGGACCCGACGGCTTGGCCGCCTCTTTCCTGGCGATCATGCGGTTGGCGGCGCGCACGATGAGGAAGATGACGAACGCCAGGATGACGAAATTGACGACGACGGTGACGAACTGGCCATAGCCGATCATCGGCACGCCCGCTTCCTTGAGCTGCGCGTAATTGTCGAGCGACCCGGTATAGCCCGCGGGAACCGGTCCCAGCGCATAGAAATAATTGGAGAAATCGAGGCCGCCGAACAGCGCGCCGACGATCGGCATGATGACGTCTTCGGTCAACGAGGTGGTGATCGTCGCGAACGCGGCGCCGATGATGACCGCGACGGCAAGATCGAGGACGTTGCCCCGGGCGATAAAGGTTCTGAATTCGTCGAGCATCGCATCCTCCAGTTGCTGCCGGGACGATCGTCCCTTTTCGACGCGGCACATCGCGCTTGGCGATTGAAAAGGCAAGTCGTCTGTCCTATGTCGATCATACACATCGCATCCTCTGTCAGTGGAGCTCAATATGGTCACCAAGACGTTCAAACTCGCCCTCGCGGCCAGCCTGCTCACCCCGCTCGCGGCTTGCGGCATCAATTCGGTCCCGACGGCGGAAGAAAACGCCAAGGCGAAATGGGCCGACGTCCAGGCGGCGTTCCAGGAACGCGCCAACCTGATCCCCAATCTCCAGGAGATCGTGCTGTCGTCGTCCGAGCAGGAGCGCGAGACGCTCAACGACGTGATCAACGCGCGCGCCAAGGCGACCAGCCCGCAGATCCAGCTCAATGCCGACGACCTGTCCGATCCGGCCAAGGTCGCCACCTTCCAGGCGGCGCAGAGCCAGCTGTCGAGCTCGCTCGGGCGGCTGCTCGCTACGGTGGAGGCCTATCCCGAACTCAAGAGCCAGGACAATTACGGACGCTTCATGACGCAGCTCGAAGGCAGCGAAAACCGCATCCGCGTCGCCCTGCGCGACTATAACGCGGCGGTGCAGGACTATAACACGACGATCCGCACCTTCCCCGACATCATCGGCGCCAAGGTCATCCACGGCGCCAAGCCGATGGTCACCTATGACGCGCCGACCGAAGGCGCCGAGGTCGCACCCAAGCTCGACATGCGCGGGGAGTGAATCCGACGAAAATCCCGTCGATGTCGCTATCGCATCTTGCCCTGAGGCTGGCGCTGCTCGTCGTCGCCTGCATGGCGGCGCTCGGCCTGTCGGTCGCAGCTTCGGCCCAGGACTTCCCCGAACGCGGCACCGCGCCGGTGGTCGATGCGGCCAACATCCTCGACCCCGCCGCCGAGGCCGCGCTGACCGCGAAACTCGATGCGTTCGAGGAGAAGAACCAGCGCCAGTTCGTCGTCGCGACGATTCCCGACCTGCAAGGCTATGACATCGCCGATTACGGCTACCAACTCGGCCGCAAATGGGAACTGGGCGACAAGGAGCGCAACGACGGCATCCTGCTGATCGTCGCCCCCAATGACCGCAAGGTCCGCATCGAGGTCGGCTATGGTCTCGAGGCGGTGATTCCCGACGGGCTCGCCTACGACATCGTCGAGGGCGACATATTGCCGCGCTTTCGCGACGGCGACATGACCGGCGGCATCGTCGCGGGCGCCGACCGCATCATCGCGCAGCTCGAACTGCCGCCCGAAGAAGCCGCAAAGGTCGCGCAGGAGGCAACCGCGCAGCGCGCGTCGAATGACGGCGGGCTGCCGATCGGCATGATCATCTTCTGGGGCGTCGTCATCGTCTTCTTCGTCCTGCCGATGCTTCGTGGCGGCAAGCGCGGCCGGCGCTATCGGCGCAGCGGGATCGGCGACGTCATCCTGTGGTCGGCGCTCAACAGCATCGGCAATTCGGGCGGGCACCATGGCGGCGGATTCGGCGGCGGCGGCGGCTTCGGGGGCGGCGGCGGATTTTCAGGCGGCGGCGGCAGCTTCGGCGGCGGCGGCGCATCGGGGGGATGGTGACATGACCGATGCGCGCGAAACCCCGGGCCTCAGCGTTGCCGAGCATAACGTCGTCACCGCTGCGGTGACCGCCGCCGAGCGCACCACCGATGGCGAGATCGTCACGATCGTCGCCGATCGGTCGGACGGCTATAGCGACGTCGCGCTCGCCTGGGCGGCGGCGGCGGCGTTCGTCACGCTCGCCGTGCTGGCGATCTGGCCCGACTGCATCCTCGGCCTCTACGACCGGCTGACCAATGCCTGGGCGCAGGAATGGACGCCGCGCGCGATCTTCGCGCTCGCCGCGACGGTCGCCGCGATGAAGTTCCTCGCGGTGCTGCTGGTCCAGCTGTGGCCGCCGCTCAAATATCTCCTCGTGCCCGCGCCGATCAAGTCGGCGCGCGTGCGCGGGCGCGCGATCGACCTGTTCAAGGTCGGCGCGGAGAAACGCACGGTCGGACTGACCGGGGTGCTGATCTATTTGTCGATGCGCGAGCACCGCGCCGAGATCGTCGCCGACGAGGCGATCGTCGCCAAGGTCGCGCCCGAGGTCTGGGGCGATGCGATGGCGGCGATGCTGGTCGAGGTCAAAGCGGGCCGCGTCGCCGAGGGCATGGCCGCGGCGGTCCGTGCGATCGGCGTCATCCTCGCCGAACATTTCCCCAAGAGCGACGCCAATCCCAACGAACTGCCCGACCGGCTGATCGAGCTTTGATCGATGCCGATGCGCCCGAAGAGGTGATGTGGGAAGGCCGCTTCATCGCGGCCAAGAGACGTGGACGCTGGGAATATGTTGCGCGCACGCGCGGCATCGGCGCGGCGGTGATCGTGGCGATCGACGATGCCGGGCATGTCCTGCTCGTCGAGCAATACCGCGTCCCGCTGGGTGCCAACTGTCTCGAACTCCCCGCCGGGCTGGTCGGCGACGAGGACGCCGATGAGACGCCCGAGGCGTCGGCCGCGCGCGAGCTCGAAGAGGAAACCGGCTATCGCGCCGCGACCATGACCTCGCTCGGCCGCTATTTCTCGTCGCCGGGCATGGTCTCGGAAAGCTTCGTCCTGATGCGCGCGGGCGGGCTGACGAGGGTATCCGACGGCGGCGGCGTCGCCGGGGAAGACATCACCGTCCACCGCGTCGCGACCGATGCGATCGGCGATTTCGTTGCGGCCAAGCGCGCAGACGGCTGCGCGATCGACGTCAAGCTGCTGCTGTTGCTGGCGGGTGAGTTGCTCGCCTAGCCGCGCTCAGCGGAAATTGTCGGCATAGGCCTGCAGCTTGAGCGTCCGCTCGGGGGCGGGGATGACATGGTAGACGATGCCGTATTTCTCGGCATAGGCGCGTGCTTCATCGCAGCTCGAAAAGCCCAGCCGGACCTGGCTCTGCGTATCGCCGCTGCCTGCCCAGCCGGTCAGCGGATCGGGCTTTTTCGCCTCGGCAGGCTCGAATTCGAGCATCCATTCGTCGGTCAGCGCGCGACCCGACTGCATCGCATTCTTGGGTCGCTGAAAGATCCGGGCCGCCATAGATTGTTCCTGTGCTGGGTCGCGTTGAGCGTCGCCGCGATGCCGCACCGCATTGCCCCCCGTCAAGACTTTCGCCGTGCGTCGGCGTTCTTGGTGCGCACCGTCGGCGGCGCCGAACCGGGGTCGGCGGGCCACGGGTGCTTGGGATAGCGTCCGCGCATGTCCCTCGCGACATCGGCCCAGCTGCCCTGCCAGAAGGCGGGCAGGTCGCGCGTCGTCTGGATCGGCCGTCCCGCGGGCGAGGTCAGGTCGAGCAGCAACGGGCGCGGCGGGCTGCCGACCACGGGATGCGCGGTCAGGCCGAACAATGCCTGCACGCGCACGCTGACCCTGGGCTCATCGCCCGCATAATCGATGTCGTGGCCGGTCCCGGCGGGGGTGGTGAAGCGGCGTGGGGCGAGCGCGTCGATCCGCTGCATCGCATCCCATCCCGCGATCGCCTGGAGCGCACCGGTCAACGCTGCAGAATCGATATCGCGCAGGCGGCGCTTGCCGCTCAGCACCGGCAGCAACCAATCGTCGAGCGTCGCCAGCAGCGTGGCGTCGGCAAGCGCCTCGACGCCCGCGAAGCGTGCCCGGACCCGAAGCGCGCGACCGGCTTCGTTCCACGGCAGCACGTCGAGCCCCGCCGCGCCGACGTGGTCGCGCAGCGCGCGCACGATCGCGTCGGCGTCGGGCGCGGTGTCGGGCTCACGCGAAAGCCGGATGGCGCCGAGACGCTTCTCGCGCACCGCGGCGACGCGCTGGCTGCGCGGATCGTAGCGGACGCGGGCCACGCTCTGCGCCCCGTCGAGCAGTCGCGCGACATCGTCGCCGTCGAGCCGCGCCGCCGAGACGATGCGCGCACCCGCTGCGCTGCCCTGGACATCGGCGACCGCGAGCCATTCGGCACCGCCGAGCGGATCGCCGGCGGGTAGCGTGAAGCCCCTGCCCCCGGCGCTCGCCCAGCGGGTGCCGTCGTCGCTGCGGCGACGGGCGACGCGATCGGGATAGGCGATCGCGACGAGCGCGGCGGGGCTCGGCACTGCGCCGCCGTCGTGCGTCCCGGCCAGCGCGGCGATGCGCGACGCCAGCCGCCGCGCGGCCTGCGCCTGCGCGCCGCGATCGCCGCGCCAGCGCTGCAGCCGCCGTTCGATATCGGGATCGCGCCCGCCGAGACGCGGCTCGGCAAGCAGGACGGCGATGTCGGCCGCCAGCCGCCCCGCGCCCTCGGCGGAAGCTGCGACCACCATATGCGCGACGGGCGGCGGCAGCGGCAAACGGGCAATCGCCCGACCGTGCGCGGTGATGCGCCCGCCCGCATCGATTGCGCCGATCGCGGCGAGCCGCTTGCGCGCCTCGGCGACGCCCGCCGCCGGCGGCGCGTCGATCCAGCGCAACGTGGCGGGATCGCCGATCCCGGCGGCGGCGCAATCGAGCAGCAGCGGGGCGAGGTCGCTTTCGAGGATTTCGGGCGGATCATAGGGTGGCAGGCCGGCGGTCGCGGCCTCCTCCCACAAGCGGATGGCAACGCCCGGCGCCTGTCGCGCGGCGCGTCCCGCGCGCTGCGTCGCCGCTGCCAGGCTGACCTTTTCGGTCGCGAGCCGCGCGACGCCGGCGGCGCGGTCGAAGCGCGGACGCCGGGCAAGACCGCTGTCGATCACGATGCGCACGCCGTCGATCGTCAGGCTGGTTTCGGCGATGCTCGTCGCCAGCACGACCTTGCGGCGGCCCTGCGCGTCGCGGCGGATCGCGGCGCGCTGCGCGGCGGGATCGCATTGGCCGTGGAGCGGCATGACGCTGACCGCATCGCCCTGCCCGCCGAGGCGTTCGGCGGTACGCTCGATCTCGCGCACGCCGGGCAGGAAGGCCAGGATGTCGCCGTCGTGTCCGCGCAGCGCCGCGCGGATCGATCGCGCCATCGCATCCTCGATCGGGTCGTCGCCGGTGCGGCCGTCATATCGCAACTCCAATGGGTGGCTGCGGCCGGCGCTTTCGATCACCGGCGCGTCGCCCTGTCCCGCTTCCGCCATCAGCGCGGCGAACCGCGCACCGTCGAGCGTTGCCGACATGGCCACCAGCCGCAGGTCGGGACGCAGCCCCGCCTGCGTATCGAGCGCCAGCGCGAGGCCGAAATCGCCGTCGAGGCTGCGTTCGTGGACCTCGTCGAACAGCACCGCGCTGACCCCCGCCAGTTCGGGATCGGCGATGATGCGGTTGCGGAATATGCCCTGCGTCATCACGGTCAGGCGCGTGTCGGCGCTGCGCTTGCTGTCGAGCCGCGTCGCATAGCCGATCTCGCCGCCCAGCCGCGATCCGCGCAGCTCGGCGATGCGTTCGGCGGCGGCGCGCGCGGCAAGGCGCCGCGGACTGAGCAGCAGGACCTCGCCATCGCACCACGGCGTATCGAGCAGGACAGGTGCCGCCAGCGTGGTCTTGCCCGCGCCGGGCGGCGCGACGAGCACCGCGTTCGATCGCGCGGCGAGCACCGCGATCAACTCGGGCAGCGCCGCGACGATCGGCAGGTCGGCCATCAACCGGGGACCAGTGCGAACGAATCGCGCGCCATCCAGCGTGCGACGAGCAGCACCGCGACGACGCCGAGACCGGCGGCAAGGCCGATCCAGATCCCGACGCCCGCGAGCGGCGTGTAGAACGCCAGGCCCACCGCGACGCCGATGCCGACGATCCAATAGCCGAACAGCGCGATGACCATCGGCACGCGCGTGTCCTGCAATCCGCGCAGCACACCCGCGCCGATCGCCTGCGTCGCGTCGACGAGCTGGAACACCGCCGCCACCATCAGGAAATCGCGCGCCAGGCCGAAGACGATCGGGTCGGCCTGAGCACCGCCGAGGAACTCGCCGACGATCGATTCGGCCCCCAGCGCCATCGCCAGCGACAGGACGAGCGCCATCGCGAGACCGATGGCGAATGCGGTCCAGCCGGCGCGGGCGATGCCGGCGCGGTCGCGGCGACCGTAGAACAGGCCGACGCGCACCGTCGCCGCCTGCGATATCCCGAACGGCAGCTGAAAGGCGAGCGCGGCGACCTGGATTGCGATCGCGTGCGCGGCGAGCGAGGCGCGGTCGATCATCCCCATCAGGAACACCGCGGCATTGAAAATCGTCACTTCGAGGCCGAGCATCATTCCGATCGGAACGCCGACGCGCAGCAGCTCGCGAAAGCGCGGCCAGTCGGACCGCCAGAAGCGACCGAACAGGCGGTAGCGACGAAAGCGGCGCACCCCCTGCACCACCGCGACCATGCCGAGAAACAGGAACAGGTTGGCAAGCGCGTTGGCGATCGCGGCGCCCTCCAGACCCATTTCGGGCAGTCCGAGGCGACCGAACACCAGCGCCCAGCAGGCGAGCGCGTTGAAGGCGACGCCGGCGGCGGTCACCACCAGCCCCCAGATCGGGCGTTCGAGCGCGGTGACGTAGAGCCGCAGGACGAGATGAAGCAGGAACGGCAGCACGCCCCACATGGCGATGCGGATGAAGCGCGCGCCGCCCTCTACCATCGCCGGTTCCTGTCCCAAAAGGCGCAGGATCGCGTCGCTGTGCCACAGCATCGCCCAGATCGGCAGGCAGATGAAGACGGCGACCCAGCCCGCCTGGCGGACGGTTCGGCGGACATCGCGGACCGCATAGGCGCGGCGACCGCGCGTCGCCGCGATCAGCGGCGACGACGCGGTGACCACGCCCATGCCGAAAATGCCGAATGCCCAGAACAGGTTGACGCCGAGCGCGGCGGCGGCGAGCGCGTCGACGTCATACCGCCCGAGGATCAGGACATCGGTCGTATTGATCGCCATCTGCGCAAGATTGCCGAGCATCAACGGCCAGGCGAGCGCCAGCGTCGCGCGCATCTCGGCGCGCCAGGGCGCGGGGGCCGGCATGGCTGCCTGATCGAGAGTGGAGCTGTCTTCCATCGCGCGGGCGATACGGGAATTGGGGATTAAAGCGAAGCGTCGAGCGACGGGCGTGCCCGTTTAGCGCTCAATAGGCGCGCGCGACCGCGAACTCGGCGGCTTCGACGAGCGCCGACTTGGCCGCGCCAGCGGGAAAGATCCCCAGCGAATCGATCGCGCGCTGGCCGTAATGGCGCGCCTGGTCGAGCGTGTCGTCGATCGCGCCATGGCTGCGCAGCAGCTGTTTGGCATAAGCGAGATCGTCGTCCGCAATGCGGTGCCCCATCATCGCCGCGTGCCAGAACGCGCGTTCTTGCTCGCTGCCGCGCGCGTGCGCGAGAATGACCGGCAGCGTCACCTTGCCGTCGCGGAAATCGTCGCCGACATCCTTTCCCATCGTCGCCTCGTCGGAGACGTAATCGATCGCGTCGTCGACCAGCTGAAAGGCGATGCCGAGGTTGCGGCCATAAGCGTCGAGCGCATCCTCCGCCTCGCCCTCGCGCTCCGCGACGACCGCGGCGATGCGCGCGGCGGCGGCGAACAGGGCGGCGGTCTTGGCGCCGATGATGGCGAGATATTTCTCCTCGCTGGTCGAGACCTGGCGTTGCGCGGTGAGCTGGTCGACCTCGCCCTCGGCGATCACCGCCGAGGCGTGCGACAGAATCTTGAGCACCTTGAGCGAGCCGTCCTCGACCATCAGCTCGAACGCGCGGCTGAACAGGAAGTCGCCCACCAGCACGCTGGCCGGATTGCCCCAGATGATGTTCGCGGTTCGCTTGCCCCGGCGCATGTCCGATCCGTCGACGACGTCGTCGTGGAGCAGCGTCGCGGTATGGATGAACTCGACCGCTGCGGCGAGCTTGAACTGGCGGCTGCCGGGATAATCGAGCAGGCGTGCGGCGGCGAGCGTGATCATCGGCCGCAGCCGCTTGCCGCCGCCCGAAATGAGATGGCCCGCGAGTTCCGGTATCAGCGGGATTTGCGACTGCATGCGTTCGAGGATGACCGCGTTGACCGCGTTGAGATCGTTCGCGACGAGGCGAAGCATCGGATCGAGCGACGGTTGGTCGCCAGTCAGCCTGTGGATCTCGGCGGTCATTGCCCGAGCGCGTTAGCCGAGCACGGCGCGCGGCGAAAGCGTAATCACGGGATCAGTCGTCGCTTTCTTGTACCGCCAGCGGCAGGCGCAGCCGCACGAGCAAGCCGCCCAGGTCCTCGCTGTCCTCGAGCGTCACGCTGCCGCCGTAGATCTGCGCGACGTCGCGCACGATCGCGAGGCCGAGGCCGGTGCCCGGCTTTTCGGTATCGAGCCGCGCGCCGCGGTCGAACAGCCGGATGCGATCGGCCGGTGCGATCCCCTGGCCGTCGTCCTCGGTCACGATCTCGACGAAGCCGGCCTCGACCCGGGTCGTCACGAAGACGCTGCCGCCCCCGTATTTGGCCGCATTCTCGATGACGTTGCCGAGCATCTCGTCGAGATCCTGGCGTTCGACCTGGACCGCGACATCGCGCGGGCCGTCGCTGTCGAGGCGCACGTCGGGATACAGGCGCCCGACCGCGCGCAGCACCGCATCGACGCTCTGCGCCGCGACCGCCCGGCTCTGTCCCGACACGCGGCGACCGACCGCGCGCGCGCGGGCGAGGTGGTGGTCGATATGGCGGCGCATCGTCGATGCCTCGCGCATCACGGTCTCGTTGATGTCGGGGGCATTGCTCGCGGCCGCATTGGTGACGACGGTCAGCGGCGTCTTGAGCGCGTGCGCGAGGTTGCCGGCGTGGCGCCGCGCTTCCTCCGCCTGCAGCTCGTTATGCGCGAGCAGCGCGTTGAGTTCGTCGACCATCGGCATGACCTCGTTGGGCAGCGGCACGGTGACGCGATTGCGCGTGCCGCGCCGCATCTGCGCGATCGACGACTGGATGCGCCGCAGCGGCCACAGGCCGTAAAGCGTCTGCAGCGCGGCCATGATGATGAGGCCGATGCCGAGGATCGCGAAACTGCGCACCAGCGTCCGGCGCAGCGTGCGGATCTGCTCGTCGAGCGACTTGCGATCCTGCGCGACCTGGAACCGCCAGCGCACGTCCGACCCCGGCAGGACGACGTCGCGTTCGGCGACGCGCAGCAGCTCGCCGCTGAATTCGGTGCTGTCGAAGATATGAACCTCGTCGTCCTTGGTCGGACGATCGAAATCGAGCTGGCGATCCCATAAAGAGCGCGAGGGGAACGGTTCGTGGCCGCGCCCGCTGATCTGCCAGTACATGCCGCTATAGGGTTCGAGGAAACGCTGGTCGCCGAGCGGTTCGACGAAGCGCACCTCGCCGGTCGGGTCGATCTCGGCGGTGCGGATCATCGCGTAGAGGACGTATTCGAGGCTCGAATCGAAATTGTTGGTGACCGCATTGGTCAGCACGCGGTCGAGCGCGGCCCCGCCGCCGATCAGCAGGATGAGGATCCACAGCGAGGCGACCCCGATCATGCGGCGGCCGAGCGATCCCGTCGTGCGGCGCTCGGGCGGTGCCGGCACCGGCATCGCCGGCTTCTCGCTGGGCGCATCGGTCATGCGCGCGCCCTTAGTTGTCGATGTTTTCGGGGTCTTCGAGGCTATAGCCCAGCCCGCGAATGGTGGTGATGGTCTCGGCGCCGAGCTTCTTGCGGATGCGCGTGACGAACACCTCGATCGTGTTCGAATCGCGGTCGAAATCCTGGTCGTAGATATGTTCGATCAACTCGGTCCGCGACACCACCTTGCCCTTGTGATGCATCAGATAGCTGAGCAACTTATATTCCTGCGCGGTCAGCTTGACCGATTCGCCCGCCAGCGTGACCTTGCCCGAGCGCGTGTCGAGGCGGACGTCGCCGGCCTCGAGCTCGCTCGACGCATTGCCCGACGAGCGGCGAATGAGCGCGCGCAGCCGCGCGATCAGCTCCTCGGTCTGGAACGGCTTGGCGAGATAGTCGTCGGCGCCGGCGTCGAGGCCCGCGACCTTGTCCGACCAGCTGTCGCGCGCGGTCAGGACGAGGACGGGGAACTTGCGGTCTTCCTTGCGCCAGCGGTCGAGCACGGTGAGCCCGTCGACGATCGGCAGGCCGAGGTCGAGGATGGCGGCGTCGTAGTTTTCGGTCGATCCGAGGAAGTGGCCGTCCTCGCCGTCGGTTGCGAGATCGACCGCATAGCCGGCGGATTCGAGCGTCGATTTGAGCTGCGGCCCGAGCGTGGGTTCGTCCTCGACGATCAGAATGCGCATGGCTGGTCCATCTCCTCATGGGCCGGCCCCGATCGGGTCCGGCGGTGATCAATCATCTAGGGGTTGCGCCGGCCATGTAAAGCCCGCCGCGCCGCGATCGGCAAGGCTCAGCGCGACCGCCCCAGAATACGGCCGGTGCGCGCATCGACATAGACATAGACGACGCGGTTGCCGTCGAGAAATTTGAGCTTGTAGCGCAGGTTGATCGGATCGAGGCCGACGACGCCGAGAAACTGCATGTCGTCATAGGGGGCGGTATTGCGGACCGCCTGGATGATCGCGCCGAGCGGCATCACCTCGCCGCTCTCCATCGCCTCGCGGACGGGCGACAGATCGCTGCGGCTGACCTGGGCGGCGGTCGGCACGGCAAGCGATAGCGCCATCGTCAACGTCAGCGAAGCCGCGGCGAATCGTATCGATCGAGGATGATTGCCTTTTGCCATGGCCCCCTTTTACCCGCGCGCATTGAATGAGTTATGAATGCGCCTGTCAACAACGCGACAGTCGGCGACGAGCGTCGGGAGAAATCGGTGCGCGGGTCGCGGGGGACGTGGTGGGCGCGGCAGGGATTGAACCTGCGACCCCACCCGTGTGAAGGGTGTGCTCTACCACTGAGCTACGCGCCCCGACGGATCGTATCCATCCGGTCAGGTCGCGCTTCCTATGCAAGCCCGCTGCGAAACGCAATCGCCGATGTCGGCCAAGGCGCGATCGGCGCCGCGCGCTCGCGGCAAACGAAAAGGCGGCGCGTTGCCGCGCCGCCTTGTCCGCCGGGCCAGGCCCGAAATCGCCGGCGCGTTGCCGCGCGCGGCGGGCGATCAGTTGACCGCGTCCTTGAGGCCCTTGCCGGCCTTGAACTTGGGCTGGGTCGACGCCTTGATCTGCATGGTTTCGCCGGTGCGCGGATTGCGTCCGGTCGAAGCCTTGCGCTGCGACGTCGAAAACGTCCCGAAGCCGACGAGACGAACGTCGCCGCCGCTCTTCAGTTCGCTGGTGATGCTGTCGAACACGGCTTCGACCGCGCGACCTGCATCGCTCTTGCTGAGACCGCTGCCGTCGGCAACCGATGAAATAAGATCCTGCTTGTTCATGCCTTGGGAATCCCCTGTCGTGAGAGTTTATGACTTACCAGACTCATGGCGTGGTGGGCGCAATAAGGCCCGATTCCACGCCGATGTCAAAGCAAAAGCGGTAAAAAACCGCGAAAATCGCCGTCAAATCCGTCGCAAAATGAAACCTAGGCGACACGCCGGCGGCTCAGTGGCGCAGCCCCGATTGCGCGTCGCTTGCCGGGTGCGGAAGCGGCTGCGTGGCCAGTTCGTCGGCTTCGGTCCATTCGATCGGCTCGATCGGCGAGGTCAGCGCGACCTTGAGCACCTCATCGACATGTTCGGCCGTCAGGATCTCCAGATTGGCGCGGATCGATTGCGGGATTTCAGCCAGATCCTTCTCGTTTTCCAAGGGGATAATGACGGTTGTTATGCCGCCGCGGAGGGCCGCGAGCAGCTTTTCCTTGAGCCCGCCGATCGGCAGGACATGGCCGCGCAGCGTGACTTCGCCGGTCATGGCGACGTCCTTGCGCACCGCGATCCCGGTGATCGTCGATATCATCGCAGTGACGATGCCGACGCCGGCCGATGGTCCGTCCTTGGGGACGGCGCCTTCGGGCAGGTGGATATGGATGTCCTTGCGCGCGAACAGGCTCGGCCGGATGCCGTAGGAGGGCGCGCGCGCCTTGACGAAGCTCATCGCCGCCTGCACCGACTCGGTCATCACCTCGCCGAGCTTGCCGGTCGTCTTGACCTGGCCGCGCCCCGGAACGGTGACCGCCTCGATTGTCAGCAGCTCGCCGCCGACCTCGGTCCAGGCGAGCCCGGTGACCGCGCCGATCTGGTCTTCCTTGTCGCTGACGCCGTGGCGATATTTGCGCACGCCGATAAAGTCGGCGAGATTGTCGGAGGTAATGCTGACGTTTTCGATCGTGCCCTCGAGGATCCGACGCAGCGCCTTGCGCGCCAGCCGCGCGATCTCGCGCTCGAGCGTGCGGACGCCGGCTTCGCGGGTGTAATAGCGGATCAGGTCGCGCAGGCCCGATTCGGTCAGTTCGAACTCGTCGTCCTTGAGGCCGTGCATTTCGATCTGCTTGGCGATCAGGTGGCGCTGCGCGATTTCGACCTTTTCATCCTCGGTATAGCCCTCGAGACGGATGATCTCCATGCGGTCGAGCAACGGCTGCGGCAGGTTGAGCGTATTGGCGGTCGTGACGAACATGACATCGCTGAGGTCGAGATCGATCTCGAGATAATGGTCCTGGAACTTGCCGTTCTGTTCGGGATCGAGCACCTCGAGCAGCGCCGAAGCCGGATCGCCGCGGAAATCGGCGCCAAGCTTGTCGATCTCGTCGAGCAGGAACAACGGATTCGAGGTGCCGGCCTTTTTGAGATTCGACACGATCTTGCCCGGCAGCGAGCCGATATAGGTGCGGCGATGGCCGCGGATTTCGGCTTCGTCGCGCACGCCGCCAAGCGACTGGCGAACGAATTCGCGGCCCGTCGCCTTGGCGATGCTGCGGCCAAGGCTGGTCTTGCCGACGCCGGGCGGGCCGACGAGGCACAGGATCGGGCCCTTGAGCTTGTTGGTGCGCGCCTGGACCGCGAGATATTCGACGATCCGTTCCTTGACCTTTTCAAGCGCGTAATGGTCGTCGTCGAGCACCTTCTGGGCGACCGCGATATCCTTTTTGAGCTTCGATTTCTTGCCCCAGGGCAGACCGAGCAGGACGTCGAGATAATTGCGCACGACGGTCGCTTCGGCCGACATCGGCGCCATCGCGCGCAGTTTCTTGAGTTCGCCGAGCGCTTTGGCCTTGGCTTCCTTCGACAGTTTGAGCTTGTCGATCTTGGCCTGCAGCTCGGCCAGCTCGTCGCCGTCCTCGCCGCTTTCGTTGCCGAGCTCGCGCTGGATCGCCTTGAGCTGTTCGTTGAGGTAATATTCGCGTTGCGTCTTTTCCATCTGGCGCTTGACGCGGCCGCGGATCTTCTTCTCGACGTTGAGCACGCCGAGCTCGCCTTCCATGAAGGCGAACACCATTTCGAGACGCTTCATCGGATCGGCCTCAGTCAGGATCGCCTGCTTGTCGGCGACCTTGACCGAGATATTGGCGGCAACGGCATCGGCGAGCTTGGCCGGATCGTCGACCTCGGACAGCTGGACCGCGGTTTCGCTCGGCAGCTTCTTGTTGAGCTTGGCGTAGGTTTCGAACTGTTCGGTAACGGTCCGCATCAACGCCTTGCCCTCGACGCTGTCGAGCTCGACCTCGTCGAGCCGCTCGATCTCGCCCGCCTGGTAGCCGTCCTCGTCGACCAGCGCCGTCAGCGTCGCGCGCTGCTTGCCTTCGACCAGCACGCGTACGGTGCCGTCGGGCAGCTTGAGCATCTGCAGCACCGTCGCGACGACGCCGAGATCGTACATGTCGTCGCGGCCGGGTTCGTCTTCGGCGGGGTCGAGCTGCGCGACGAGGAAAATCTGTTTGTCGTTCTCCATCGCGCGTTCGAGCGCGACGACCGAAGCATCGCGACCGACGAACAACGGTACGATCATCTGCGGGAAGATGACGATGTCGCGCAGCGGCAGAAGGGGAAACGTCTCGGTCATGGATACTCCGGCAAGATGTGCCGCAAAGCGCGGCGCTTGGCTGCTATATGTGGGCGGTTTCAGCTGCGTTCAATGCCGCCGCCATAAATGCCGCGTCCAGCGATCGCGCCCTAGCAGACGCCATTTAACAATTTGACCCCGGACGCGCGGTCAGAACGGCATCTTGAACCCGGGCGGGAGCGCCATGCCTTGCGTCGCGCGCCCCATTTCCTCGTTCGAGGCGGCATCGGCCTTGGTCCGGGCATCGTTATAGGCGGCGGCGATCAGGTCCTCGAGCATCTGCTTTTCCTCGACCACGATCAGGCTGTCGTCGATCGCGACGCCCAGGATTCGCCCCTTGGCGGTCGCGCGAATCTTGACCAGCCCGCCGCCGGCGACGCCTTCGACCTCGATCTTGTCGAGCTTGCCCTGGGCCTCGCCCATCTGTTCCTGGATGCGTTGCGCGGCGTCCTGCGCGGCTTTGAGCATTTCTTCCATCGATTTCATGATGCGGCCTTTCTGTCGGATGCGGGTTGGGGCGTAAGAAGCCTCGCGCCGGGAAAATGGTCGAACGCGGCCTTGACCACGGGTATCTCCATGATCTCGGCCTGTTTGCGCGCCGCCGCGGCCTGCTCGCGTTCGAGCAGCGACGGTTCGCCCGGCGCGTCGCCGATCGCAACGGTCCAGCGACGCCCCATCGCCTTGCTCAGCGCCTCGGCGAGCGCGCGGCACAGCGCGTCGTCGGCGCGCTCGCTGCCGGCGATCGTCATGCCGTCGGCCGCGATCGCGATCGGGCGGACGAAATCGTGTGCCTGTTGCGCCAGCCGCCCCTGCCCCGCGCGCCACAGCAGTTCGACGATATCGGTGAGGCCGGGCACGTCGGCGGCCTCGTTTTCCGGCGCTTGCGCGTCGTTGGCAGGCACCGCATCGGGCTTGGCGACGGGTGGCGCAGACGCCGCTCGATCCGGCGCATCGGCGCTCGCTACCGTCGCCGGGACGGCATCGGGCGTAACAGTCGGGGGCTCGCCAACGGGCGCGGTCGAGGCCTGCGCCAGGCCTTGGGCAAGCTTGCCCGGATCGGGCATCGTCGCCGCATAGCAGATTCTGAGCGCCGCCATTTCGAGCGCCTCGAGCGGCATGGCCGCCCGGGCGACCTCGTCATGCGCCTTGAGCAGCAGCTGCCACAGGCGATGCAACGTCGCATAGCCGAGCCTGCCCGCCCAGTCGGTGACTGCGGCGCGATCGGTTTCGGGCAGGCCGGGATCGACGCTGCGGCCGACCTTGGTCAGCGTAACCTGGTGGGTGAGATCGAGCAGGCCGCGCACGATCGCGAGCGGTTCGGCGCCGAGCGCGTAATGTTCCGCCAGCCCGCCGAGCATGTCGCGCGTCTCGCCCGCGATCATATGGCCGAACAGGCGACGCACCGCGCCGCGATCCGACAGGCCGAGCATCGCGCGCACCTGCGCCGCCGTGACCTTGCCGTCGCCGTCGAGATCGGCGTGCGAGATCGCCTGGTCGAGGATCGACAGGCCGTCGCGCACCGATCCCTCGGCGGCGACCGCGATCAGGTGCAGCGCTTCGCCCTCGGCGGTACACGCCTCCTTGGCGACGATCTCGGCGAAATGGGTTTCGAGCATGTCGACCGTGATCCGCCGCAGGTCGAAACGCTGGCAGCGCGACAACACGGTGACCGGCAGCTTGTTGACCTCGGTCGTGGCGAAGATGAACTTGACGTGCGGCGGCGGTTCCTCGAGCGTCTTCAACAGGCCGTTGAACGCGGCCTTCGACAGCATGTGGACCTCGTCGATGATATAGACCTTGTAGCGCGCCGAAACCGCGGCATAGCGCACCGCGTCGATGATCTCGCGGATGTCGTCGATGCCGGTGTGGCTGGCGGCATCCATCTCGATGACGTCGATATGGCGCCCCTCGGCGATCGCCTTGCACGGTTCGCAAATCCCGCACGGGTCGATCGTCGGACCGCCGTCGCCGTCGGGCCCGATACAGTTCAACGCCTTGGCGATCAGGCGCGCGGTCGTGGTCTTGCCGACCCCGCGCACGCCGGTCATCAAAAACGCGTGCGCGATGCGATCGCGCCGAATCGCATTGGCCAGCGTCTGGACCATCGCGTCCTGGCCGATCAGCTCGTCGAAAGTCTGCGGACGATATTTGCGCGCGAGGACGCGATAGGGTTGGGCAGAATCGGTCATTGTCGCCTAGCCTAAGCTGTCCCCCGAAGCTTGTCGAAGGGTGATTGGACTCAGCTGGCGGGAGCGCAGCGCTGCGCTTCGGGATCTCCCGGAATTCATCCCCCGGATCAAATCCGCTCGATGGTGAGAGCCGGAACGACCCGTAGCGAAATCGTTACGGCTGCTTCCTTCCGGACCTGACCGGGTTGGCGAAGACTACGTCCGCCCGACTCTCGATCGCGCATATGGCGTCGGCAGCGAAAAATGGCAAGCCCGCGCCCTCAGGCGGCGCGCATGTCGCGGCTGTCGGGCGGAATCCGCACGGTGAGCGCATCGACTGCCTCGTCGATTTCGATCTGGCACGCCAGGCGGCTGTGCCGCGTGACGCAGGCGGCGAGGTCGAGCATGTCGTCCTCCATCTCGCTGGCGGGCGGCAGGCGCGCGAAATCCTCGGCGGCGACGATGACATGGCAGGTCGAACACGCCATCTGCCCCTCGCAGGTGCCTTCGAGCGGCATGCCCTGCGCCTGCGCCAGCGCCAGCAGGTTGGTTCCCGGCGGCGCATCGGCGACGGTCCGCGTTTCGCCGTCGGCATGGATGAAGGTGATCTTGGCCATCAGACGATCGCCTGCTCGGCGACGGCGGCGTTGATCCGATCGAGCGCGGCAACGAGATCGGCCTCGCTCGTATAGCGCCCGAAACCGAGACGGATCGAGCTGCGCGCCTGTTCGGGAGACAGTCCGATCGCGCCCAGCACGTGGCTCGGTCGTCCCGAGCCGCTGGCGCAGGCGCTGCCGAGCGAAAAGGCGATGTCGCGCAGCTCGGACATCAGCCGCGCGGCGTCGAGTCCGTCGCGCCGGATATTGAGGTTGCCATGATAGCGCCGGTCGATCGATCCGTTGATCGTCCAGCCGGACAGCGCCGGCCCCGCCGCCCGCCACAACGCCTCGACATGGCGCATGTCCTCGCCGCGCCGCGCGAGCGCGAGCGTCGCCGCCGCGCCGAACCCCGCGCACAATGCGGGCGACAGCGTGCCCGAGCGCAGCCCCTGTTCCTGTCCGCCGCCGTGGATCAGCGGCGCGATCGTGACTCCGTCGCGCACCCACAGCGCGCCGATCCCCTTGGGCCCGTGGATCTTGTGCGCCGAAATCGCGATCATGTCGGCGACCTCGGGCACCGCGTAACGGCCGAATCCCTGGACGCAGTCGGACAGCAGCAACGTGTCGTGCGCATGCGCCAGCGCCGCCAGTTCGGCGAGCGGCTGGATCACGCCGATCTCGTTATTGATCTGCATCGCCGCGACGAGCGCGGTGCGGTGATCGATCGCGTCGCGCGCGGCGGCAAGATCGACGATCCCGTCGCCGCCGACCGGCAGCAGCACCGCTTCGTAGCCGAGCGTCGCCATGTGGCTGACCGTGTCGAGCACGGCGGCGTGCTCGGTCGCGATCGTGACGATGCGGTTCCGCGCGCCTTCGGGCGATGGCGGCAGCGCGCCGCGGATCGCCAGGTTGATCGCCTCGGTCGCGCCGCTCGTGAAGACCAGCCGGCCGCCGCTGGTGAACATCGCCGCGATCGCCAGGCGCGCCGTCTCGACGCCCGCCGCCGCGGTGCGTCCGGCCACGTTCGCGCTGTGCGGGTTGCCGTGATTGTCGCGCAGCCACGGTTCCATCGCCGCGAAGGCTTCGGGCGCGAGCGGCGTCGTCGCCTGGTAATCGAGATAGATCATGCCGCGGCCCTGGCGCGCGCGGCGATGGCGCGCCAGCAATCGAGGAACCGGTGGATATCCTCGCGCCGCGTCGCCGGGCCGAAGCTGACGCGAATGACCTCGCCGATCGCGCGATCGTCGAGGCCCATCGCTTTCAACACATGGCTCGGCTTGAGCGTGCCCGACGAACAGGCGCTGCCCGCCGAGACGGCGATGCCGGCGAGGTCGAACTGGACGAGCTGCGCGGTCGCGGCGACGCCCGGCATGCGATAGGCGCCGATCGTCGGCAGCCGCTCGGCGCCTGCCGCGACGACTTCGCCGCCCGCCGCGACGAGCGCATGTTCGAGCTCGCGGCGCAGGTCGGCGGCGCGGTCGATCCAGCCGCGCGGGGCCGACAATGCCGCGGCGAACCCGGCGGCGGCGGGCACATTTTCGGTGCCGCCGCGATAGCCCTTTTCCTGCCCGCCCGACGGCGCCAGCGTAGTGAGGTCGCGTACGAGCAGCGCGCCGATGCCCGGCGGCCCGCCCAGCTTGTGCGCACTGACGGCGATGAAGTCGGCCGCGACCAAAGGCAGTTTTCCTGCGCTTTGCGAGGCATCTACGAGCAGCAGTCCGCCCGCCTCCCGCACCAGCGCACGGATCGCCGCGACGTCCTGCAGGACCCCGGTTTCGTTGTTCGCCGACTGGATCGCGACGAGCGCTGGCCCCTCCGCCTCGGCAAGCGCCGATTCGAGCGCGGCGGGAAAGATACGGCCGTTGCGCCCGACCGGAATGCGCGGCGCGTCGGGGGCCGCGCGCAGCACCGCGTCATGTTCGGTCGCACCGACCAAAATGCGCGTCGTCTTGGCGCGCGACAGCGCCATCGCAAGCGCCTCGCTCGCGCCCGACGTCAGGATGATCTCGCCGTCCCAGCCGAGTGCATCGGCAATCCGCGCCCGTGCCGCCTCGAGCGCGGCGCGTGCCGCGCGCCCCTCGCCGTGCGGCGACGAGGGGTTGGCCCATAGGTCGAGTGCGTCGGCTATCGCGGCGCGCGCTGCCGGGACGACCGGCGTCGTCGCGGCATGGTCGAGATAGAGGCGTTCGGTCATCGCGAAATCGCGCAAAAGCTCCAGTTGCGAAACACGGCGTTGTTTCTCGGGCCCTGTCTCTATATAGGCGCCCCACAGATCGCTACCAGCAAATCGCGGGCCTGCCCCTCAACCGGGTCCCTGTCGAGCCGGGGGGCGATCCCCATTATCATCCGGATCAAGGTAACCGATGCCAGACGTCATTTTTCCCGGCCCCGAAGGCCGCCTCGAAGGGCGTTTCAGCCCTCCCCCGCGTCCGCGCGCGCCGGTTGCGATGATCCTGCATCCGCATCCGCATGGCGGCGGGACGATGAACGACCGCATCACGCTCGCGCTTTACAAGACCTTCGTCCGGCGGGGCTTCGCGACGCTGCGCTTCAATTTCCGCGGCGTCGGCCGCAGCCAGGGCACTTTCGACAACGGCATCGGCGAATTGAGCGATGCCGCCGCCGCGCTCGACTGGGTCCAGAGCATCCACCCCGAAGCATCGACCACATGGGTCGGCGGTTTCGGTTTCGGCGCGCTGATCAGCATGCAACTGCTGATGCGTCGCCCCGAAATCCGCGGCTTCATCTCGGTCGCCGCGCCCGCCAACATGTACGATTTCAGCTTCCTTGCGCCGTGCCCCGCCTCGGGCATCTTCGTCCAGGGCGCGCAGGACGAGGTCGTCACGCCGTCGTCGGTGGAAAAGCTGGTCGAGAAGCTGCGCACGCAAAAGCATATCACGATCCATCACGACGAAATTCCGCGCGCGAACCATTTCTTCGAAAACGAACTCGACGACATGATGAAGTCGATCGACAATTATCTCGACATGCGTCTCGCGCCCGACTGCCCGATCAAATAAGCGCGATTTTGCGGGCGGGTCCGCCTGGATCATTCAGCCGTTTGGGTAACCAGGCTCTCGCCGCGCTGGTTGGGGATCGTCCAGATCGCGACATTGGCGAACATGACGAGCGCCGCAAGCACCATCAGGCCGACCTTTTTCGGCGCCATGCCGCGCCGCCAGCCGACGATCGCGCCGATGACCAGCGCGATCGCCGCGAGCATGAGCAGGGATGGCACGACTTGGGTCATCCCCGCCGAGTAGCGCGCGATCGGCGCCGATGCAAAGCCTTCAGGCGGCGAGGCGCAGGACGAGCGCGAAGCCGATGACGATCGCGCTGCGCGTCAGCGTCTCGACGTCGAGCGTCCGGACCAGGGCAATCGTTCGGGTCATAGGACCCGATTAGATCGTCGAGCTTAGCAAAGTCTTACGATCGCGATATGGCCATTGCCCGCGCCCTCACCTAGGAAGGGCGCCAGACGATTCACCTGCCAGACCGAGGGACGCCCATGCGCATCGCCATCGCTTCCGATCATGCCGCCATCGCGCTCAAGGCCACGCTGGCCGATTGGCTGCGCGGCGAAGGCCATGACGTCGCCGATCTCGGACCCGAAACGACCGACAGCGTCGATTATCCCGATTACGGGTTCAAGCTGGCGCGACATATCGCCAGCGGTCAGGCGACCTGCGGAGTCGCCCTGTGCGGATCGGGTCTCGGCATCTCGATGGCGGTCAACCGCAACCCCGCCTGCCGCTGCGCGCTGGTCTCCGAACCGCTGTCGGCCAGCCTGGCACGCGAACATAACGACGCCAATGTCATCGCCATGGGCGCGCGGCTGACGGGACCCGACATGGCCATCGCCTGTCTCGAGGCGTTTATCGCGACCGAGTTTGCCGGCGGCCGCCACCAACGCCGCGTCGACAAATTATCGGCACCCGAATGCTGAACTGGGAAAGGAATCGCAGTTGACCACCAACGTCAAAGACGCCCCGCAATATACGCGACCAAAAGGCTTTTTTAGCGATGCCGTTGGCGTCACCGATCCCGACGTCGCGGCCGGCATCGCCGCCGAGCTCAAACGCGAACAGCATCAGATCGAGCTGATCGCGAGCGAGAATATCGTCTCAAGGGCGGTGCTCGAAGCGCAAGGATCGGTGCTGACCAACAAATATGCCGAGGGCTATCCGGGCCGGCGTTACTATCAGGGGTGCGCGCCGTCCGACACCGTCGAAACGCTCGCGATCGACCGCGCGAAACAGCTGTTCGATTGCGGCTATGCCAACGTCCAGCCGCATTCGGGGGCGCAGGCCAACGGCGCCGTGATGCTCGCGCTGACCAAGCCCGGCGACACCATCCTCGGCATGAGCCTCGACGCCGGCGGCCACCTGACCCACGGCGCCAAGCCGGCGATGAGCGGCAAATGGTTCAACGCGGTCCAGTACGGCGTCGACCGCGACAGCCACCTGATCGACTTCGACGAGGTCGAACGGCTCGCCAGGGAGCATCGCCCCGGCCTGATCATCGCCGGCGGGTCGGCCTATCCGCGCCACATCGATTTCGCCGCCTTCCGCCGCATCGCCGACGATGTCGGCGCGCTGCTGATGGTCGACATGGCGCATTTCGCGGGACTCGTCGCGGGCGGCTGCCATCCCAGCCCGCTGCCCCACGCGCACGTCGTCACGACGACGACTCACAAGACGCTGCGCGGACCGCGCGGCGGCATGGTCCTGACCAATGACGAGGCGACCGCGAAGCGGATCAATTCGGCGGTCTTCCCGGGGCTCCAGGGCGGTCCGCTGATGCACGTCATCGCCGCCAAGGCGGTCGCCTTCGGCGAGGCGCTGCGCCCCGAGTTCAAGGATTACAGCCGCGCCGTCATCGCCAATGCGCAGGCGCTCGCGGCGCGGCTGAAGGCGCGCGGCGCCGATGTCGTTTCGGGCGGCACCGACACGCACCTCGCGCTGATCGATTTGAGCCCGCTCGGCATCACCGGAAAGGACGCCGACGAGGCGCTCGAGCGAGCGAGCATCACCTGCAACAAGAACGGCATTCCGTTCGACCCGCTGCCGCCGGTCAAGACCAGCGGCATCCGCGTCGGGTCGCCCGCCGGAACCACCCGCGGCTTCGGCATCGCCGAGTTCGAGGAAATCGGCGATATGGTCGCCGATGTGCTCGACGGTCTGCGCGACAAGGGCGAGGGCGGCGACGCGAGCGTCGAAGCCGACGTCAAGCAGCGCGTTCTCGCATTGTGCGAACGCTTTCCCATCTACCAAGGATAACCGACATGAGCGGCCATCGCGATCCCAATGGCGAACCCACTCTGGCCGAGGCCGCTGGCGAGGAAATCAAGGGCATGGCCAAGGGCGGCCTTGAGCACCCCTCGACCAAGCCGGTGCTGACCGGCATGGCGGTCGGCGCGGTCGCCGCCGCCCTGCTGCCGGTCGTGACCTGGCCCGTCGGCCTTGCCGTCGGCGGCGGCTTTGCGCTGTGGCAGCGTATCAAGCGCTAGACGATGCGCTGCCCCTATTGCGCCCATGAAGACAGCCAGGTGAAGGACAGCCGTCCGACCGAGGACGGCGCGGCGATCCGGCGGCGGCGCCAGTGCGAGGGCTGCAGCGCGCGTTTCACGACGTTCGAGCGGATCCAGCTGCGCGATGTCATGATCCTGAAATCCGAGGGCCGGCGCGAGCTGTTCGATCGCGACAAGCTGCTCCACTCGGTCTCGATCGCCTGCCGCAAGCGGCCGATCGACGGCGAGCGGATCGAACGGCTGGTATCGTCGATCCAGCGCCGCCTCGAAACCAGCGGCGATTCCGAAGTAGAATCGGCACGCATCGGCGAAATGGTAATGGACGGACTGAAGGGCCTCGACAGCGTCGCCTATATCCGCTTCGCCAGCGTCTACAAGGATTTCACCGAAGCCAAGGATTTCGAGGAATTCGCCGGCAATATCCAGCATCTGGCCGAGGAATGAGCCCGTCCGGCACACCGCCCATGCCCGTCATCGTTCTCGTGCGGCCGCAGCTTGGCGAAAATATCGGCAAGGCGGCGCGCGCGATGCTTAATTTCGGTCTGACCGAGCTGCGCCTGGTGACGCCGCGCGACGGCTGGCCAAATCCCAGTGCCGGCCCGGCGGCAGCAGGCGCCGACCGCGTGCTCGCCGATGCCTGCGTTCACGACAGCCTCGCCGATGCCGTCGCCGACTGCGCCCATGTCTATGCCACCACGGTGCGCCGCCGCGGCGTTTCGAAGCCGGTGCTGACGCCCGAACGGGCGGGCCGCGAGGTGCATGCCCAGCAAGGCCGTAGTGCGTTCGTCTTCGGTCCCGAACGGTCGGGACTGGAGACCGACGACGTCGCGCTCGCCCGCGCCATCGTCACGGTGCCGATCAACCCCGAATTCGGCTCGCTCAACCTCGCCCAGGCGGTGATCTTGATGGCCTATGAATGGTCGAAGGGCGAGGCGCTGGCGCAGCCGCCCGAGGCCGATGGCCTGCCCCCCGCCCCTCAGGCCGAGCTCGAAGGCCTGATCGTCGAACTTGAGACGATGCTCGAACCCAAGGGCTATTTCGAACCCGCCGACCGCGAAACCGCGACGCGGCGCAATTTGCGCAGCCTGCTGACCAAGGCGCGCTGGAACCACCTTGAGGTCCGCACGCTGCGCGGCGTGCTGTCGATGCTCAAGAAGAGCGACCGGCGCTAGCCGCGCGTATCGTCCCAGCGTTCGAACTCGTACGCGATCGACTGCTCCATTAGCTCTTCCCATACCGCGCGCAACCGTTCGGCGGGCAGCCCCAGCGCTTCGGCGCCCGCCGCCACCTTGGCGTGGACGTCGTCCTTGCGCGCCTGGTCGCGGACCGCGCCGCGCGCCGGCTTGATCCGCGCGGCGGCGTCCATATAGCCGAAACGCTTGGCAAGGAGGCGTAGGAGCGCCTGGTCGAGCGTGTCGACGCCGTGGCGCACGTCGGTCATATCGCGACAGTCTTCGGGCGGAACGATCGGTTTCTGCATGGCGTTCGCCTTAGCCGATGCTTGACTCGGTGCAACCCTTCGCCTAGTCGCGCCCTCGCAAATTGACCCCGCACTCCGGTGAAGCGGTGGTCGTATCCGTGCCCCAGGCAGGGATGGTGCGATCCGGAAGATCAGCGAAATCGTTCGCGACACAGCAAATTGGAGACGACTCATGTCGAAGCGCCATAGCGCCAAGTACAAACTCGACCGCCGGATGGGTGAAAACATCTGGGGCCGGCCGAAATCACCCGTCAACCGCCGCGAATACGGCCCCGGACAGCACGGCCAGCGCCGCAAGGGCAAAGTTTCCGACTTCGGCCTGCAACTGCGGGCCAAGCAGAAGCTCAAGGGCTATTACGGCGACGTCACCGAGAAGCAGTTCAAGCGGACCTACGCCGAAGCCGCCCGGATGAAGGGCGATACCGGCATGAACCTGATCGGCCTGCTCGAACGCCGCCTCGACGCCGTCGTCTATCGCGCCAAATTCGCACCGACGATCTTCGCCGCGCGCCAGCTCGTCAGCCACGGCCACATTCTGGTCAACGGCGTGAAGTGCAACGTCGCCTCGCGCCGCATCTCGCTCGGCGATGAAATCACGCTCGGCAAGAAGGCACAGGAAATGGCGCTGGTGATCGAGGCGCAGAGCCTCGCCGAACGCGACATGCCCGATTACGTCGCGCCCGACGGCACCGCCAAGGTGACCTTCATCCGCATCCCGACGCTCGACGAAGTGCCCTACCCGGTCCGCATGGAACCCAATCTGGTCGTCGAATTCTATTCGCGCTGATCATTTGAATGTCCCCTCGCGGGAAACGAAAAGGGGCCGGTCGCGAAGACCGGCCCCTTTCTTTTTGCCTAGCGTCGATCGACCGGTTCGAGGGGGACCGGCCTCACTTCTTGTCGGGCAAACCCAAGGCATTGCGGATCCACGCATCCGAACGAGTCAGCAGTTCGATCCTGGTGTCGCTATCATCGAGTTGATGGTCGAGGTCCTGGTAAATAATGGTATCGACCTTCTTGCCCGCGCGCTTGAGCGCCTTTTCCATTTCCTGGGTATGTCGAACGTTGACGTTAAGATCCGCATCGCCGCTGATCAGCAGGACCGGCGCCTTTATTTGATCGGCATGACGTCGAGGCGAACCCGCTTCTGCCTGTTCGGTCGCGCCAGTATATTTACGCGTTTGCGAGTTCCCCCGATCCCAGTCGTTGGCAAGCATTTCAAGATCGACGACGGGCGCGACGGCAACGATCGCCTTGTACAGATCAGGATCGACGACACTGGTTTGCAACGCAGCGTAACCGCCATAGGACCAGCCGAAGATCGCCATCTTGCCCTGCGCGACGATGCCCTCGGACATCAGCCAGCGCGATCCATCATTGATGTCGCCCATCGCCTTTTTCCATTCCCGGAAGGCGTTCTTTCCCTGAAATTCGGAACCATAGCCGGTTGAACCACGATAGTTAGGCTGCAGGACGGCGTAACCGCGGGCGGCGAAATATTGCGCCAACCAATCATAGCTATAGGTATCGCGCGCAAGCGGCCCCCCATGCGGCATCATGATGCCCGGCAGATTCTTGCCATCGCTCCCGGGGGGTAGCGTCAGATAGGCCGGTATCTCGGTTCCATCGGCGGCCTTGTACTTTACCGGAAGAACCTTGCCGAGCGCGATGCCTTTATGAATGGGGCTGGCATACATCAGCAGCTTCACGGCGTTGCTGTCGCGATCGTAGAAGAAGTATCGGCCGGTGTCCTCGGATGTCGTCGCCATTAGGATAAGCTTACGCTCATCCTCGGTCGCGCTGATAAGCTGAACATCAGGACGCCCGGGAAGCAGCGTCGACATAGTCTTCACGACTGCTTCCAGATCCTTGTCGAAATAAATCTCCTTGGATTTCTCCGCTTGGTAATGCGCACCGATGACGCGACCGCGTTTGCCCAAGGTCATCAACCCATCGACATCGACCTGCGAATCTGAAAGCAACAATTCCTTAGATAGCGAACCGTCGAGACTGACTCGATAGAGTGCGAGCCGACCATTGAGATTTTCGAATGCATAAACGGCGTTTCCGCCCTCTGAAAACGCCAACGGCGTTAAGCCTTGGTCATCGACGACTTCGGAAAAGGGTTTCCAGTCGCGGTTGCCAGGGAGACGATATGAATAGCGTGTGCCTTCTCGATATTCGCCCTTGTTGTCGTTGACCGATTCACCTTTGATCCGAATCTCGCCTTTTTTATCGGCGATATAGGCAACCGCATTTTTATCCGGACGTTCTTCAGTGCCGTATTTTCCTGTGCTCAAAGTCACCCGATCGACGGCATAGCCGTAGTCCTGACTGGTGCTGCGCGTCGGGCCGCCGGAACTTTCCGGTAGATGGTAGCGATGGACGAGGATGGTGTCGTCGTCGAGCCAGGAGATGATCCTTCCGGCGCTCGTCTGATCCCAGACGAAACCCTGCCGCGACTTGCGTTCGAGATCGATGAACCCGTCGCCGTTTTCGTCGAAGGTTACCAATTTCGTGAAGCCGGCGTCATCGCCATCGCGCGTTTTGTCGGTGACGCCATACAAGAGGCAGACGATCCGTTTGTTGGTCGCCCAGTCGCACCAGGATAAACGAAAAGGCTCGCCATCGGTAAACGCGACTTGTTTCGATTTTCCTGTGGCAAGATCGGTCACCATCGCGAGCGAATCGTCGCCCTTGCTTGCGGCGACGAAGACGATCTTGGTGCCGTCCGGCGATATATTGACGCTGTCGTAGCCCGAGCGCATGCCGTGTAGAACCGCTTCGCGCTGGAGCGCTTCATCGGCGTTGGCCACCACCGGGATGGCGCTGAAACTGGCGGCAACGGCCAATGCCGCAATTGTGTATCTCATGATTGCCCCTCGATATATGTCTAATTAGAACAATAGTCTGACAGCAGATCTTGCGGCGGGCAAGATCGCATTTCGCCCGCTTCGCTAAGGCGGGATCGCGTTGAACCGAGCCTTACTATTGTCTACAGCGCGACACAGCCTTCCTTTTCGATCATGTTCCGCGGAGATATTAATGCGCTTTTTGCCTTCGCTCCCGACCTGCTTATCCCCCGTTTTCGCCGCAGCGCTCCTTGGCGCATGCAATTTTGCGCCGACGCAAAACGAAGCGGGCATGACCAATGAGACCTCATCGGCTGTCATCCCCGATGTCACCATCCCCGACCTGTCGCTCGACACGATGAAGACCCTTGTCGGCACGCTTGCGAGCGACGAATTCGAAGGGCGCATGCCCGGCACCGCTGGCGAGACCAAGACGATTGCGTTGCTGAAGAGCCAATTTGCCGCTGCGGGTCTCAAGCCCGGCAATGGCGGCGAGTGGACGCAAGACGTGCCGCTGGTCGAGATTACCGCGAAAAATGTCTCGCCCCTGGTGATCGAAGGCAAGGGCAAGCGAATGAGCCTGCAATACGGCCCCGATTTCGTCACCTCGACCTATCGCGTCACCGACAAGATCGCGCTCGCCGACAGCGAGCTCGTCTTCGTCGGCTATGGCATCGTCGCGCCCGAGAAAAAGTGGAACGACTATGCCGGCGTCGATGTGAAGGGCAAGACCGTCGTCATCCTGGTCAACGATCCCGACTGGGAAACCAAGGGCAACGACGGCGCATTCAACGGCCGCGCGATGACCTATTACGGGCGCTGGACGTATAAATTCGAGGAAGCCGCCCGCCAGGGCGCGGCCGCTGCGATCATCGTCCACGATACCGAGCCTGCCGCTTATGGCTGGAACGTCGTCGAATCGAGCTGGACCGGCGCGCAGAACGTCGCCGATGCGGCCAACGGCCATATGGACCAGACCGCCGCCAACGGCTGGATCCAGCTGGCCAAGGCGAAGGAACTGTTCGCCGATGCCGGGCAGGATTTCGATTCGCTGCGCGCCGCGGCGAAGAAGCCGGGGTTCAAGGCGGTTCCGCTCGGCATGACGGCGTCGCTCAATTTCGACAATACGATCAAGAAAACGCTGTCGAAAAACGTCATCGGCATACTGCCGGGCGACAAGCGGCCCAATGAATATGTGCTCTATACCGCGCACTGGGACCATCTCGGCCGCTGCGGCGAAGACGATAAAGGCGACGGCATCTGCAACGGCGCGGTCGACAACGCGACCGGCACCGCTGCGCTGGTCGCCTTGGCGCAGGCGCATGCGCAGGCGGGCGCGACCGATCGCACGCTCGTCTTCATCGCGCTGACGGCCGAGGAATCGGGGCTGCTCGGGTCACAATATTATGCGGCCAATCCTGTCTTCCCGCTTGCCCAGACCGTCGGCGGCGTCAACATGGATGCGCTCTCGCCGGCCGGTCCGGCGAAGGACCTGGTCGTCATCGGGCGCGGCAAATCCGACCTCGATCGCTATCTCGAAAGGGCCGCGCAGCAGCTCGGCCGCGAACTGGTCGACGAACCGACGCCGGAAAAAGGCTATTATTACCGTTCGGACCATTTCAGCTTCGCCAAGCTCGGCGTGCCGATGCTCTATTTCGAGGCCGGCGAGAACCTGCTCAACGGCGGCGTCGCGGCGGGCAAGCGCGCGGCGGCCGACTATACAGACAACCGCTATCACGCGCCGTCGGACGAGCTGACCGACGACTGGAACTGGGACGGGATCATGGCCGATCTCAAGGTCTATTACGCGGTCGGGCGAATGCTGGCGATGACCGACGCCTGGCCCAACTGGGTCAAGGGCGACGAGTTTCGCGCCGTCCGCGATCAGAACCGCACCGCCAATTGACGCTACGCAGACCGGCCCGATGACGACGATGATGCCGCCCGAATGGGCGCCGCACGAACGCGTGTGGATCGGCTTTCCGCACGACCGCGCCGAATGGCCGGTCGACGCGTTCGAGCGGGCGCGGCGGCAGAGCGCCGATTTCGCCGATGCGGTCGCCGACAAGGGCCGCGGTGAGCGCGTCCACCTGATCGCGAACGACGCCGAATCGGCCGCGGCCGCCAGGCGGTTGGTGGGCGACCATGTCGACGTTCGCGAAATGCCGCTGGGCGACGTCTGGTTGCGCGATACCGCGCCCATCGTCACCGGCGCCGGTGCGGCCCGCCGGGCCCAGGATTTCGCGTTCAACGGCTGGGGCGGCAAGTTCGCAATGGCGGGCGACGAGGATATCGGCGCGCGCCTGGCGCAAGCGTTCGGCCTGCCGCTTGAGGCGCGCGACTGGGTGCTCGAAGGCGGCGCGATCGACGTCGACGGCAGCGGCCTTGCCCTCACTACCGAGCAATGCCTGCGCAATCCCAACCGCAACGGCGCGCTGCAACGCGACGAAATCGAATCGCGGTTGGGCGATGCGCTCGGCGTGCGTTCGGTACTTTGGCTCGGTGACGGGCTCGCCAACGATCATACCGACGGCCATGTCGACAATCTGGCGCGCTTCGTCGGCCGCCGGTTGCTACTGCTGCCGATCCCCAATGGCGACGACGATCCCAATGCGCAGGTCTATTCCGACGCGCGCGTGCGCGCCGACCAGTTCGGCGTCGAGGTCGTCACCATGCCCTCGCCCGGCCGCATCGAGGTCGATGGCGAGATCGTCCCGGCATCGTACATGAACTTCTACATCGGCAATACGGTCGTCGTCATGCCGCAATATGGCGTCGGCGCCGATGGCATTGCGACCGACACGCTGGCCGAACTGTTCCCCGGCCGGCGCATTGTCGGTCTGCCCTCGGACGCGATCCTGACCGGTGGCGGCAGCTTCCACTGTTGCAGCCAGCAGGTCCCGGAGTAGAAGGCGCCATGCGAAACCTGACCGTCGCTGCGCTGCAGCTCGCCCTGTCCGACGATATCGACGCCAACATCGCCGCGGTCGACGCGCTGGTGCGCGAGGCCGCCGGCAAGGGCGCGACTGTGATCCTGCCGCCCGAACTGTTCGAGGGGCGTTATTTCTGCAAGACCGAGGACGAAGCGCTGTTCGCGCGCGCGCGCGCCGTCGGCGACCATGCCGCGGTGCTGGCGATGCAGGCGCTCGCTGCCGAGCTGGGCGTCTTCATCCCGACCAGCTTCTTCGAGCGCGACGGCCATCATTACTACAACAGCCTGGCGATGGTCGGTCCCGACGGCGCGGTGCGCGGCGTCTATCGCAAGAGCCATATTCCCGACGGTCCGGGCTATGAGGAGAAATTCTACTTCCGCCCGGGCAATGGCGGGTTTCGCGTGTGGAATACGCCCGAAGCGCCGGTCGGCGTCGGCATCTGCTGGGACCAATGGTATCCCGAAAGCGCGCGCGTCATGGCGCTGATGGGCGCCGAAGTCCTGTTCTACCCGACCGCGATCGGGTCCGAACCCTATGACGCCGATCTCGACACCACCCGGATGTGGCGCCGCGCGATGCAGGGCCATGCGGTATCGAACTGCATGCCGGTGATTGCATCG
>Ga0100392_1000515_pt1 | contig 35545 bp, 37 predicted proteins | sample CryGeymeta201516_FD_81548 | JGI IMG/M metagenome (GOLD analysis project Ga0100392, IMG submission 81548) | Groundwater microbial communities from Crystal Geyser aquifers in Utah, USA - Crystal Geyser metaG 2015-16 | ecosystem: Environmental > Aquatic > Deep subsurface > Groundwater | place: USA... | reverse complement strand
TTTCAAAATTCACCGAGAACGTGCCGAGGAAGCCGAGCATTGGGGTGCCTTTATGCTTTGTCGGGATTTCTTTGATTTTTTCTATATTTACTTTTATTGGTTCAGTCACTGTATAGCCGAGACTCTTTGACATTGAGATGATATTGCCTATGAGAATCTTTTCAAGAAGCTCTTTCCTCTTTACCCATGTGCCGAGCTTCTGGTATTTCTCATAATTCTTTTCATTGAGCGCAAGCCAAGGGGTGAGGAAGGAGTAGGGAAGTTGTTCAGATGTTATTGAAAATGATACTGTGTAACTTTCTAATCCCTTGCTTAAAATTTCTTCCCATCTGCCATTGATGTTTATCAATTTCAAATCATGGAAAATTTGCTTAACTATTTCTACTCCTTCGTTAAATCCCAACAATAAACACGATCCATCAATAACTTTATATTGGACACAAGGATATTGATATATAAAACTTCCATCGGGTTTATGCTGATGAGCATAAGGATTATCCCAAAATAGATTGCCAAGATAACCTCTTATCTTTTCAGCATCTGATACTGAAAGTCTGCTATCCAATTCGATAGAAAGCTTTAATATTCTTATATCCATGCCATCACCAGATAACCACAGATTTATCGTCCTTTATTATAAAGCCTGTTTCTTTGTCATAATAGTCATGCAGGATAGACCTTTTTACATAGCCAATCTCTCCAATAAGAGTTGGCATGTTTTGAGCATTTTGTGGTATCGAAATTACATAAAGGTAAAAATCAGACTTAATAGCGTCAAATGCCTGCTTTCTTAAAAATCTGTTTTTAATGTCTCTCAATCGATGGAACTCTCTCCAGACTTTTTCAGCATCTTCATCAATCTCAATGAACACATCTCGTTTAGGATAGTCTTTTTTAATAAGGCTGAAGTCAGACACGGACAATCTTTTTTCATCGCTCATATCCCTGTCGTATCTCAATCTGCAAACTGCTTCTAAAATTTCTCTTGAGTTTGCCTGAGTTGTTCTTTCGTGTGTCATAACATAATACTCCTCAAGTATCTGTAAGAACTCTCCTTCTCTTATTTCCTGTTTTTTAGATAATATCTTTTCCGTTATATCAAGCAAAACAGCATCATAAACATAAGAGGCGTATTTTTTGTCCCTGCTGTCCTTTAATACAACCACATTGACCATACCTTTTCTGTTCCCGTTTCTGTTACACCTGCCTGCAGACTGGTTAATGCAGTCAAGTGGTGCGGAGTCTCTTACCACCACATCAAAGTCTATATCAACGCCTGCCTCAACCAGTTGAGTGGAGACAACGGTTTTATATCCGCCCTTTTTAATAGCGGTAATCCGTTCAAGTCTTTCTTTTGGCGTAATATGAGTTGAGAGATAGGATAAAGATCGTGCATTGTCTTTTATCAGCCTGTAAAATTTCTTTGCTGATGTAATGGTGTTGAATATATAGAGATATGTCTTATCATCATCTGTTCTTATTTTTTCCCCTAACTCCTCAATTGTCATTGCTTTGTCTAACATCGGAATTAGGGAAACTCTATCCAGTGAGTTAAAGTAGATATCTCTGTCAGCCAGTTCTATTGTCTCGTCTTTACTGAATATGAGAGGCTCTGTTGCTGTTGAAAAGATTATGTAAGTGTTAAGCGTCTCAGCGATTTGATTTAAAAGCGTCTTCATTAAAAGCCAATATTTTATAGGTATTGACTGCACTTCGTCTAATATGATTATGGAATTTGCCAGCCTGTGGAACTTTCTGATGCCTCTGTTTTTGTTTGAAATAAGTGTGTGAAACAATTGGACGAAGGTAGTTATAACAATTTCGGAATTCCAGCCTTCAATAAGTATCTTTGCCGCGTCAGGTTCAAACTCATCATTCTCAGTTTTGTAATAGATTTCTGAAAGATGATGGTGCTTGAGCAGGACATTTGTATCCGGCACGATGTTGTTTGCCTTAATGATTGTTTCAAAGACCGTTGAGTTCTGGTCAATGATGCTCAGAAAGGGCAATGCATAAATAATCCGCGGATTTGCTCCGCTATGCTTTAATTTATCTTTGAGTTTTAACGCAAAAGATAGCACAGTAAGAGTCTTGCCAAGTCCTGTGGGAAGATTGAGGGAATAAATTCTCCGGTTAAGATCAATCTCATTACCAGTTACCTCCTCGTATGCCCTCTTTCTCATAGCATTGAGGGGCGAAGGTGGGAATTGAGCAGTCTCCATGTAGCTGTCAACCCAGTTGCTGTCATCAAACTGTCTTCTTTCAAAGACAGATACATCTTTAACAACTACTTCGCTTTTGTCAGCATCAAGGAGCAGGGAATAAAGCAGGTTAAGTGTTATGTAGTTTTTTAAGTCTGAATTTAAATTTCTTAACACCCTTCTAAAAGTTGTTATTTCTTTGCGAAAGTTGTCTATCCATTGGGATATGATGGTTTTATCTATTATGAGAGGAAGTCCTGCCTTAAGGAGTTTATCGGCAAGAATGGCAAAGGCGGTGTCGTCAATGCTTTCAAGTTGTTTGTAGAGCAATACATTATCTTTATCATTAAAGATTGAAACTTCGTCTGAAACATCTATCAGATTTCCGTGATGTCTCCTTACAGTGATGTAGGCAAAGAGGGGATAAATGCCGTTATTGCGTATCTCTTTGGTGAGGTAATAGGCGCACACGGCGGAAAAGAGACTGTGATGTGTCTCCTCTGTTTTCAGTTTTTCCTTTTCTTTCTCATCGGCAAAGAGATACTTTTGAAAATATCTTGTTGCTTTTCCAATGTCATGGATAAGTGCGATAATGCGGATAATGTCTGACAATTCATCCCTTATATCCTTCGGTTTTTCAGAAAGAAAAATATCCGTTAGTCTTGAGACACCGATTAAATGGTCTTCAAGAAGACTGTCAGGATGGGAGTATAGGTTAGAAGAATGTGATGTTTTCTCCATTTTCAAGTTTGTAATATGTCTTAACCTGTGCTTTGATGGTTTTGCCGTCAGGCTCATAAATCATATCGTCGTAAATCTCTACTACTCTGTCAGGATTCATTCTGATTGGCATCTTTTCTTTAAAGTATTTTTTATTTGCTTCAATCTCTATCTCGTTTTTCTTAAGATTGATTGCACTGATTGGGGTAAACAATTCTGCCAGTTGACCGTCGGTTATTTGATCGGCATCGAAAATTCCTTTAAATCTGAAGTCTGCCAGCAGTTCACTGAGCCCGAGAGATACTGAATAAATGCTTTTATGTTCTTTAATATTTTGCTCAAGCCTGTCAAATAATTTTCCGTCCACGTGAGATACGTAAATCCTGAAACAAGGGTCTTTTAGAAACTCTGTCCTAATCTGCGTTCTCGGTTCGTGATTTTTCTTTTTAACAGGCTGCCAGTAATTGCCTTTTGTATTAATGAGGTTAATCCCCATCCTCACTTTTTTCACATTAGAGACAATCTTTAAAGCCGTTTTACATCTGTCATGCGAAAAAATTTTCAGATACTCATCCTTGTTAGCTCCATAAATAGCACCTAAGATGCCTGCAATGGTTGATGGAGGCGGAAAAGAAAATGTAAGAGGCGAAGTGGTGGTGTAAAACTTTCTGAAGTGTCCATAATCACCCCATATGTCAAAGACTAATATTTTCATATCAGTTCATCTTTCTAAAAAGTGAGGTCTTCAACGGCCAGCCCATTCAATGCGGTTTTAATATCTGTATCTTTTTCGTCTTTGACAAACTTAACCCGCTCATCAACTATAAGTCTTATCTTTTCAATCTTATCTTTGTTGGCGTTCAGGGCATTCACAAGGTTTGTGATTTCAACCTTCACTTCTGAGATATCACGAATTGCCTTGTCGTCATTCTTGTCTGAAATGCGGGATATGAGTTTGTCCAGTTCTCCAATGAAAAAATTCTGTCCTTCTTTATAAACCGTTTGCATAAGCAGGCGTGGCATCTGACCAAACTTTGATCCTGAAATAAGATTCTTTGTGCCGTTCCATATTCCCTCAAGCATGAGATTGATGTCAGGATCAGTCAATGGAATCTGCTGGTTCTTTGCAGCGTTTTCATTCACAATGCCGTAAAAGGCTATTAACGAATACGAAAGAATATACCTTTCTGTAAAAGTACCTTGACTCTTGTCGGCTTTTGACGGCATGACCGTAGTTCCTTTTACATATGTGATATCCACCTTATGTAACGACCTTCCATATTTAAATTGAACAGGGCCTGTCAACACCATCGTTTTGCCTTCTACTGCTGTTGTAGCTCCAAATAATCTTATATCAACACACTTGTCCAGAACTTCCTTGGGGTCATTTTTGAAATCGTTAAGCCTGTCTTCCTTTGTTCTTAATTTACCGCTATTATCCTTTATTTCGCGAATAAAAATATCCTGCTTTTTATATTCATGCAGGTAATCCCTGACAGTTCTTTTAAGTCTTACATCCGTAACAATGTTTATCCCTGTCTCCTCATCAATTCTCGGTTTATTTTCATCTACAGGATCGCCGTTCGGGTTGGCGTCTTTTACATCATAAAGAAATAAAATCTCTGAACGGTTTTTTACTAGGTCTGACATGGTTAATCCCCCTTTTTATAAGCTATTGTTGCAATTTCATCATATAGGTTCATGCCGCAGGCAAAATAGTAGTTTATCTCATCAACTGGCATCCTCCAGCCATCTCCACCCTCAAGGAGACGCACTGACGCCTCTGTTGCAATTAGCCTTTTGCCTTTATCGAAAGAGTCATACTCCTCCAGTTTATTCTGGACTTCTGGTAGGAGAGCCTTAGTATCCTTCTCGTCCATCTTTAGACTCTTGAGTTTTTTCATAAATGGCTTTGCATTCCTATCATTCCACTGCTTGTTCAAGAGCATCTGGGTCAATGCCCCAAGTAGGAATATTCCCCGTTTCTCAGGCTTATTGAGGGATTTCCCATAACGGTTAAATATACCATCAAAAATACTATCTTCCATATTTTCCACCTCCTCAAGAGTTATTAATCCAAGTTTTTCAAAAAACATATTGTTCATCATGGCATCTTTGACTCTGAAACTGAAGTATCCCTCATTTATAAATTCCCGTCGGATAACAGCCATGTGAAACCTTGTCAAAAATGAGAAATCAAGCTTCCCGCACTTAAAAACAGCGTCAACGATTTCAAGAAAATATTTGTTTAAATCGCTCTTCCTCTTGCCCTCATCGGATTTAGAAAAGAATGTCCTGATTTTGAAGAACGTAAAATTATCATTGAAGGCTGCGTCAACATCATTCTTTGCATTGAAGATGGCTCTAATTCTTGATGGAAAGACATCCTCAATCAGAAGCAATATCCTCTCTGCACTCTGCTGTCTCTGCAAAAACAAAAAGTTTAAGGTCAAATCATCTTTTTTATCGGCAAGATAATCAAGAATTTCTCTCTCATCCTCGGTAATGCGTTTTTTTATGCGGTCTCTCAAGGAAACTGTTTGAGTAGTATCTGATAAAATGCTGATAATTTCCTCAAGAATTTCTTTATTGCCTGTAAGCAGGCGGGGGATAAGGGAATAATTTAAGCCGTAAAACTTAAAGTTGAGTTTTGAATCAATAAATCCCCTGCCATGTTTCAATAAAGTTCTACAGTCCTCACAGACAGGGATATTTTCCCAGTTATTATCTTTATCAAAACCACCTGCAATAGAACCAGGCTTGTCATCTGTATCGAACTGGTATACAAAAGTCCTTGCTGATACCTTATCTTTTAGCTCACCACATACAGAGCAGACATTGCTGATTGCAGAAGATTTACTTGTTTTCTCATTGGCAAAATGGCTAACCGCTTTCCTGAAAACATCATAATCACCTAAAAAATTCTTTCCGCCTTCAAGCTTGACAGCGAGAAATTTTTTATCTCTATTAGGCAAGTTCAGATTAGTTAATTTGTTGGTTATAGAATCAATAATATCCTGCTCGTTATCTTTTAAAACCTGATTAATCCTTCTTACAAACTCAAGGGCGTTGCCTTCAATGCCACTTATGTCTTCACAGTCAGTAAGCCACTTCCTGATTTTCTTATTGAAGGTCTTATCCGGTTTTGTAATTTGGGCAATGGGAGCAGGAGTATTACCTCTTGTTGCTCCCTCTCTATAGAGATAGCGATTTATCTTCTCAACATCAAAATCCTCAACCCTGATCTCCTGAAAGGCTGAATTGTCTTCATTAAGGATGACAGCAAGGATTTTCCCTTCAATACGTCTGCCGATTGAAATATCCCTTGTCGAAACTACACGTCCTATTTCCTTAATAGCAGAAATCATTCATCCCCCTCTTCCCCTTCACTCCTGTCTTTAACAGTGTAAGTGCAAGTGAACAGTGTCGGAGTCAGAATACAGACTTGCAGAACACAGAAGACAGGGAACATACTATCAGATGACAGACATTTATGTCTCCAAAAACTCCTTAGACTCTTCAACTCTAAAACTCTTTAACTTATAACTCCTTAACTTTTCCCTTTTGCGTGCAGTATTGTAAGGCCGACAAGCTCTTTGTCATGATAGTGATAAATAATATCGTCCTCCATTATGCTGTCATTTGCCTGCTGCGGTTTCCTGAAACTAATATAGAGGACATCCGCCTCATCATCATAGTCAACCCAGATACGCTTAGAAGGCATCTTTAACAGATATGGAATAGATTCCAATATGCTGTCTACTTTCTCCATATAACTCCTTTTTTGATAATCCTTTCAGGTTCTGAGGTCATAAATGCTGTTATAACAAACCCTTCTTTTTCCTTCTCTTTATATATTACAACAACATCCTTTTCCGAGATAGATGTTTTTTTATAGTGTTTTAATGCTATGAATTCACCTTGTCCGCCTCCGACAATGTAATCAGGATTTTCTAATGTCTCAAAAACCAAATCCTGATTCCCAGCCATATAATCGTGGGCTTCGACAATATGCGACCACCGTTCGGCTGTAAGACGTAGCTCTTTGCCATTTTTTGAGATAACCGTGCTAATCATAGATTAACTTTTACTTTTGAAGATATTGCCATTTAAAAAACCAAATCTCCAATATTTTTATTTCTGAAATCATTCATCCCCCTCTTCCCCTTCACTCCAGCCTTTATGAGTTTGAGAGTCATAGAGTTCAGGAGTAAAAGAGTTTATGAGTAAACAGTTCAATAAATTATCCATATCTCTGTCTTTTCAAGTCTTTATGCTCTTAGCCTGTTTTTAAACAACCTTTCCCCCTGTTTTGATTATTTCAACAGCAAAGGGGTTGTTTTCATTGAATTCGTCAGTTAGATATGGATAACGACTCAATACAATGAGATAGCAATGTGTTCACAAAAATCCCACCTCTGAAACCTGCCGAATAATAACATAGATAGTTTTAAAAATTAATGAATTATATCCAGGATTATCTCCCTTTCTTCCATATCAACCTTATCAATCCTTACCTTTACTTCTTTCCCTATTGTAAATGAACGTCTTGTGTGCCTTCCCACAAGACTCATAGAGCGCTCATTGTACTGATAAAAGTCGTCTGTCATGTAAGATACATGGAGAAATCCTCCTACATAAAAGTCCTTAAGCCTGACCTTCAAACCATAAGGAGTAATACCTACAATCTTCGCCTCAAACTCGTCCCCGACCTTATCCTTCATAAACCATACCCTCATTGCATCTATAACCTCCATCTCTGCCTTATCAGCAATACGTTCCACGCGTGAAGAAGTAAAGGCAATATCCGGGAGAATACTTTTAAGTTCCTGAATTCGCTTTTCCGGCAGATGTTTTTTATTCAATGCCTCTCTTAAAATCCTATGCACAATAAGGTCAGGATAACGCCTTATCGGTGATGTGAAATGTGTATAACATTTTGATGCAAGACCAAAATGACCAACGTTTATGTGTGAATAACGCGCCTGTTTAAGGCTTCGCAATACCATATAATTTATAATCTCTTCCTCAGGCTTGCCTTTTATATTTCTAAGTAACCCGGAGAAATCCCTTGGCCTTAATGGACCTTTCGCACCGCAAATAGATTTAACCACCTTGGCTATATCCTCAAACTTCAAGGGATCAGGCTCTTCATGGACCCTATAAAGAACCGGTATCCCAAGATCATACAGATACTCAGCGACCGCCTCATTGGCAGCAATCATGAACTCCTCAATAATCATATGCGCATAATTTCTCTCTGCCTTTAATATCGCCTCCGGCCTTCCCTGCATATCAAACAGAACCTCCGGCTCAGGTAGGTCAAAGTCGAGACTCCCCCGCTCAAGCCTCTTATTCCTGAGAATCCCGCATAACTCGCCCATTAAATCAAAATCCTGGAGGAGATAATCATATTTCTCGCGTTCATGCCTGTTATTGTCAATAAGGATTTTCCTAACAGAGGTATAAGTCATCCTCTCGTCACTGATGATGACACTCGGGTAGAATTTTGCGCTAAGCCTGTTTCCATTTCTATCAAAATCCATCTCCACGGTGAAGGCAAGTCTTTCGACCTTTGGTTTCAGACTGCACAGGTCTTCAGAAAGTTCTCTTGGCAGCATCGGTATAACCCTGTCAGGGAAATAAACACTCGTTCCCCTCTTTCTTGCCTCAACATCAATAGTCGAATTCCAGTTAATATAAAAACCAACGTCTGCAATATGTACATAAAGCGTATAACCGTGTTTTGCTATTTTTATAGAGACTGCATCGTCAAAATCCTTTGCACGCTCACCATCAATGGTAACTGTTGGAAGAAATCTTAAATCTTTCCTTTTCTCGTGATAATCCCCCCATCCCCCCTTTACTAAAGGGGGGCGAGGGGGGATTATTTTCTCTGCTCTGAGTTGAGAAAAGAGGCTTGCCTCTTCGAGGACATTTTTTGGGAACCTCCTCGGAAGATTGAACTCGTCAATAATCGCCTCTACCTCTGCCTTCGGGTCTTCTATCTTTCCTATAATCTTTACTACTCTGCCAGCAGGCGGTTTCCTGTCTGCTGGATAACTGATTATCTCAGCAACAACGATATCTCCATTTTTTGCCCCTCCCTTGTCTTTCTGGGATATAGAGAGATCAAAATGTACAGACCTGTCTTTGGGCTTCACATAAAAGCCTGTCCTTGTCACCTCAAACTTTCCTGCTATCCTCGTATGCACCCTTTCAAGAATCCTTATTATCCGACCTTCGCGTCTATGCCAGTTTTCAACGCGTACCAGAACCCTGTCATTATTCATAGCACCTAATGTTGCCCGCGCAGGGATGAATATATCCCTTTCCCCTGGCTTTTCCATTATCACGAAGCCATAGCCATCTTTATGTGAATCAAAATAACCGTTTACAAGATCCATGTCCTCAGAAGGGCCATAGAGCCCTTTTCTTGTGAGTACAAGGTCTCCAGTTCGAACCATCATTCTGAGGATTCTCTCTAGCGCCCTTGCCTCTGTATGGCTCAGTTTCATGAGAGAGACTATATCCTTGAAGCCAAGAGGTCTCTTTGTCTTTTCTCTGAAGAATGAACGTACCGTCTCTTTATTTACCATAAATTACCCTTTAAGTATTTTAAGCTATTTCTTCTAAAATAACCCCTATTTTTTTACCTGTCTTTGTCTTATCACAGCTTTACCATTATTGACAGCTTTTGCCAATTGTGATACCTTCAACAGTACACAAAATGTCAGATAAATCATCAATAATAAAAGAAACCCAGAAGTATCTTGCCCGTGGTCAGATAGATAAAGCTATTGCCGAGTGGGAGAAAATGATAAAGGAATATCCTGACGGCAATATCCATAATACCCTTGGTGACCTTTATCTTAAAAAGGGTGATAAGCAAAATGCTATAGATTCATTCCATAAGGCTGCAAATTTTTTCTTGCATGAGGGCTTTTCACTCAAGGCATTAGCAATTTATAAAAAGATACTGAATATAAATCCAGCGGATTCAGAAGCCCTTTTTTCCCTCGGCGAACTCAGTCAGGAGAAAGGACTTACCACAGATGCCATAAAATATTATCTCGCAGCGGCTGAAAGTCTTTCTATAGAAGGCAAGAAGGAGAAGCTTATCGGGGTATATGACAGGGTACTCTCTATTTCTCCGACCAATTTACCCCTCAGGAACAAGGTCGCAGAAATATATTCTAAGGAAGGCCTCATGTCAGAGGCATCAAGGCAATATTTTCAGATAGCAATGCTTTATGCGGAGAAGGAAGACACAGAAAAGTCTATAGGTTATTACCAGAAGGTACTTGATGCCCAGCCTTTAAACAGAGAGGCAATCCTGGGGATCAACTACCTATATGAGAGGACCGGCAATCTTGAGAAGGCCATTGAGCAGATAAAAGAGGCTATTAACCTATTCCCACAAGATACAGATATCCATCTCAGATATGCAGAGCTCAATATAATGATGGGAAGGCTTAATGAGGCACGGGAATGCCTGAGGAAGGTCACCGAACTACAGCCCGCTAACACAAAGGTAAGGAGGCTCCTCGGAGACATATATATAAAGGAAGGTGATAGAAAAAAGGCGTGGACAGAGTATCTTCCCGTCCTCGATGAGATGATACTCGATGAGGGGTATGACGATGCTATTAAACTACTCGATTCTTTCAAGGATATAGACCCGCTGGAAACCGGGAAGAGGCTTGTTTCGCTATACAGACAGCTTGGCGAACAGGGTCAGGTAGCTAATGAGCTCATTTCTCTCGGAGATGTGCTTACTGCAACCGGCATGCAAAAAGAGGCGTTTAATTGCTATAAGGAGGCGCTCGAGATAACTCCTAACAATGAATCGCTTAGCGCTAAAGTTGCTGAACTTGAGAAGGAACTTAGCAAGGAACTTGGCATTGATGTTTCGTTAAAGCTAAATAAGATTGGAGCGGGGATAACAAAAAAAGCTGAAGAGGTGAAGAAAAAGAAAAGGAAAAACAGGATATCATACATATAAGATATGGACTATTTAGAATATTACAACCTCAAGGAGCACCCATTCTCTAATGTAGTTGACAGTAGATTTTACTATAGCAGCCGCCAGCTCTCTGATGCCCTTGTAAAGCTTAGATATGCAGTAGATACAAGAAAAGGTCTTGCTGTTGTGATAGGTGATATAGGAACAGGTAAGACAACTCTCGCAAGAAGGGTACTTGAGGAATTGGATGAGGATAAATATGAGGCAGCACTTCTTGTAGTAGTGCACGCCTCTGTTAGTTCAGAATGGCTCTTTAGAAAATTCGCAATACAGCTCGGCGTTAAGGATTTAAAAGAGGATAAGGTAGAACTTCTCGCCCAGATTTATAAGAGACTTTATGAGATAGACGATGAGGGTAAAAAGGCTGTTGTAATGATCGACGAGGTCCAGATGTTAAATTCAAAAGAGATCATGGAAGAATTCAGGGGCCTTTTGAATATGGAAGCACCTGAAGGAAAGATGCTTAATTTTGTTTTTTTTGGTCTGCCTGAGCTTGAAGATGTTCTTTCCCTGGATGAACCACTCAAGCAGAGGGTAGCTGTTAAGATCAGGTTAAAGCCCTTCTCTGAAGAGGACACAAGGGATTACATAAAACACAGGCTCAGGGTTGCAGGATGTAATAAAGAGATATTTACAGAAGAAGCTATCAGACGTATCTATCAGTATACACAGGGCATACCCCGGCGCATAAACACAGTCTGCGATAATACACTCCTTGAGGGTTACCTGTTTAAGGCAAATTTAATAGATAGTGAAACAATAAAGACTGTAGCAGTTGACCTCGGGTTAGACACCAGTGTTAAATGATATATCTTTAATCTTTAATGTTACAGAATATTTTGAAAACTCTATCCTGATCTTTGATGGATACCAGATATCGCCTGCCTTCTCTGGATTTTCATAATAGAAATTAAACTCTCTGCCATCTTCAAGAGAGACTGTCTGTTTTATTGGAAACATTGTTTTTTTGTCTATCCATAATGTCCTCGAAAGATTTTTTAGAAGATAAATACCTTCTTTCCCAGCAACCTCAAAATCTTTTATATCCCACCAGAAAAGACAATCTCTCAAGCCGTATGTAAGTATTGTACCTCTGGTTCTGTCAATCATTGGAACGCTTTTTATAACGCCGTTTTCTGATGTGAGCTCGAGTGCAAGAAATCCGAATGAGTAGACGCGCAGGTTTAGATCACCGTTTCTGGATATATTAAGCACCCCATCCCCTCTTATCTCAGTATCATGTTTTTCGAAGATTATGGAAAATACAGCGTCTATAGCTGAAATCCTATTCTTTGAATTGAGAGCATCAGCTACATCAATACCCTCGTATATAGGCATTTCTATATGTGGTGCTGCACAGGAAAATAAGACGGTACTAAGTAAAAACAGCCTCAAGACAGTCTTCAACATTTTTTATACCTATTACCTCCAACCCAAAATTATTTTTTATTTTTCCAGTGTTTCCCAGAGGCATGACAGCCCGCTTAAACCCTATCTTTGATGCCTCCTTTATCCGTGCCTCTGCCTGTGTAACAGCCCTTATTTCACCCGAAAGGCCAACCTCGCCAAACACAAATATCTTTGGATCTACAGGGATATCTTTGAGAGAAGAGGCTATTGTTGTAATTATGCCAAGGTCAACAGCAGGCTCAATTATCCTGAGTCCTCCGACAACATTTACAAAAATATCCATCCCTCCAAGATAAAGGCCAGCCCTTTTTTCGAGCACTGCTACAAGCAGGTTTACCCTGTTAAAGTCAACGCCTATGGTCGTCCTTCGTGGCACCCCAAAGTTAGTCTGAGAAACAAGCGACTGTATCTCAACCATCAATGGCCTTGTACCTTCGAGGCTTGCAACAACAGTTGAACCTGAAACATTCAAAGGCCTTTCCAGAAGGAAAAGTTCGGACGGATTTTCTACCTCTAATAGTCCCGAATCTGACATCTCGAATATCCCTATCTCATTTGTTGAGCCAAAGCGATTTTTTACAGTGCGCAGTATGCGGTATGAATGTCCCCTGTCACCTTCAAAATAAAGGACTGTATCTACAATGTGCTCAAGTACGCGTGGACCAGCAATTGCTCCTTCCTTGGTTACATGCCCTACAAGGAATACAGGGATATCTGACCTTTTTGCAAATAGCATCAGTTTTGCAGCGCAGTCCCTCACCTGACTGACAGAACCTGGCGCAGAAACAAGCTCTTCAGTATAGACAGTCTGTATGGAATCTACAACTATTGCCTTCGGAGCAAGTTTTGACGCTGCATTAACAATGGCTTCGAGTGATGTCTCTGAAAGCAGCACTATCTCTTCAGAATTTATTGAAAGCCTTTCTGATCTGATCTTAATCTGCTCAGGAGACTCTTCACCTGAGACATAAAGTACCTTGCCGCATTCTTTTGAAAGACCCGAGAAGGTCTGTAAAAGTAACGTAGATTTCCCTATGCCCGGATCACCGCCAATGAGTACCACTGAACCTGCAACAACACCACCACCCAGAACCCTGTCGAGCTCTTTAATCCCTGTTGATGTCCTCTGTCCGTATTCACCTGTAATTGAACTCAAGGAACGGGGCTCTGCTTTGCCGAGATGACTTACAAGTGACGAATGACGGGTAACTGTTTCTTTCTTTTCTTCAACAAGGCTGTTCCATGCCCCGCAGTCCGGACATCTGCCGAGCCACTTAGGGCTTGTGTAACCGCAAGTCTGACATTGAAAGAAAGTTTTAATCTTTGGCATATATTTTTCGATTTAATTATAACAGAAGTATATTTAGGAGGGATTATTTATTTTCATGGACGTTGCCGTTAATCTTTTCAGCAAAACTCGTATTAAAATCTCCGCTTATAAATTCAGGATGGTTCATAACCTTTTTATGGAAGGGGATGGTTGTGTTTATACCCTCGATTATAAATTCATCAAGCGCTCGCCTCATCCTCGAAATCGCCTCTGTTCTATCCTTTCCATACACAATCAGTTTAGCTATAAGGGAGTCATAATGTGATGGTATAGTATATCCACTGTATATTGCTGTATCTACTCTCACACCTAAACCTCCGGGAAGCGACAGAAATGTGATCTTTCCTGGAGACGGGATGAACCTCTCAGGGTCCTCTGCGTTAATCCTGCATTCCATGGCATGACCTGATGACCTTATCTGGCTTTGTTTGTATTCCAATGGTAACCCTGCTGCAAGTTTAATCTGCTCTTTTATTATGTCAATACCGGTAACCGCCTCTGTTACAGGATGCTCTACCTGTATTCGGGTATTAATCTCTATGAAATAGATATTTCCTTTAGAGTCAACTATAAACTCCACCGTACCCACATTCCTGTATTTGATCGCACGTGCAGCCTTTACACCTAATTCTCCAATCCTCTTCTTGAACTTTTCTGTTGATGAGATAGGAGATGGGGATTCTTCTATAAGTTTCTGATGCCTTCTCTGTATCGAACAGTCCCTTTCACCGAGGTGGACAACGTTACCCTTACCATCTGCTATAATCTGTACCTCTATGTGCCTCATCTCAGGTATATATTCCTCTATATAAAGTTCGCTATTCCCGAATGCTGTTAGCGCCTCTCTCTGTGCCATGTAAAATGCCTGCTCAAGGTCTTTTTCCTCTTTTACAATCTTCATACCATGTCCTCCTCCACCAGCAGATGCCTTGAGCACTATCGGAAACCCTATCTTTTTTGCAATCTTTAGTGCCACCTCTTCTGTAGCAACGGGGCCGTCACTTCCAGGCACAACAGGTACACCTTTCCTCTTCATTATCTGCCTTGCCTTAGCCTTGTCCCCACCAAGTCTTATATTCTCAGGGGTTGGGCCTATAAATGTTATACCTGAGGTAATACACGCCTCGGCAAAATGATAATTCTCTGACAGAAACCCGTAACCTGGGTGTATTGCATCCGAGTCTGTTATCTCAGCAGCACTGAGTATTGCGGGAATATTCAGATAACTCTGGGTTACGCTTGCAGGCCCTATACAAACAGATTCGTCTGCAAGCCTTATATGAAGGGATTCTTTATCTATGTCTGAGTATATAGCAACAGTTTTTATTCCGAGCTCTTTGCAAGCACGGATAATCCTTACGGCAATCTCACCCCTGTTCGCTATTAAAATCTTCTCAAATAGTTTCATATTAATTAGCATAGAGCATAGAGCGGAGGGTATAGAGTTTCATACTTTTTTACTTTTAGCTTTTTGCTCTCAGCCACTTGCTTCTACGGGCTTGATAAGAAATAACGGCTCACCATATTCAACCGGCTGTCCATTCTCCACTAAGGCATTTACAACAACGCCGTCGACATCGCTCTCAATCTCGTTCATCAATTTCATAGCCTCTACAATACAGAGAACCTGGCCTTTGGTTACCTTTATACCTACTTCTACAAAAGGCGCTGCTTCAGGCGTAGGCGACCTGTAGAATGTGCCAACAATCGGTGAGGTTATTGTAGCGAGTCTCTGTGCCTCTTCCTCTGTCTCCGCAACTATCTTCTCCTGGAAAGCTTTAGATTTATGAACGGACATTTCCATTGAGGAGAAGATTTTTTCCCTCTTGATTTTTACCTTTGTCCCATCTTTTTCTATTTGTAGTTCAGTAATATCTGTTTCCTTGAGAAGTTCGATGAGATCTTTTAAATCCTCAAGTTCCATTATTTCACCCTTTCTATATATTCTGATGTCCTTGTGTCAACCTTAATAGTATCTCCCTCATTTATATGAAAGGGGACTCTAATAACAGCCCCTGTTTCCAATGTTGCCGGCTTGTTACCTCCTGATGCTGTGTCTCCTTTAAATCCAGCAGGGTCTGTTTTTATAATAACGAGATCAGCAAAGGTTGGAAGCTCCACACTTATTGGCATATCTTTATGATATAGGATCTTGACTGTCATATTTTCCTTAAGAAATTTTTTTGCTTCTCCGAGTTGAGCTGGCATAAGTGGTACTTGTTCATAAGTCTCTGTGTCCATAAAGTAATATAATTCGTCCTGACCATATAGATATTGCATAGTCTTTTCCTCAAGCCCTGGTTCCTCTAATTTTTCTCCGGATCTGAAAGTATCCTCAAGCACAGCGCCTGTTTTAAGGTTCCTCAATTTCGTCCTCACAATGGCGCCGCCCCTTCCCATCTTCACATGCTGGAAGTCTATTATCTCACAGGGTTCACCCTTAAATTCTACTTTTAGACCCTTTCTGAAGTCACTCGTTGAAATCAAATCAATACCTCCATTCAAAAGTACAATATTTTAGCATTTTCCACAAATTTTTCCATAAAGCCCGATTTTTGAGAAATCAAGATTAGTAGTATCCTACTTTATAATCTCAAGTTCTTTTGGAAGGGTTGTCATGACTTCATGACCATTTGATTTTACTATTATCATGTCCTCTATCCTTACTCCTCCAAGTCCCGGGACATAAATACCTGGCTCGATTGTAAAGACCATATCTTTTTTAATAACTTCTCTCTTATTCCATGTTATCCGCGGCAATTCATGTACCTGTATACCAATTCCATGGCCTGTACCGTGACCAAAGAACTCGCCATAACCTGCCCTTTTTATAACTTCTCTGGCAGAAAAGTCGATGTCCTTAGATTTTACGCCGGGCAAGATTTTTAAAATAGCACTCTTGTTTGCCTTTAATACGATTTGATATATCTCCTTTTTTTTACTGACATTATCTCCTCCAATGAGCAATGTCCTTGTCATATCAGAGAAATAACCGTCAGCCTCTCCACCCCAGTCTATAATTATAAGATCACTTTTATTCAATTTCCTTTCGGTTGGTTTTGCATGGGGCATAGCAGAATTCGGACCTGATGCAACAATCACATCAAATGGAATTTGCCTGCACCCATTCTTCTTTAATCTCTCTTCGAGTCTGAGTGCTATTGCTCTCTCTCTCACCCCATGCTTCATATAGGGTTTCACCTCAAGAAAAGCAGTCTCTGCACGCCCTACTGCCTCTCTGATTGAATTGATCTCAATAACATCCTTTATTTCCCTTAACCTTTCTATAAGTCCCTCAAAGGCATTCAAACTTAAACCTATATTAGATAATCTTCTAAAAACCTCATAGGCCATAGAAGACTCAAAGCCGAGTTTTTTAATAGCAGTCTTTTTAGAGAGGCCTTTTATGGTTTTAATCATATCTCCTTTTCCTATAATAATATCCCATCCTTTCACCTCTTTTTCCGCCTGCTCTTTATATCTGAAGTCAGTTACAAAAAAAGTCTCCTTCCTTGTAATTAAGATAAGACCAGATGAACCTGAAAAGCCAGTAAGATAGCGTACATTATGTACATCAGTAACAAGAAAGCCATCAATCCCTTTTCTTTTAATGGAGTCCCTTACTTTAGTAAGGCGTGACGAGTAATTATCACCTAAATTGAGCGATTCTTTAGTCATGTCGTCATTCCTGCGAAAGCAGGAATCCAGAAAACAGATGTGCTGGATTCCCGCTCAAGGGACTGCGGGAATGACAAACTATTTCTACCTGATGGGTGATAAGGAGATTTCTTGTATAACATTTATTTTCAATGCCTCATGAGTATTTTGCAACAAAAATCGCTCAATTTAGGTATCAATCACTTTGACAGGATATTTTTAGCAGACCTCAGGGCAAGGAGATAACTATCAGGACCAAAGCCGCTTATCTGTCCAACTGCAACCTCTGTTATAAAAGACTTTTTCCTGAATTCTTCACGTTTGGAGATATTTGACAGATGAACCTCAATAGCGGGCTTATTCATTGCTGCAATGGCATCCCTTATTGCTATGCTTGTGTGGGTATAGGCAGCAGGGTTTATAATCAGTGCGTCATAATCACCTTTCTGTATTGCTTCAACAATCTCTCCTTCACTGTTAAACTGTTTCGTCCTCACATCAATGCCAAGATCCGAGGCAAGGGAAAGAATATCTTTATTTATAGCTTTGAGAGATTTAGTCCCGTATATATCCGTCTCCCTTTTGCCGAGGAGATTTAGGTTAGGACCATGAATGATTAAGACCTTCATTGGATAGACATCTCATCTCTTCCGATTATCATTGATGAAACAGCGCCGTTAACCTTTTCGACAGTCTCTTTAAGTACTTCCGAAAAACTCATCACGCCTCTTTTTAATACCAGCGAGTAAACCGTCCAGTTTTGCTATTAATTCCTCCTTGTCCTTTCCAAGAAGCTTTAAAAGCGTCTTCAGTTCCTCGATACGCTGCATCACATGCATATTGCCGGGTTTTACCGAGAGAATCCTTCTATATATATTCATAGCCTCCATAAACTTGTCCTGCAATATATATGGGTCAGCATCACCTATACTTAATATAGTTTCTGTTTGCGCCTCTTCTGCTTGTTCACCTATTTCAGAAAGGGGCTCTTCAACAGCTTCTATAACTTCTTTACTGACAGGGATCTCATCGGAGACCTGCCGAGACTGGGGAAACTTTTCCTCCCCTATTTCTGTTACTCCCTCTGGTTCAAAATGGAGTGCTTCCTTGTCCTTCGCTGTTTCTGGTACTTTAGGATGAGGTTTAGGCCCTTCTTCTATATCTGAAAGGCTCGTTGCTGCCCATTCATCCATTGGGTTCAGTTTTAATACTGTCTTAAATTCTTTAACTGCCCTATCTCTTTCACCAAGGTCCCTGTAAATCTCGGCCAGCTTTTTATGGGCATACAAATTGTCAGGTATTGCACTAATAACCTTCTCAAATTCAGCCTTTGCTTCTTCAAGCATACCCCTCTCAAAGTATATCTTACCCAAGAAAACACGTGCACTCATATATCCAGGCTGTTTTTCAAGTCCTTTCCTAAGGACATCTATGGCCTCGCCAAACATGCCTGCCTTCTTATATTCTTCAGCAAGAGGGATAAAGAGCTTTGAATTCGGGTCTTTATCTATCTTTTCCTTTAATCTCTCGATTTCTTCAAGTGCCATAATATGCCCAAATTTTCTACAAAATAGGGGAAAAAGTCAAGCCCTGATTTCAACCAACCTCTCCAATATTGCATCTGCAACAGAATTTTTGGACAGAAGAGGAAGCTCTATTTTTTTCTCTTTATCAATAATTACGACCCTGTTTGTATCAACATCAAATCCTGAACCAGCTTCAGTAACATCATTGAATATAATCATATCCATATTCTTTTCTTTTAATTTCTTTTCTGCCCTTTCAATCCTTCCACCTGTCTCTGCGGCAAACCCAATGATAAAGGGCCTGTTTTTCTTTTTCCCAATCTCTGAAAGGATATCTGGGGTTTTGTTAAGCCTTAAAAGCAGTTCTCCAGATTTTTCAATCTTATTTTTATGTTTTTCTGCAGGCATAAAATCAGAAACAGCAGCAGACATTATCAGCACAGTTGATAAATTTAGCTCTTTATTTACAGCGTCCAACATATCCGCTGCGGTCTCTACAGGAATAAAATTAACCCCTTTAGTCGGATTTAATGATGAATGGCCGCTTATTAACGTTACCTGTGCACCTCTCCTTAACGCAGCACTTGCAATAGCATACCCCATCCTGCCTGATGACCTGTTCGATATAAACCTGACAGGATCAAAATACTCTCTTGTAGGGCCTGCGGTTACAATTACCTTTTCTTTTACAAGATCCTTCTTTGTGATTGAAGATTTTATCGACTCGACAATCTCAGAAACCCCTGACATCCTTCCCATCCCCTCTTCTCCACATGCCAGAGCCCCTTTTTCAGGTCCAACCTGGATAACTCCACGGGATAAAAGATATCTTAGATTTTCCTGAAAAATGGGATTCTCATACATCCTCCAGTTCATTGCAGGGGCAATAATTAGCTTACCCCTGAATGAAAGCAGACTTGTGCTCAGAAGATTGTCAGCAATCCCCCTTGCAAACTTTCCAATTATATTTGCTGTTGCCGGGGCTATAACCATGATATCCGCATTGGCAGGCAACATTATATGCGCCAAGGGATCACTGAAGAGGTCCGAATAAACCCTGTTCTGAGAGGCGACCTCGAGAGACAGCGGTGTTATAAAATTTTTTGCGGCCTCGGTCATAATAACGGTAACTGACGAACCTTCTTCTCTGAGTCTTCGTATTAAATCAACAGCCTTGTATGCCGCAACTCCACCTGTTACGCCAATGAGTATGGATTTATTCCTTAGCACCTTCCTCTCGTTTTTCACTGAATAGACCCTCCAGAGCCTTTTTGTCCATCACCTCTTTTTCGTGCAGATAGACTTTTAGATCCTTCTCAAACTCTGTAAGATCCTCACCGCTGATTTCCTTCTTTTTCTCCTCGAGGAGTTTTCTGTAGTCAAATTTCTTAGCTTCTTCCTTTGCCTTATTTGCGCTTTCACCGGTCAGGAATTCGATGGTATTACTTATCGTCTCCTCAAGGGATATCGTACTAACCTTTCTTGCCTTTGTCTTAACCTTAGGATTAGCGCCTGCAGCGAGTTCTTTTGCCCTCTGAACTGCTATTGCTATTATCCTGAATTTTCCATCAATCTTATTATGGTCATATTCAATCGGTAGAGAAATAATATCCATACTTACCTCCTTCCGCCTCAGGCGGACCTATTTTAAAAACCTCTCTTCAATCCAAAGCGGGTTGATCATCTTACTTCTGACCCTGTGCGAGATTATTACAGCTTCTATTTCCTTGAGTGCATCCTCAAAAATATCGTTAATTATAACATAATCATATTTGTAGTAGCTGTTTATTTCACAAACCGCCTTCTCAAGCCTTTTTTCTATCTCCTCTTTTGAATTCATCATTCGCTTTTCGAGTCTTTCTTTCAGTACCTCGATAGAGGGCGGGAGTATGAAGATATATGTACCTTCTCTGTATTTCTCCTTTAGCTGCATTGCCCCCTGTGTGTCTATATCCAGAATGATATCAACACCTGAATCCATAAGTTCTTCAAGCCTCTTCTTTAATGTGCCGTAAAGCTCTCCGTGTATTTCAGCCCACTCTATAAATTCTTCTTTATCAGCCATCAACTTGAACTCATCCCGGCTAATAAAGGTATAGTCCCTGTTATTAACTTCTTCAGGCCGCGGGTGTCTTGTTGTATATGATACTGAAAATTTCAGATTAGTTAGTGCCGAAACAAGTTTCTTGCATAACGTTGTTTTGCCGGCCCCTGAAGGTGCGGAGACTATAAATAAGCTGCCTCTATTCTTCTTCTCCTGCAAGGGCTTCCTTACCTTCTAAGAATCTCTGTGTAATTGTCTCTGCCTGAATCGCTGACAATATAATATGGTTACTGTCGGTCACTATTATCGAGCGGGTGCGTCTCCCTTCTGTTGCATCAATTAATCTGCCGCCCTTCTTTGCCTCCTCACGAAGCCTCTTCATAGGTGCAGAACCTGGGGTCACAATTGCAACAACCTTAGAGGCAGCCACAACATTGCCAAACCCGATATTAACGAGTACCGGACTGAGGTCACCTTTTTTCATAATTATTCCTTTTTCTCCCTTTCATTGTAAATTCTGTACCTGTTCTCTCATCTTTTCAACCTCAGTTTTCATCTCTACTGTAAGATTAGATATAGCATAATCACTTGACTTATTGGCTAAAGTATTTACCTCCCTGCTTATCTCCTGAAGAAGAAAATCGAGTTTTCTTCCTATAATATTACCATTTCTTAGAATTTCCACAAACTGTTTTATATGGCTTTCTATCCTGCTTGTTTCTTCTGATATATCAAGTTTCTCGGCCATTATTGCAGCCTCTTGAATAATCCTGGTATTGTCTATACCTTCAGGTTCGAGTATCAGCCTCAGTCTTTCTGTGAATTTTTCCCTCCACCTTAAAACCTCATTTGGCGCAAGTAATTTTATTTCATTGTTCATCGTACTCAAAGACTCCACTCTATCGCGTAACTCCTCTGAAAGCAGTTTGCCTTCCTTAACCCTCATGTCCTCAAGACTCATTGAGGCTTCATTAAAAACAGCGTAAAGTGCATCTATATCATATTTCGGGTCTTCTTCGATAAGGAGTTCACTGTATTGTACAAGTGTATCTAGGTCTATCTTTCCATGCATAGAGAGTTCTTTTTGTAAATCCTGTAAGGCGGTATATATATTCCTTGCCCCTTCCTTATTTATTTTTAATTGTGTTGCCTTATGATTGTTTGTCGAGACAGAAACATCAAACCTTCCTCTTTGAAACCTTGTTTTAAGGATATTCCTTAAAGGTATTTCATATTGACTCATATAAGGGGGCATCTTTATTGCTACGTCCATAAACCTGTGATTTAATGAGCGGATCTCAACCCTGAAGCCATTATTTTCTGCACTGCCAAAACCTGTCATACTCTGTACCATATTTTTATAAACTATAAATCAGTTATCCAATTTAGTCAAATACTGCCTATTGACTTGGCTCACCACAGTTTGTCATTCCCGCTTGTCGGGAATCCTTCTTCGTGCTTTCGAACAAGTCGGAAGGATTGCGGACAAGCCGCAATGACAAAAAGTGATAAGAATGTCGCCTTACTAATGACCGCCTTAGTAACCGTCAAATCATGGGAGCTTGAAAAATAGACTAACAATTGACTAAAATCAGTAATTAAATTTTTGTGGAGGGATAAAAATGGCTGACACAGTGGAAATAAGATGGCATGGAAGGGGAGGTCAAGGAACGGTCACTGCTGCCAAGGTGCTCGCAGATGCTTGTTTGAGCGGCGGGAGATATGTACAGGCATTCCCTGAATATGGCCCTGAAAGGGCTGGAGCGCCATTGAGAGCATATAACCGCGTAAGTTCAAAGGAACTCCGTATGCACTGTCCTGTACTTCGGCCACAGGTTGTCAGTGTTGTTGATGCTACACTAATTGACAGCATTAATGTTACGGAGGGGGCTACAAAGGATGCAATATTTGTTGTTAACACCTCAAAAGGCCCAAAGGAGATAAGGGCAAGGCTCAATATAGAACCAGGACAAAAGATTTTCACAATAGATGCAACAAAGATAGCCATGGAGTGCATCGGAAGGGCACTACCAAATGCTTCTATGCTTGGTGCTGTATGTAAGGTGGCCGGCCTTGTAACCCTTGAGCATCTCCTTGAGGATGTCAGAAAAAGCTTTGGCAAGAAGTTTTCTCAAAAGATAATAGATGGCAATATCGAGGCAACAAGGCGCGGGTACGAGGAGGTAAGGGAAGGATGAAACTAAAAGGATGGGGAGAGCTCACGCCAGGGGCTGTGATACTTGAGGCAGGAAATGCAGTAGAGTTTAAGACAGGCTCATGGAGGTCGTTTAGACCTATATGGAAGGAAGAAAACTGCATACAGTGTCTCTTTTGCTGGCTGTATTGCCCGGATATGGCAATTAAGGTAAAGGATGGTAAAAGGGCAGAGTTTGATTATGATTATTGCAAAGGTTGTGGTACATGTGCCCTCGAATGTCCCGGAAAGAAAGGGCAGAAGGCTATTGTAATGGTAGAGGAGGCCAAATAATGGCAAAGACTGTTGCTGCAACAGGAAACGAGGCAGTTGCTAATGCCTTAAGGCAGGTGAATCCTGATGTCAGTGCGGCATACCCTATAACCCCTGCCACCGATATCATGCAAAGGTTTACAAGTTTTGTATCCAACGGTAAGGTTAAGACAGAAATGATCCTTGTTGAAAGTGAGCACAGTGCAATGAGCGCGTGTATTGGAGCCTCAGCAGCGGGTGGAAGGGTCATGACTGTTACATCATCCCAGGGACTTGCCCTTATGTGGGAGATGTTGTTTATTGCCTCGGGTTTGAGGTTGCCAATAGTTATGCCTGTTGTAAATAGGGCGCTTTCAGCGCCATTGAATATTCACTGTGACCACTCCGATGCTATGGGTGCAAGGGACTCCGGGTGGATACAGCTATGGTCTGAGAATGGACAGGAGGCATATGATAATACAATACAGGCATTCCTCATTGGAGAGCACATGGATATAAGACTTCCTGTGATGGTATGTATGGACGGCTTTATAATAAGCCATTCCATAGAGAGGATAGAATATCTGGAGGATAACGAGGTCAAAAACTTCATTGGTGAATTCAGACAGTTAAACCCGCTTCTTGATATAGAACATCCGGTTAGCTATGGCCCTTTAATACTTCCTGATTATTATATGGAGTTTAGGAAGGCACAGGATGAGGTTGAGTCAAAGGTTTTCAGGGTAGTTTTGGATGCAGCAAAAGATTTTGAAAAAATCTCAGGCAGAAAATATGGGCTGTTTGAAACATACAGGCTTGATGATGCTGAAATAGGGCTGGTTATACTGAACTCTGCTGCAGGCACATCAAAAGATGTTATTGATGAATTCAGAAACAGGGGCATAAAAGCAGGACTGTTAAAACCAAGATTATACAGGCCATTTCCTTACAAAGAGACAGGCGAGGCATTAAAACATCTGAAAGCTGTTTGTGTACTTGACAGGGCTGACGCCTTTGGGGGTTCTTATGGACCACTGTTTATAGATATCTCAACAAGTCTTTATACTTACAGTAAAAAGCCTATACTCATCAATAAGATATATGGACTCGGCGGAAGGGATTATCTGCCAGAGCATGCAGAGCTTGTGCTCAACGAACTTACTGAGATAGCAAAGACAGAAAAAGTAAAGACCATCAAAGAATACATCGGGGTGAGGGGGTAATATGGCAAGACCACTTAGCTTAAAAGAGATTTCAAAAAAAGAAGTGTTGATATCATCAGGTCACCGGATGTGTGCTGGCTGTGGCGCACCTACGGTCATAAAGATGGTTCTTCTTGCATCTGACTACCCTATTATAGCAGCAACTGCAACAGGATGTCTTGAGGTTTCGACTTGCATCTCTGATTACACCGCATGGAAAATCCCATGGATTCACAGTGCCTTTGAGAATGCTGCTGCAACTATTTCAGGTGTTGAAACAATGTACAGGTCTTTAAAAAAGCAGGGCGTTATCAGCAAGGAAATAAAATTCGTAGCATTCGGCGGTGACGGCGGCACTTACGATATAGGACTGCAAAGCCTTTCTGGTGCAGTAGAACGAGGGCATGATATGCTGTATATTTGCTATGATAATCAGGCATATATGAATACAGGGATTCAGCGTTCAAGCGCTACACCACGTGGCGCTGATACTACAACAATGCCTGCGGGAAGCGTTGTTCCTGGAAAGACTGAGCCGAGGAAAAACCTCACAAGGATTATGGCAGCACACGATTTACCATATGCTGCACAGGCATCTCCAAGCCACTGGATGGATCTCATGAAGAAAGTAAGAAAGGCATTTGATATAAAGGGTCCAAAGTTTATGAATATACTTTCACCTTGCAACCGAGGATGGAGGTCAAGGACTGATGAGGCCATAATGCTGAGCAGACTTGCAGTCGAGACATGTCACTGGCCGCTCTATGAGGTCGAGTATGGAGTTACAAAAATAACCTTTAAGCCAAAGGAGAAAAAACCAATTGTAGATTTCCTTAAACCACAGGGAAGATTCAAACACCTCTTCAAACCTGAAAATGAATGGATGATAAAAAAGTTACAGGAAGATATAGACAGAGAATGGGAAAGATTGCAAAAGGAGGCATCCCTATCCGCCCCTTGATTATAAATAATTAATGGGGAACATTGCAGCCACAGGGTATTATTAGATACTTTGAAAGAAATAAAGTTTGTAGTTGAAATAAGTATTGACAAAGGTATAACTTTAAGTTATATTTGGGTATGAAAACAGCGGTATCAATACCAGACGAAATCTTTAAGGAAGTAGAAGAATTTGCAAAAGAACACAAATATTCCAGAAGTGAAGTATTTGCTATTGCTGTAAAAGAATTTCTTGAAAGACTCAAATCAAGACAACTTTTAGATACGCTCAATAAACTTTATTCAGATATTGAAACTCCGGAAGAAGTCAAATTAAGAAAAAAAGCTATACGACACTATGCGAAAAAGGTTTTAAAAGAGCCATATTAGGTGAATACTTGGATATAAAACAGGGAGATATATATTGGATTGATTTTGGGATTCCTGAAGGTTCAGAGTCTGGATACAGACATCCCCATGTCGTCATTCAAAACAACGTATTCAATGCGAGCAAGATTAATACAGTGGTAGTTTGTGCTTTAACCTCTAATCTAAAATGGACAAAATCTCCAGGTAATGTATTGCTTAAAAAAGGAGAGGCAAATCTCCCAAAAGACAGCGTGGTGAACGTATCTCAAATCGAGACAATAGATAAATCATTCCTTGTTGAGAAAATCGGCTCCTTATCTCCTTCAGGGATTAAGCAGATAGTAGAGGGTGTTAAGCTTTTAGTAGAACCGAGAGAAGTATAGTTATGGTGGACGGTAGGGGATTCGAACCCCCGACTTCCACGTTGCGAACGTGGCGCTCTCCCAGCTGAGCTAACCGCCCATATCATGTCCTGCAATGGTATATTATAAAGCTACATTGACTGTCTCCACAAGTTATCTTTACGTATCAGATAATGACACATAATCAAATAATATGGGTCTGGTATATTTAAGATGATTAAATACGCAGGATTACAAATAGAATATTTTAAATGTTATAATAGTTATTTCAAATTCAGCCTTGATATTAATTTAATAGTTTTATCTAAGGTCTTTAAAACAAATAATTCGGGGCGTAGCGCAGCCTGGTTTAGCGCACCTGCCTTGGGAGCAGGGGGTCGGAGGTTCAAATCCTCTCGCCCCGACCATTCCTTAAAGACCATTTCAGCCACCATGCATAATACCATTCCCCGAACAAAATGGTTAAAAACATTAGTCCGAAGCCTGCTATGATATCCACAACATAATGATACCTGCAGTATACAGTGGAAAATATAAGCGCTGAAACAACTGGCAGCGATATCCAGAAAAACCTTCTCTTGAACCTGTAAGAAAGATAAAGCACAGTTAAAGCTACAGCAGTATGTCCACTCGGGAAGGCGTCTCTTTTTATACCTTCAAGGCGGTTTAAGAGTCTCTGAATTGGCTCTGTAATAAAAAGGCCTTGCAGTTCGGTATCATGGTTTATGGTAAATCTTGGTCCGAGTGCAGGCATGAGTATATAACCGAGATAGGATAGGTAAAAACAGAATATAATCAGAAACAATGACCGGTTAAATTCTTTTTTCTGATTATTCAGTAAAAGGCTAATGCCGAAACTTATCGGGATAAAATAGTATGTTGAATAGGCGATTTGAAGCATATCAGTCAGAAGCGGACTCATAATCCTTTCGAGTATGACTGTGGGATGATTGTTAAATATCAGATAATCAAGCCTGATGAGTATCGGGTCTATGTCCTCTGGATTAACATAATGAACGAGCCATTCGAGGCTGTCAAAGATCACCAGCACACATATAATCGGGAAAATAATATCATAAAAACCACCCATGAACCTGCCGCTATCTTTAAATCTGATAAGAATAATCTGAGCAATAACGAGAATTGAATAAAGACTTATTAAAAAAGGTGCCTTTGGTATATGCTGATAAAATACAAGGGTTAATATTAAAAGGAATAAAAGGAAGATGATTGTTACTGTATCTGCAGGTCTCTGTTTAAATATTATTCTCCCCATCAGAGCTTGCTTAAGGCCCTCCTGATGGCTTTTTCTTTTTTCGAGAGCTTTCTCGGGTTACCTTTTCTACGAGGTTCGATATATTCATCTCTGTCATCATATTCTTCTTCGTCAGAATAAGATGGAATCTTTCTTTTAATGGCCTTCAGAAAATTCTCTGCTGATACAGGGATAGAACCTGATGCCCACGCATGATTCACAATATCCCTGTCCGATGTAACAACAATCCATTCACGTCTATCAGAAGAAATTATACGCTTGATAACAGAATCAGCCTTTTCACCAATCCTCGAATAGATAACCTTTACCCCGCTAATTACAGAATGATTCTCCAGTGCCTCTCCTGTCTTCCATCCATCAAAGACAACTGTTATGTCATGACCTTTTTTCTTCTTGTAGGCAATTAAAGAATAGATCAGTATCTCCCTCTGGTTTTTAAGGTCTTTATGGTAGATGCCGATTAAGTTGTAACCATCAATGATAATTGAAGAAATAGCAAACCCTCCTTGAGTATTATATTATAATCTTCGTAAACGTTTTCAAAAACGAATCTTTGACCATGAAGTTTCAGGGGCTAAGCAGAAAGGTTTTTTGATGTCTTTTATGCGCTCTACAACAGGAGGATGGGAATAATAAAATGCTGCGTAGAGAGGATGGGGATGGAGGTTTGAAAGATTATCCTTTGAAAGTTTTATCAAGGCACTTGCCATATCCTCCCTATTTTCTGTCAGTTCACATGCAAACCTGTCTGCCTCTTTCTCAAATCGTCTTGAAACATAATTACTCAACGGAATGAATGGGAAAGAAATAATCCCTCCTATAAAACTGAGTATAACAACCTTCGCAAAAATAGTTCCACGCTCAATGTGAAAAAGCCCTGTTAGGAAATCTGACTGAAGAATCCTGAAAGATATATATATCCCAATAATCGAAAGGATTTCCAGTGCAATGATCATTTTAAAAACATGTTTCTTCTTCCAGTGTCCGGCTTCATGAGCAAGCACGGCAAGTATCTCGTCATGATCCATTTTTTCGAGCAGCGTATCATAGAGTATGATTCGTTTTACATTCCCTATTCCTGAAAAATATGCATTCGTGTGCCGACTCCTTTTTGATGCATCTATTTTGAAAACCCTGCTAACCTTGATATTAACCTTCTGCGCCAGTTCTTTGATCTTATCTTCAAGCCCATGTTCTTCAATCGGCGTAAATTTATTAAATAAGGGTTCGATGACATATGGAGAAATGTACATTATGAAGAGAATGAAAACAAGGGAAAAACCCCAGACCCATAGCCACCAATAGTGAGGACTTGATTGAATTAACCATAGTCCAACTGATGCTATAATGCCCATAAGGATAGTGGAAAGAAGGATTGATTTCAAAAAATCAGTTAACCATAATTTTGGTGTCATGGCATTAAAGCCGTATTTATTCTCGATTTTAAATGTGTTGTAGAGGCTGAAAGGAATAGAAAGAAGTGTACTTGCATAGCTTAAAAGCATGAAAAACAGTATGCCTGTTAAGATGAAAGGCCAGTTGAGTGATGCAATCCAAGAATTATATATATTCAATACCCCCCCAAAGATGAAAATGATCGTTATAACATTACCGAATATTAATGAAATAAAACTAAATCGTGTTTTCTCCGCCTCATACTCATGCACTTTTTTCAAAAGTGCTTCATCTATCTTCCCTTTAAATTCATGCGGTATTGATAACCCAAATCTCCTCATGTACTTGAGATTCAAATAACGCAGCATGTAATCAAAGCCTTCTTTAAGGATATAAACGCAGAGGATAAGAACAAGATATGTTTTCAGATAATGTCTCCTTTTAAATGAATTATCTTTATATTTTAGCTTAAATAATTAATAAGGGAATACGGACGTATGCATTCATAGGTCCTGTACTTCCCATGAACCCGGATATTTTATGTGACAAAATAAGGAACCGTGTTGATTACGTTTTTATAGACAGATTAAATTATGTAACAAAGACAATCAACATATATAATCGGCTGGGATTGCAGAAATGGCTTGATAGAGATTTTACCGATAATATTATTAAAAGGCTGAAAAGAGGCTTTGACAGAAAAAACGTAAAGCTCTGTGTTATTCTTCTCTATACTTTAACAAACTTTTTTTGAGTTATACACATATGGCCTTTACCTGTGACTTAGAACACCTACACATAGGAGAGATATCCCGGGGTTTCCATTATCCAGATGAACTCTCCATTAGATTACACCTTTACGTTACAGTCTTCTCACCATGCCGGCACTTTTTTAATCACAGGGAGGAAGTTCTCTCCCCTCTCGTGGTAGCGCCCTTTTTGCATGCTTTTATACACAGGGGATCTTCGCAGTGCACACAAACTACTGGCATACCTACGATTCCTGCTTTACGGCTCAAGTTTCTCCCTAAGTCCTTCCTACTAATAGGACATCATCATTTTACTGTTACACCCTGAAAATTATTTTGTTGCTAATTATCCATAAAACGTGTTATTCTATTTTAGAGTTTCAGAAGTTTTTGCCAATTCAAGGCCACAAAGACTTTTAGCTTTGTGGCTTTTTATTTGTGTCCTTCTGAAAGTTCAATTTATAAATAAGGAGGTACACAAAATGACAGAAGGAACAGTGAAGTGGTTCAATGAGTCAAAGGGTTTTGGCTTTATTACGAGCGAAGACGGCAGTGATTTATTTGTCCACTATTCCTCTATCCAGAGCAATGGGTTCAAATCCCTTGCCGAGGGTGACAGAGTCAGCTTTGATACTGAAAAAGGTCCTAAGGGCCCCAAGGCAATCAACGTCGTAAAACAGTAAGGAACTGCGGAGCCCCCTGTGTACTGCAGGGGGCTCTCTCTTCAGGGAGAAGACAGATGATCAGCGAGCAAAAAAATACCGAACGGTCCGAAAGAAGGCAGCAGAAAATTGATGCAGGTCTGTTGTCTGCCCGTTACCCGTATATTACATCGATCGTCATCACCATGGACTACTATCAGAAGGGCGCTGGCCAGGTGCTCATGAAACGCATGGTCAATTTCTTCCCCGGAAGTCCCGCGTATTTCCTGATGGAGTGCATGAGGAACGATTGCACCAAAGGCGGCTTTGATCTGGAACCGGTGATTGCCACGATGGTGAAAGACCGTCTGGAATCAGGAGACGGTGAACTTACCTGCCCAGGAAACAATGCCTCCGGCCATGCACGGATCTCTTACAAGGTTGCTATACAGTATAACGACACTGACCAATAAGAGGTACAGCTTCTTCCTGCTGCCCTCGTACAACTCATACTCAAGGAGCCTGCATTCTATCCCGCTGTTAAAAAATTGTATCCTTCGTTGTGCCCTCAACCCCACCTTCTTTGCCAGGGCAAGGTTTCCCGTGAAGATAAATCCTGTTCTTTCTTGATATCGGTGGCAATAATCCTGCAATCAATGGTCTTTTCTACCTCTCTTTTTGCTTGTATACGCAGATCATTCCACAGCGATTTGTTGAATCCCTTTAGATGCATGAACCCGAAATTATTTCTCAAGAGACCCGGTGCCTTATTAAGAGCAATGAATGCAGCCTCTATGGCAAGGGTGCCGCTTCCACACATGGGATTGATGAAATGGCCGCTGCCGTTCCATCCAGTTGCCATAATAACTGCAGCAGCAAGGGTCTCCTGTATGGGCGCTGTCATGGGGATCTTTCTGTACCCGCGTCTGGATAGGGGTTCCCCCGAGGTATCAAAATACACGGAGCAGGAGATTAAGCCGGAGGGTATCGTCAATTGTCCCCTCGGTCGCTATGCCTGCAATGGTTTCGGATAGTACAGGAAATCTTAGCAGAAGGAGTTCTTCTCTCAAAAAAGGCGTTATGCCCTTTGCACAGGTAATCAGAATTCTGCTTTTTCCCATGCCTTTATTTTCTTTTTCTATCCGATACGTCTTTCCGGGCTGTGTGGGTGATGATGAAATTCTCGGGCTGCAAATCAGGGTCTTTCTCAAGCTCCTCAACAAAGACAGTGATTGCCTTTCGCATGAAGGCTGAGAAGTGTACGCCCTTCGGTAGTGCAAGGATCCTCTGACGTGTATCTTCGTCAATTGTTGCTGTGTACTTTGCCATAACTACTCCTTGTTCGATAAATCCTCTGGTTTATTGATTGTAGCACAAAGAATAGCAGTTAACAGTAGTGTGAATTGTAAATCGTCAAAGAAGATAAACTATTATCTATAGCTTTTATCTGTTTATTTATTGTATAATTAACATTATTGTCTTGTCCCACCAGTGACATTGTCGATTAAAACCGGATTGATATGCCTCGTGAGATACTAAGTAACTAAATTTATCTTTTATTTTCGATAGGGCTGCATTAGCGCATAAGATTTTTAAAGGCAGAAAAGAGGATTGTTTCGTTTATGAGACGTGATGATTTAAGGAATATTGCTATTATAGCCCATGTTGATCATGGCAAAACTACACTTCTTGACGGGATGATGAAACAGTCTGGAATCTTCCGCTCCAATGAAAAGGTGCAGGAGCGTATTATGGATAATACTGACCTTGAGAGGGAACGCGGGATAACAATCATGGCAAAGAATACAGCAGTTACCTATAAGGGGATAAAGATTAACATCGTGGACACCCCTGGCCATGCAGACTTTGGTGGTGAGGTTGAAAGAACGTTAAAGATGGTTGATGGCGTATTATTACTTGTTGATGCTTCAGAAGGTCCTTTGCCCCAGACGAGATTTGTCCTGAAAAAGGCCCTTGAACTCAAACTCCCTCCAATCCTTGTTATTAACAAGATAGACAGGTCCGATGCAAGGATTCAGGCTGTCCTGAACGAGGTGTATGACCTCTTTATTGACCTTGATGCCACGGAAGAGCAGCTTGAATTTCCTGTTATTTATACAAATGCCAGACGGGGTATCGCAAAACTTAACATGGAGGAAGATTCGGATAACCTTAAGCCGCTCTTCGAGATGATAATGAAAACAATACCACCTCCTGCAGGTGAGTATGACGGCGTATTACAAATCCTTGTCACAAATATCGACTATGATGACTATATCGGAAGGCTCGCGATAGGACGTATCTTCTCAGGCACAGTGAAGGTAGGTGATTATGTCTCTATGGCAAAGGGTGATGGTGAGGTGTCAAAGACAAAGGTTTCATCTCTGTTCACCTTCCATGGTCTTGATAGGATCGAGACAAAAGAGGTCTCTGCCGGAGAGATTATCGCCCTTGCCGGCATTGAGGGGATAAACATAGGAGATACCATCACAGATGCGGAAAACCCCAGGGCACTGCCGAGGATAAAGGTGGATGAGCCTACCATTTCGATGGTATTTTCTGTTAACACATCTCCTTTTTCAGGAAGGGAAGGCAGATATGTAACATCCAGAAAATTGAGAGAAAGGCTTGAAAAGGAGCTTCTTTATAACGTATCCATAAATATAGATTTTGACGATATGGATTCTTTTAAGGTCATGGGGCGTGGAGAGTTACAGCTTGCTATCCTTATAGAGATGATGAGAAGGGGGGGATACGAGCTTTCTGTTGCCATGCCCGAGACTATAACAAAGACAATAAACGGTGTCTTACATGAACCTATGGAACTGCTGGTAATAGATGTGCCTGAGGATTATATTGGTGTTGTTACCCAGCAGGTAGGGATGAGAAGGGGCATAATGCAGAAGATGCAGAACAATGGTTACGGCAGGGTAAGGTTTGAATTCAGGATACCATCGAGGGGTCTGATCGGTTTCAGGTCACAGTTCCTTACCGATACAAGAGGTACAGGACTGCTTAACCATCTCTATGATGGGTATGAGCCATGGCAAGGACCGCTTTCAAAGAGGCAGACAGGAGCACTTATAGCTGACAGGCAAGGGATTTCCACTACCTATGCACTTTTTCACCTGCAGCCAAGGGGGGTACTCTTCATCAGGGAGAATACCACTGTATTTGAGGGCATGATTATAGGTGAGAATTCAAGAGAAAATGACCTTGAAGTTAATGTCACAAAGGAGAAGAAACTTACAAACATGCGTTCTGCCAACGCAGATGATGCACTGCAGTTGATACCCCAAAGGATTATGAGCCTGGAGCAGGCGATAGAATTTATTAAGGAAGATGAACTTGTTGAGGTAACACCTAAATCTATCAGGTTGAGAAAGAAGATACTGGAAACCAACAAAAGGCATCTTAGGTACCTTGACAAAAAAGACTTAAAAGAGGCTGTTGCATAAGTCTTCAGGTCCTTCAACCCATTTCTCTCCAGAAGTTTACTGAGATGCATTCTTATATTCTTCTATTAAAGTTTCTATCAATTCTTTTACAGGAATAATTCCTTTTGCTCTATATGCATTCTCTCCGGCAAATGCAAAGCCGTCTGTCAAATTACCTTTTTGAGCATTTATCAAGGCAAGAGCAATGCAATACGGACTGTTTTTATAATCACACGTTATGATGCAGTGATAAGGGCATTTGAACGGTTTCCTTTTCCCCTGATTGACATCATCAAGAAATTCATTCTTAATCGCTCTTCCCGGCATTCCAACAGGGCTTTTGATAATCACAATATCTTCTTTCCTCGAATCCACATAAGTCTGCTTAAACTTTGCCGATGCATCACATTCATGAGTGGTAACGAACCGTGTTGCCATCTGCACACCAGAAGCTCCTAACTGGAAAAATCTGTAAATGTCTTCTCCTATATAGATGCCTCCGGCAGCAATTACTGGAATGGGTTTATTGTATCCTTCTCCAAATAGTTTTAACACCTGCACCACTTCCGGAATAAGTTTTTCTAACGAATATTCAGGATCAAAAATCGTCTGTTCTTTAAAACCAAGATGCCCTCCTGCCATGGGTCCCTCAACAACAACAGCATCAGGGAGGCGGTTATATTTTTGTGACCATTTTTTTGCAATAATACCAGCTGCCCTTGCAGAGGAAACAATGGGTACCAGTTTTGTCTTTATAGTACCATTTATAAATTGCGGTAGATTAAGGGGCAGTCCAGCCCCTGAAAAAATAATATCTATACCCTCCTCAATAGCAGTTCTGACCATATCGGCATAGTTGGACAATACCACCATGATATTGACACCGAGGATTCCTTTTGTTAATTCTCTGGCTTTTCTGATCTCTTTTCTTAACGCTCTGATATTCGCTTTCAAGAAATTCCTGGAAAAATCAGGTTCGTTCATTCCAATGCCTGCAGTAGCAATAACTCCGATACAACCTTCGTTAGCTACTGCTGAGGCCAGCCTGGACAGAGAAATTCCAACTCCCATTCCTCCCTGAATTATGGGAAGTCTTACCGTCAAATCTCCTATTTTTAAATTATTTAGGACATTAAAATTCATGAAACGTCTCCTTTATCTCTTACGCGGGAATCTATCACACATGAAGAGTTCGATTTTATGGCAAAATTGGGGGGATAAACTAACTGCCAGTCAATTCCACCTGTCGATTTCTCTTATTGTTTACTTTACAACATTCTATCGGTTTTTGGGAATCAGGATGGTTATTATTTTGAGATAACCAGAATTGCCTGAAAAATAAACAACCTAAAACAGTTAGCATCCGTACTCTTTGAGCATTATAAAAAAGCCATTTCATGGGAGAAAAGACACTGAGCGATGAAAAATAAAAAGGCCCGGTTGTTTACCGAGCCTTCTATTTCTTAATCCGGCAGCGACCTACTTTCCCATGACCTTGCAATCATAGTATCATCGGCCCTGAAGGGCTTAACTTCCGTGTTCGGGATGGGAACGGGTGTTTCCCCTTCGGCATCGCCACCGGAAACCTTATTCTTTTTAAGTATATATCATTTCCGAATCCTTTGACAACAGGAGGAAAAATATAAGGGTCAAGTCACACGGTCTATTAGTACTGGTCAGCTCAATGCATTGCTGCACTTACACCTCCAGCCTATCAACGTGGTAGTCTACCACAGACCTTCAGGTCCCGATTTTCATCGGGACGGGAGACCTAATCTTGGGGTGGGCTTCATGCTTAGATGCCTTCAGCGTTTA
>Ga0100392_1000508_pt1 | contig 35838 bp, 42 predicted proteins | sample CryGeymeta201516_FD_81548 | JGI IMG/M metagenome (GOLD analysis project Ga0100392, IMG submission 81548) | Groundwater microbial communities from Crystal Geyser aquifers in Utah, USA - Crystal Geyser metaG 2015-16 | ecosystem: Environmental > Aquatic > Deep subsurface > Groundwater | place: USA... | reverse complement strand
CGGTCGGCGTGCCGTCCTTGGTACTCAACCCGGGCATCGCATAGTAGCCGCGATAAAACACCGATTTGCCGTCAATCACCGCCAAACGTTTTGTCATGCTACCAGTATACCCCTTATTTATAGAGTTCTTCGAGTGCGAGGGCCATGAGTGATTCTACCCGTGTGATTGCCTCGGCAAGATTATCCTGGTTTCGTTTCGTCGCGGGATATTCCTCCAGCGCAATAGAGGTAATATCAATGCCAGCGTTGTAGCGCTCTAGAAACGTAAGGCCTTTCGCGATAGACGGTGTCGTGTCATTTATCTTCGTCCGTTTCGCGATATCGACCTTCAGTTTGCCGCCGGCCTGAGAATACGCCGCTTGCAGCACATCCGGGTTCGTGCCGGCTGGCGGTGCTATCCTGCCAAGATAGAGGCGCAACAGACCGCCATAACTACGTGGGATACGCTCAGAATCGATAGCTGCCAGAATGCTTTCATCCAGGTCCTGCTGCGGTATGTCCGAGTCTTCAAGCTCACCCGGCGCCGTCTGGCCAGCCCGCTCCACCGTCCGTAATAGCCGAGGATAGGCGATGAGGTTCGTCTCGGCGAGCGCATCAAGATCACCATGGCCAGTACTCCAGCCCAGTTCGGCGATAACCTGACGCAAGCCTTCCTCATCCGCACCATCAACATATGCCTGCAGATACGCCACCCGACCTATATTACGAGTCAGTTGCGAGTTCCGCGGCCCGTAGTGTGCTTCCGATACACTGACGAAATGATCGAGCGCCTGTCTGATTCGTTCGCCTGCCGGTACCTCGTCATCCCCGCTTTCAGCCTCAGCATATACCCCCTCTTCTTGAAGAAGGTGATACAAGTGGACTGTCCGCTCCTGGCTTAGCTGTGCATTCTTTCTCATCGTCTTATCATTGTGCCCTGAACTTCTTCGCACGACAAGCATGAGGATGGTTTGCTATACTGGAGCCTAATGACCCAACACTCCAATGTCAAAATCGTCGCGTTTGTCGGCCTGGCCGGTAGCGGCAAAAGCGTGGCTGTCGAATATCTCACCACCCGAGGAATTCCAAAAATTTACTTCGGTGGCATCATCTACAAAGCCATGGAAGAAGCCAGCATCGAAGTGACTTGGGAAAGCCAGCAGGTGTTCCGTGAAGAGATTCGGGAGCGTGAGGGTAAAGACTTCGTCGTGAAGCGTGTTATCAAAGAGGCCCGCGACCTGATTGATGCCGGCCAACGCCGTATCGTCCTTGATGGCCTGTACACCTGGAGCGAGTACAAGCTATTAAAGCATGAGTTCCCTGGCGAAATGACCGTCATAGCCGTCGTGACACCGAAACACCTTCGTAAACAACGCCTCGCGAAACGTACTGAGCGGCCGATGAGCGGCCAGCAGGTCGACGAACGAGACTGGTCAGAAATCGAAAACCTCGAAAAAGGCGGCCCGATTGCTATCGCTGATTATTTTGTTCATAACGATCGTGACGTTGCCTGGCTACATAGCCAGCTCGATGATGTCCTGCATCAATGTAGTTTCGACGCCGCGTAGGATCATCAGATAGTTTCTGAACGGTCTAGCTAGTTAAGCCAGGCGCGCCAGGCGCTGCCATAGCCCGGAGCTCCCCCGCCTGTCGGAAGGGACGAGCCTGGCAGACTGTTGCTACACATCGTTGAATACGCCGTGGAATCGGTCCACACGCCGGCTCCTGTGTATTCTTGGACTGAACCACTCACGCTACTGATATAGAATCGGTTACCGGATTTACTAATTGCTGCTATCGAGAACTCGGCTCCTCCGCTAGTCACACAGGGCACCACGTTATAGATGGTATTCGGGCTCACAAGATAGGCCGACTTAGACACTGACGCGCCGACAGCTGGTAGATCCGCCGAAGTCAGAGGATAAGTACCCGTGTCTACTTGATAGATACGAAACTTCTTTGCCATGTTCGCGAGATCCGACTTCACCGTCGTATCATAGGCCCTGTTCTGAATACCGTTATATGCCACGATGGTAATCGCTGCCAAGATGGCGATTACCACGATGACGATAAGGAGTTCAACGATAGTGAAACCACTTGGTAATCGACTGACTTTCATCCGTTCCATGGTGCGTTCCATGTGCTTGTTCCCCCAGAATAAAATTGACGCACATACGTGCCTGTTTCACCCCAAGTCCGACCAATAAGCGTGCAGGTATAGTTTCCAGCCATGCTGCTTTCTTCTTGGATTCCACCATTCGAAGTTACTGAGAAGTATTTTCCCGATTTAGACGCTGCCCCGAAGGCGAATACGTCGTTATCTGTATCGACACATAGATATGCGTTGTTCCTATCAGCGTATGCGTTTTTCGTCAGCTTGACATCAGTGGGAAGTTCCGCGTAAACACTCGGGAAGCGGCCGTTATCAACCTTGACGATACGCAGTTTTTTCTGAATTGCATTTAAGTCTGCCTTAATTGCAGCATCACTCGCCCTGCCCTGCACACCGTTGTACGCCACGATAGAAATCGCGGCCAGTATGGCAATCACGATGATGACGATGAGGAGCTCGACGATGGTAAACGCGGATTGTCTGTTTCGGTTCATAAGAAGTGATGCCCTTCAACTTCTTCAACGTTACTGTTGTTTCGAGTATAGCACGCCTATTTTAGGTACTCGTGCAGCTTCTTGGCATCCTTGTGCTTACGCAGCTTGGCTAGCGCCTTAGCTTCGATTTGACGGATACGTTCGCGGGTGACGGCGAATTCTTGGCCGACTTCTTCAAGCGTGTGACTCTTGCCATTATCAAGGCCAAAACGCATACGAATAATTTTTTGCTCACGGTCAGATAGCGTTCCAAGTACCGATTGCACCTGTTCTTTCAGGAGCTGGGTGGTGGCTGATTCTTCCGGTGTGGCAGAGTCTTCATCTTCGATGAAATCCTGCAACACCGAGTCTTCGTCTTCACCGTCACGGCCGACGCCGGCGTCGAGGCTCTGGATGTCCTGCTTAATCTTGATGACATACTCTACCTTCTCCGGCTCCATCTCGAGTTCCTTCGCCAACTCCTCAATGGTTGGTTCACGGTTGAGCTCCTGGGTCATACGGCGCTGGGTGCGAAGCAGTTTGTTGATAGTCTCTACCATGTGGACCGGTATACGGATGACGCGGGCCTGATCAGCGATGGCACGGGTAATCGCCTGGCGAATCCACCAGGTAGCATAAGTTGAGAACTTGAATCCCTTGTCCGGATCGAACTTCTCTACCGCACGGAGTAGACCGGTGTTACCTTCCTGAATCAGGTCGAGAAAATCGAGACCACGGCCAGAGTAACGCTTGGCGATTGAAACGACCAGACGCATGTTGGCTTCGGCCATCTTGTCCTTGGCTTTCTTGTCACCAGCAACGACCTTCTGTGCCAAGGCAAGCTCTTCTTCAGCGTTCAGCAGAGGAATCTTACCGATTTCGCGGAGGTAGAGCCGTACCGAGTCATCAGATACGTCATCGAAATACTGGTTTGAGTTCAACGTATCTTCGTCATCTTCTACTTCGTCTTCAAGTTCGGCGACATCAGGTTCGCCCACGCCTTCCAGCGTGTCGACTTCCTCGTCCTCGATCAATGGTTTCTTCGTGGTATCGTCGTCCGTGTTGCCCATTAGGCAGTCTCCTTAATCAGTTCGTATAAGCGCGTACGCAGCTCGTTGGCGGCCTTATCGTCGCCTTCGGCTTCCGCATCACGCAGCTTCAATATCAGTTCGTCCTTGGTTTGTTTCTTGTGTTCGACTTCGGTATGGCGGAGCAGTTTGGCTACTTCGAGCGAACTATCCTGTTCGCTCCAGCCATCGTATCTGGTCTCGGCCTTCAATTGTACTATTTTGACATAGGTTTCGATTGATTGCAATGCGGGTGGTATCTCACCCACCGATCCGTCGTGCGTCTTCAACCACTTTGCAAGCATCTGGCGGTGCTCCCCGTGAAATACGGTCGGATCAAACGCTCCTAGGTGATGTCGGGTCGCCGGATAGCTGAGAAGCACCGCCAGCAGATTATCCTGATAGGCGTGCGCCTTGTCGACTACCATATCGCCTTGCCCGTCGCTCAGACGGACGGCCTTTTGCGGCGCGGCGCTCGTGGTCGGACCCGCCGTCAGCTTGGTACGTACCGCGTCAAGTGAGGTGTCGGTCATGTCGGCGATCAGTTTCAGGTAGTGCTCTTGCTCCACGCTGTCGGACAGGTGCTTCACAACCGCCAGGCTTTCTGTAGTAAAGCGCCGTTTACCCGCCGCCAACCCCATATCTTCACGTGCTGAGTACTGCTTCAGAACCCAGTCCACCACAGGTTCGGCCTGCATCGTGACGCGTCGCCATGCCTCTTTGTCCTGCTGAATCAGCTCATCCGGGTCCTTGGCGCTGTCTGGCAGGGTGATGATGGAAAGCTCGACGCCGACCTTGCCGGCGATAGGAATGGCCCGTTCGGTGGCCGCTAGCCCTGCTTTGTCACCGTCGAACGACAGTTTGACGTTATGACTCAGGCGCGCGAGGGATTTCAGGTGCCATTCGGTGAGGGCGGTGCCAGCCGAGGCGACCACGTTCTTCACGCCGGCCTGATGCGAACTCACGACATCCAGGTTACCTTCAACGATGACCGAGAAGTCACTCCTGCGAATAGCATCCTTGGCCTGCGAGAGTCCGAACACGTGGCGTGACTTGTCATAAATCAGCGTCTGGGGCGTGTTCAGGTATTTCGGCGCCTTCGGGTCGTCGAGCAGAATACGACCGGTGAAGCCGATTACTTGGCCGCTTGGATCCATCAACGGCACCGTCATCCGGCCGCGGAAGATGTCGCCACCGAACCGGTTGGTCAAGCCGGCCTCGCTCAACTCTTTCTTACTGAAGCCCTTCTTCGTCAGGAAGCTCACCACGGCTTCACCGTCGTTGGGCGCGTACCCGAGACGGAACTCCTGTACGATTTCCTTCGACAGGCCTCGTTTCTTCAAGACGTATTCCAGCGCATGCTGATTTTTTAGCAAGCTTTGTTGGAAGTAGCGTGCCGCCAGCTCGTTAGCCTCGATCAGGCGACGTTTCTTGCGCGCAATTTCACCAGACTGCTTGGAGTCATATAAGCTCAGATCGACACCGGCTTTGCGCGCCAAAAGCTCGAGCGCGGCACGGAAGTCCAGCCCTTCGACCTCCATGATGAAGCTAAAGACGTCACCTCCCTTGCCACTGGAGAAGTCGTGCCAGATGTGTTTTTCCGGACTGACCGTGAAGCTCGGTGTCTTCTCCTGCGTGAATGGGCTGAGGCCCTTGAAGTTACGCCCGGCACGTTTGAGCTGGACGTATTCACCGATAACGTCCTCGATGTTGAGCCTCGCCCGTACCTCTTCCTTGGCGTCCTGCATACCCGTAGTATAGCACCTTTACCTCTGTAAAAGATTATGCTTAACTGAGGGTGATGCAACCAGACGATCACCAGTACCCGACTAACTATCTCGACACTATCGCCGCCCAACCACAGGTGAAGACCGTGAACCCGGTTGTATTGTGGGCGATGATTGGCGGTGTACTCGTACTCGCCGTGGCGGTGCTATTCGCGGTACTCGGCGCCGGCGCCAGTCCGACCGACAAACTGACTCGGTTCGGTGCCCGCCTCAGTGATCTGCAGACCGTCAGTAGCGAATCGCAGGAAAAGATTAAAAGTGATGAGCTGCGCACTCTCAACAGCAACCTGACCTTGATACTGACGAATGCCAACCGTGATTTGAAGCAACCGTTTGCCAGTCTCGGCATTAAGCTGGAAGACAAGAAACAGCGCTCGGTGACGACAGTAGCGGCGGAAACGAAACAGCTGAACGACCGCCTGGAAGACGCCCGCCTAAACGCCATCTTCGACCGCACCTACGCGCGTGAGATGAGCTTTTATATCAAACAGCTGCGCACTGAGATGCGTGAACTGCACGCCGGCACCAAAGACAAGGAGCTTAAAGAGGTTCTTGAAACGACCGATAGCAACCTGTCGCCCCTCCTCACTGGCTTCTCAGACTTCAACGAGAACTAGACACCCGTGACCAGATCATAACTCAAACGGGCCAGGTCTTTTACCTCCTGGTCTGTTAGCTGTCCGGTACAGATTACCGTGTTCCAGTGTTTCTTGTTCAGGTGATAGCCTGGCTGGACGCTCTCGTACTTCTCACGCAGCGCTTCGGCCAATTGGGGGTCACACTTCAAGCTGACACGGAGGGGATCGGAACCGTCCTGGATGAGCGCAAACATTTTCCCGTCATCCTTTTCCTTATCCCCCACTTTGTAGACACTGGTACCTTCACCGAACGGGTACTCAAGCCAAGTATCGTCGAACCCGAGCAAGTAGTGTTCCATCTCCTTATGCGTCATCATACCCGTACCTTACCAAGGTAATACTGCAGCTCCTCGATACTGCCTCGGATATCTTCCAAAGCCCGATGAGCCTCCGGTTTGGCGAACTTCTTCTTATATTTACCTTCGAATACGACCTTCCAGGCACTGACGTCGAGCATCCGATAGTGCAAGCGCTGACTGAGGCGAGGCCATTCGTTATCGATGAACTTCCGGTCTTGGTGAATCGAGTTACCAGCTAGCAGCACTCTTTCATCGGCTGTGAAGTGTTCGTCAATGAACGCAAGCAGTTCATTTTCGACCGTCCGGCCGTTCTTGCCGTCAGCATTTTGATTTACCAGCGCTTCGCGTACTGTGGGAAACTTCGTCCAGAACTCACCGACCATACGTGTCTTCATCAGGTTCGGACCGACCTTCTTGACGGCCGTATAGCTCGCCAGCTCGTTGAAGTTCCAATCGGTCACCACGGCGGCAACTTCCAGTATGCGGTCCTCGACCGGGTCGAGGCCGGTCATCTCTAGGTCCATCCATAATAGTTTGGCGTGTTTCGTCATATGTTACCAATTATACCGAACCGTCAAGCTGGGCGGCGTATTCCATGATCGCGGCGGCCGGATGCCGCTTCGTGTCATGTCCAATCTTATAGCTGATGTAGACCTCGCGGCCGTCGGGTAAACGCAGGCCTTCTGGTGAGAGCAGGTCGCTGTCTTTGAGGTTGAATCCGTTGATAATCGGCTTGCCGTGCGAATAGTACAGCTGATACTCTATGCCGTCTGCTAACCGGATATACTCTGGTGAACGTTCATATAGTTCCTGTTCGTCCGACTCCGATATCCAAGTGCGTAGCGAGATATTATCGTACACCATTCGTGAACGTAGCCGGTTGTCGAGCAGATAGATGTTATCGACGTCGTTATCGATGGCTTCAGCGATCGCATCCATCAGCCATTCGTCGGTCAGAATACCATTCGGGAAATATCGGTCCATCTCAGCCTCCGGTGTCACGCGGACCAGCCGCTCCAACGTACGCTTGATGTCGGTCAGCTCTTCGAGCGTCTGCGTCGGCTTCGCGAAGGCTGCCTCACGCAACAACCGCTTCGTTTCATCAGTATGCGTCAGCTGGGATAAGGAAGGCACCTCGGCCAGCTTGCGCGTACCGAAATAAAGGTCGTCGGTTCGTTTCAGTTGACCACCCTGGACGCTGGCCGACGTGACCGGTTTTCGCTCCGTCAGATGCATGACGTGGCGGGTCAGTTTCTGCAATGATGTCGGGAAGACATTTTCAATTACGTTGTGTTCGACTAGCTCCGATTTTTCTCGTTTTTCAAAACGGCGGGGCATGCCGATCACTAGCTCATCCCGGCCTTTATAGGTACCCCGGGTTGAAAGCTTCCGGTGAACCGCTTCATGCCGATCATGTAAACTAGCGTACTCGACCGCCTTCCCTTCGCCGGCAACCTTCTCATGCGCGAAATCGAACAGACCGGACAGCAACAGGTCGTGGAGCTGCTCGATTTGAGCAGCCGTGGGTGGCGTGGTATCCAACTCGCCAGATTTCAGACCAAGCGTGCGCAAAATCTTATCAAACGTCTTATGCGCCCGGTAGGTATTCTTCAGGTCGTAGTTCCGCTCCTCGAGCTCGGCTTCATTGACGTCACCATGCGCATAGAACTGCCGGGTTGCATAGAACATATCAAGTTGCGCCATGTAATCGTCGGTCGTTTCCGGCCGAATGTCATCGCGCCATTTCATGCCGATGCCCTTTTCGAAGTAGGGCAACCCGCCAGATTCAACAGCGCTGACGATGGCTACCAGGTGCTGCATAAGATTCGCGTCACTTCCCTTCATAACGCCTTCAGTGACGACACGGCTTAGCTCGGGTCGAAGCGGAAAACGGTTCATCGTCTTGCCGATGTCGGTAATATTGTTCAGCTCATCGAGTGCACCGAGCCGGTACAGCACTTCATAAGCTTCCAGGATGGTCCGCTGGTTAACCTTGTGAATCAGGTATTTGTTCAGCTGGTAGAAGTCAACGTCGAACGAGGCTGCAAGCAGCACATTTCGTGAGATGTTGGTGTGGTAAATCTGAGCTGGTGCTTGCTTGGCGCGTTCTTCGAATGGTACGAATTCGAACAACGGATCAGATGGTGCCACCCGTACGACCATGCCTCCGGCTACGTCACGTCCGGCCCGGCCCCCTTGTTGAATCAGCTCATCCTGGGCGCAGTACTCTTTGAATAGTCCCGGTGTGGCGTCAGCATCAAGATGCGGCCGTCGGGTCGTACCATCAGTAATGACCAATGTCAGGCCAGGGACGGTAATGCCTGATTGTCCGGCGGAGGTTGACACAATGATTTGCCGCTCACCTTCAGCCAGCTGCATGTGGGTGGCCTGTTTGATGTCTCGGCGAGAGAGCTTTGCATGCAAGCGGCTCGTCTTGGTCTTCGGCAGATGGAGCTTCCGAATATCCTTGATGGTGTCCCGGATCTCCGCCTTGCCGGCCGTAAATATCATGGCCTTGTCGTGTCCATCACCATACTTCACCAATGCTTCGTCAGCCGTCATCTCCGGTTCATCGATAATCTGCAGTTCGTGTGGTCGCCCTTCGACCATCACTCGCGGCACCGGTCGGCCGTTGATATCACTATATGCCTGGTGAATCGACTCAGCATCAAGCGTGGCACTCGCCAGCACCATGCGCCACTTCGGGTTGTCCCGCAGCCGCTTCACGGAGGCGGCGACAGCCATTTCGGTCTCGAAATCTTTCTCATGGATCTCATCACCGACAATCAGCACCGGCTCATCGTCAAATTCTTGCAACTCATCCATCACCCGCATATAGGTTGCCGGCGTCATAATCTCAATCGTCTTGTCGCGTCCGGTTGAGCGCTCGGAGTGACGCACACCGACTAGCTCCTCGCCCTCACCTTGTCCCAATTGATCGTTCAGTTCACGTTGAATCTGATCAGCCAGGTTGTCGGCCAGCAGTACGCGAGGCTCAAGGTAGACAATCTTGTGATAGCCCATCTCAAGACCATATTGGGCGATCTGGGTGCTCTTGCCACTGCCGGTCGCGCCCTCGACCATGGAAATCTGATGGTCGCGGATTGCCTTTTGGATATCAGGCTTCTTTTGATAGACGGGCAACTCGCGGTTACCAAGGTTCTCGTATGGCTTACGTTCAGGGGCTGGCAGGCCGGCTCGTTTGGCTAGCGCTCGTTTCAGAACCCGATCTCGCTCATGAAATCTGTCGTGCTCTGGTAACCCTGGAAATACACCGTGCTGTTCGGCACGCAGCTTTCGCCCCATATCAGCCTTTCACCCCACCGCTTCTTAGCGTTTCTAGCCTAATAATACCACCGGCACGGCGCATGCTCGTGCGGACGTCTTATTTCACAACGCTTTGTCAGGTTTGAAGCTGAGGCTGACCGAATTGATGCAATACCGCTGATCGGTAGGCACTCCTAACCCTTCGCCTTCGAACACATGTCCCAGGTGACCGCCGCAGGTAGCGCATGTCACCTCCACGCGGCTCATACCGAGTGAATCGTCGGCCGTCATAACGACCGCACCTGGTTGGGCCTCATAAAAACTTGGCCAGCCGCAATGGGCGTCGAACTTGGTCTGGCTATCGAACAATTCGCTGCCGCAGGCCGCGCAGGAATACGTTCCCGGGTCGAATACGCTGTCGTACTCGCCGCTAAACGGCGCTTCAGTGCCTTTCTCACGCAACACCCGATACTGTTCGGGTGTCAGCTTCTGCCTCCATTCATCATCGCGTTTCATGCCGTTATGCCCCACGGGCGGCTTTCAGGGCCCGGGCATACCATACGATGCTGTTAATCAGCGTTTCGAGCGGTCGCTGGGCCTGCGTATATTCGTCTAGTAGCTCATAGGCATCGTCAAAGACCGGCTTGGTGGCTGGCGAGGCCTTGAGTGTGACGCTCTCCGGAATCGGCACGCCGCCCAACGTGCTGTTGAGTACCAGACGAAGCTGCTCGTTCGCCCGTGCCCCACCTACGCCACCGTGCGATACGATGGCTGCGGGCTTGCGCGTCAGCTGGAAATCAAGGAAATCGATGGCGTTCTTCAATGCCGCTGGCAGCCCGTGATTGTACTCCGGTGTCACGAAGATGAAACCATCGGCCGAGCCCATTGCCGCCAGCCACTCTCGTACTTCCGGACCCACCTCTCGGCTTCCTTTGGCATCCTGCGGTGGTAAAGGCTCATCAAAAAACGGCAAATGAAGCTCTTTTAGATCAAGCAAGGTGAAGGTTACGTCCGAAGCGAGCCGTTCGGCCGTCTGTCGTACCCACTCGGCTACCTGTGGCGTGCCCCGGTTCTGCCGGATACTACCACTGATGATCGTGATATTCATGCTGCCTCCTGTCTCTATCGTCTACTTGTTCTAGTATAGCAATCATGTCGCCAGCCGCTCGAGCGCCAATGTGAACGCCGCCGCTTTTAGCATCGAACCGTCCTGCTCGGCCCGCGCCTGACATGCATCCATCGCGGCAATCATGATCCGTTCCAGCTCGTCATTGACGCGCTCTTCCGACCAGTGTTCGCCTGCCAGGTTCTGGCGCCACTCCAAGTAGCTAACGATGACACCGCCGGCATTGGCAACCACGTCGGGGATTACCGTGACGCCACGCGCCTCCAGAGCATCGAGGGCCGGTGTATCGACCGGGCCGTTCGCCAGCTCGAGCACCGTAGTTGCCTGTAGGACCTGGTGGTTCTCGGCCGTCACGGCGTTTTCCATCGCCGCCAACACCATCACCTCGGCCTCAGCAGACAAGACGGCTACTGCCGGCAGCGTATGCGTGACCTGTTTTGCCAGCTCTTCCACTGCCGTGCGCGAGAACGCCATGCCGTGAAAATCGAAGCCTTTGTCACAGATCAGCGTCTGGCGGGAACTGGCCACCGCTACTATCCGCACACCCAGCTCCGCTTGCGCCGCTTGGGCAAAATAAAAGCCGACGTTGCCGAGCCCCTGCACGGCAACGCGAAGCCCCTGCGTGTTGATTCCCTGCCGCTGACAGTACTCACGTAACGCCAGCATGCCCCCACGTCCGGTCGCCGCTGTGCGACCTTCCGATCCGCCATTTGCGAGTGACTTACCGGTAAATGACGCCTTCGAGGTATCGCCGCTCAGACGCTCGTATTCATCCACCATCCAGTCCATCACCTGCGCGTCGGTGTTGACGTCGGGAGCTGGCACGTCAGTCTGTGGGCCAAGGTGCGCATGAAACGCCCGTACGTACCCGCGAGCGACTTCTTCCAGCTGCACTGCGCTATAGTCACGCGGGCGTATCACCACGCCGCCCTTACCTCCCCCTAGTGGGATATCGACGGCAGCGGCCTTGATGCTCATCAGGGTTGCTAAGGCTTTGACTTCATCGTGATCGACGTCGGGATGGAAGCGGATACCGCCCTTGTATGGTCCACGGTGATTGCTGTGCTGCATGCGAAACGCTTGAAAGTCGCCGAAACTAGTAGTGATCGTCGCGGTGTGCTCGTGATCAAGTCTCAGCAGATTGCTCCTTGTCGTCTCATCCAACCCCAGGCGCTTGGCGGCCCGGGAAATCATATCATGCGCATGCGCCAGCATAGTCCCCCTCCTTCATTTGACAGTCCATTTCTGATACTACGCCCCTCAAACGGCAATGTAAAACCGCCATTTGACGCGAGGGCGGTTTTAGCTTCAGAACAACTGCTTACGATTTTTTCTTATCGATCCGATCGAGCTTGGCGGCGTGAATTACCAGGTAGATTACCAGGGCCGTGGCCATCAGCGTAATGAGCGAGCTCACGACGGCGCCCCACCCAAGTGCCACTTCCGCCTTGCCACCTTCAGCTTCCTGAATGATCCACTTGAGCGTGTTCAATTCGACGCCCTGGGTCAAGAGTGCGACCAACGGTGAAATCAGGTTGTCGACGATGGACTTCACGCTCGCTCCGGCCGCGGCGCCGATTGCCAGACCAACGGCCAAGCCGACGACACCCTGTTCCCGGATGAAGTTGAAGAATCCCGCCGCGTGCCCGCCGCTGAGCGCGTTCGCCCGCGCCTTGGCAGCGTCAGCCCGAGCCTTAGCAGCCTCGACGCGCGCCTTGTTTGCCTCACGCTTAGCACGCTCGACAGCTGAAGAATCCTTGTGTTGTGTGGTTGCCATAATCCTCCTTTAATAAGCCAACGTATTGAAGGAATTGTAGCATTTATGAAATACGAATGTGAGGGTGCCCCGAGGGGCGACCGGGCGATGGATCACATCGCGTATGGTCGCCCCTCGGTGGAGGAACACGTCACTGGCGTCGTGGATGGACGTCGACGTGTCTAGCGCAGCGAGAAGGTAATCGGCTGCTCAGGTGCGGTGCACCCGTTGGGTGCTGGGCGGTGACGCCGAACGACGCCGTCCTTGATGAGACTGCCGAGCGCACGCTTGACCTGGTTGCTGCTGCCGTGCACGCGCGCAGCGCTTCGGAACTCGCCGTGTGTCGTGACGGTAATGGGACCGTCCTCAAGAGCCGTGAAGATCTCGTCCTTGATGAGCGGGTCTGCCATGACTTCCTCCTGGTTGTAGGATGTGCTCGGAAAACGGACTATCCGCCTTCCGTCCTGCTACTCGCTTCTGCCGAAGTAACGAAAGCGCCGAGGGAGTTTCCCTCGGCGGCTTTGGATGTTTCGGTTGAAGCTGAAACTACGCTGCCGAGGGCACCTTAAAGCGGACGATGAGAATGAGTCCGATTTGATTGGTGATATTCCTCATGGCGTTGTTCCTGGTTCCGGATTATACTCCCCCACCCCCGAAAGGGCAAGCCGTTACAAATGCTCCGGCGCTTCGATGCCGAGCAGACCGAGACCGTCAGCCAACGTCGTGGCGTATAAGCCGACCAGATACAGCCGCTCCGCTTCCCGGTCATCGCCGATGATGCGCGACTTCTCATAGAAACGGTTGAACTCCTGCGCCAGTTCATATAGATAGCTACATATATGGTGCGGCATCAGTTCACGGGTCGCTTTTTCAACCACCTCGGCATATTCGCCTAGCTTGCGGACCAACTCGCGTTCGCTTGCCTCAAGCTGCTGAAGCTCACTTACCGCTTCCTTGTTGGCTTTGGCAAGAATGCTACGCGCCCGAGCGTGCGCATATTGTAGGTATGGGCCGGAGTTGCCACTCAATGTCACCGTTTCCTCAACGTCGAAGGCGATGTCGCCGCCAAAGCGATACTTGGCGAAGATATATTTAATGGCACCGAGCGTTACCGCCTCGACCATCGCTTCGTCGGCGACCAGCTCCGTCACCTTCTCGCGCACGATGTCGATGACGTCGGCCGCGCGCGAGACGTTGCCAAGTCGTGAACTCATCTTGCTGCCATCGCCGAAACGAACCGTGCCGTTCGTCAGATGCGTCATGGTGCCGGCAAGCGATGGGTCGAACAATTCGGCCGCGGCGAACACCACGCGCATGTAGTCGGTCTGGTCGTTGCCGGTAATGAGTACCCGACTGTCGAACTGGTAGTCGGCCCGCTCCATCCAGATGACGCCGATATCTTTTGTTTCGTATGTCGGTAGGCCTTTGCCAGTGATGAAGACGCGGGTATGCAGATGTTTCGATTCGTCACCTTCAAAGACCACTGCGCCGTCAGATTCTTTCAGGTTACCTTTCGCCAACTGGTCGCGCACGACCTCCAACCCTACCGTGGCAGTCTCGCTCTCTGGGTAGTACCGCATACCATCCACTTTGATCAACTTATAAAAGGCGTCGAAATAGTCGAAGCTCCACTGGCGCGTCGTCCAGTACAACCGTGCCAATGCCGACTCATGGTCGCCCGTCTCATGTAACCCGTAAATGGTCTTGTTGAGTTCATCGATCTCTCCTTTGACGGATGGTTCCTGCTCATAGGCCCCGGCACCGCGCACATAGCATTGGCTGATCCAACGAGCACGAGCGAAGGGTGTCGCCTCCACGTCATCAAGCTTGTCGGGTGCCATGCCACCCAGCATGTCGATCATTCCCCATAAGCACTTCGCCACGTGTAGGCCCACGTCACCGCCGAAGCTCGTGCGATGGACGGTGACTCCGGATCGCTCCACTAACCGTGCCAGAATGTCGCCGGCAATGGTCTGGTACAAATGACCGGTGTGGAGTTCTTTGAAGGCATTGGGACAACTATACTCGATTACCATTTGACCATCCTGGCGCGTCTCGAATGGTTGGCGTAGTACATCAGCCAGGAGCGAACGGTCGTTTAGGCGCAGGTTAATAAAGCCGGGGCCGGCTACTTCGACGGCCGACACGTCGTCAAGCGTTTCCAGTTCCTGCGCCAGTTCATCCGCGATATCACGCGGGTTCTTGCCGACTCTGCCCGCCAGCTGCAATGCCACGTTAGTCGCGTAGTCACCGAACTTTGGTTCAGGCCGACTGAGCACGACCTCAAGGTCGATATCGTATAATTTCTTGACCGCTGCCGCGATAGTCTCATTCATCCCTGTCATTATAACAGGGGTAGAGTAAGCCTCAAAGCGAATCGTTCCAACAGAGGCGGCTTACGATTCGACGTCGTTTTCGATCGACACCGGTACGTTCAGGTAGTCGGTGGTCGATACCGGGCTGAGGCCGCGGATGTTATGGAGCAGCACACGCAATACGCTGACGTCGTCAGAACTGCCGGTGTCTACGATGGAGATGTCTTTTTCTTCTGCCATAGCTTTGTCTTAGCCTTCCCGTTCGTTCTTCATGGTTGGGATAACGTACGTATCGGGAGCTACCAGGGTACCATTTTGTCGGATGGCCTGTGGGCCTACCTGGTCAAAAGAGAGCGGAATCGACCCGTTGTTGAACCGGCCGCCATCGCCGTCATTCAGAGCAGCGCTTCCTAAATCGTGAGCGACGCGTTCGTCGGCCTGCGGTTTCAGATGTTCAGGTAGCTCAATCATCTCGACTGGCTCAGACACAACCTCGTCCACTTGTGGCTTCAGGTGCTCTGGCAGCTCAATCATCCCAGATGGGATGTCGTCAGGTGAGATATGAGGAGGAGTATTTTTGTTTTCTTGTTCCATATTTTTATAGTATCACACTTATGCTTGAGTGTCAATGCGGCGGCGAGCTCCAAAGAGGTCGTGCTACAATGCCTAGTATGCATAAGCGTCACGGTTTCACCATCGTCGAACTTCTCATCGTCATCGTCGTTATCGCGATTCTGGCTGCCATTACCACTGTAAGCTTCAACGGCGTACAAGACCGCGCTAAGTTTACTCAGCAAGCCAGCAATATGGAAAAAGTAGTCCGGGCCCTGCAACTATATAAGGCCGATGGTGGCTCCACCACCGATGGCGTGGCTGGCGCCGCAAGCGGTAACTGGTACGGCGGCGCTGATTCGGTTTATACCGGCACCACGAAATCTATGCGTCAGGCACTGATTGACAGTGGGCACCTGCCGGCAAACTTTAGCACCCCCTTCATGATCGCCCTCTGCACCACCTCATCCGATCCGGTCCGTGTGGTGCTCGGCAGGTTCGACCCGATTCACTCCTCAACGCCCCAAGAACAAATCCAGCCAACCACATGCACGAACAGTTCATTCACGCTGTATACCGATCCGGCGCAGCAATATAAGATGAATTACGCCAAAGTCGTTTCCTAACGAACAAGCGCTTGAATCAAGCCGGCGAATAACGGATGGGCGTGAAATGGCCGACTCTTGAATTCCGGGTGCGCCTGGGTAGCTACCATGTACGGATGATCCGTCGCTTCGACATACTCCACCAGCTTACCGTCGGGCGAGGTGCCACTAACGAACAGGCCGCCCTTCTTAATTTCCTGAACAAATTGCTGGTTCACCTCGTACCGGTGGCGGTGACGTTCGGTCACCTCAGTCGTAGCGTAGACTTCGGCAGTTTTTGAGCCAGGCTGGAGTACCGCCGGGTAGTCGCCCAGCCGCAAGGTTCCACCGGTTGATTCCTTCCCTTGCTGGCCATCCATGATGTAAACCACGTTGTGCTCGGTGGCAGCATCGAACTCGGTACTGTTGGCTTTCTCCAGGCCAGCCTTGCGGGCGGCGGCTACCACTGCTACCTGCAGGCCAAGGCAGAGGCCAAGATAGGGCTTCTTGGTTTCAAGGGCGTAGCGGGCGGCGGCAATCTTGCCCTCAATGCCACGTTCCCCGAAACCACCTGGCACCAGTAAGGCATCAACTGAGGCAAATTCTGCCTCGCCGCAGGTTTCGGCGTTCAGCCAGGTAATGTCGAGGCCGACGTTCTCTTGCCACGCCGCAGCCTTCAGCGCTTCCAGTACGGAGATGTAGGTGTCTTCGTTGTCCATGTATTTGGCCACCAAGCCCACACTCACCCGTCGCTCGGCGGTGGCGTTCTGACGGGCAATGATGGTATCCCACTTGGAAAGGTCAGCCGGCGCATCGTTCTCGGTGAACTTAGCCAATAACTCGGCCAGCGGTGACGCCGCGATGGTCTGCGGGATGCGAAACACCGTGTCGACGTTGGGCATGTCGACGATGTACTGCTGCGGCACACCGCTTAGCAAGCTGATCTTACGCGCCACGCTCTCCGGTGCCGGCTGTTCGGTGCGCACTACTACCGCGTCGGGAAAGATACCAAAGCCGCGCAGATCCTGCATGGCGTTCTGGGCTGGCTTGGTCTTAAATTCTTTACTGGTGCCAATGAACGGCACGTATACCGCGTGCACATACAAACAGTTCTCGCGCCCTACTCGGGCGGCGAACTCGCGAATCGCTTCGACGAAGCTCAGGCCTTCGTAGTCGCCCACCGTACCGCCGATTTCCACGATATGTACGTCGCTACCCTCACCGGCTAGCTCGATGGCATCCTGGATGGCATTAGTCAGGTGCGGTACTAACTGTACGGTCTTACCACCGAATTTGCCGGCACGCTCGTCGGCAATGAGTTGGCTGAGCAGCCGGCCAGAGAGTGTGGCGTTCTTCTGGGTCAGTTCAATGTCTAAGAAACGTTCGTAGTGGCCAAGGTCCAAATCGGTCTCGGCACCATCCTTGGTCACGAAACATTCGCCATGTTCCGCAGGATTCAAAAGACCCGCATCTACATTGAGATACGGGTCACATTTTTGAATGGAAACGTATGCACCCTTAGCCTGCAGGACTGCTCCGATGGATGCAGCGGTGATACCTTTCCCTACCCCCGACAGGACTCCTCCTGTCACAAATATGTATTTCTGTTTCTTCCCATGGCGTTTTGTTTCTTCCATGGGATTTCATTATAGCACTGATTTTTTCTAACACGCTACAGCTAGGGTGTTGTACTATTGTCGCGACACTAACTATACCGCCGTATTACATATTGTTGTAACATACAAATAATGTATAGAAAGGGTCTACATGTTTAGAAAAGTCTTTTGGCTAACAATGGCAGTAATAGTTGGTTTTATTGAAGTTCTATTTATAATAACTCTCTTTTCTAGCGGGAATCTTGCCGGACTTCTATGGATTGGCCTATTTGGACTTATTTTTTGGCTGTGTCTCCGAAGTTCAGGTAAAAGACCAAAAAAACATGAATCCAGCAAGGCCATTAGCCAATATGGCACTACTATTACCGTTCTCGGCTCTTCGCTTGCAGAAGAGCTTGGCAATAACTTGAAATCTAAAGATGAAGATAAAATGGAGTTACAGCTTATGGCATATTCTTTTTGCCTCCTTCTTACCACTCATCATTTTAAGAATGCTCAAGTGTCACCCTCGCGTGCTGGAGAAGTCACCAAAGAACTAATAAAAGTTATATCTTCCCATATCTCTCAAGAAGGGTATGAGGACGAAGCTTTTGAAAATCTTCTTAGCTATTATCAAGAGATTTTATCTAAGTACGGTAATATGTCTATATCCAACCAGAGTGACAAAAAAATGGGCACTCTGTTGTGGGAATATCCGAATGATTTAATCAATGTAGCAAAAGGAAAAAACACAAAAGATATTAGCCTCACACTGCAAGCTACAAGTATGCTTACAAATATGATTAAGGCGCTGGAACCAAAAAAGTTTGTTACTTCATTTAAGTAAACTTAGCTCTAAATGGACTCCGTCCGTTATCTTCCTACTTGATTTATTACACCGTATTTCGGTGCAAACAAGAAAGTCAGCAAGAAGATAGCTCCCAGTACCAACACCATCGCGCCACCGGTAGATACATCGAAGTAGTAGCTGGCATATGCACCAGCAATTGTTGAAGACACGCTGGCGGCGACCGCGATAAGCAGCATATGGTCGAACCTATCGGTTAATAAGTGTGCGATAGCGCCCGGCGTAATGAGCATGGCCACGACTAGCACGATACCAACCGTTTGCACCGATGCCACGACCGTCAGTGCCAGCAAGGTAAGCAGTAAGTAATGATAGAAGTTCACGTTCAGGCGGATAGCGCTGGCGTGAGCTGGATCGAAGCTGTAGAGCAGTAGACTGCGTCGCAGCCCGTAGAGAAGCGCTGAGACAGCTACGGCGATGATGCCGACCTGCCACGCATCGGCGTTGGAAATACCTAACACATAGCCGAACAAGATGTGCATAAGGTCGATGTTACTCGGAATTTTCGAGACCAGCACCAGCCCGAGTGCGAACAGCGTGGTGTAGACGATGCCAATGGCGGCGTCATCTTTCAAGCGTACGCGCTGCTTGATAAAACCAATGCCCAGCACACCACCCAACCCGAATAGAAAAGCGCCGATGCTATAAGGGACACTGAATAGGTACGCCAGTACCACGCCCGGCAGCACCGAATGTGACACGGCCTCTCCCATCATCGACCAGCGCTTCAGCACCAGAAAACATGAAAGCAGTGCGCACACGACACCCACTAGCGAACTGACCACGATGGCCTTGAGCATGAAGTCATATTGCAAGGGAGCGATTATCACATCCATGGCACCCCACCTTTCACCCCGAAGACACTGTCATACGTTTTGGCGATATTCTCCTCGGTGAATACCTGCTTGGTCGGGCCGGCCGCGATAACCTCACCTTTTAGCAAAATGATGTGGTCGCAGTACGAGCCAATGGTCGCCAGGTCATGCGCGGCTATAAGCGTGGTGATGCCCTGTCCTTGCAGCTCCTTGAGCAGATCTACCAACGATGCTTCGGTTTTCGCATCGACACCAGCGAATGGTTCATCGAGCAGCAGGATGGTCGCGCCTTGGGCAAGTGCCCGTGCCACGAACACCCGCTTTCGCTGCCCACCAGACAGCTGCCCCACCTGCCGATCCTGAAAGTCGGTAAGATGGACGCGTGCCAACGCTTGGTCAACCAGTTCGTGATCGGCCGCCTTTGGCCGACGTAAAGGATTCATGAAGCCGTAGCGCCCCATCATTACCACGTCGCGTACCGACACCGGAAAGTTCCAGTCAACACTTTCGGTTTGCGGTACGTAGGCGACAAGGCCACGTTTTTGAGCCGTTTTCACAGTGTGTCCCTCTAGTCGGACCTTGCCACTCACCGTCGGTACAGCATTCATGATGGCTTTGAACAATGTGCTCTTACCTGCCCCGTTCATACCCACCAGTCCGCAAATACTTGCCACCGGCAGCGACACGTTAACGTCGTGCAGCGCGGTTTTGCCCTGATAACGAACGGTTAGGTTTTCGATGTCGATGGCCGAGCGCATAGTGTTAGTTCGCACCAACTCCCTTTAGGAACGTGTCGGCATTGTATTCAAGCAGCTTGAGGTAGCTTGGCGTTGGGCCATCGGTAGCCGATAGCGAGTCGACGTAGAATACGCCGCCGAACGATGCATTGGTTTCTTTGGCCACCTGCTCCTGCGCCTTGGCGCTGACCGTGCTTTCGCAGAAAACCGCCTGGACTTTTTCTGCCTTCACCGTTTCAACCACTTTACGAATCTGCTGCGGCGTCCCCTGGGCATCGGCATTGATGGGCCAAAGGTAAAGTTCTTCCAGTCCGTAATCGTTCGTCAGATAGGTAAAAGCTCCCTCACAGGTAACCAGGTAGCGTTTACTCGCTGGCAAATCTTTCAACCCTTCGCGTAGCTTCATATCGACAGCTTCAATCTGCTGTTTATAGGCCCTGGCATTCTGCTCATATTCGGCGGCGTGTGCGGCGTCAATATCCGACAATGCAGCGGTAATGGCATCGACATATTTCAGCGCGTTCGCCGGTGACATCCAAGCGTGCGGGTTTGGCTTGTCCTTATACGGTCCTTCCGCGATTGGCATTGGTGTAATCTCCGCCGTCAGCGTGACATGCGGAACGTCCGGTACGTTCTGATACAGCTTGTCGGCCCATTGCTCAAGGCCGAAGCCGTTGTCGAGCACCAGATCGGCACCTTGCATGCGCGCCAAGTCACCTGGTGTCGGCTCATAGCCGTGGATCTCGGCGCCAGGCTTGGTGATTGAACGTACGTCGGCATATTCACCCGCCACGTTCTTTGCCATGTCTTGCAAGACCGTAAAGGTCGTAAGTACCTGCGGCTTGTCGGCGTCGGTCTTCGAGTTTCGCAACTCAATCACGCTGACTACGACATACGCAAGCAGTCCCAAAGTAAGTAGGCCGAGCAAAAGTTTCCATGCGTTTGCTTGAATCGTCATACTCATCGCTCCGCCGCCACGCTCGCCTTTTCGCTATAGCGGGTTGATTCGATGGTGAAGATGGTGGCGTAGCTGATGGCCAGCATGGCGATGATGAGACTCGTTTTCGTGACTTCTGTGACGCTCATAATGATGTCCTTTTTGATGATTATTGGGGAGCAAAAGGGTACGGCGTACGTGCCGCACCCTCTTTATATGTGACGTTAAGTGGTTCCTTATTGGTTCAGGATGCTGTCGTTCGGATCGTTTTCGCCGCGGTCGGCACTCGGGCTTTGACCGCCCTTGCTTGTACCACTGCTGCTACCGGCGTTCACTTCGTAACTGGTGTTGGTGCTTTCGAAGAAGTTGACCAGTTCCAAGGTGTCGTTGGCGGCTGCCATCCACTTAGCCGGGTTCGATACCTTGTAGTGTGGCTCGAAGCCCAGCTCCTCGAGGCGGCGGTCGGTCAGGTACTTGACATACTGGTTGACGTAGTCGGCGTTGAGGCCGAGGATACCCTTCGGCAGCAAGTCACGGTTGTACTGCTCTTCCATTTCAACGGCGTCGAGAATCATCTGCTTGATTTCGGCGGCGAACTCTTCGGTCTGCAGGTCTTCGTTCTCTTCCAGGGTTGTCAGGATGAGGTTGATGCCGAACTTAAGGTGTAGGCTCTCGTCGCGGATAATCCAGTCCATCAATGAACCGAAGTTACGCATCAGGTTGCGCTGACGGAATGAAAGCGCCACCATGAAGCCACTGTAGAACCAGATACCTTCCAGGATGATGTTGTAAGCGATCAGGTTTTTGACGAAGTCCTTTTTGCCCTCGGTGGTGGTGATATCAAGCGTGTCTTCCGTCATACGCTTGATGTACTTGGTTTCGAATTCTTCCTTCGCCAGCATTGACGGTACCTCGACGTGGGCGTTGTAGGCCGTGTCGCGGTCGATCGGGAAAGTTTCGAGGACGTATTCGAAGCTCATGCAGTGATTGGCTTCTTCCCACATCTGCTTGGCTAGGTACAGATGGCACTCCGCCGCGTTGACATAGGGGTAGACGCCAAACGCCAGCGCCTTGTTGACCAGCAGTTCGTTCGGGTTGAAGTAACTCATGAGGTAGGTCAGCGCGTGCTTCTCCTCATCGGTCATCTTCTTCCAGTCTGCCAGGTCCTGTCCGAGTTGGATCTCGTTCGGGAACCAGGTGTTGGCGACAGCCTGATCATACAGATCCATCGCCCATTGATAATGTACGGGTTTCAGGAGCAGACCGTCCTGAATACCGGTGCCTAATATTCCAGCCATTGGTACCTCCTTACCTCTCTTGCTCTCTTTATTATAACTCGACGGTATCGCCGAGGGCGACCAGCGCCAACGGTTCGGCCAGGTAGCCGCGTTCAAACAGGTGCGTGTCGACTTCGTGAATGGAAAGCTGTTCGCCCGCCATTATTCGCACCCGTCGCAGATGGTCAGCAGTGCTGGGTCAAGTGGTGCAGCTGACTGGCCACGGCCAGCCGCTTCTTCGTTCGCTTGTGCCTGCGCGTTTGCCATAGCGGCATCGATAGCGGCCAGCTTCTCTTCCAGTGACATTTCTTCGCTGATGATAGTGTTTGCGTTCATTTCGTGATTCCCCTTATACCCTTTTGATTGATCGTTTATCTGTTCGCCTAGCAGCAGCTGCATTGGCAGGTGCATTGTTTATCTGTCATACGCCCCCTCCTACTGTTTGTTTTTTCGCGAATCCGAATCCGGTCTTACGAGCGCCGCCGCTCGACTTGGCTAATTCTTCTGACTTGTTAACCTTGGTAGTTGACTGTTCGGCCTGATGACGTGGCTTGACGTGCAGATAGTAAGTTGTCTTGAGACCGCGCTTCCAGCACTCGGTGTAAATGTCGACGTAGTCATCGATATTACGTGTCTCAAGGTACATGTTACGGCTGATTGCCTGGTCGACCCACTTCTGTGCCCGGGCTGCGACTTCGATGAAGGCGTACGGGCTGAGCTGGAAGCTGGTCTTATACACGTCCTTGATGTGCTGCGGGATGGCGTCGATGGTCTGGATGTCACCCTGCTTGGCAAGCAGCTCGTCTTTGACCTCTTCCCATAGGCCAAGCTTCCTCAGGTCGTTCACCAGGTTGACGTTGACCTCTAGGAACTTACCGTTCAGCGTGCTGCGGCTGAAGATCTGAGCGAACTGCGGGTCGAGGCCTGGCGTCGTGCCAGCAATGTGAGCGATGTTGGCGGTCGGGGCGATGGCCATTAAGGTGGCGTTGCGCATACCCTTTTTCACCTTCGTGCGCAGACCGTCCCAGTCGAGCTTGTGTTTGCGGTCAATCTTCACCTTCACCTTACGGTCGGTTTCCAGCTCGTCGATGGTGTCGATCGGCAGGATGCCCTTGCTCCAGCCGCTGCCCTTGAATGTCGGGTAACTGCCCAGTTTCTGGGCCAGATCGGCTGATTCGTCGATGGCGTGGAAGCTGACGAACTCGACCAGCTGGTCGATAAGGGCGTAGGCCTCCTCACTCTCATAACTGTAGCTGAGTTTTTCGATGACGTCTGTGAACCCCATCACACCTAAGCCCAGTGCCCGGTTCTGCAGGTTGGAGTTCATAGCCTCCGGAATCGGGGTGTTGGTGATGTCACACAGGTTATCGAGCTGGCGAATAGCGCTGCGGGTCGAAGACGCCAAGCGGTCCCAGTCCCACGTCTTGTCGTCTTTCAGGTGGGCAGTCAGATTGATGCTCACCAGGTTACAAACGGCGGTGTTGTCCTTGTCCTGCGGCAGAGTAATCTCGGTACACAGGTTCGACAGGTGAATGGTGCTGGTGTTGTTGTTCAATGCGCGGACGTTGATGGTGTCCTTCCAGGTCAGCCAGGGGTGGCTGGTGGCCTGCAGGACGGTCAGGATCTGACGGAACTGCTGCAGCGCTGGAATCTTGGTGAAATCGCGCATCTTGCCAGCTTCGGCCAGCTTAACGTACTCGTTATAGCGCTTGCTGAATTCAGCCCCGTACAGCTCGGGCAGATCTTCAACCTCGGCTGGATCGAACAGATACCAGTCATCGCCCTTTTGTACTCGCTTCATGAACTCGTCAGAGATGAACACAGCGGTGTTCGCTAAGCGGGTCCGCAGGTACGGGTCGCCCGAGTTCTGCTTGAGGTCGAGGAACTGCGGAAAGTTCAGGTGCCAGTTCTCCATGTAGATGGCGGCGGCGCCGGCCTTCTTACCCTTACGGGAGACGGCGAAGAGCGCGGTGTCGATCATTTTCATGAACGGAATGGGGCCGGTGCTCTCGGTGTTGGTCGTCTTGACCGGACTACCAGCCGCACGCAGTTTGTTCAGAGAGATACCGATACCACCGGTGCCTTTGGCAATCCACATGACATCGCGGATTCCCTTGGCAATCGATTCCATGTCGTCCTGCACTTCCAACAGGAAGCAGTTCGACAGTTGCGGGAACGAACCACCGGCGTTCACACGGGTACTACCGCCCGGCACATAATCAAGGTTCGACATGTGACGGTAGAAGTCAATCGCAGCCTCGGTCGGGTTCTTCTCGTTGAACGAAAGGCCCATGGCGATACGCATGTGCGTGAACTGCGGTACTTCGATCGGTGCACCGCTCTGCTTGCGCAGCGCGTACCGGTTCTTATTCGTAACCACGCCGAGGTACTTCGACAGGTGGTCGCGAGATGGATCAAGCGCGGCTGCCAGTTTTTTCAGATCGAAAAGGCTGGTGTCGCTCATGCGGTTGTCGAGCAGACCTTCCTTGACACCATATTTGATGTATTCAGGGAACTTCTTGACGTGGAGTTTCTTGAGCTCATCGTCGCTACCGTAATCACCCAAGATGTTCTTGTAGATATTCTTCAGCAGCAGACGGGCGGCAATGGTGTCAAAGTCCGGATCGTCCTTGACGTTCTGCAGCGCCGTGTGAATGACGGCCTCATCCAGCTGTTCACTGGTGATGCCATCGAATAATGTCAGTTGTAGCTCTGTCGCCACCTGTACCACCTTGGAGATCTGGTCAGGTAAGCCCTCACTTGCTTTGACCAGGGCCAGGTTGATCTTGTTGGCGTCAAATGGTTCGCGGGTGCCATCTCGCTTTACCACATGAATTCCGTTCATGATTGTCCCCTATTTAGGATTACTGTTTGTTACTACACGGTCCGCACCTCCTCGGACAAACACAAAGACACACTCCTCCCGTCGGGAAGGAACCTAGCGCAGTAGTTGGTGCCTTGCGTTACTGTGTATTTTATTGAACGACTACATATGTAGTGGTCTGCGTCCTAATATAGGCCCCATATATAGTTTTAGCAATACCAATTTCGTAGCAAAAGTGACATCGTAGGTTTTCACGCTTATGCTACCTCAGTGAAAATATACATAGCGTAGCGTTTGTAAATTACAACGCTATATGTAGCGTTGTCACTCAGCCCTGCTGGCAAGCAAAGTACAATCGTTCACCCGGGGCAAAGTTGTCACTATATATATGTGTCGTGTTAAACGGAGTGGTTTCGTAGCCTGCTTGGCTGAGCGGCTGGTCACTATAGATAAGGACGTTGTTGGCGCGGTCGCGCTCACCGCGCGGATCACGACGGTATTGTCCGTAGGTGAGCGCGCCACCGTACGCCCCATGTACGGCAGCAAATACGTCCCGGCACGGGCCTGTCGTACCAGCGATGACGTTAGCCGCTAACAGACCGCCTGGCCGCAACAGACGGGCGACGGCTTGCCCATATTCTTTGGTCATCAACGTGAAGGGTATATCGGCATCACCGTACACGTCGACAAGAATGAGATCATAACGGCGCTCGGTCTCGTTCACGAACGCCCGCGCGTCATCGAATATTAGGTGGACGTTAGCCGGATTACGATAATCGAAATGGTCGACGGAAATTGTTTGAAGTTTCTGATCTACCTCGACGACATCAATCCGGCTCGCAGGCAAACGTTCGGCCAGATACTGCGGAATGGTAAACGCTCCACCGCCGAGCATCAGGATGGTCTTCGGCTGACGCTCAAGTGCCAGGCGAGCCATCTCATTGGTATACCAGAACACCAGCCCCCCTGTCGCGTCTCGGTAAACCGCCGACTGCGTACCTGATGGCCCGGTGACAAGTCCGGTTACCGCCCTCCCCTCATACACCCCGCTGACGACCTCGTAATGGGCACTGGGCGTATCGACCGTAACGACCCCCGGACGGTCCGTCACTGGAGCGAGCAGCAGTAATAGCAATATCGTACTGGTAATCACGCGCGCTCCAAGCTGCTGCCGGCCGGCAAGCAGCCAGCTGGCTATAAGCAACAGTATCCCTACCAGCGCGAATGTTTCACGGGCACCGATGTAGCCAAACAGAATGAATCCCGTCACGAACGTACCCGTGATGCCGCCGATGGCGTTGAATGCATCCAAGGATGCGATAGATCGACCAGTGGCCGTCAGTGAGGCAATTTTTAACTTTGCCAGATACGGACTGGTGGTCCCGATGAAGACGCTTGCCGGCGCGAATAGCGTCAGAGCGGCCATGATGGCCTGCAGCCTGCGGTCGTCGAATGCTTCGACGGCAGTACGCATCACCTCATCATACGCGGTCAAGGAGACCAGGACCAATGCAGCTGCGCCAATCAATAACCAGGCGACGTCTGACACCCTATGGCGGGCATCAGCCAGGCGACCGCCGATGAAAAAGCCCAACGACAGAGCAGCGATGATGACACCGATAACTCCCGTCCACACATAGGTGGAACTACCGATGTAGGGTGCCAGCACCCGAGCGGCCGCCAGTTCATATGCCAATAGGCTGAAGCCCGCGACAAAAGAAACCACCTCAAGGCGACGCCGAGCAACTTCTATGCCTAATTTTTTCAACCTCGCGAGTGCTTGTGACCCGGGAGACATCCCGTTACTTCGCGTGTCCCAGCGCCTGGTTAATACGAGTTGAAGAGTCTGCTTTGTCCGTCCCGCCGACACCTAAGACCATTTCGATGCCATATTCACGACAAACTTCCGTTTCGGGTATGACCTTCTCAGAATCACGATCGCCCCCATTTGCGAAGACTAGTTCGTCGTCTTTGTACTTTGGATTGTTTGCAATTGTTCGCAAGGTATCAATTACAGGTGGCTCTCGGTCAACGGCGATGACAACGTCGTCGACATCCCGCAAGGCGCGAATCAATCGGGCACGGTTATTCTCATCTAGAATAACTTTGTCCTTTTTAATGACCTGCTGGACGTCGTTATTAACAATTACGACAAGGCGGTCTCCCATCCTTGACGCTGCTTCGATCATATCTAAATGACCACCGTGCAGAGGGTTAAAAAAACCACTAACAATCACTGTTTTCATATCACTCCTTTTCGTCTTCGTTCACTTGGGTTGCGACTGCTATTAACCAGCCTTATTATAGCGTACGAGCATTTACCGCTGGTAATCATCAGATAGTCGAATAATGTCAGACTCGTCTGATGGTTGCACCGGATCAGTGTGTTGCCAAATCTCCGCCACTAAGGTGTAGCATTCGTCGTCAAATGCACACAAACGATGACGTTCACCGGTCGCGAATTGCACGACGGTGCCCGCTTCGGCTTCAATCCGCTGGCCCTGGTCATCAGTTGCGCTCTTATAATAGGCCCCCTTCGTCAGAAAACGCCATCGCTCGGCGCGACGATGGTGCAGTTGCCAGCTCAGCCGCTGACCCGGTGAAACCAACAAGAATTTCGGGCTCAGCTCAACATCGCCTTTGCCGAGACGAGCGTCCTTCAGCGACAAACCCGGAAAGAACTCATTGATGAATCGTCCGGCCTGGGCATTGTCCAATCGATAAAAACCACCCCATGGCTTATTCTCATCAGCATCGACAATCTCATAGCCAAGCTCGCCAATCATGTCGCGGAGTCGTTTCAATGCGACGCTTTTCGAAGTCGTTTTGGCAAGCTGAGGGAAAAACGCTACCATGAAATCATCAATGCGCCGATATACGTGGCGTACTTTGATTCCACGCTCCTTGCCTTGCTCGACGTTCATGACATCTCTGCCTTTCAGCAAGTCACGCAGACCACGACGAACATACCACACGGCCGTTCGCAACGGAGTGGTATGACTGATGTCCAACGCTTCGAATTTATCGGCGTGTTTGTCTTGGGGCATTCATTTCTTTCAGGTTACAGATCCTCGTGGCGGAGAGAGAGGGATTCGAACCCTCGAGAAGGTTGCCCCTCTACACGCGTTCCAGGCGTGCCAGTTCAACCACTCCTGCACCTCTCCTTCCCCACTATTCTAGCGTAGAATCCCGGAAATGGCGACGATTTTACCCCTCTAGCTTGACGAAAGCGTGAAAAACTTGCAAGTTGTATAAAAAACGTACGCTTACGGTTGCCTTACCCTTTAAAGCCTCCCTATAATAAGATGAATGTCAAAGCGTGCCAGCACACCGGTAATACAACTGACCGACCTGAAGAAGCGTTTCGGTATCGGTGATGCCGAACATTTCGCGCTCGACGGCGTCGATCTGACTGTCCAAAAAGGCGAGTTCATCGCCATCATGGGCCCCTCGGGGTGTGGTAAGACGACCCTGCTCAATATCATCGGCCTACTTGACCGCGCCACCGATGGCGAGTATTTGCTCGACGGCCGCAGCGTGGAAGATTTGCGTGCAGGCGTTCATGCCCGTATCAGGGCCCAGCAGATCGGTTTTATCTTTCAGAGCTTCAACCTGATCGAGCGGCTGAACGTGCTCGAGAACGTCGCCCTGCCTCTTACCTATAGCGGCATGCATCACACCAAGCGGTTGCAGCGAGCCAGTGATGTGCTGCGAGGCTTCCATCTGCAAGAACGTGAATACTATATGCCATGGCAGCTCTCAGGCGGTCAAACCCAACGTGTTGCCATCGCCCGGGCCCTCGTCAATGACCCGAGCATCATCTTGGCCGATGAACCGACCGGTAATCTCGACTCAAAATCAAGTCACGTCATCATGGAAGAATTATCAGAGATTCATAAGAAGGGTAATACCATCATCATGGTCACCCATAACCCCAACCTGACGACCTACGCCACACGCGTCATCACCATGCTCGACGGCCGGATTGACACCGACACCGGAGAGCCACGCCAAGGACTGACCGATGCCAACGGGAAGCGACCTCTCAGCGGCAACGGCAAGAAGCCGAAAGCCAAGCGCAAACGAAAGGTAAAAAAATAATATGCGACTTCTTCTGGCCGATCATTACCGGACTGCCCGACAATCGTTGAACAGGGCCCGCCTCCGCACGCTTCTTACCGTCACAGGAGTGGCTATCGGCGTGGCTAGCATTACTGCCATCCTTGCCCTATCCGGCGGAGTCGGCAAGGTCGTAAGCAAGCAGGTAGCCGAGCTTGGCGGCCACGTGGCCGTGGTTCGACCAGCAGCCGGTAAGGCGACCCTGGCTGACCTTTCCAACCCGACCCCGATGAATGCCTACTCAACCAGTCCGTTGAGTGAACAGGACGTCGAGACCATCGCTCAACTGCCGGCGACTGAGGCGGTCGCACCGGTCATGACACTCAGCGGCAGCATCCGTACCAAGGATGGACAACCGCCGGAAGAAAGCATTGTCGTCGCCACGACGCCTACCTTGCCTTCTGTCGTCGATCTACCGATTGCCGATGGACAGTTCATCGACAGCGTGACGCGTGATAATACTGCGGTCATCGGTGCCCAGCTGTCGGTCGACCTCTATGGAACCGAGCAATCAATCGGTAAGAACGTGCTCATTCGCGGCCAACCGTTCACCATTATCGGCATCTTGAATCGTCAAGCAAAGCCGGTTAACTTCAACAATATCGACTTCGATCATGCCGCTATCATCAGTTTAAAAAGCGGCAAATTGTTCAACGGTGGCGTAGCCCAGATTCAGCAGATAAACGTCCTGGCCAGCCCTGGCACAAACATGGACGCGTTCGGCCAGGATATCGACCAGGCCCTGCGGCTCAATCATGATAACCAGCCGGATGCCGACGTGTTCGTGGGCAAGGAAATCGCCCAACCAACCAGCGACCTGTTCAAATTCATCAGTCTGGTCATGGCAGTAATCGCCAGCATATCGCTGCTGGTCGGTGGTATCGGCATCATGAACATCATGCTGGTCGGCGTATCGGAACGGACCCGTGAAATTGGCCTCAGGAAAGCGGTCGGCGCCTCCAACATGACCATCGTCAGTCAGTTCATAATTGAATCGCTCATCATTAGCGCGCTGGGTGGCCTGCTCGGCTTCGCAGGTGGTTACTTCGTCGCTTTCGTGGTCAGCTTGTTCATTCCGTACGACCCGACATTCGAATGGTCCATTGCTGGCTGGGCTGCTACGCTCTCGCTTGGTGTCGGTCTTATCTTCGGGCTCTACCCCGCTATCCGGGCCGCCCGTAAGGACCCGATTGAATCCTTACGCCGTTACCACTAAACCTTACCGAGCTCGTCCTTAAGCTTCGTCACCAATGGTACAGGACCTGGGTCGACGTTATTGAGAATACCGACGTAGATACTAGCATAGTCTGCCAATACGTTACCCCATAGCAACTGTTGCAGTACGCTCCCTTCTGGCAGGTCGATGCGTGCCGCTTTCGGTCGCTGACCGCTCAATAGCCGATCGCTGATATCGAAACGCTTCAGGATACGGTCATGCTCGTGTTGCGACACTAGATCGAACACAGCGAATGGCTTGTCGACTGGGTGCGAGCTCCAGCCAATAAATTCGTTATGATTGAACTCCGGCAGTTGGTTGCAGAACGCCACGTTCTTCGCATTCTCGTTCCAGCTGATCTTCCATTTGTAGGCCAGCGCTTTCGTCACCTGACCGCCATAGAATATCGGTGTCTTGCCCACCGCAGTCAACGCCAGTTGCTTGGCGTAGTTCTTGTCAGTCGGGACTTCTTTGTGCCATCCCTGGGACTGGTCGCGTAGCCAGTCGTGCGTACTGGCGATCTCATCAAGGAGAGGTTGAGCCTCAACCACGCCGAAATGACCAAGCAACGTTACTAACGAGCGTAGTTGCACGAACGTCAGCATACGCGGCTGTACCTTCACTGGTGGTAAGACGATATGGCTGATCCCGTGTACTTCGGCCTGCTCTACGAGCTTACCTCCACCGGCAATGACCGCTACCTGCGCACCGCGCTCCCGGGCAGTTCCCAAAGCCTCAAGCACTTCCTCGGTATTCCCAGAGCAACTGCTGACAAACACCAATGACTCCTGTCCGACGTAGCTTGGGAGTTGATAGCTCTTCACAATCTCGAACGGCCGCTTAATCGCATCACCGATCCAACTGAGCGCCAGTTCCGGGGCCAAGGCCGAACCGCCCATCCCAGCGAAGACGATGTTACTCACGGTACGCTTATCATGCGCCGGGTTCCGTACCTCGACATCCATCGTCAACTGCTCATACTGAATCGCGCTGGAATCAAGCGTCTTCTCGCTGTCACGCTGGGTCAGTACATTGATATCATCAAGCATCATAATCCTCCTTCATGCCATCGCCCCGTCTTCTTGCGAGCGTTCCTCTTCTTATGATACAGTATTGGTAAATTAGAAGCATAAACGTTTATAGGGGTGGGCATGGCTAACGACGACGCAAACGAACCGACAACACAGCAACCAATCAGCGACGATCAGGAATTGGCGAAAGTACTGGCGGGCGTGACCCAGCAAGCCGATGAAGCGGTTGACGCCGGCAGCGGGACGACCTTCGGTCCAATCACGACTGAGGCGCCCACTGAAGCCGCCCCTACCGAGAACACCTTGCCGACCCCGGCCACCGAAGAGCCGGTCGTGCCGTCCGTTCCCGCCAGCGAACCAGAGACTGTCGCCCCGGTCGAACCGGTCGCACCAAGCGTGCCTGTTGCGGGAGGTGGTGAGCTCGATAACGTCAAGCAGGAAGCACTCAGCGAGCTGCGACCGCTCGTCGACAAGCTCAACGTTTCTCCCGAGGAAAAATTCGACACTTATCTGCTGCTGCTGCGCTCGACCGACGACCAGGCCTTGATTGCTCCAGCTCATGAAGCCGCCAAGGGAATCAGCGACGAAGCCCGCCGCGCCCAAGCTCTGCTCGATATCATCAAGGAAATCGACTTCTTGTCCGGGGCCTCCCAGCAGCAGCCATAGACTGGCGCCCGCCGAATAAAAAGAACCTCCGGAAACGGAGGTTCTTTTTATTCGTAGCGGTTGCTACATCATGCCCGGCATGCCGCCGCCCATCGGTGGCATCTGACTTTCCTTCTCTGGAATCTCGACGACCAACGCACCCATGGTCGCAGCCGTACTGGCAATTGAAACGGCATTCTGCACGGCTTCCTTGGTAACGCGGGTCGGGTCGATCACGCCGGCCTTCTTGACGTCGACCAATCCCTCACTCGGCTTCATGACGTTGATACCGAAACCACGCTTGCCATCCTCTACCTGCGCCAGGAGCGCCTCGGAGTTGAGACCAGCGTTGGCAGTTATCTGCAGGAATGGCTGCTTCAGGGCGTTTTTTAGAATAGTGCGGCCAGCGGCCACGCTGTCGGCGCCTTCTGCCGTCAAGCTGGTCGACAGATTAACTAACGAAACACCACCACCGGCGACGATTCCCTCGGCCAATGCCGCCTTGGTCGCGGCCACGGCGTCGTCGACGCGGAACTTCTTCTCATCGATTTCGGTCTCGGTTGCGCCGCCCACCTTGATGACAGCAACCTTACCAGAAAGCGCGGCCGCGCGCTTCTCGAACTGTTCCTTGTCATACTCGCTGGCGGCATTCTCGGCCTGAGCCAGAATCTGTTTGATCCGAGCCGCAACAGCATCTGCATGACCGGTGCTTTCAATGATAGTCGTCTCGTCCTTGCCAACGATAACCTTACGAGCACTACCGACGACATCAAGACCGACGTTCTCGAACGTCAGACCCTGGTCTTCAGAGATTACCTGGGCTCCGGTCAGCGTCGCCATGTCGGCCATGATGTCCTTACGACGGTCGCCGAAGCTCGGCGCCTTCACGACCACGGTGTTGAGTACGCCCTTCAGCTTGTTCAGTACCAGGATACTGAGCGCTTCACCGTCAACCTCATCGGCAACCAGTACGATATCCTTCTTGCCAGCCTGGGCCAGCTTTTCAATCAGTGGCAACAGTTCGGCTGCGGTTGAAATCTTCTTGTCGGTAATGACGATAGCCGGCTTCTCAAACACGGCTTCTTGGCGGCCGGCATCGGTCACGAAAAACGGGCTTGCCCAACCGCGGTCCAGGCTGAAGCCTTCGACGACCTCGGCTTCCATCTCAAGTCCTTGACCAGCTTCGACGGTCACGACACCGTCCTTGCCGACCTTTTCAATCACATCGGCGATCAACTTACCGATAGTCTCGTCACCGGCGGAAATCGTCGCCACCTCAGCCACACGATCGGTCTTACCTTCGATGCTTTCGCTCAGTCCATCGAGCGCGGCTACCACTTCCCGGCCAGCGTCCTCGATTCCCTTTTTCAGCTCCATCGGGTTGTGCCCAGCGGCGATCAGACGGTTGGCTTCTTTCAGGATGTTGTATGTCAGCACGGTCACGGTGGTAGTACCATCACCGGCGACCTTGTTCAGCTTACTAGCGGCTTGCTTGATGAGCTCGGCACCTACCTTGTAGCCGAGGGTCTGGTCGTCATCTTCCGGCAGTTCGACGCTCTCAGCCACGGTCACGCCGTCGTGAGTGACGGTCGGACCACCGTAGCCCTTGGCGATCACCACGTTGCGGCCTTTCGGTCCGTAGGTTACCTTGACGGCGTCATACAGGGCTTTCGCCCCTTCCAATACGCGCTCGCGGGCGTCGTCGTCATAGAATACTCGTTTTGCCATTATCGTTCAGTCTCCTTGTCTGCTTCAAAGCTTTCGATCTTCTCCATCGCTTTCATGCGGTGTTCCAGTTCCTGCACTTTCCTGGTCTGCTTGTGGACGATTACTAAGATACGGGTCAGAATGATGACCAGCAGGATACCGACAATGATGAAAGCCATGCTTTGGGCGGTGCCTAAAATCATGCCACCGTCCCCAAGATGTCATCTTCCTTCACAATCAGATACTCGGTGCCGTCGATTTTTAGTTCGGTCGTCGAGTACTCCTTATACAGGATTCGGTCGCCGTTCTTGACCGCCGTGACGTCCTTACTGGTAGCCACTACCTTGGCCAGCACCGGCTTTTCTTTGGCATTCGTCGGCAGATACAGGCCGCTGGAAGTCTTCTCCTGGGCGGCTTCGCGTACGGCGACGACACGGTCGCCGAGCGGGGTGATGGGTGAACTCATTCGCTATCCTCCGTCATGTTCAATGTCTACTACCTCCATTGTAAAGAAGCTAGTTAGCACTCGTCAAGCCTGAGTGCCAAACAGCCTGGTTGACAAAGCTTATGTTTTATAGTAAGGTGGTACAAACACCTGCAAAACACACACCCTATGACCGAATCCTTACTCGCTAACCCCTCTCACTTTACCCGATCGATCGCCGAGACGACCGAATACCGTCACAGCCGCCAGCGTGAACAGGACGAGGCGGGATCGCTGCGCCGGGCAGTCGCGCTTGGCTCCCGTGCGCTGGTCGACAACCACACCACCGAGCATGGCTACGTCTCACCCGAGGGCTGCGTCTACCGCCTGATCGCGACCATCGACGATTTCGTCACCGCCCAGCAGGAACTTGATCGTCTCCAGCAAGACGGTGCTGAACGCCGCCATAAGCTCCCCCACCTGCGCAAGGCTGTTGCCTTTAATCATGCCGCGAAAGAGCTAATCGACAGTCAACCTGATGTCGGCTTTAACGAACTAACCGCGTTCACGACCAAGATGTACCTCGGTATGCATCGGGACGATACCGAGCTTCATGATGATCAGCGCTACCATCAACGCGCCCTCTACGTGCGGGACGCCGTCAAGCAAAGTTTGCACGGCATGCGCAGCGAACTGGCCGTCGAACAGATTATCTGGGCGGCGGGTGATCCTGCGATTGAGTACGAAGAAACGACGGTCGAAGATGAACTGCGAGGCGTCGATCTCTTCGTCAACTACCATGGCCAGCGTGTCGGTATCGATGTGAAGGCCAGCCAGGCCGCCGCGCATATGGCCAAGCTTAAGAGTTCTCACCCCGAGCGTATCATCTGGTCGCAAGTAGACTGGGAAGACTTTGCCGGCGGGTTCCGCATCAGCGACGAGCTGGCCCAACAAAAGGCCCCTGCTCTCTTAGCAGAGCTCCGAACCGCTGCGCAGGCTGCCTAACTATTGCATTTTTATATTGTTTGTGCTATAATATAATTATCGTGTCCTAACATACCATCGAGAGAAGGGAGGGCATGATGACCGCAGGTAGTTACCAGGTCGTCGGAGCTCACGCCGAGCCCAGCGATTTCCGGGATTACCTCATGACGCAGCTGCGCACGCGGGAACCCCTCCACCTGGAGGCCGTTCCCGTTCACGACGAGCTGGCCGTCAAGCGGGGCCGTCAGCCCCGTAGCTTCACTTTCACGGTCCGGGCGTTCTACCTGGACCACGGCGTGGAAACACTCGATGTCGTCAACCACGACACCCACGAGTGGCTCCAGCTGCGAATCGGTGGCGCGAAGATCACCTTCGTCCTGCTGTCCGAGAAGTGATCCGAGCAGTGCACTCGTAAACATGCATGGTGTAATATTCCGGGGTAGTTCCGGGAGGCCTGGTCGAGCCGTCATAGACCACACACCCCGTATCGGGGTTTTTTTATTGCCGCTGCGTCGGCTGAAGTACAATAAGGTACATGACCGCCCGCTTCGCCACGCCTGATGAGATTTCCCATTGGAATGACCTGGTCACCGCCAACCCCGACGGTGGCAACATTTTACAGGGTCGAGAGTTCGTCGAACAGAAAGTGTCCGCCGGCTGGACGCCTCGTTACCTCATGATAGGCGACCGCGCCGTCGCCTGT